>JAEEGL010245885.1_pt1 | contig 11042 bp, 10 predicted proteins | sample 9134231 | NCBI WGS metagenome assembly JAEEGL01 (sample SAMN16246548, study PRJNA631951) | gut metagenome | biome: gut microbiome; feature: rumen; material: fiber-attached | host: Bos | place: Iran: Karaj | collected 2018-10
ATTTAACTTCAAAAGTATAATCTATTAATTCATTAACATCGCCTAATAGAACTTCTTCATTAACCTTATTCTCTTTCTTAGGTAAATAAATAAGAATAGATAATAATATTATCCCTATTATTGCAATTATTTTTTTCTTTCTTAGTTTCTCTTCCATATAACCTACCTTGCCTATATTATCATTATAGCAAATATTAAATAATAAAAAAAGAGAGAAAAATCTCTCTAATTATGTTTCTTTTTATAATATAGGGTTACTAAGAACCCTAGTAATACTAATAATAAACTAGTTAGTAAGTATGCTATCTTATTAATCCCTGTTATAGGAGCAGGAACTATTATCTCTTCTTCAATATAAGTATTAGTAAAGGTAACTTTAATATCTTCTAATACTTCTCCACTATTATTTCCTTCTATTTTATTATCGTAATCTGTTTCTTCAGTAATAGTATACTTACTATAAGTAGGTACTTTAATACTTATTTCTTCATTAGGTATTAAGGTAAATGAACTGTTACCATCATTAAAATTCAAATCTCCCTTAGAAGTAGTAATAATACCATTATAGCCTTCAATATTAATATTGAAAGTAAATACTTCAGTATTCTTAATATTACCTTCTATCTTCTTATCAACTGTTATATGGTAGTATGCAGGATGAACCACTAGTAATACTCTATTACCATCTAATACTTCATTATTAATAATAATTCTATTATCCTTATCAAAACTAAATTTAACTTCTTTAGCATTTAAATATTCAAAAGCTTCTTTTAATTGTTTTAAGGAATACTCAGAATCAACATCTATTTCTTTATTAACATCAATATCAGTTACCCCAGTATATGAAGTTTTAGTAATATTACCATTAGTTAAATCAGTAAGTTCTATCTTAATATCAGGTATTATATCTCCATATTCATTAACTAAATTAATCTTTATATTAATATCTTCCTTATTAATAATTATCATTTCTTTACTTGTACCATTAATTTCAAGATTACCATCATCTAGTACTTTAAATGTAACATCTTTAAATCTTTTATATCCCTTTGGAGAATCTTTTTCTACTAGTGTATATTGTCCTCTTAGTAAACTTATATTATTGAGATCTACTCCTGTTGTTAAAGTTAATATTTCTTTATCACTACTATCTTTAATTGCTAGTATAGAATTTAATACTCTATGGTTATCTTTATCAAGAATATCTATTTTAACATTCTTCATATTAGCTTCATTAATAATATGATCTCCATCATAGGTTACATTATAACCATAGTCTCCTATCTCTTTAACCACATAACTAATTATATTATCATTCTCATCTTTCTCTTGAATATCTTTAAATGTTATATTACAAGTTGATCTTCTACATTTATTTCTTTCGAGTACTACTATACTTTCTGGGGATTGTGAATCACCTTTATATAAACCAAACTTCATTGTATTTGGTCTATTATATTCATAGCCCGCATCAATGAATTCAACAGTATATACATAATCCCTGGTCTCATATATATCGCCCAGATTATCATTTACATCATAACCTTTATTCTCACCAAAAATCATAAATAAACATGAAATAATGATGGTTGATAATAGTACTGTACTAATTCTTAGTTTGTTTTTACTATTTAATATTATTTTACTCATAATATCACCTACTATTATTTATCAATTATAGTATATCATTTATTAATAAAAAAAGAAAAGATAACTTTTCTTTTTTATTCTGTCCATTTCCAATTTCTTACTTCTTCTATATCTTGACCATATTCTCTAATGTATTCTTTATGTTTAACAAGTTGGTCTTTGCAATATTGATATAGATATGCGGTCTTATTACCATACTGAGGTAGGTATTTAATAGCATCCATAACTAAATGATATCTATCTATATGGTTCTGAACTCTCATATCAAATGGGGTTGTAATAGTACCTTCCTCATTATAACCACGTACATGAAGATTTTTATTAACTCTATTATATGTTAATTCATGAATTAAGTTTGGATAACCATGGTATACAAAGACAATTGGTTTATCCTTAGTAAATAATGAATTGTAGTCAGTATTAGATAAACCATGAGGATGATTTTCTCTAGATTGTAATTTCATAAGGTCTACGACATTAACTACTCTTACTTTAACTTCAGGAAGGTGTTCCCTTAAAATACTTACTGCTGCTAATACTTCAAGAGTTGGTGTTTCACCTGCACAACCATAAACAATATCTGGCTCTTCTCCTTGATCATTACTTGCAAAATTCCATATACCAATACCTTCAGTACAATGTTTAACTGCTTCTTCCATACTTAACCATTGAGGTCTAGGATGTTTTGAAGCAATAATTACATTTATATAGTTCTTACTCTTAATACAGTGATCAAAACAAGAGATTAAACAGTTTGTATCTGGTGGCAAATATACTCTTGTGATATCGGCTTTCTTAGTTACCAAATGATTAATAAATCCTGGATCCTGATGGGTAAAACCATTATGATCTTGTTGCCATACATGACTAGCTAATACAAAGTTTAATGAAGATATCGGTCTACGCCATGATAATTCACTTGTTACCTTTAACCATTTAGCATGCTGACTAGCCATAGAATCTATTATTCTAACAAAAGCTTCATAAGAATGAATAAAACCATGTCTTCCTGTTAATAAATATCCTTCTAACATACCTTCACACATATGTTCTGACAAAAATGAATCTATTATTCTTCCTTCTTCAGCTAGATACTCATCTGTTGGATAAATATTAGCATTCCATTGTCTATTTGTTTCTTCAAAAGCAAAATTAAGTCTATTAGATAAAGCTTCATCAGGTCCAAAGATTCTAAAGTTATTAGGATTTAGTTTAATTACATCTCTTATGTATTTACCTAATTCCATCATGTCCTGGGCAACTACTTCTCCTCTATTAATTAAATTAATACCATATTTTCTAAAGTCAGGTACACGTAATTCTTTTAATAGTATACCTCCGTTAGCATGTAGATTAGCTCCCATTCTTCTATTACCTGTTGGAACTAGATCTTTTAATTCTTGAACTAGTCTACCATTCTCATCAAATAATTCTTCGGGATGATAACTCTTTAACCAATTATTTAATAATTCTAAGTTCTCAGGATGTTCTTTATTAACAATAAATGGTATTTGATGTGACCTAAAAGATCCTTCAAACTTCTTACCTTCTATTTCCTTAGGTCCTGTCCATCCCTTTGGTGTTTTAAGAATAATCATTGGCCAACGAGGTCTTATAACATTATTATTTATTCTTGCTTCATGTTGTATTTGTTTTATTGTCTTAATAGATTTTTCCATAGCTTCTGCCATTAATTCTTGCATAAGTGATACATCATCACCTTCAACAATTATTGGTTCATATCCACAACCTAAAAAGAAACTTACTAACTCTTCACGAGAAATACGAGCAAACAAAGTAGGATTAGCAATCTTATATCCGTTTAAATGAAGAATTGGAAGAACCGCACCATCAGTCTTAGGATTAATTAACTTATTACCATGCCAACTAGTAGCAAGTGGTCCTGTTTCAGCTTCTCCATCTCCTACAACACATGAAACTATTAAATCAGGATTATCAAGAACAGCTCCAAAGGCATGAGATAGACTATAACCTAGTTCTCCACCTTCATTAATACTACCAGGAGTTTCAGGAGCCACATGACTACTTATTCCTCCAGGAAATGAAAATTGTTTAAATAACTTCTTTAAACCTTCTTCATCTTCAGTAATATTAGGATATACCTCAGAATATGTACCTTCTAAATAAACATTAGCTACCATAGCTTCTCCACCATGGCCAGGTCCAGATACATATAACATATCTAAATCATATTTCTTTATTATTCTATTTAGATGCATATAAATAAAGTTTTGGCCTGGGGCTGTTCCCCAATGCCCTACTAAATTAGGTTTAATATCACTATAATCTAATGGACGTCTAAGAAGTGGATTATCTAGTAAGTATAATTGACCTACTGATAAATAATTAAGTGCATTAAAGAACTTATTCATCTTCTTAATTTCTTCATTAGTTAAAACTTGTTCATTCATATAATCCCTCTATTCTATTAATAGTATATCTTTTTTTTAAATAATTATCTAGATAAATAAAAAAAATAACTAAATTATTAGTTATTTTACTGGTGGTAATTCACTTAATTTCTTTTCAATATAACCTGTTATTTGATTATAACTTTCTTCTTTTAATTCATCATATTGTCTAGTTCCATTTACTCTAACAGCAATTGTTATCTTTGGATAAATATTAGTACCTTTTAATAAATAACATAAGTCTACAATATGTTTTAAACTATTATATTGAAATCTATTAACGTTCTTAGGGAAGAATATTTCTATTATTAGTTCATTTAATCCTGAGGAAAAACCAACTTCAACAACTTCTTCTCTTATTTGTTTAGATTCTGCCACGTAAGAAAAGGGATTACTAATATCTCTTTCATCTAAATAATTAGTATCATTATTATCATATCTAATAATATTAACAAGTGAATGATGATGTACGCTTGCTCCATCTCTTTCACAAGTTTTGTAATAACACTTTGAAGGAAGAATAGCAATTACTGCTTTATAACATCCATCATCGTAAGCATCTTTTCTTTTTCTTTCACATATTCTTGATATAAATTTCTTTAAATCTCGATCAGTATCTTCATAATTATTATCACTTGTAAAACAATATAATTCTTCTTCCATAGTTACCTCTATAATTATTATAATATTAATAATAAAAATTATCAAAAAATAATGACAGTTATATGAAGTTATAGTAAAATTGATTAGGGAGAATAGCCATGGAAATAGGTTTCGATAATAAAAAATATGTAAAAATACAAAGTGCTAAAATTAAAGAAAGAATTAAGATGTTTGATAAGTTATATCTTGAAGTAGGAGGAAAACTATTTGATGATACTCATGCTGAAAGAGTATTACCTGGATTTGACTTAAATGTTAAAATCAAAATGTTTCAAGAACTTAAAGATGATTTAGAGATTATACTATGTATTAATGCAAACTCAATATCTCAAAATAAACGTCGTGAAGAATATAATATTACTTATAGTTCTGAGGTTTTAAGACTTATTGATAATTTAAGAAAATTAGGCTTTACTATTAACTCTGTAGTAATTACATTATTTGATAACCAAAACGGTGTTGATAAATTTATTAAAAAACTTGAACTTAATAAGGTTAAAACTTATATTCATAAACCAACTAAGGGTTATCCTACAGATGTAGATACAATTGTTAGTGATGAAGGCTATGGAGCTAATCCATATATCAAAACAACTAAGAAATTAATCTTAGTTAATGCGCCAGGACCTGGATCAGGTAAACTTGCTACATGTCTATCTCAACTATATCATGAACATAAAATGGGTGTTAATGCAGGATATGCTAAATATGAAACATTCCCAGTATGGGATTTACCACTTACACACCCTGTTAATGTAGCTTATGAAGCTGCTACAGCAGATTTGCATGACATAAACATGATTGATCCCTTCCATTTAGAGAAATATGGTATAACAGCCGTTAATTATAATCGTGATATTGAATTATTCCCTGTACTTAAATCTATCTTAAAGAAGATTACTAAGAAAGATATCTATTATTCACCAACAGATATGGGTGTTAATAAAATAGGTGAATGTATTATAAATGATGAAGTACTTCAAGATGCTTCTAAAAAAGAAATAGTTAGACGTTACTTTAATGCTATGAAAGAATATAAACTAGGTACTGGAAGTATTGAAATAGCCACAAGAATTAAAGTCCTAATGAATAATCTTCATATTGATGAAAACTATTTTGATATAAGAAAAGCAGCTCAAAAGAAAGCAAAACAAAAGAATGTTCATGTAGCATCACTTAAACTTGATAATGGAAAGATTATTACTGGTAAAGAATCAAGTTTACTAAGCCCTGTTGCTGCTTGTATTATAAATGCTATTAAAGTTCAATCTGATATACCAGATAAAATCAAACTATTACCTAAAAATGTCTTAGAGCCAATTAAAAAGATTAAAAAGAATGAATTACATGTTAATAATACAAGATTAGAGTTATCAGAGTTATTAATAACACTATCTATTTGTTCAGTAACTAATCCAACTGTTGAGAACGCTTTATCACATTTAAGTGATTTAAAAGGTATAGATATGTATATAACTTATATATTACCTACTAGTGAGTTATCTATGATTAAGAAATTAGGAATTAATGTTATATGTGAACCTAATTATTATTCAGATAATACATTTATATATTAGGTGATGTATGAAATATATAGTCATACTATTATTATTAATTACAATGACTGGTTGTAAGAATAAAGGTAATAATAAAATAAGAAATATTGATAAGATAGAAGCTATTGATAATAAAAGTTATAGTGATGATTATAATGATACTAACCCTATTAAAGTAGGTTTATATTATAATTATAAGTTAGTTAAAGAAACTTCATTTACTAAGGCTAACTTTAAAGAAGTTGGTACTTATAATGCCTTCTATACAGATAAAGATAAAGTAGAGAGTGATTCTGTTAAGAATAATTGGTATCGCTATTACAAGAAATATGATAATATTAAAGATTATAAAACAGGTTTTTATGTATCATTTGAAGTAGATGGTAAAAAATATGAACAAACTATTACTGATCCAACTAGTAAGCATAAGTTAAGTCCATATTTATATGTTTATCTATATGATAGTTATAATCATAAACCTGGTACCGTATATACACACTTAGAACCAGAGGATATGAAAGATAATACTGTATTTACTTCAATAAAGGTCTTCTTAGCTCAAGAAGGTAGTAAGATAACTTCTCCTATTACCTTAGAAGCTTTTACTTATAAAGAAGGCGATATTAATGAAAATGGATATTATCGTGGTAATAGTAAGTATACTATGACAATTAAATTAAAATAAAAAAGGGAATTAATTATTCCCTTTTATTGTGTCTTCAATTTTATTAATGGTGTTTTCACCAGCTTCTTTTACTTCTCTTTCTATAATCTTAGGTAATTCATTAACAACATAATTATATGCATAAAATAACCCTAGTATAAAACCTATTATTAATATTACTTTTATTAGTAGTTTAACACTACTTTTTACTTTCCTAGTTGCCTCATGTTTTTCAAGTACATAAACACGATCTTCAAGTTCTTTTATTTGTTCTTCTAATTCTAGAATATTTTCATTTTCCATAGTCTCACCTAATTACATTATATCATTAAATGTGATATAATAACCATTGTGATTAATATGAAAAAGAAGTTAAAAGATTTTTTTAGTGATTTTCTAAATAAAAAGTTTATTATTTCAATAATTGCATTAATGTTATTACAAGCTATTCTATATTGGAGTGTTAAACTATTTCAAATAGACTATCACTATATTAATGCAACTATTGATAGTAAAATACCTTTTATACCTCAATTTGTCTTTATATATGATTTATTCTATCCAGCTGTACTTCTTACAATGTACTATATCTTTTGTAAGGATAGAAAGAATTATTATAAAGGTGTTATCGCAGGTATTATAGGGTACTTAGTATGTGATATTATCTTTATTTGTTATCCAACAATAATGAATAGACCAATAGTTGATTATAGTACCCTAGATTGGTTTACGGGCCTTGTATTAAAGATTACTTATGCAGCCGATTCTCCTGCTCTTAATTGTTGTCCTTCAATACATTGTCTATTCTGTTACCAAGCAATCTTTAGTTTATGTGTAAGTAAAAAAGTTAAATGGAAAGTTAAAATCCCTGTATCACTATTCTTATTCTTAATAGTTTTAACAACTATGCTTGTTAAACAACATTATTTCTATGATGCCGTATTAGCCTTTATAATATTTGTCATAATGAATGTAATAGTTTATAAATTTAAATTATATCCAAAATTTACTAATAAACTTAAAAAGAAATACAATGAAGAAAAAGAAAAACAAAGTAAAAGAAAAGAATCTAAGAAAAATAAAAAGATCAACACAAACTAGTTGATCTTTTTTGCTACCTTCTCACCAACATTAACTTTCGTTTCCATAAATTTCTTGGAATTATCTAAAATGTCTTTATCTATTTCTATTATACCATGTTTAACAAATAAAATAATAGTTGATCCCCCAAATTCAAAGTGACCTTTCTCATCACCCTTGTGAAACTTAGTTTCAGGATTATTCTCTATTCTTCCAATATTCATAGCTCCTACTTCCATATGAATAACATCATCGAAGTTTTCAGTATGAAGAATAGTCCATTCCCTAGTATTTTCATGAAATATTTTATATTTCTTGTAAGCTATTGGTTGAACAGTATGTAATATACCTTTTATATGGTTATACTTACTACGAGTTCCATTATCAATATAAATATAACGATGATAGTCTGTTTCCTCTAATCTAAATATAAGGGCATAACCATTAATATACTCTTTATAAATATCGTCTTTAAGTATTTCTTCTAGGGTATAACTAGAACCCTTGATATCTAACTTTGTATTCTCATCTAATTTTAATACTAGTAATTTAGATTCTGCAGGTGATATAAAACTATTATTATCACTATCAAATTCTATTTTCTTTCTTCTTCTTATAAAGAAAGTGTTATAACATAAATACTTTCTATCTTCATATATATCTAAATTAATATTATTCTTCTTAATAATCATTCTTTTGTATGGAATAGAGAAAACTGATTTCATATAGCCTCTTACAATATTAGCAACTACTCTACTGCTTAAGACTTTAAGAAGAGCTCTTCCTCCCTTTTTCTCATACATGAATCTTATTATTCCTTTTTCCTTAGGATCAATTATTTCTTTCGTAACTCTATTTACTATTTGCATACAAACTCCTTATTTAACCTCTTTAAAACTTGCCATTTCCCAGTTTCTTAAGTTAATCTTTTTAACGTTACTTCCACAGTATGTACAATTAAGATCACCTAATCCTTTAACAGGAGCCCCACAGTTAGGACAATGTACACCAAAGGACTTTTGTTTTTCTTTAAACTTATCTTCATCATAAATATATATAAATTCACATTCATACTTAGTTTCACATCTTAAATCATTATACTTTCTTTCATCTAAATTAGATTCATAATAATAACTTACTGAACTAGTAGTTGTAATAGTGGCAGTACCATTATTCTTTTTATATGATTTTAAGGCATGATCATTATAACGAATACTAGTATATTTTTGAATAATATTTTCGTCTTTCATATCGTTTATTTCTTTGACTATTTTACCTTTAATTAGGGATAAACCTTTATTAAGATAACTAGGGTCTAATTTAGTTTTTGCATTTAAAATACTTGTTAAATTAGTTTCGATATTAGAAAATAAGTGAGATAGATTAAAATCAGGGAAATCCTTAGTAATAACAGGTTCTAGTATTCTAGTCATTCCAGATATAGATTTCTTACTACTATAATTATTACGATCATTTTGTTTTACTTCATCAAGAAAACTATTAAAGTTAGATATACCCAAGGTCTTCTTAAATTTATAGTAAATACTAAATACTAGTAATAATATAACAACTATTAATACAACAATTGCGATTAATAAAATCATTAATGGACTCATATTTACCTCTAATATCATTATAACATAAAAAAAGACTTATTATTTTAATAAGTCTCTTTATTATTAATATCTTTCAGTATGTCTAAAATTCTTTATTAACTTAGGTCCTTTTTCTTCAATATAATCAATATATCTATCTAGATTATTAATATCATTTTCTTTTTCAAGAACAAAGTGTAAGGTACCATCTAAATAATGTCTATAATATTTATATAAGTTAAAGCCTGCTTTTCTATAGAAGTCTTTTTCTTTAACTATTTCTTTTAAAAACTCTTCATTATCAATAGTTACTTTTCCTATTACTGGTGTTTTATTAGTAATAGTATTATCTTGTTCTAAAAGAGCTAACTTACTTTCTTTTTCTTTTTTAACTTCTTTTAAGTAGTCAATAGAAGCTTCGTAAGATAGTCTCATTCTTTTATTCATCTTATTCGTTTTATATTTTTTAATAGCTTTAACACCATTTACTAGCACAACTCCAATACCTAATACAATAGAAGCTAAAGTAGGAACACTCATAACTATTGAAGACATATAAACTAAAGGTAAGTTTATACCAGCATCCTTTAGCATTCCTCCAATTAATATAGGTGCAAAGATAAATATTAAGTTTAATAGAATCTTACTTATCTTAATATCTTTTTCCTCATCTACTGGATATGTATTCTTCATATATTCTTCAAAGTTAATTGTACTATCTAATTCTTCTATAATATTCTCAGTATTTAATCTTTCTTGATAATTATCATAGTTTGGTAATTCTCTTAATTCTCCACTTTCATTACTAACTATTATTTTGTCATTGTTTGCATAATACTCTTTATTCATAAAACTCCCCTATTAACTTAGTTTATCTGCAATATCGATAAAGATATCTAAGTCTAATTGCTCTGCTCTAACAGTTAAATCTAAGTTATATTTCTTTAATACTTCTTCAATAAGCTTTAAATCATAGTTCTTTAAGTTATTTCTAATATTCTTTCTTTTATATTGAAAAGCTGATCTAACTATTTTAAAGAATAAGTCTTCATTATTAGCTACTCTTCCATTTTTCATTGTTAGAGTTATTACTACACTATCTACATTAGGTTTAGGAGTAAATAAATTACGACTAACTATGAATTCTTTCTTAATATCGAAATAATAGTTTAAGAAAACTGTTATTGATCCGTAAGCTTTATTCCCTGGTTTAGCAGAAAATCTTTCTCCTACCTCTTTTTGCATCATTAAAGTAATCTTATCAAATTTTATCTTACTTCTTATTATCTTCTCTATAATAGGTGTTGTTATATAGTATGGAATATTAGCGGTTAAATATAAATGATCATAGTTATATTCTTTTATATCATTATTTAAGTCTGCTTGTAAGAAATCTTGG
>JAEEGL010495997.1_pt1 | contig 11042 bp, 9 predicted proteins | sample 9134231 | NCBI WGS metagenome assembly JAEEGL01 (sample SAMN16246548, study PRJNA631951) | gut metagenome | biome: gut microbiome; feature: rumen; material: fiber-attached | host: Bos | place: Iran: Karaj | collected 2018-10
GATATGTCTTTATATGAATATATTTATAAGATGAATATAAGTCATATGAAGAATACAGCAATTAATTACTTTAATCATAAAATTACATATCAAGAATTTTTTAATAAAATTGATTTATGTGCTAAGGCTCTTAGAAGTCAAGGAGTACGAGAAGATGATGTTGTAAGTATATGTATGGCTAATACTCCAGAAGCTATCATTATGTTCTATGCAATATCTAAAATAGGGGCTATTGCTAATATGATTCATCCATTAAGTTCTGAAGAAGAAATAAAACATACTTTGGTAGAGACTAAATCAGTAGTTCTTTTAGCAATCAATATAGCATATCAAAAAATTAATAATATTATTCAAGATACTAAGTTATATAAGACCATATTAGTATCTCCTAGAGATTCAATGCCTAATCCATTAAGAATTGGTTATTATTTAATGGAAGATAGAAAAGTAAAAACTCCTAAGAGTAATGAAAGATATATGTCATGGAATGATTTCTTAAATAAAGGTAAAAATTATGATACCGATGTCTTAATTCATAGAAGTAAAGAGGATGTAGCCGCTATACTTCATTCAGGAGGAACAACTGGTACTCCTAAGCATATATTACTATCTAATGGTAATATTAATGTTGTAATTCCTCAAGCTACTATTGGACTTCCTGAACTAGATGACACTGATTCATTTCTTTCAATACTTCCCCTATTCCATTGTTTTGGATTAGTTGAATGTATTCATTTTCCAATATCTCGAGGAGAAACTGTTATTTTAATTCCTAAATTTGATGCAGCTCGTTTTGATAAATTACTAACTAAATATAAACCAACTGTTATCCCAGGAGTTCCTACTCTATTTGAAGCATTAACTAAAAACAAACACATGAAAAATGTCGATTTAAGTTATGTTAAATATATAGTTTCGGGCGGAGACTCTTTATCTAAAGATAAAAATAAATTAGTAAATCGTTTCTTAAGAGATCATAATTCTAAATGTCATATTATTCAAGGATATGGTATGACTGAAACTTCTGGAGGAGTAGTCTTTGGAGCTTTAGGATCAGACCTTCCAGGAAGTGTTGGTATTCCTCTACCTAGCAATAAAGTAAAAATAATAGATATTAATACTAAAGAAGTATTACCATTAGGAGAAACAGGAGAAATACTAATTAGTGGACCTACCGTTATGATGGGGTATTTAAATAATGAGAAAGAAACTAATGAAATATTAGAAAAAGATAAAGATGGGATTATTTGGGTTCATACAGGAGATATGGGTTATCTAAATGAACGAGGTGTTTTATATTTCGTCCAAAGATTAAAAAGAATGATAATAACTTCAGGATATAATGTATATCCATCTCATATAGAAGAAGTCTTAAATGACCATCCTAAAATAGTATCTTCATGTGTTATAGGTCTTCCTGATAAATATAAGATACAAGTAGGAAAAGCTTTTATAGTATTAAAAGAAGGAATAGAACCTTCAAATAAAATAGAAAAAGAAATAAAAGAATATTTGAAGAAAGAATTAGCTCACTATATGATACCTAAGTATTATGAATTTCGTAAGTCTTTACCAAAGACACTAGTAGGAAAAGTAGATTATAAAGAATTAGAAAAAGAAAAAGCCTAGTTAGGCTTTTTTATATATTAAGTAAAAATACTTCTATTAAATAGTTTGGATCAACATCACTACTTTTACATTTTAAATCTATATCAGCTAAATCAATCATAAGCTTTAATAATTCTCTTTCACTATAATATCTTGTAATTTCTCTTGTCTTTTTAATACGATAATCTGATTTTTCTCCTAGCGTTTCTGCTATTTCTTTATCACTCATTCTTTTTGCTTCAAGTGACTTTACTTGATATATTATTCTAATTTGTGAGGCAACTAGACCAATTAAAGCTAAAGGTTCAATATTATAATTAAGTAGTTCTTTATATTTTTTTAAAGCTGAAGCTTTATCTTTTTCTCCTAAAGATCTAATAAATGAAAATGTTAAGTCTTTAGAATCACCTAATTTTTGATTAACTAATTCTAAAACATCTTCTCTATTAATAACTTTACTATCACTACAATAATCTTTCAATTTTAAACATTCATTTTCAATCTTTACTAAATCTTCTAAAGAATAATCTATTATTAATTTAATAGTATAATTATCTACTTTATAATCAGCTAATAACTTCTTAGTAAAATTAAAGACATCTAGTTTTACTTCAATAAACTTAGTGTATTTTTTTAATTCTTTAACTATTTTTAAAGTATTATTAAATTTATCTCCATACATAATTAATAACTTATCAGGAGATGGATTTTCTAGATACTTATAGAAATGATCTAAATATATTTCATTATTAGTACTACTAATTTTATCCATATTCTTTAAAATAATTACTTTCTTATCACTTAAGAAACTATAAGTATCTAAATCTTCCAATACTTTATCTAATAAATCTATTTCCATATCATAATTACTAGTTAAAGCATCTAAACAATTATTATCCCTTATTATAGTGCTTATTTCATTTGATATAGCTCCATAATCTTGTCCTTCTAATAAATAGCTATTCATTTCTTAAAACTTTCTCTACGTGCTTAAAAATAGCTTCTAGAGAGTCAGTATCTTTTCCTCCACCTTGAGCAAAAGTAGGACTACCTCCACCATTACCATTAGATGATACTGAAGCATCTTTTACAAGAAGACCAGCATTTAATTTACAAGTACTACGACAAATAAAGTTAACTGATGAATCATCTTTAACATTAGCAAAGAATACTAATCCATTACCCATCTCATTAACTAAACTATCAGCAATACTCTTAAGTAAATTAATATCTTTATTTTTAAGTTCCATGATACAAGCTTTAATATCACCATATTCTTTAATATGTTCACGATAAATATCCAAATTATCTAAAGTTTGTTTTTCTCTTTCACTGAAATAAGCTTTTTCAAGTTCTTTTACTTCGTGATGAACATATTGCAATTCATTACGATTATAGACTATATCTTTATAACTATCAGGTTTATCATTACTAATATCAACATCAAATGATAAAATCATTCCCATTTCACGTGCTTCATCTAATATCTCACGTGCTTTCATTAATAATTTAATCATTTCATCATTATAAGGTTTTACTGCTTGTAATAAAGCTTCATCTACACGATTTCCTGTAACTGCCTCAATACGGTAAACATTGCTACCTTTAGATTCACATAAAGTAATAGCAGCTTTCTTTATATCTTTAGTATTAGTAGCATGTGTACCACCACATAACTCTATACTCTTACCTATCTTAACAACACGAACATCATCACCATATTTTTCAGAGAATAATGCCATAGCTCCTAATTTCATAGCTTTATCGATAGGCATAATCTCAGTAGATACAATTAACTCTTCTGCAATCATATCATTCATGAAATTTTCTACTTCTATTATCTTTTCATCAGTCATTTTACCAGAATAAGTAAAGTCAAATCTTAGTTTTTCATCATCTACATAGCTACCTGCTTGTTTTATAGTATTAGATACTACTTGTTGTAGAGCATATTGTAAGATATGAACACTAGAGTGATTACACTCTATTTTCTTACGTCTATCTTTATCAATAATTAATTCACATTCATCACCTAATCTAATAACACCATCAAGTAATCTAACTTTGTGAATATGTTGACCATTTGGTCCTTTAAATACATCTACTACACGAGCTTTAAAGTTCTTCCCAATAATCATACCAGTATCACTAACTTGACCACCTGATTCAGCATAGAAACAAGTTCTAGCAACTGCTATATAAGTATCATGATCAATTATATCAACTTCTTCATCTTTAGAAAAAATACCAATAATATTACTCTTAACTCGATAAAGTCCATAAACAAATTGACTATCTTTTTTAAAATCCATTAATACTTGTTTTTGAGAAGCCATCTTAGTAGTATTCTTAATATTACTACGAGCTAATTCTTTTTGAGCTTCCATGTATTTATCAAATTCTTCCTTATCTACTTTATATCCTAAATCACTAAGATATTCTTCAGTAAGTTCAAATGGAAATCCATAAGTATCATATAATTTAAAAGCTTCTTCTCCACTAATATAATTATTTGGAGATTCTTCTACTAATTCTCTTAATCTTTTTTCTCCAGCTTCTAATGTTCTAAAGAATAATTTTTCTTCTTCTAATACTAAAGCTTCAACATCACTTCTTCTATCTACTAGATAAGGATAAGCCCCTTTCATAACATCTACTACATCACTTACTATTTTGTACATAAATGCTTCTTTAAAGCCTAACGTCTTACCAAAACGAACACTTCTTCTTAATAATCTTCTAAGAACATATCCACGTCCTACATTATCAAAGAAAGCTCCATCTGCTAAAGCAAAAGTAATTGCTCTTATATGATCAGCTATAATTTTATATTCTTTTTGACCAACATATTTAGTTCCAGCAAGTTCTTCAATATGTTTAATAATAGGAGCAAATAAATCAGTTTCAAAATTAGAATCTACTCCTTGGAATATACAACACCATCTCTCAAGTCCTGCTCCAGTATCGATATTTTTATGAGGTAATTCCTTATAATCTTTTCTCTCTTTACCACTTTCACTATTAAATTGACTAAAAACATTATTCCAAATTTCTACATAACGCTCTTGATCAATATCATTTTTAAATTTCTCTAATGCATCTCCATCAGGATCATATTTTTCTCCTCTATCAAAGAAAATCTCAGAATCAGGACCACAAGGTCCTTCCCCTATTTCCCAGAAATTATCTTTTAATCTAACAATATGATCTTCATCTAATCCAACCTCAATCCATCTATTATATGCATCGTCATCATCTGTATAAACTGTTACATATAACAATTCTTTATCAATATCAAAGTATTCTGGACTAGTTAATAATTCAAAAGCAAAAGCAATTGCTTCTTCCTTAAAATAATCTCCTACTGAAAAGTTACCCATCATCTCAAAAAATGTTTGATGTCGCTTTGTAATACCAACATTTTCAATATCATTAGTACGAATACATTTTTGAATATTAACTATTCTTCTAGATTCAGGTATTTCAGATCCATCAAAATATTTCTTTAATGGAGTAACACCAGCGTTTATCCATAATAAACTATCATCATTAATAGGTACTAATGGTGCACTTTCTAATACTTTATGGCCATGCTCTGTAAAGTATTTAAACCAAGTATTTCTAATGTCATCATGACTCATATATTTCATAATTATCTCTCCTTAATGTGTTTTAATATTTCTTCTACTACTTCATCTATCGTTAAATTAGTAGAATCGATATATATTTGTTCATCTGTACGCATCAAAGCACCAACTTCTTTATGCATATCATTGTAATCTCTACTCTTGATATTCTCTAATATCTCTTCATAGCTCATATCAATTCCACTCTCTTTATTTTGTAAATAACGTCTTCTCGCTCGTTCTTCAATAGTAGCATCCAAATAGAATTTATAATTAGCATTAGGAAATACTACAGTAGTAATATCTCTTCCTTCCATAATTACATCTAATCCCTTAGCTAATTCTCTTTGCTGTTTAACCATTTCTTCTCTAACTTTAACTATTGAAGAAATAGGACTAACTATATTAGAAACATCTTTTTCACGAATTAAAGAAGAGACATCTTCTCCATCTAAATAAGTATGTCCTTCTTTATCAAAAGTAATTTTTATTTCTTTAGCTAATTTTATTATTTCTTCCTCATCTTCTATTTTTAAACCCTTACGAAGAGCAGCAAGAGCAACACATCTATACATTGCTCCTGTATCTATATTAATAAGTCCTAGTTTTTCAGCAATAATTTTAGTAATAGTACCTTTACCACTTCCAGCAGGACCATCTATTCCAATTACTAAACTCATAAAAACCTCCTATGATATTGTTACAGCTGACCCCTCATAATTCTCTTCATCTCTAACAACTTCTAAAGCACTACGTCTTAATTCTTTTAAACTCTTATTCTTAATAACATAATCCCAATTTTCATATTCATCAATCTCATGCTCAGTAACATGTTTAGCTTCTTCTTCAGAAAGTTCCGGATCATAGTTGTCTCTTTCTAGTTTGATATTAACTACATCACCAAAATTCTTCTTAATATCATCAAACTCTTCAATTAATCTAGCATCAGTTATGATAAAAGTATCAAAGAAATTACTTAAAATATTAATATCTTCATATAACCTATCAAGTAAGAAATGTTTCTTACCTAGTTTATTTCTAATAATTTCAAATCCCATTTTTTGTAAGAATTCTCTAGGTTTTTCATCTAAATTACCATTCCAATCAAAATAGTTTCTAGCATATTCATATAAAGGTCCAGTAATATGCATAACACATGGTTTATAACCATAATCTTTTAATTCCTCTCTTAAGAATTCTCCAAACGTATTTTTACCACACTTAGCTTTTCCACCAATTACAAATATTTTCATAATCTTTACTCCTTTTTCCCAAATAAAAGACCACTATAGGAGGAGAATACTCCGGTACCATCCTACATTGGTCTTACTTTTGATAACGGTCTCCCGATGGACTCCTAAAGTAGCTTCCTATGAATAATTAATTCTTTTACACCAACCAAGAACTCTCTTAATAATATTTTCATAGTACTAATCTCTAATCAGCATCCATTAATATACATATATTTTATCAAATATAAAATAATAAGTAAATAAAAGAAGTTAATTTTAAATATTAACTTCTTTTTCTTTCTTTTTAGTATCGTCAATTATTGTAATTTTTCTATCTTCATCCTCTTCTTCTATGTCTTTTTTATCTTCTTTTTTCTTTTCATTATCTTTCTTATCATCTTTTTCTCCAGAAATAGTACCAGTAATATCTAACTTCTCATCTATAAACATTAATATTACTTTTAAACATGCAATAATTGGAGTAGCTAAAATCATACCAATTATTCCGAAGAAATGTTGGAAAATAAGTAATCCTACCATAATAGTTACAGGATGTAATTTCATAGTATGACCCATAATTAAAGGTTGGTAGAAATTATTCTCAAGTAATTGAACAATAACTATTGAAATAATACAACAAATTCCAGTAATAGGACTAATAGTAAATCCAACTAGAATAGCTGGGATTGCTCCTATATATGGTCCAAAATATGGAATAATATCAGTAACAGCACAGAATAAAGCAAATAATAATGGTGCTTCTAGTCCGGCTAATGTAAGTCCAATACTTTGAGTAACAAAGACAAAGAACATTACAATAAAGATTCCTGAAACATAACTTCTTAAACTAGAATTTAATCTATGTCCTAATTCATCATAATTCTTTTTCCAATCTTTAGGTAATAATTTACGAATAGATTTATTTAATCTATCATAGTCATATAACATATAGAAACCAATCATTAAACCTAAACCAAAGTTTATAATACCACTAATTAATGATTTACCAAGATTCATAATATGTGTAGGTAAATTAGTAGTAATAGAAATACCAAAATCAGTTAAGGAAGCTAATACTTGTTTCTTAATATCACTTAAATCATAATTAAATGTTGATTCAATACCATCTAAGAACCCATTAATTATATTGACTAAGTTTTTTAATATTTCTGGTAAAGTACTACCAAACTCTTTTAATTGGCCCACAAAATTAGGTGCTAATAAATAGAAGAATAAGAATATACCACCAATTAATAAAAGATATACAATAATGCATCCTATTACTCTAGGAACTCTCTTTTCAAACCAATCAACAACAGGATCAAATAACCAAGCTATTATTAATCCAATAAATATAGGTGAAATAACGACTAATAATCTTCCTAGAAAACTAAGTATTTTCCATTCTTTAATCAAGTAAGTAGCTAGTAATATTAAACATACTACAGCCATAAAATAACCTATTTTCATTATTTTCTTACCAGTAAAAAGAATGTTATTTAAACTTTTTATATCTAATTTACCATTGTCATCCTTTTTAAATATCATCTAACCACCTCTATCATAATAATTATAATATAATTTAGTTGGAAATGCTATAAATATTTTAATATGTTATAATAATATTGGTGATTTTATGAAAACTATCAAATCAAATAGTTCATATCAAATAGAAATAAAGAATTCTAAGTTTATAACTGAACTAATAAAAATAGATAATTCTGATATAAAAGATATATTAGATGAATTAAAAAAGAAATATCCTAAAGCCACTCATTATACATATGCTTATCGATTATTAGATAAAGAAAAATCTTCGGATGATGGAGAACCAGGTGGAACAGCTGGAGTTCCTATGTTAAATGTCTTAATAAAAGAAGATATAATTAATGTATTAGTAGTTACAATACGATACTTTGGGGGAATAAAACTAGGTGCCGGTGGCTTAGTAAGAGCTTATTCTAAATCATTAATAGAAGCTTTGAAACATACAGAATTACATGAATTAACTGAAGGATACAAAGTAAAAATAACTATCCCTTATGATAAACAAAAAGATTTAGATTATCTATTAAAAGATCAAATAGTTTTAGCAAAAGATTTTGCTTTAGATATAACATATGAAGTATATATAAATGATTTAGAAATATTAAATAATTATGATTATGAAATTATTACAAAAACATATTATTAAAAGATAGCATAAGCTATCTTTTTATTTTTTTATAATAACATTTAGGACACATTGACTTATAAGTTACATTATCAAACCCATCAATAGCAACTTGTTCTCCAGTATTAACAATTTTACCATTAACAAATCGAGCATTAATTGTAGCTTTTTTGCCACATTCACAAATAGTTTTCATCTCTTCTATCGAAGAAGCAATCTCAAGTAATCTGGTACTACCCTCAAACCCATTCATTTTAAAGTCTGTTCTAAGTCCATAACAAATAACTGGAATATCTAACTTAGTAGCAGCAAACAACAAATCATCAACTTGTTCCTTTTTCAAGAATTGAGCTTCATCTACTAATATACATTTTAGTTTTTTCTTTTCTTGAATTACTTCTGTAATTATTTCAATTATTGAAGAATCTCCATCTACTAAATAATCTACTTCTCTTTCAGCACCAAGCCTTGAAACAACATTTCTGTCTCCCTTTTTATCAACACTAGGTTTTAGGAGTAAAACATCCATTCCTCTTTCTTCATAATTATGTGCTACTTGTAATAAATGGGTACTTTTACCACAATTCATTGCTCCATAACGGAAATATAACTTTGCCATATGAACCTCCAAAAAAAAGATTAATTACTTAATCTTATATTTTTTTCTTTTTAATGAATACTCTTATAACATAGTATAAGAATATACACATTATAACAACATATATCCATTTAAATATAGTATTAACTACTCCAGGATCTAAATATCTATCAATAATTCCCGGAACACTACTTGGTAAGAATCTATCAATAACATCTTCTAATCCTTTAATAATAATATTTGTTCTAATAAAGAATAATATTCTTAAAAATATATCAATAATACCAACTGATAATACAAATGAATCAAATCTTCTAAAGAACGCTAATACTAATACGATTAATAAAATAAAAATTATTAAATCAATATACATAATTCCATCTCCCTTTCTCATCACAAATATTTTATCAAATATTTATTTATTCTTCAACCTGAAAATCCACTATATCGCCGTTATCCTTAACAAGTTTAGTTATAGCTTCTTCGGCTTTTTTTAGTTTCTCATCACAAGATTTTGCTAGTTTCATAGCTTTATTAAACTCATCGATAGCATCATCTAATGGAACATCTCCAACTTCTAGTTTTTTAACTATTTCTTCTAAATTAGCTAAACTCTCTTCAAAACTTAGCTCTTTTTCTTTCTTCTCTGCCATATATCCTCCTATATTACTTTAGTATTAATCTCTCCATCGTGGAAATTAATCTCAAGTACATCTCCTTTTTTAATATTTTTACAACTACTTAATACCTTACCTTCACTTTTAGCCATCGTATAACCTCTTTTTAATGTAAGTAATGGACTAAGTGTTTCCAATTTACCAACTAAATTCAAATATTTATTAGCCTTATTATCAAGTAATCTATATGGGCTTTTTAATACATATGAACTTTTCAGTTCAATTAATCTCTTACTTTTAATATTAACTAAATTCATAGTACTATGTTTTAATCTTTCAAATATATTATCGAACATCATTTCTTTAGTTTGATAAATAGTCATTGGATTTTTAAATATATTACGATTAGTAATACCAGAAAGTCTATCTCTATAATTAGTAACCATATTACTAATTACTTTATTAAGTCTAATATTTAATTGGTTTAAATAATTAATTACATCTCCAACTTGAGGTACAGCCATCTCAGCTGCTCCAGTTGGTGTTGGAGCACGAAGATCAGCAACAAAATCAGCAATAGTAAAATCGACTTCATGACCTACTGCACTAATAACAGGAATAGAACACTCATAAATAGCACGAGCAACTATTTCTTCATTAAAGGCCCATAAGTCTTCAATAGATCCTCCTCCACGACCGACAATTAATGTGTCTAAGTCAAATTCTTCAGCTCTTTTAATTTGCTTAACAATATCTTCTTTAGCATCTTCACCTTGAACTAACGCTGGAAATAAATATATTTCAACTAAAGGCCAACGTCTTTTAATAGTAGAAATAATATCCTTAATAGCTGCTCCTGTAGGAGCAGTAACTACACCTATTCTTCTAGGAATCTTAGGAATCTTTTTCTTATGTTCTTCTTTGAACAATCCTTCTTCTTCTAATTTTTTCTTTAATTGCTCATAAGCAATAAATAGATTACCAAGCCCATCTTCAAGCATTTCATTTACATATATTTGATATTGACCAGTTGCTTCAAATACTGATATTTTCCCAGTAACCATTACTTTCATTCCATCTTGAGGAACAAACTTTATATTTTTAGTATTAGAAGCAAACATAATAGCATTAATTCTACTATTATCATCCTTTAAAGTAAAATAGAAATGCCCTCTACTATGAGCTTTA
>JAEEGL011101090.1_pt1 | contig 11042 bp, 7 predicted proteins | sample 9134231 | NCBI WGS metagenome assembly JAEEGL01 (sample SAMN16246548, study PRJNA631951) | gut metagenome | biome: gut microbiome; feature: rumen; material: fiber-attached | host: Bos | place: Iran: Karaj | collected 2018-10
ACCGCCTGCTTTCTTGATTTTGCCTCTCATGTATATAGACGAAAAAAAGCTCAAAATCTAACGGTATTCCAAAAAAGTTCATAAATTGTTTACAAATGTAAACGTTATATATTTATTCTCTAATAATCAGAGGACACATCAGCGACCAGCAGTTCCATATACTGACGTATGACCCACACATATAAAAAGAAAAAATAAAGAGGACGGGCATTCTACTGTCCGTCCTCTCCGAAAAGCAGTTATATTAAAGCATCTTTTATAGGAAGTGGCGTTATATTCGTTTTTTATATCAGAATACAGGTATGTATACCGGTTCGCCGTCCTTCATCGCAGAAATATGAGCACATACTCCGGCGCCGGTTATATTCGCAGCAAGATTTTCGTCTATCGCCGGTTTTCTTCCTTCAATTATGCTCATAATAAACTCGTGAACAAGATGAGGATGTGATCCGTGATGTCCCCCGCCTGCGCCTTTTAAAAGAGATTTCTGAGGATTCAGAGGGTCAAAATTTCTTCCGACGGTATACTTCCATATTTCTTCCGGAAGTCTGTCGTAATAATTCGGCATTTCCGTGATTTTATAAGACGCCCGTCTGCCGCGGTTTCCGTCGGCAAGAGTTTCAATAGTAGTAACGTAAGGAAGATCTCCGTCGGCAAATCCCCATTCAAAGCATGCGTCGGAGCCGTAAACGAACATTCCTTCCTGATAAATTCTCGAGGTTTCGAATAAAGATCTTGTAGCTTCTCCTTTTAAACCGTTTTCAAAGGTAAAATGAGCAGTTTCAATCGGGAAAGGATTTCCGTACTGCTTGTGAAGTTCTTCCCTCATCGTTCCGGAACCGAGGCAGGAAACCCTCATAATTCTCGAATCCGAGAGCTTTACCATCGGAGCAATAGCGTGAGTTCCGTACCACATAGGAGGAAGTCCGAGCCAATACCATGGCCATCCTTCCATATCCTGATAATGCGAGCCGCGAAGGAACTGAATCCTTCCGAATTCGCCTTTTTCCTTCATCTCCGACGCGTAGAGGAACTGGTAGGTATACAGCGTCGTTTCCATCATCATGTAATTGAGACCGGTCTTTCTCGTTGTATCAACGATTTTCTGAATATCCTCAAGAGATGTTGCCATCGGAACGGTGCACGCGCAGTGCTTTCCTGATTCAAGAACCTTAACCGTCATCTCCGCATGATCCGGTATTGGAGTTACAATGTGAACGGCGTCTATGTCTTTATCACGAAGAATCGACTCAAAAGAATCGACGATTTCAGCGCCTCCTATATAATCCGAAGTTCTTTTCGTAAGGTCGGAGTTAGTATCAAACAGAACGAGCCTGCCGATATTCGGGTGATCCTTATATATACCTGCAAAGGCGCCTCCGAACCCCAAACCTACTAATGCGACGTTAATCTTTTTCATATTTATTCTCCTTATCTGGATTGTTTTTTAATCTGCATTGAATCGGCGAATAACCGAATTTGGCTTTAAATAGTTTGCTCATATGAAATTCATCGCAAAAGCCAAGAAGCGAAGCGATCTCATACAATTTAAGCTGCGGATAATTCAAAATCATAGTATAAGCAAGAGACAGTTTGTTGTCCATCTGATATTTGCTAAACGTTTTTCCGAATCTGTCAACAAAAATATTTCTGAGTTTTTTATCAGAAATATTCAGAAGCGAAGCCATCTCCGATTCACGGTATATTTTACTCTTGTTTTCATTGAGAACAGATAAACATTTTTCAATTATATCTATATTCTTAATAAAATACGAATTTCTGCGCTTGCTGAGAATACACAGCAAAGCGTCAAACAGAGAAGAAGCGGATTTATCGGTTTCTATTTCAGCACCGATAAGGGAAAGTTCACGGAACAATTCATAAACCAAAGGTTCTCCCTGACAATGAATAACAGTTTCCAGAACTAATCCTTTGCCGTCCGTAACGATATCGTCATTATAAAAAGTAATATCTCCTTCAGCAACGTCTGCGTGAATAAAGATATTGCTGAGCTCAGGAGAGCACAGATGTTTGCCCGAATACGTCGAATCAGCAGGCAGAATAAATACGTCTCCCGTAGAACACTGAAAATATTCTCCGTTAACAATAAAATCAAACGTTCCGTCAATAATATACACTAAATCATGAAAATCAGGCTTTACCCTGGTTGGATGAACAGACTGAACCAAATACGAGAATTCTTCACAAAGACGCAATTTACGGTTTTTCTGAACAGAAAAATATGATTTCATTTTCTTTTCCTCATAATAATGATTACTGCTGCCGTAATTCCCGCAACGACTATTACTGATAAAGCGGAAATCAGCGCCACGTTTTTATAGTTGGTTTTTGAATCAGTTTTTGTATTGTCTTCGGTTCCCGTAATAACAGCCTGACCGTCGGTAACAGCAGGCGTATCGGTAACGGGAGGCGCATCAGTAACGATCGGTTCAGGATCAACGTAACAGCCTTCATAATCGCCGTAAACTTCGATTTCGGCACATGATGCATGGCCGGCAAGAGAATTAAGAGGTCCGACTATTCTGACAGCACTGCAGGTAACAACGTCCTTCAACACGAAAATATAAGATTCGTTTGCAGGAAGCTGGGCCTGCAGAGAATCGCCGGGATAGGATGGAGAAACAACGCTCTCCGCATCTTTCCACTTGCCGTCTACGAGTACCTGAACGTAAGGAGTATCTCCAAACCATCCTCCGTCATTCCAATGGCCGCCCTCCCAGAATACGACGTATTTTACGTCATATGGTTCATTGAATTCAACTCCGAACCACTGTAATTTATTTCTTCCGAGGCTGTCTGATAAAGAAGCTTTAAATGCGTCATACTGCTGAGAGTCTGAAGAGTAATTACATTTTCCGTCAACTATAACGCTGATATTTTTACTTCCTCCACCCTGAGGATTATTGCAGTTTGTTATGCCGGTATACTTAGCGCCCAGTTTTTTCAATTCCAAGGCAGTGGGGGAGATGGCAACCTGAAGTTCTCCCAGAGCCCCATAATCCTCTGCCACCCAGACAGTATATCCCGACGTCTTTCTGTTTGCTCTCGCAAAAAACGGAATAAACGTAAGCTTATAGTCTACACTTTCCGTTTTGTTTAAATAAAGAACCGCGTCAGCAACAAGAGTTTTAACTCCTCCGAACAGCTTATCGTTTGTCTGAACTTCTACGGAAGCATTTTTTAAAAGCACAGAGGTTTTCGAAGCAGTTTTATTTACTTCGTGTTTATTATCGATATCTTCAAGGCAATACAAGAACACCCCGCGCTTAAGCGCCGTAAAGCCGTTATCTTCCGATACTCTTTCATCTGCGTGAATCCTTCTTACCGAAAGATTGCACGTAAGCACTATTTCGTCATTATCTTTTATATTTTTCAGCCTGATATATCCGTTCTCGGTCTCAAACGAAACTGTTTTACCATTGACCGTAATACCGGTATCCGTAGACCATTCCGGAATCCTTAAAAAGATGCTTCCGACGTTTGACGCTCCGCTTATAACTTTCAGCGACGTTTTTCCGTTCCATACCCAGTCTGAGTTCTGAACTATTACAGTTTTCCCTTTTGAAAGAGACAATTCCGCAGTACTTCCGATGTACTGATTAACATAGACGTCACTGTCGTTGTAAGAATAAACGTATCTCGGAAGATTCCCGTATATAAGAAGTCCGTATTTTGTGCAGCAAGGAACTCCATGCCACGTCCATCTTGAAAAAGAACCGGAAACAAGAGGATTCTGATAAGAAAACGTCTTTCCGTTCTCACCGATACTTCCGAGAAGATTATTATACAGCTCTAATTCGAAATTGTCATGAAATTGTGAAAACGGGAGCATAAGCGACAGGCTGTCGGACAATTCCGCCAAGGCTCCGGAAGTACAGGATTCACAATAAGACGCATTAGGCAGATAATAATCTCCGCCGAAGCCCTCGTTAGAATATATCGAACCTACCCCTCCGGTAACGTACATCTGTCTTTCCGTAACATTCTTCCATAGTCTGTACGCAGCATTTGTAAATAAAAGATCATCACCGACGCGTCCGATTTCAGACATTCCGAAGTAATACAGAAGAGCTTCAACAGAATGTCCGGTCGCCGTAGTGAGACGGTCAAAAGTCACGTGGTCATTTGAATACGCACCATATGAAACCTGCCCGACGCGATCCCACGTAACACCACGGTCTTTAACAAGATTCTTGTCGAGTTCGAGATAATCATCAACGTTAACGTCAAGATCTTTCAGAAGGTCATTTTTTATAACGTCAGGATCATTATTCAAAAATTCACAGAGTTCTGCAATATTGTACTCAATCCCCATATGATAGGAAACGATATTCTTTTCACCGTGATTAGAATATTTGACAGTAAAATTAAGAAATCTCAAAGCAACCCGCAGAATTCTTGCGTCCCCGCATTGCTGATATCTGGCTATGCCGAATTCAATCAGATAACCCAGATTGAAAAGGTCCATTGCCTTTGAAGGGATGGGGGCCTCAGAAAATACTTTTCCGTCAGTCATCAATAAATTATAAATGCTGAAATATCCGTTTTCAACAGATTCGGACGCTGCGAAAATATGATCAATGGCATTGCTCAGGATAGTCTCAAGCTTCTCGTTAGGATATTTCGTGAGAAGTCTGCACGCGCCTGCGCATGCCGCATAGAAATCGCATTCGCCCCAAGTCATTGAACCGACGTAATTGCCGGTATTCCTGTCACCTTTTGCTACTTTATCAAAATTCGAAAGATTGGAATGAGTCTGCTTTATCCAGGTATTGAGAACGTACTCCGCAGTAGTCGTTGAATACATTTCCAGTTTTGGATTCCAGAAAGGATCGTCTATTGTAACGTCTTCAAGAGAAGGATGAATCAACGTGTTTGAATTACGCTTAAGAAAAGATACTGTTACCGTTTTTTCAACACCTTCGGGGTATTTGATATCTACCCGGGCAACTCCGGGTATTCCGTCCGCCTGTGTGACAGAAACTTTTACGCCTTCATAAGGAGGCTCGGCAGTAATTTTCGGAACTGTTTTTACTTCGCTGTCATAAATACGGTAGTACTCATCATAAAAGCCGCTGAATTCCGATATCTTTTCGCCGTCTATCGAGAGAGAAGAAAGAAGCTTCGGACAGTTCTTTACGTCGGAAAGATTGATATTTGCAGACGAACAAATCTGCGACTCCGTCAAGGCTTTCGAATATACTCTGACCTCGTCCATATATCCGTTGAATGAGCAGTCTTTCCAGATGGCGGTCTTTCCGAGGAAAGCGTGAGCAAGTTTCCAAGAAGAAAGGTCTGTCACCGTGTCAACGTCATTTACAAAGGAGCCATTGACGAACAGTTTTACGGTCTTACCGTCATAAGTTACCGCAACATGATGCCAGTCTTGATATACGGCATAAGGGACAAGTCCCTCGGACCGAATGGCGGCCTTGCTGTAGGAGCCACCGAATAGTTCTGCTTTGTAACCGCTGTAATCGTTTCCCACATTGGACATCAAATGAAAACTTTTCTGAGAAGAAGCGGTCTCGACCGCAAAAACACGAGAGTATAAACCGACAGTAGACGGATCTGATTTAACCCACATCATTACCGTCATTTCATTATTTCCGAATGCAGAAACCGGCATTTCGATATACGCTTCATTGTTCTCGTGATTTGATGAATCGAAGTGTACTCCCTTTCCGTGAGGAGTGTCGACAGACTTAACCTTGCCGTGAACAGTTCCCTTAACGGAACCGGAGAAATCCTTTAAAAGACTTTTGGGATCGTCAAAAGAATAATATAAAGTTAAATAATCGTCCATATCATCTTTGGAATCAGCATGTGTAATTAAACCGAAAAACAAAGAAATAAACGACGTGCTCAGAAATGCGGTCAGTATTACCAATGATAACATCCGTTTTATATTAATTAACCACATTAAAATCATTTCCTTTCATATTATTATAACAGATTTAACATATTTTCAAGACCTTTATAGCACATTTTACGGACTTAGTAAATGATTTTTAATAGCAAAAATATGTATATTTCGGCACTTGCAAAAAATCGGCAAAATAATCTTTCAAAATTTTTCGAAAAAAGTATTGACAAATCAAAGCGAAGGTGATATTATAACTGTGCTAGCACAACTATAACAGTTAAAACGCATAAAACAGATTGGGGGCGATTTTAATATTTTCCATTGACGCTATGTCACGCGTACCGGTCTACGAGCAAATCATCAACCAGCTTGAAAAATTCATTATCTCGGGAATCCTTTCCGAAGGAGACCAGCTTCCGTCGGTCAGAAGTCTGTCGTTTGAACTCGGAATAAACCCGAATACGATACTCAAGGCTTACAACGACCTTGACTACCGAAAAATAGTTTTTTCAGTGCCGGGCAAAGGATATTTTGTAAAAGACTCAGCGCGTAAAGAACTGATTCTTCTCGAGCGGAAGAAAATTGAAGAATTCTTAAAAATTGCAGGCGAGCTCGCAGAAGCTGGGATTTCCAAAGAGGAACTGACGGCAGAGCTCAACAAATTATTTGACAGTAAGGAGAAAAACAAAAATGATTCAGGCGACAAATCTGACAAAGAAATTTGATGATTTTACGGCTCTTGAAAACATTTGCTGCACAATAAACGACGGATGCATTTACGGCATGGTCGGCTCAAACGGAGCGGGAAAATCAACGTTCTTAAGGATAATCACAGGCGTATACAAACAAAACGAAGGAACGGTTACAGTCGACGGACTGCCGGTATGGGACAATCCGGAGGTAAAATCACGCATGGCATACGTACCGGACGAGTTATATTTCCTTCCGGGCGCAAACATGAACAGAATGGCAACACTTTACAAATCGGTGTATAAAAAGTTCAATACTGAAAAGTATAAAGATCTTACCGCAACTTTCGGTCTGGATCCGAAAAAACCGATCGGACAGTTTTCAAAAGGTATGAGACGTCAGGCGGCAACCATCCTCGCTCTTGCATGTTCTCCGGATTATATTCTCTTTGATGAAACGTTTGACGGGCTCGATCCTGTAATGAGAAATTACGTAAAGAAGCTGATATGCGAAGACGTCCTTGAAAGACACGCTACCGCCATAATCACGTCTCATTCCCTGCGCGAGCTTGAAGACACGTGCGATCAGCTTGCGCTGCTCCACAAAGGCGGGCTCGTTCTGGAATCGGATATTCAGAATCTGAAAACGTCGCAGTTCAAGGTTCAGATAGCATTCTCTGCCCCGTATGATAAATCAAAGTTCGACGGAATCGACATCGTTCACTTCGTAAAGCACGGTTCAGTCTCCAATATGATCATTAAAGGCGACCGCGACGAGACAATCGCGAAGCTGTCGGCAATGAGCCCGAACATTATGGACGTTCTGCCGCTTTCTCTTGAAGAAGTATTCACTTACGAGATGGAAACGATGGGATATTCGTTCAATCTCGACTAAGGAGGAAATCATGAATAACAAGAAGATTTTTTCATTCAATATATTCCTTGAATCATTGCGTCAGCTGCGCGTGATAGGTTTTATAATATTCGCAATCATCACGATTGAAGCGCTGATGATTCCGCTTTCTACCTTTATCGACGTAAAATCTGCGCTGGAAAACACGGAACCCGGAACAGGAATCGAAATTGCTACAATGACGGCCACTTCAATGCACCCTATATTGGTGCTCAGTTTCCTTGTCTGCGCGCCGGCAATGGTATTCTTCCTTTTCAGCTTTATCAATAAGAGAAACTCATCAGACTTTTATCATTCTCTTCCTCACACAAGACTCTGCACGGTACTGTCAATGTTTACGGCAGTTCTTGCATGGATTGCCTTCATTATCTTCGGAACGACGGCGATATCCGCATTCTGTTTTCTTCTGATAAGCAGGTACGTTTCAGTCGCATGGATTACTCTCCTGGCTTTTGCTGCATCTATTTTTATTGCTTCGATTTTTGCCGCATCCGCAACGTTGATAGGCTGCTGCCTTACAGGAACAACGCTTCCGGCAGTAGTACTTTCATATCTGATAATGTATGCTCCAAGGCTGATTTCTTACGCAGTTTCGAGAGTTATCGCAGACGCAACAATGATAATTCCAAGTTCAAAAATACCGTTCTTCGGAAACGGATACAATATTATCACGACGTGGGCGCTAAACCTGTTTTCAGGTAATTCATTCAGCGTATTCTCGTCACTTAAGGCAAACATCTACACGCTGATAGTAGGAATCATTTATGCGTTAATCGGAATCCTGCTGTTTATAAAGAGAAAGAGCGAAACAGCGGAAAGCGCAGCTCCTTCCTCCAGACTGCAGGCTATTTACAGAATCGTTATCGCATCGGTATTCTGCATGGTTCCCTGCATTCTAATATTCCAGATGCTCACCGGTGATAACAGTTACGACACCGGGCTTGAAATACTTGTTCTTTATCTCCTTATCATCGTCGGCTATTTTGCATACGAAATCATTACAACAAGAAAACTGAAAAATCTATTAAGAGCAATCCCCGGTCTGGGAATACTTGCACTGGTAAACGCCGTAATCGTCGGAGGATTCATACTTGCGTATCACGGAATCCTCTCCTACACACCGTCCGAGGAAAGCATAAAAGAAGTTTATATAGTCGACTCATCGGAAAACGATCGTTATGATATGTACGGAGACTGGACTGTAACGTTTGGCGAGTACGTGAGAGATCACTCAAAATCCGTAAGCATAACTTCTCCCGAAGTAAATAAAATAATCTCAAACGCCCTCAAAGAAGAAACCGAAGCTGTCAAAAACGACACCTTCAACAAAAAGTACTTCGGCTACATTGATTATGATCCGAACAAGGAAGAACAGGAAGAATACAAAGCTTTCGGTGTTAAAATCAGATCGGGTCTGTTTACAAGAACCAGAATTATCTTCGTTAACAGCAAAGATTACAAAACCATAATCGAAAAACTCGAGTCAAATAAAGAGTATCTGAAAATGTGGACAACTATTCCGGAGCCTATCGAAGGATCGGGAACTTTTATGAATCTCCAGAGTTATCCGGAACAATTCGCAAAAGGTCAGTTGAAAGAGGTTGTCGATACCATCAATGAGGAGCTTAAAACAACAGAATTTGAGAAATGGTATGAAAGTCAGAAAAGCAACGGACCGTACGGTTACTATGATTTAGACCCCGAATCAGTTGAAATCCGTTATGATACGGTCGAAGGTCTCGGCACAATAAAGCTCAGAATCATCATTTCCAAGCAGATCCTTCCGAAAACATATGAAAAAGTCGTCGGTATTATGGAAGAGGCGGAGTTAAGAAAAGAAACAGTCAGAAATCAAACTCTCGAGACTCTTAAGGGCATAGCCGCCGACCCGAACAATTACGGATATTACGAAATCGCAATTCAACTTTATGAAAACAGGATAAACTGCAACGGAATCAACTTATATGATTCTAATGAAAAATACGAAGGAAGTTTCAGTATAAGCACGTGGAACGGTACCGATCTCGGATTCAAAGACCCGAAGTCCTTTGTTGAAGCTCTTATAAAAGATTGGAGCAACGACAGAATCGACGCAGAAGGTAAATATATGTCCGTTACGGTTAACTTTCAGGACAAAGATTTGAATTACAAGGCCTTTGCATGCGTCATTAAGGTAAATGATAACTCTGCTTTCCTGCCGGCGTATGATAACAACCTAGAGAACCCCGATAAATATTAAATTGATGAGTAATCATATACGAATCATATCCTGAACTATTGACACAAATACAAAATGATGGTAGAATACAACAGTAATCTACCATCATTTTTATGAGGAATAATATGCGTAATTTTACTAAATATATAACCGTTTTTCTTTTATTAATTTCTGCCGTACTTGCAGTCTCGTGCTCTAAATCTGACCCCGGAATGCCCACCAAGAAAAGAGGCGGAGGACCGTCAACAGAAGCAACGGAAACTACCGCTCCCGTTACAGAAGCACCGGTAGTTACAACGTTTATCACAACGTCTCACCCGCTGGTTGTCGATCCGGAAATAAAAAAAGTTATCTGCCTTGATCCGGGACACGGAATCGGAGACCCGGGAGTAATCATAAAGGATGAAGAAGGCAACGAAATATATGAAAAAACTCTCAATTACGCCGTAGCTTTAAAAGTTAAAGCGGAACTTGAGAGACGAGGATTTGCCGTTGAAATGCCGAGAGGCGCAGACGATGAAATTCCGAAAGCAGGCTTCTCAAGCCCGAATATCTGCGGAATAACAAACCGCGTTGAATGGGCGAACAATGAGAATTTTATGCTTTATCTTTCCCTTCACTGCAATTCGTTTGACGATCCGACAGTAAACGGAACGAGAATCTACTATAATACAAAGCACAACGGAACGCAGAACGGATTATTCTGCAACTTTTTACTTCAGGAAATTAGCAAAACCGCAGAAAAAATGCCCACAATAACAAGCGACGCAAAACTTCACGTTGCAACCGGCACAAAGATGCCTGCTGCTCTGATAGAAATGGGATTTATTACGAACGAAGACGATTATCAGAAAATAATCAATGAAGAATGGCAGGAAGATTTTGCTTATCATATCGCAGACGCAATCACCCTGTTTTTTGACTCTTATTATCAGTAATATATTCCCTGAAAAATGAAACGATTTTTTTGGCTCATTTTCGCAATTTCAGCCGCCCTGCTTTCGCTTTTTTCATGTTCAGACAATAAAAACAGTGAGGAGGCGCTTTCAATGAAAAAGCATTCAGAAGTAATTATAGAGACAGAAATAAAACAGCTTCGCGACCCATTTGTGCTTTATGCAGACGGAGAATATTATATTTACGGAACAGGCTGGACCGTTTTCCACTCATTTGAACTTAACGGAAAATACACGAAAGAAAACGACATTGTTAAAGTTCCTGAAGATTGCGGAGGATGCCAATGGGCGCCCGAAGTATATAAAGTCGGGAACGATTATATAATGGTAACAACCTATCTGTCAAAAACTACGGGACGCCGCGGATGCTCGGTTTTCA
>JAEEGL011188824.1_pt1 | contig 11042 bp, 8 predicted proteins | sample 9134231 | NCBI WGS metagenome assembly JAEEGL01 (sample SAMN16246548, study PRJNA631951) | gut metagenome | biome: gut microbiome; feature: rumen; material: fiber-attached | host: Bos | place: Iran: Karaj | collected 2018-10
GATTCTGGATTTTTAGAATGGCATCGCCCGTCTGGATTAGCTCCTCTCGGGTGAATGTCTCCTTGTCTTTCAACATGGCGGCGGGAACTCCGTAGGCTTTTTCCAGTGCCTCGTTTGTAAGCACTTCCTCCGGGGTTCCATAGACCATGTCGCGGTTCGGATAAAAAAGAAGCACATTCTCCGCAAACTGCCGCGTCAAATCAAGTTCGTGCATTGAAATAAAGACAGCCGTTTTTGTTGCCGCACAAAAATCTTTTATATATTTCAGAGCGGAAACCTTCTGCCGCAGCTCCATTGCAAAAAGAGGCTCGTCCATAAAAATCGACGCGCTTCCGTAGAGCATACTGAACGCCAAAAGCACACGCTGGATTTCACCCTTGCTCAGTTCCGCAAGACCATGTTCCAGAACACTCTCCAGTTCAAAAACTTCAATTGTTTCCGCAAGCAAATCTCCGTCACTCCGAATTGCCTTTGCATTTCCCTTCAGCGCACCATGTGAGTATACAAACGAAAGAAGATTTGAAACCTTGTCATCGCTCTCGAACTCCATGTTCTGATAAATCACCGACGCAAGAAGATTTTTTTTCTCTTCACCAAGGGCCGCAACATTCTGTCCAAAAAGATTTACCCTCCCGGACTGAGGCACAAGACGACCGCTCGCGAGCATCATAAATGTTGATTTTCCCGAACCGTTTGGTCCAATCAAACTTGTAAATCCCGCCGGAATGGTCCCGGTAAAATGGTCAAACACAGGCTGCGGAATTATCTGGTTTCCGTTTTCGTCCAGATCGCCCTCAACCATTGGATAAGAAAAACTTACATCGTCAAATGAAATACAGTCCATATTAAATCCTCAAAAATTAGCCAATTCTGCGTGTGTAGTCGTCAATCAGTCTGTCCAGTTCCTCAAGGGCTGAATCATCCACGGGCAAGGAAAAAAGCTCCCCCTCCCCGCTGGCTGGATTTTCTACAATCAATCTTTTTTTCTGCATGAGCTGGTCCGAAAGAAGCGAAGTGATTCCAGCCAAAAGCCACTGTATGCACGAATTTTTATATGCCTCGGGCAAAAAGATTTTTCCGTTGTTCGCAAGCGATTTGAAAAGGGTCTCCGTCTGTTCATGCAAACGCTTTTCCTCGTTCATAACAATTTCCGCGGCATCCTTTGAAAAATATTTCTGGCTTTCGACAAAAGTATAAATCTGGAAGAGCGGGCGTTTTTCGTGCATCTTGAAGTAACGCTTGGTTATTCCCTTGAGCACCGATGCCGCCGAATACTTTTTTGTGACCGACTCCAAATCCGGCGGGAGAAAAGTGATGGACGCAAGGTATTCGCCACAAAACTTGAACGCGGCCTTGACTATGGCCTCCCGGCTTTCAAAATGGTTGTAGAGGGAAGCTTTTTTAATCCCCAGACGCTCGGCAATATCAGAAAGGCTGGTCGCCCCGGTGGATTTGAAAAACGAAATGTCCACCAGAGCCATGACAATCTCTTCCTGAGAAATCTTTTTCCCCATGCCCCAAATCTCCCTAACTTTCGTTAGTTAACATTTTACACCAGTATCAAAATTTTTGCAAGAAACAAAAAAATGAAAACACACCTTTTATCTTTCGCGATTTCATTGTATAATTAAGATTCGGTTTAAAAAGATGGCAGATTTGGAAAACCCTTTAGTAATACAGTCGGACAGAACTCTCATGCTGGACATACATTCCCCACGGGCCGAGGAATGTCGCAATGCCCTCATTCCATTTGCGGAACTGGAAAAATCCCCGGAACACTGGCACACCTACAGAGTCACGGCCCTTTCGCTCTGGAATGCCTCAAGCGTGGGATTCACCCCTGAAAAAGTCATCCGCACAATGGAAGATTTTTCACGCTACGAGATTCCCCAGTCGGTAAAAGTCTGGGTCCAGGAAACTGGGGAGCGTTTTGGAAAAATCCGTCTTGTGCCGGGACCAGTCAACGAGAGAACGGAAAACGAAAAGACACTCAGGGACGAGTATCTCTATCTGGTATGCAGGTCGCCCTATATCTTCAAGCAGATTGAGCACAACGGACCGTTAAAAAAACAGTTGATTCCATGCGAATATGTCCAGCCGGAAAACTCCACTGCCGAACTCACCGATGACGAAAAAAGATTCTGCTTCATGCTGAACTTGACAGACCGTGGAACAATCAAACAGAATCTGCTCGCGCTGAACTGGCCCGTAAAGGATGATGTCCCGCTGATTGATGGCGACCCCATGAAAATTGATTTGAGGGAGACCACCGCATCCGGAAAAAAATTTGAAATCCGCGAATACCAAAAGGGTGCTGCCCGCGCGTTTGTTGGTGACAAGGGACCGGGGACAGGATTTGGAACAATAGTCCTTCCATGTGGCGCGGGAAAAACAATAGTCGGCATGGAACTGATGTCCATTCTGAAAACAAACACACTGATTGTCACAACCAACATTTCTGCGGTCCACCAGTGGATTGACGAGCTTGTTGACAAGACCACTTTGACCCGGGAACAGATTGCGGAGTACACTGGCGAAAACAAGGAGATAAAACCGGTGACAGTAGCCACATACCAGGTTTTGACTTGGCGGCCAGAAAAAACCGGACCATATCCACACTTCTCGCTTTTCCGTTCAAGAAACTGGGGTCTGATTATTTATGACGAGGTTCACATGCTTCCCGCACCGGTTTTCAGGGTTGCGGCGGAACTACAGGCGGTACGCAGGGTTGGACTTACGGCAACTCTTGTCCGCGAAGATGGATGCGAGGGAAATGTTTTTTCTTTGGTCGGCCCCAAGCGTTATGACGTTCCATGGAAGGAGCTTGAAAGGGACCGGTGGATTGCGACAGCCGAATGTGTTGAAGTCCGAATCCCCATGTCCGATGAACTGAAATTTGAATATGTGGTTGCAGGCAAAAGGGAGCAGAACAAAATTGCGGCGACAAATCCTCTCAAAGTGCAGATTGTAAAAACGCTTGTCGAAAAATTTACTGACGACAAAATTTTAATCATCGGGCAGTATCTTGAGCAGCTGGACCAGATTGCAAAAACCCTGGACGCACCGATAATCACCGGCAAGACAAAAAATTCAACGCGGGATGAAATCTACTCAAGCTTCAGGCAAGGAAAAATAAATGTGCTTGTCGTGAGCAAGGTCGCAAACTTTGCAATAGATTTACCGGACGCAAGCATGGCGATTGAAGTCAGCGGAGTTTTTGGCTCCAGACAGGAAGAGGCGCAGAGGCTTGGTCGTCTTCTACGTCCAAAAGAAAGGACCGCCAGATTTTTTACAGTGGTTTCAAAGGACACAATAGACGAAGAGTTTGGAACAAAGAGACAAAAGTTTTTGGGCGAACAGGGATACTCATACCGAATCATAAGGTACGAGGACGAGACCAGCTTTGACGAACTTGCGGACCAAAATCTGATTGAGGACAAAAGGGGGTGCGGCCAATGAAATTTAGTCCAGAGACGACAAACAGAATCGCACAGTGGAAAGAAAATCTCACCGCAATGCCGACCGACCAGTTTTTGAATTATGCCCGAATGTTTTTGGGGGAAATTGAGACACCGTTCAACAAGCAGAATCTTGTCACGCAGATTTCAACTTTTTTTTGCCAGACAGAAAATAAAAAAAATGCCGTCGCCCTCATGGGGGAAAATGATTTAAAAATCCTTTCGCTGGTAAAGCTCGTTCCTGAATCAACAAAAGAAAGCATCGTAAAGTTTTTTTCGGATGAGGACATTTCTTTCGCAATCCGTGCGCATCTGCAAAATCTAGAGGAGCGCATGGTTCTTTACACGGTCAAGTCCAACAGCGGAAAAACTGTCTACTGCATAAATCCGATTCTTGAAGACGAACTTGGTTCAAAAATCGGCATGGAAACTTTGATTGAAAAATCCAATGCCGAAAAAAATGCGGACACACATTCAATCACCCTGTCACCCAATTTTTTGGCGGCATTCATTTCGTTTGCGCTCTACCATTCGGACATCTGCAAGGGCGACGGCTCCATCAAAAAAAAGGCCCTAAAGGATTTTGCCACAATCTGTGGGGTGGACGACTCAAACACAAACGATGATTCCGATTTTTCCGTTGCGGTCGGTCTTTTGATTTCATCGTTCAGAAATCTGCTTCTGTTTGCGGACAAAAATGGCAGCTTTGTTCCAGACTGGCAGAGGCTCACAAATTTTTCAAGACTTTCGGAAATACAGCAATACATCTATCTTTGTTCGGGCGCATTCTGGAAGGGACATTCACGGCGGAGTCTCTACACTGTGTCGCAGCTTTTGTTGGACACTTTGGTTTCCATGAAAAATTTTTCGTACACAAGAAAAATGATTTTACGCATGGGCGCGTTGATTTACAGCCTAACGCAGGATTCTGAAAAACCCACCAGCAGATTTGAAATGCTCATGTCAAAAACCGCGAACGAGGAAATTGATTTTTCGCCAATATCAAAACTTGACCAGCTGATTGATTCATGTCTCGCGTTCGGTCTGATGAACAAAGTTGGCGAGGATGAGGACGGACAGGAGATTTTACAGGCCTCCCCTATTTTTTATCAAGAAAAAAATCTGGATGCGGGTGAACAAAAATGTGTAAGCGTTGAAGCGGGATTTTCAGTGACAGTCATGCCGGGACTTGGTCTTGACCAGATTCTTCCGCTTATGAAATTCATGGACATAAAGCATCTTGATGTGGTTGCGGTTTTTGAAATCAACAGAAAGTCCGCGCTGAGGGCATTTGATTTGGGCATGGATTTGGCTTCGATTGAGAATCTGCTTGAAAAAAACAGCGGCTATGAGATTCCGCAAAATCTTACGGTGAGTCTGGAGGATTGGTTCAACACATATTCGTCCGCGACACTTTTCAACGGCTATGTTCTGAAGCTGAACGAAAGCAACGTGGTTCTTGCGGAAAAGAACAAAGTGCTCGCTCCGCACATTTTGGCAAAACTTGCGTCAAATGTTTTTCTGCTGGACTTCAAGGACGACTTTGAGGCTTCCGCGGTTATTGCCCAGAGCGGTCTGAATTTTATTGGCAAAGTGAAAAAGTGTTCAAAGGAAAACGATGTCCCAGTTCTGCCGTTTCTACGGGAAAATTCATTTTCGTTTGTCGATGGCCTTGGTGAAAAAAATCCCGAAACAGATTCCGATGAAACTGAGCCCGAAAAAATCATACAGTCAATGAAGGACAGGCTGGAAAAGATGAACATCACGACGGAACAAAAAGAAGGCCTCCTTTCCAGAATCAACAGAAGGATTATTGTCAACGAAAAACAGCTGTGCGGACAGTCGGTGCATTTTGACAGAAAAGAAGCAAGCGCAATGGACAATTCGGGAAAAGTCTACATAATCGACCGGGCAATGCAGGATGAAAATCTGGTTGAAATCACGATGGACATAAACGCGCTGCCACAGCTTGGTCTTCCAATCGCTCTGGACAAAAAAAATGGGACCGTCACAATCCGCAAAAAAAATGGCAACGAAATCACGCTTCCAATTTCCGCTGCCGTGAAAGTAAAAAAAGTGCCAATCGAATTCGATTTTTAAAAACGTTCCGAAAAAAAAGAGCTGCCCAAGTTTTTTGGACAGCCCATTTATTTCTGATTTACAATCCCAAATCTACTGGACAATCTGGCTTGTCAAAGTCTCTCCGTTCACCGACAGAGTGATTACGGAATTCTTTTTCACCATGTATGGAATCGTCAGGTCCTTTCCAGGATGCAGGAAGTCAACAATCTTTGTCACATTTCCCTCAATGTCGGAGCTTTCAAGACGCACACTGACAGGATACGGATATTCCGGCAATGTGTATGTGAACAGGCCGTAAGACGTTGCGCCCTCCGGATCTGGAGCTGGAAGAGTGAACTGTGCCTTGACCCTTGTGAATTCATCAACACTGTCGCCAGCCCTTTCCTGTGATGTTACAGTCGCCGGGGTCTCGATGCTGTCGGACGTGACGGATGTAAAATCAAAGAGTACAGGATATTTTTCCATTTCCGCAAGCACCTGCTGGACGCTCATGCCCTGGATGTTCGGAACAATGGTTGAAACTTTTGTGTTGTTGGCACTGACGATAAAATAAATCTTCAGGTGGGAAAGATATGTTCCCGGCTCCGGATACTGTGCCAATATGGTTCCAGCTGGGGAGGAGTCCTTTTGATAAATGACTGGAGCAAATTCAATCGAAGGATCGTCGCTGAAAAGAGTCTTCAGTCTGGTCTGGACATCATCAATATTGCCTCCGACAAAATTCTCCATGGCATCCATCTCGACACCGCGGCTTACAACCAGATTGATTGTGCGGTAGGCCTTGACTATGGAGCCTGGAGCCGGGTTCTGTTCAAGGATTGTACCCTCGTCACCAGGAAGTTCGGAATAGCGCAGAGAGATTTTTGGATAAAGCTCCTTGACCTGCATATCGAACAGCGCGTTGGTCAAAGTTTTTCCCATCACATTCGGCACCATGACCTTTTCTTCGCCATGGACGGAATAGAAAAATACTCCAAGACAGACGGCTATCATCACAAGGAAAGTCAGCAGCATGGTCAAAAAAAGCACCCATCCGCCCTTGCCAAAGTTTTTCAGCAAATCACTAAAGGCGGTTCCAAACTGACGCTTCTTTTTTGTTTTCTTTGCCGAATCAACGGATTCAACAGTCTCTTCGGAAAAATTGTTTTTCTCGTTTTCAATAGTTTCGTCGCTCATTTGATTATCCTACTATTTTTACAAACTTTTTTCTACTGGTTTTTGCGCCAGCTCTACTCCAGAACGGAGCCTATAAAATTTCGACTTCCATTCATAAAAGATTTATAGTCCATGGACTTTTTTGCCTGCCACTGAAGTTCGGTCGCAATCAATATGCCGTCACCGGTCTGAATCAGTATGCCACGCTGCTTGTTGTACGCCAGGACTGTCCCCGGAACGGCTCCTGTGTCTTTTGGGATGGAACTGTCCTGGTAGGCAATCTTGTCTGCGTCGCGGGCCTTGATTATTCTCAAAGTCTGTCCACCGCAGGTCGTAAAACATCCGGGCCATGGAGTGTACGCACGGATTTTGGCATCAATCTGTTCCGCTGAATCACCCCACCTGATTCTTCCGTCCTCCTTTTTGATTATGCTGCAATAACTCGCCACACCATGCTGGGGAACGCTGATTGGAAGCTCCTTGTGCTTTGCGATGTAGCGGAGAATCGTCGTTATGGAGATTGCGCCATGGAGCGCGACCTCACGCAAAAGGGATTCGGCAGTCTCGGTTCCTGTGAGGGTCCATTTCTGCTGGCTCAATATGTCGCCCTCGTCAATCCCATGAGCCATCTTCTGTATGCTGATTCCGGTCTCCCTGTCGCAATTCAGTATGGCCTGGTTGACCGGCGTAGCCCCACGGTATTTTGGCAAAAGCGATGGATGCAGGTTGATTCCGCCGTACTTGAACAGCGAAAAAAACTTTGGTCCAAGGATGTGTCCATAAGCAAAACAGATGAACACATCAGGGTGCAGCGAGGCAATCTGGTCGCGGGCTTCCTGCTTTAGATGCTCCGGGGTCAAAATGACAATGCCATCATCACGGGCTTCGTTCCAAATCTGGGCGTAATGTGCAACCTCCGTTGGAATCAAATCCCTGTGGCGGCCCTGTGTTGACGGTGGATTGGTCAAAACTCCGACAACCTTGTACTGCTCTTCAGGTATGGACGAGGACATGTAGCTGTCTTTCAGTATAAGCTCCAAAGCCCTTGACGAAGCAGCGGGGCTTCCAGCATACAAAACTCTAAGCATCTTTAGTTACCATTTTTCCTGGCCTGTTTTGCCGCAATCTTTGCCGCTATGCTCGCCTGTTTTTTGGCTTTCTCCTCGGCTTTTTTTGCTGCACGTTCGGCACGTTTTTTAAATTGGTCAACGGTTTTGTTTTTGAAATCCTCGTCACCACGGTCGATGTACAGCACACCATCAAGATGGTCGTTCTCATGCTGTATAATTCGCGCAAGGATTCCGTCGGCCTCTTCTATTGTAAAATGTTTTCCATTTTCGTTGGTCGCGGAGACAGAAACTTTCGATGGCCGCTTGATGTTTTCATACACACCCGGAATCGAAAGGCATCCCTCCTCGTAGTCAACCAAGTCGCTGGATGTCTTTGTGATTGTCGGATTTATGAACACACGTCGAATCTCGTCATCGCCCATTGCGACAAAAAATCTTTTGTTGATTCCAACCTGTGGAGCGGCAAGTCCAACACCGTTGGCCGAAATCATGGTCTCGAACATTTCGTTCAAAACGCTCCTAAGCTCGTCGTTTATTTCCTCGGGTTTGACCGGCTCACATTTTTCTCTAAGGATTTCCTCACCAAGTTTGTAGATTTTCATTTTGCCTCCAAATTGTCCAGTCTGAATCTTGCGGCTCTCGCGTGTGCAGCCAGACCTTCCGCATCACCCAAAAATCCAGCCGCTACCGCTGATTTTTTTGGACCCTCTTTTGTATTGTCGGTACGCAAAGTTGTAACGGTCTTTATGAACATGCGCACCGAAAGTCCACCGGTAAACCTCGCGCTTCCCGATGTCGGCAATGTGTGGTTCAATCCAGCCGCATAGTCGCCAAAGACTTCCGCAGCTCCATGTCCGACAAAGAGGGAACCATAGTTGTGGACCAGACTCTGTATGCGCTCCCGCTCCGCTCCATCCTCCATGGCAAGTTCCAGGTGCTCCGGGGCCTTTTTGTTTGCAATGCAGGCAGCCTCTTCAAGGTTTTCTACTATTATAATGCGTCCATAGGTATCAATGCTCTGGCGCGCAATCTCCTTTGTTGGAAGGGTCTCAAGCTGCTTTTCAATTTCGGCGGAAACTTTTTTTGCAAGCTCCGCGTCATTGGTAACAAGCACCGGCTGGGCAACAATATCGTGTTCAGCCTGGGCAAGAAGGTCGGCGGCAAGCCACTGTGGATTTGCGGAAGAGTCCGCTATTATGAAAACTTCGGTCGGTCCCGCAATCATGTCGATTCCAACAGTGCCGTAGACCAGCTTCTTTGCCTCCGCAACAAATTTGTTTCCCGGTCCGACAATCACATCCATTTTTGGAATTGATTCAGTACCGAAAGCCATCGCGGCAATTGCCTGACTTCCACCGCAAGCGTAAGCCTCCGTGACACCACAGATATAGGCGGCTGCCATTATGTTTTCATCGGCATAGGGTTTTCTGCCGCCATCAGGATGGACCCTCGGTGGAGTGCACAGGACAATATCCTTCACACCGGCAGCAACAGCGGGAACCACCGTCATAACGACCGTGCTGACCAAAGGAAAACGACCGGCAGGAACATAGACCCCGGCCCTGTCAACGGCAATATTTTTTTGTCCAGTAAAAAGTCCCGGCTCCAGCTCCACCTCAAAATTGTCAAAGGACTCCCTCTGTTTTTTCGCAAACTTTAGCGCAAGGTCTTTTGAATAGGAAAGGGAGTTGTAAAGGTCTGGATTTTCTGAACGCATTTTGTCGGCGGCGGCCTTCAATGTTTCCTGCGGAATTTTAAAAGTCTCGGGGTCCGAAACATCAAACTTGGCCGCATAATGATGGAGAGCCTTGTCGCCATTAGATTTTACGTCATTTAAAATCTCGCGCACCGCATCAATTCCGGGACCAAAGTCGCGCCCCGAAAAAAATCCATTTTCCACACTAGCGGCGTTCTGAATCTTTATCATCACCAGCCTCCACCATTATGATTTTTTAGTTTTCTATTATATCACGATATGGGACAAGGTTCAATTATGGGGCAGACTATACAAAACCTTCCATGCCTGTTTTGCAAAATCAAATAAAGTGCTATACTTTTTTCCATGAAACACAATACGCAGATTCTACAGGAGACAGCGGCTAAATTTGGTCCGCTTTGTGTTGGGCTGGACACTGATCCTTCTTATATTCCGGAAAGCATTGCGAAAAAATTTGCGTCCCCGGCACAGGCTGTTCTTGCCTACAACAAGGAAATAATCAACAGAATCAAGAGCGATGGTTCGGCATGTTGCTTCAAGGTCCAGATTGCCTATTACGAGGCCATGGGGCTTGAAGGCATGAAAGTGTATGCAGAAACTTTGAAGGCCGTAAAAGATTCCGGTCTGGTCTGCATTTCCGACATAAAGCGTGGGGACATTGCCGCAAGTGCAAGTGCTTACGCCAAGGCCCATTTTACAGGCGACTTTGAGACCGACATAATCACGGTGAATCCATACATGGGTTTTGACACACTGCAGCCGTTCACCGAATACTGCAAAAAATCGGGCAAAGGAATTTTCGTTCTCCTTAGGACAAGCAATCCGGGCATGACAGACATTGAGCAGCAGGAACTGAAAAACGGCGGACGTGTCCTGGACAGGGTTGGCGGAGAACTGGAGCGGATAAAAAATGAATACGCTTCGATTTTTGAAAACCAAACATGTAGTCCTGTTGGTGCGGTTGTCGGATGCACAGAGGAAAGCGACGCACAGATTTTGAGAAACGCTTACCCGGATATTTTCTTTTTGATTCCAGGTTATGGCGCTCAGGGTGGGGCGGCAAGGATTGCGGCAACACTTTTGTTAAAATCAGGCGGAACCGTAAATTCATCCCGCGGCATTCTGTGTGCGTGGAAAAAGAGCGAGGACTGCATCAAAAAGGCAGAGGCTGGGAATCTCACTCTTTCTGATATTGCCGATGCAGCACAGAAAGCAGCGATTGATTCAAAAGCTGACCTACAAAAAGCTGTCTCCGAACTTTAAGGGAAGCCAATGAAAAACTACGAGCATATTTTTTTTGATTTTGACGGAACTCTGATGGACACATCGCAGGGAATCTACGAGTCCTTTGATTATGCGCTCAAAACTTTCGGGCTTGAGCCGTTGGAACACAGCGAGTACGACAAAATGATTGGGCCGCCGCTGGTCTACAGTTTTATGACATGGTTCGGTTTTGACGAGCAGAAGGCACGCCTTGGAATGAAACGTTACCGCGACTACTACACCCCTGTCGGAATGTATCATCTCAAAGTTTATGACGGAATCCCGGAGCTTCTGAAA
>JAEEGL011952275.1_pt1 | contig 11042 bp, 6 predicted proteins | sample 9134231 | NCBI WGS metagenome assembly JAEEGL01 (sample SAMN16246548, study PRJNA631951) | gut metagenome | biome: gut microbiome; feature: rumen; material: fiber-attached | host: Bos | place: Iran: Karaj | collected 2018-10
AATCTCAATAGTCAGACACATACTGCTCCCTCCCTTATAGGGAGGGCGGGGGGAGAGTCTTCCATCACCATCATCGGTGCCGGGAATATGGGCGGCGCCATTGCCGATGCCCTTTTGCAAACGGGTGGACATCAGATCACCGTCAGCAATCGTTCTGAGGGTAAGCTCGCGCGCTTTGCTGCCGCAGGCGCCAGCGTGACCACCGACAACTGCGTAGCCGCTAAGGATGCTGACCTCATCATCCTGGCTGTGAAGCCCTGGCTTGTGGAAGACGTACTCGCCGAACTGAAAGCCAACATTCCTCTCTCAGGCAAGACGCTTGTTTCCGTGGCTGCCGCCACGCGCGGCGAACAGCTCTGCGGGTGGGCAGGCGAGGGACCTCAGATTCTCACCGCCATCCCCAACACCGCCATCGCCAACTTCGCTTCCATGACCTTCCTCGTGCCCGTACGCGCATCTGAGGCTACGACTCAGGAGGTAAAAAAGCTCTTCGACATGATGGGACAGACGCTCGTCACCGACGAAGCCCACCTACCCTCTGCCACGGCCCTCGCCTCCTGCGGCATCGCCTATGCCCTGCGCTATGTGCGCGCTGCCACTGAAGGCGGTGTACAACTGGGCTTCCGCGCTGCTGAGGCACAGAACATCGTAGCCCAAACATTGCGCGGAGCCGTCAGTCTCTTGGAGAAGGAAGGCGCTCACGCTGAAACGGAAATCGACAAGGTCACCACTCCCGGCGGCCTCACGATTCGCGGCCTCAACGCCATGGAAGAAGCCGGCTTCACCAATGCTGTAATACAGGGATTATGCGCATCGTTATCAAAATAGGTTCCAATGTCCTGACACGCGCAGACGGGAAACTCGACGTCACGCGAATGTCCGCCATCGTGGATCAGGTGGCTTGGTTGCGTCAGCAAGGTCATGAAGTGGTGCTCGTCTCCTCTGGCGCTGTTGCCTGCGGACGCAGCGAACTGAAGGTGGAGCACGCCCTCGACTCCGTGGAGCAGCGCCAGCTGTTCTCTGCCCTGGGACAGGTGAAGCTCATAGGGCTCTACTATGATCTCTTCCGCGAATTCCATATCCCTGTTGGCCAGGTGCTGACGATGAAAGAAAACTTCGAGCCCGGCGAACAGTTCGACAACCAGCGCGCCTGCATGAAAGTTATGCTGGAGAACGGTGTCCTGCCCATTGTCAACGAAAACGACACGGTGAGCGTCACGGAGCTGATGTTCACGGATAACGATGAACTCAGCGGACTCATTGCACAGATGGTGGAAGCTGATACACTCATCCTGCTCTCAAACATCGACGGCATCTTCACTGGACACCCTGACGATCCCCAGTCGAAACTCATACCAACAGTAGCTCCGGGTTCCGACCTATCGGCTTATATAAAAGCTGAGAAGAGTGCTTTCGGACGGGGCGGAATGCATTCAAAATACACCACTGCCACTCGCGTGCAAGCTGCTGGGATTCAGGTCATCATTGCGAATGGTGAACGCGAGGGCATTCTCATCAATCTCCTACAACACCCCGAGACGACACCGCACACAACCTTCCCGCCTCTTACTTGTTGATGCTATTGATGGCGATTGATTTATAGCCGGACACCTACACTGGCAATGAACCAACGCCCCTGTTGGGGTATCACATTCGTGTTCATTCCACTACGATAGTATCGAGTGCCTAAGAGATTGTGAACATTCAGGCCGAAGGTCACAGCACCGAGTGTGTATTAGCCGCCAATATTCAGGATGGCACGAGCCGGCATTTCCTTGTGCATAATAATTTCACGAGCTGTTGTCTGGGCTACTTGCATAGCGGCCGCAGCAGCATCCGGCATTCCCATCGAGGAGTATTTCGAGGCGCTTAGAAGTGCGCCATAAGTTTGGACGAATTTGACGAGGTTCGTGTTATAGGATGTCTGACGTCCCTCAAAGAGGATGTGAGTATGGAGCTTCAAATGCGAAGTGGCCTGCCAGCTGAGCACGAGGTTCGACATGATGGAGGGCGTGTTGTTGTTCGCATCGATATCTGTGGAATAGAGAGAGGAAACAACGTCGGGCAATCCAAGTTCCATGAGGTTCGACTTAAAGGTATGAATCCATGTGAAATTCCAGTCAGCGGTTAACTTCGGCAGTTTGTAACTCACCAGAAGTTCCACGCCACAGGTCTGGTTCTTACTGGCGTTCTTATAGTCAAGGATACTGGTCTGAATGAGGTTGTCAGCCCGGTTGTAAAAGCCATTGAGCTCGAAGTTCAGTCCCCTCGCCCAGTTAGTTCCGGCAAAAGAGAGCTGGAAGGAGTGGACACGTTCAGGCGAGAGGCTGATTGCCTCTGCGTCCTCACCAGCCTCACTATTCGCCATGAGAGCAGACATCACATTAGCCTTGCGGTAGATATAGGGAGCATCAACGAATGACTTGGAGTAGCTGAGTTTGGCATTCCACTTAGGTCGCAAAAGGATGAGAGCCACACGCGGTGAGAGCTCGCGCACCGTCGTGTTATCGTACCGTGTCTTATAGTCATAGCGCAGGCCGGCATTGAAGATTATTGAACGCCACTGGTGCTTCAGCTGCAAATAGACATCGCCACTGTTCTCGCGCCCCGTTCCGGCATTACGCAACAAAGGTTCTTCCTTGAAAACCCATTCGAAGTCATAACCAATCTGGTAGCGAAAGTCGTCGAGCTGGAAGTGATTGTAGTCTGCACCGAAACCGATGTTTCCCTTATGATTATCGCCAAAAGCATAAGCATAATTTCCCTTGAGCTGAAAGCCGTAGTCCTGCTCCTGGCCATTGACATAACGCGAAATGCCGCCACTCTTATCAAAGATGGCTTTCATGTCATCAGGCATCGGAATCGCCATACTCAAACCGGGCATCGGCTCATCATTGATGGCCTGATAGCGCGTGATGTCGGACTTGTCGTATGTAGCGGCAATCTTGAAATCGAGAGTTGAATGTTGAAAGTTGATGGTCGGGAATTCATAGCTGAGATCAGCATGTCGCGAGTAAGTACTGAAGCTGGGCTTCAGGCCGTTGAATGTGCGGTAGCGCTCGTGGTCGTAAGAGAGCGCCAGCGATGCGATGGTGAAGGGGGATATGACCTGCGAGAAATGAGCGTCGTACATAAATTGCACACCTCCGTAGCCGATTTGCAAGCCGAAGTCGTAGGAAGGCCGGTTGCCAATATGCCCGATGCGGATATGATCCACAGGCATACCATAAGAGCTCTCGTCTATGCGCTCGTTGGACACGTCGTACCGTTCGCCACGATTGTGATAAGCACTGCCCCAGACAAGTAAGTCAATATCAAAATACCGCTTGCCGAAAAGAACATCAACTTTTGTCTGTCCATAGTTGCCTGCACCGACCTTGGCCTGAATTCCATCCACATCCCCGCCTTGTTTGGTGATGATGTTGACAACGGCAGTCAGGGCCACACCACCGTAGAGCGACGAGGCTGGACCGCGCAGCACCTCAATCTGCTTTACCTTCTCCAGAGAGATGCTGAAGTCTGGTGCGGCGGTATTCGTGGCATAGCTGTTCAGACGATGCCCATTGAGCATGACAAGGATTTTCTCCTGCGTATTACTGTATATGCCGCGCATTGCGATGTTAATATCATCGTTGCAGTCAATGATATACATTCCCGGAACGTAGGTCGCCAGCACCTCCTGCAGGTTGCGTGCTCCGCAGGCCTGAATCATCTCCGCTGTGATGAGCGTAGTGGGCACCGGAACCTCGGCCAGACTCTCTGCCTGACTGGAGGCCGTGGTGATGGTGGCCGTCATTCCGGCTTTGATATTCTTCACGATGTCTGCGAACTCCGCCGGATCAGCTGTCGAAGGGCTGTAGTAGGGGTTTTCCTGCAACATCAGCGAAGTGTATTTCTCGGTGTTTCCTATGTCGAAGCGAGCCAGATAGCTAAGGGCTATCAGGTGGAGCGCGTTCTGCCGTAGATTGCCATGGAAAGAGTTGAGGTTCTGCAACAGCACATCGCGAGCCTGCTCGATGCGGCCTATCTGATAGTCACTCTCAGCCTGAGAATACAACTGGCGCATCTTAGAGTCGTCCTGGGCATAGAGAGCGGATAATGAAAATTGAGCAATGAAGAACGCTGCACACAACAATAGTCGCAACCATCTTCTCTTACACCTGTTTATAATCATTCTTCTCATTATTCTTCAATTCTCAGTTATCAATAGTCCAATTCAAAACTTCCGAATGGGTATCGTGAAGGTAAACGTAGTCCCCTGCCCCTCCGTCGAGGTGAAGGATATCTTGCCTCCGTGCTTATTCTCGATAATGTCGCGCGTGATACTCATGCCAAGACCCGTTCCTAAGCCGACAGGTTTGGTGGTGAAGAAGTTCTCATAGAGCCGTTTTTTCACTTCGTCTGTCATGCCCTCGCCATTGTCGGCTATGGTAATGGTGAGTTCATCGGAGGAAGCGGACACGTTGATGCTGATTTCGGGGGAATAATCTTCCTCTTTGATTCTTTTTGCTTCGCTTTTAATCCACACAGCATAGCACGCATTGTTCATCACGTTCAGCACCGCGCGGCTCAGATCCTGTGGTATAACCATTATGTGCGGAACACCTTCCTGATACTGCTCGCGGATGGTGACATTGAAGCCCTGATGATTGGCCCGCATAGCATGATAAGACAGGCGGACATACTCTTTCACGATGTGACACACGTCGGAGGGCACGAACTCGTTTTCTTTGCCTCGTGACACAAGCAGGATGCCCTGTATAATGCTGACAGCCCGCTCGCCATTCTCCATAATCTGCTTCATGTTCTCCCTCAGATCAGCCACGATGTCGCTGAGGTCATCGCGGTCTGCCTCCGGTAGTTTCTCAGCGTTGTCCTCCACAACGTCGGTTAGGTCATCCAGGAGCTTGTTCGACATCTTCGAGAAATTGATGACGAAGTTCAACGGGTTCTGAATTTCATGAGCTATACCGGCGCTCAGCAGGCCAAGCGATGCCAGCTTCTCCTGTCTCTGCAGTTGCTGCTTTAATTGGTCAATCTCACCCATATAACACTCTATTTTTCAATTGACAATGTACAATTTTCGATTCATCATTCTTCACTCATCATTCTTCACTCATCATTACACTCCCCTTTAGGGGGCTTGGGGGCCTTCCCCCCTTCTTTTTAGGGGGCTTGGGGGCCTTCCCCAACGCCTGCCGGCAACGTGATGGTGAACTCTGTATATTCGTCCTTCATAGACGCCACACTGATGTCGCCGCCATGGTTCTGTAGGATCTCACGGCTCAGATAGAGGCCCACGCCTGCAGCCTCATCAGTGGTCTTAGTGGTGAAGAAGGGATCGAATATCTTATTGATGATTTTCTCTTCTATACCGATGCCGTTGTCGCGAATCTTCAGGATGTATCGGCCGTCTGCGACGGTGACCGTCAGCGATACCTCGGGATTAAAGGAGACACGTTGCGCTTTCTTGACCACGGCATAGACGGCATTGCCCAAGAGACTCATGAATGTCTTACTGAGCATATCGGGATTGCCGTGCAAAGGCATAGACTGATCCGGTGAAGTGAACGTCGCTCGGATATGATACTGCTCCTTCTCTTGAGCATAATAGTTGTTAAACATATCTTCATTTTGACGAAGCACAGGCAGCAGATCCATATCCACATAGCCTCCGGTTCGGTCTTTCAACATCTCTTCCATGGCCTTGAGCGTACGGGTGGTGTTCTGTCCGTACTGGTTTACCGACTCCAGATTCTGGGTCAACATACCGAGCACATCCAACGTATCTTCATAATCATCCTCGTCAATCTTGTCCTTGTTGTGGTCGATGTTGTCCTTGAGATCGTTAAGGAGGTCATTGGACATCTTCGAGAAGTTGATGATATAGTTCATCGGGTTCAGAATGCGGTCGATGAGTCCTTCGGTCAGTTTACCAACTGTCGCCATCTTCTCCTGACGTATCAGCTCGTGCTGGGCGTTACGAAGGTCGGAAGTACGTTCTTCGACAATGCGCTCCAGCTTGATTTTGTCCTTCTGCAAACGTTTCAGGCGGTAGCGGAACAGCTGATAGACAATGTACCCCAGGATAATGAGATACAGGACGAGCATATACCAGCGCATCAGCAACGGATAGGAGATTCTGAAATCGACGGTTGCCTCCTCGGAGAGCTCGCCGTTGGCCAACAGCGCCTGTACACTGAACGTGAACGAGCCATAGGGCAGGTTCAAAAATTCCACATTCTGTTTGTCTGTCCACGTGCTCCAATGCTCATTTTGGTTAAATAGGCTATGATCAATCAACTTGTAGCGATAAAGAGTCTTGCCCGAGAGCGGAGTATAGTCGAGCGCAAAGGTGAAACGGAGATGCCCCTCGTCGCTGCCCAATGTCTGAAGCTTTTGCGGTATGTTTCCAAAGCCTCCCCAAAGCACGCTGTCGCTGCCCATGACAATCGAGCGGAACCGCACGCGGCGATAGTCTGTGAGTTCGGCGAGGTCTTTCTTATCTGTATCGATGGCAACGAGTATCTCATCGCCGCCAATCCAGGTCTGACTGCCATGGCGGTATTGTGCTGTTACTTCAATGTCCTTGACAGGCTTGAGCAGGTTGCCAGGCAGATTGTCGATAGGCTCCGTATGGCGGCCAGGATCAGTGCCGAGAGTCTCGCCGTGAACATTCTTGAACCATAGATGTCCGTGGTCGTCGTGGCGGATTTCCGTCACTAACGGCAGATCTGTTACCTTCGTCCGCTGGTCCGATTGATAGAGCCATACGCCATCGGATTCAGCTGCATACACCTTGTCGCCATCAACGAACATCGCTGTCGTGGAATTGAGGGTCAGCCGACGGACAGCTCCGCCCTGCGCAATCCTGTAAATGCCGCTGGAGGTGGCCACTAACAGTCCCTCGCGGCTCTCGCACAGCGTCCAGCAGATATTGTTGACCTCGGGCACGCGCTTGCATTGCCGCGAAGAGACGGTGAAAAGACCGTTGGTGCTGCCAACATAGATCTTACCGTCGAAGGCGATGATGGCATGAACCTCACCCGAAAGGCCGTCCTTGGGCAACAGGTAGCTGTAAACAGATGGTAGTTCTATGGAGAAGATACCGTGCAGCGTAGCTCCCCACAACACGCCGTGACCATCGTAGGCCACGTAGGCCACCTGATTGGAGCAAAGGCCGTTGTCCTCGGTGATGGTATAGAGGTCGCGCCCTTGTTCGTCTGCGATAATCAGGCCAGCATTTTTCTTCACCTTCACCTGCAGTCCGCCGTCCAGCTCTTCCGTCTGGGTGATATCTTCCAGCAAAGCATTTTCCTCGCCCTCCCTCAGAGCCTCCAACGACACGATTTCGGAATCAACGCCAATTCGGAAATTCGCATTGGTCCGTTGCTTCAGCGCTATGGCGGGGAGGCCTTCTCCCGTATGGTCCTTGACCTCGTAGATATTGTTGTCGCTAGCTACAAACAGAAGCATGTCGTCCTCCTCGAAAATCTCCATCACCTCGCCACTGAACTGGCCACTCTGTCCCACTTGCTGCAAGAAGAGTTCGCCATTCGCTCGCGCCTGCAAACGTGCAAAATAATTGTAGCCGCCCACCCATACCGTGTTCTTGCTGTCGCGATAGACCACCGTCACGCGGCTAACCTCCGACGTATGAATCATGCGCCACTGGGCACGGTCGTAATAGAGCAGCCCTTCAAAGTTGGCCACGAACACCGTGCCGTCCTCGCCTATTTCGACATCGTAGTTACGGTTGTGACCTCCATATTCCGTAGCCGTGTAGTTGCGTATCAGAGGAAGCCCCTGTGCATAGAAGGACGAAGAATGAATAGTGAAGAATACCACGAATGCTGTGCGAAACAACACCCGGCAGAGTCCAGATAAATCTATTCCTATAATACCTCTAATCATAATAAACAATGAGCAATTCTTCACTCTCCACTCTTTACTCTCCTATAAGGAATCCCCTTGCCAAAATAATAGTTCCATTCATCCTTCGTGAAGTCGCGCTTCACGTTCTGTCGGAGGCGCTGGGCTATCTTCGGCAGCGAGATGAGATATTCGGTGACGGTGCCGTCGTGCTCGCCCGTCCAGATGTAATCTCGGTCGCTGCTGAAAGTGAAGTCTGTGAGCCAGCTGTTGGACTGGAACAGTGTAATGGGCTTAATCTGCGGGTCGTCGGTCATCCACAGCAGTAGCTTGCCGTCGTAGCTGGAGGAGTAGAGTCGGCGGCCGTCGAATTTCATTTTCGTCACCTGTGAGAGATGTCCCACGAGCCTGTTTGTTTGGTGGTCCTTGTCCATCAGCCAGATTGTGCCGTCGGCCATGCCGTAGGCCTCGAACTGCCTGCTGCTGACGAAAGCGGTGACCTGCCCGCCCATCGGCACTTTCTCATCGGTGATTTGGTGAAGCGTAGTGACGACATGCATCCCGCCCTGGTCGTCGAAAAGCAAAACCTTATAGTCGCGCCGGCCGGTGCTGACAATGCGGTAGTCGAGACGGCGCGTGCCAATCAGCTTGTCAGTGGCAATGTCAAGAACGCCGATACCGTTCTCGCCGATGATGAGCAGCTGCTGCCCATCGTTGATATTGCGCAGGCTGAAGGGACGGCTGATACCTTCCAGATACACGACGCGAACCTGATTGCCGTCTGCTATCACCAAATGGCCGGTGTGGCTGATGACATAGTCCTTCCCGTTCTTAGCAGAGAAGCCGTCGCGAAAACAATAGTGCTTGTCGCTCATCAGTCGCGTGGTTTCCAACTGTCCGCCCTGAATCCGGTGGGTGAATATTTCTCCGTAAGTGCTCACCGTCAGCAAATGGTTGTCCTGAGGTGACACCTCCGTGCATGTGATACTCCCATTGTGGACGCTCCAGTTGCGCCGGCCGCCCGCCGACTGAGTCAGGGCCTGGAACACGGCGGGCACAAAGAGGTCACCGCCATAGTCTTTCGTGTAGAGGTAGGCGGCATAGGCCAGCATATTTCCCAGTTCCGTGTCGCCGGCCTGGTAGATAGCGTATGACTGCGAACCCAACGTTCGGCCCAATGTTATATAGTTCAGCGTATCGGCCACCAGCTTCGCATGCTCGGCCTGCTGGCGCTGATTATCAGCCTCCAGGCGCTGCTGCTCAGCCATCTGATAGGCGTTCAGGGCCTCGTGAGCAGCCTCTTCCGCAATGCCGCGCGCCTCGAGTGCTTTCTTGCGCTCGGCTTCCGAGCGGAGCGTCATCTCCTGGGCAATCTCCGACTGGCGGATAGCCTCTTGGCTGCGCTCCTCAGAGAGCACCTGCTGACCGTAGGCAATCTCCTCCATCTGCTTGCTCACGCGACGGTCCACCACCGCCTGCTTTTCCTGCTCACGCAATGTGCCAATCTCCGACTCCAGTTCACTCAGGCGTTCCTTGTCTATGTAATGCATATAAAGACCTGCTCCCACCAATAACAGCAGCAGTACGCCCAAGCACCCTATGACCACGTCCTTCCTATTCATTATTATTCAATGCATAATTCACAATGCACAATTCACAATTTTCAATCTTTCAATTTTTCATTTCCTCTTAATTGCCAGCATGGTGATATCGTCGCTCTGTTCAGCATCGCCCACGAAATCTGCGATGCCTGCCTTGATAGTCTCCACGATCTGCTGGCAGTTCTTGTCAGCCATCGTGCAGAGGATGGCGTCCAACCTTTCCGTGCCGAACTCCTCGTCAGCGCTGTTCACGGCCTCGGTCACGCCGTCAGTGAACATCACCAGCGTCTCGCCACGCTCCAGTTGCATCGTCTCCTCCTTGTACTCCACCCCGTCAAAAGCACCGATAACCATGTTCTTAGCCTTCGGCAGTTCCACCGTCGTGCCATCAGCACGCAACACATGGGGCGAGTTATGTCCGCCGTTGCAGAAGGTGATAACGCCCGTCTTCACATTGTAAATAGCGTAGAACACAGTGACGAACATACAATCCACCGAGTAAGCCGCCAGCAGACGGTTTGCCTCAGTGAGGCACTCGCCGGCACTGTCGCATTGCATTCCCTTTGCGTGAATCATCGTGCGGCTGACAGCCATGAACAGGGCTGCGGGAATGCCCTTGCCGCAGACGTCGGCGATTACCAGCGCAATGCGGTCCTCATCGATGCGGAAGAAGTCGTAGAAATCACCGCCTATGTCTTTGGCAGCCTCCATCGAGGCGAAAATATCTAACTTGTCACTGTCCTCGGGGAAGGGCGGAAACACACGAGGCAGGATATACTGCTGAATATCTCGGGCCGTGTTCAGGTCCCTCTTGATCGACTCTAACTGCGTGTGCGCCTTCTGCGACTCATGCACAAATTTAATCTGCTCGATAGCCTTCTCGATAGTCACAGCCAAATCATCCATATCGATGGGTTTCGTGGCGAAGTCGAAGGCGCCGTTGTTCATCGCCTGACGGATGTTCTTCATATCGCCATAAGCGCTCACCATGATGACGCGCAACGCAGGATTGCGCATCTCGTTCACCTTGGTCAGCAGTGTCAGGCCGTCCATCTCTGGCATATTGATGTCCGAGAGGATAATCTCGATGTCGGGGTTGTTGTACAGGATAGCGAGAGCCTCCAAACCATTGTGGGCGAAATAGAACTCATACTCGCCGTTACGAATCTTGCGTCTGAAGTACTGTTTCATCAACAGCTCCAACGGAGCCTCGTCATCCACGCTCAATATCTTTATTGCTGCCATAATCTATATTTTCAATTAACAATTAACAGTTCACAATTAACAATCCTTTATATTGGACAATTTGACAATTTACAATTTCACCATTACATTCCATTGTCCCCCTGGGGGCGACTACAGGGGGGCCTTTCAATCTTTCAATTTAATTCAACACGGGGGCAAAGATACACATTATTTAAATAAAATAGAAAAATCAACAGAGAAAAATCATAAGCAGCGGTCTTATCGTCGTAAGACCTAGGTCTTATGGCCGGAAGACCTAGGTCTTAAGGGCTGAAGACCTGCATCTTCAGCGCATAAGACCGCTCCGCTATAACGAACGCTCCT
>JAEEGL012400892.1_pt1 | contig 11042 bp, 11 predicted proteins | sample 9134231 | NCBI WGS metagenome assembly JAEEGL01 (sample SAMN16246548, study PRJNA631951) | gut metagenome | biome: gut microbiome; feature: rumen; material: fiber-attached | host: Bos | place: Iran: Karaj | collected 2018-10
CCTCGTACTTCTTCTTGATTTCCAGAAAGGTGGTGGAGCTCAGCTTCGGCACGCCGTAGGAGCGCAGACGCAGCTTCTCCTTATAGACCGGCATCTCGTTCGACCGCCGCACGAGCAGTCCGTCCGGGGTATCGAAATAGAGGTTGAGGATCGTGGTCAGGCCGTACATATCCACCTGCATATAGGGCTCCAGACGTTTACGGAGCTCCCGGTACACAGGCTCAGTCATCAGGTATTTCTTCTCGTATCGGTTAAATACGGTCTGCACCAGTTCCGGTGCGATCTGTGTACTCATGCGCCCCTCCTTCCCCTCAGTTCAGACGGACGTCGATTTTCGATCCGTCGGTAACGGCGGTGATCCGGCCGTCGCAGGTCTGGAATACGTTGACGTGGTATTTTACCAGCTGCTCCAGCGTGGTCGCATCCGCGGGATTCTTCTTAGAGCAGGTAATGGCTGCGTACTCGGGCTGGGTGACCTGGAGCAGATCCTCCAGTTCGGCATTGAATGCGCCGTGGTGCGGCACCTTGAGGAAGTCCACATCTCCGACTTCGGTATTTTCCAGCCATTCCTTCAGGCGGCGGCGGTCGGCGTCTCCGGTGAACAGGAACTTCTTCTCGCCGCAGGTGACCGTGGTCATCAGCGAGAGGGTGTTGTCGTAGTCTTCCACCGCGTCGGAGACCACGTCCACATCATACTCCAGCGGCGGCTCGATCAGCACCGACGTCTCACCGAGGGTGAATTCCATCGGCCCTTCCACCCGCTCCGGCTCCACCATGGCCGCCTTCATGGCATCCATGAAGGAGAAGTACTCCTCGCGGGTGCCCTCATAATTGGGGATCAAAACCCGATCGACATTGAATTGCTCCACGATCGCGCCGGCGCTGCCCACATGATCCTTGTCAAAGTGGGTGATGATCATGGCGTCGAGCGCCGTGACGCCCTCCTCCTTGAGAAACTTAACGATTTTTTCCGCGTCGTCATCCTCGCCGGTGTCGATCATCATGGTCTTCCCGGCAGATTGGAGCACGATGGCGTCCGCCTTTCCGACCTTCAGGACCGTCACCTTCAGCTTCTCATTATGTATACCGCCTTGCTGCATACGGATAACAAGAAAAACCAGCGCAAGGCAGACGAGGCATGCCAAAAGAATCAGCAACAGACTGCGCGTTTTGCGATTCAAAACGATCACCTCTTATCAATATTTTTTGATTAATATGGAAAAAATGTAGAAAATCTTCATTCCGCAGATCAGTATAGTACGATTTCGTACTAATGTCAATCGCCGTTTGTGGAAAAGGAAATATTTGGTGGTATTGCATATTTATTCGTCATTTTTTTGTGAGTTATTCACATGTCAAAAAATAGAGCGGGCGTTCATACTTTCCCTTTCCGCAGATATCCTAACGAATCGTTCTTAAAAGAATCTTAAAAGCACAAAAACAGCGGCAGATCCCAAAGGGATCTGCCGCCTGCGATCGGCCCTGTAAGCCGGGTTCTGTCTAGACAGCCATCTATCTTGGCGCCGCGTTGCCGCTGCGCTCCAGCCACCTCCTCGGAAACAGCCGGGCCGGCCTGATGTTTCCTCCACGGTGTTGCTCCGGATAGAGTTTACAGCGCCACGATGTTCCCATGTGGCGGGTGAGCTCTTACCTCGCCTTTCCACCCTTACCGCAAATTGCGGCGGTATATCTCTGTTGCACTTTTCCTGGGGTCGCCCCCGGCGGGTGTTACCCGTTATCCTTGCCCTGTGGAGCCCGGACTTTCCTCACGCAGGGCCTTTCGGCGCTCTGCGCGCGGCTGAACGGACCGGTCGCGGGTTTATTGTATTGCAAAAAGGTAAAATTGTCAAACAGATTGCAAAAGACGGCGCAAACGGATATAATGTAGAAAAAGCCTGATTATACTGCGTGAAAAGAGGTCTGTCATGAATCCGAAGGTCGACGCCTGGCTGGATACCCTGTCGGGCAAAAAAATACTGGTTCTTGGTTTGGGCGTGAGCAACCGTCCGCTGGTGCGCATCCTTCTCCGGCGCGGACTGGACGTCACCGGCTGCGACGCCACCCCCTATGAAAAGCTCGATGACGAAATCCTCGCCCTGGAGCGCGACGGCTGCCGCCTGAAAACAGGCCCCGGCTATCTGGAGGATCTGTCCGGCGACGTGGTCTTCCGCACCCCGGGCCTGCATCCCAACCGGCCGGAACTGGTGGCCCTGAAGCGGTCCGGCGCCGTCATCACATCAGAGATGGAGGCTTTTTTCCGGGTCTGCCCCTGCAAGATCATCGCCGTCACCGGCTCCGACGGCAAAACCACCACCACCACGCTGATCGCCGAATTCCTCAAGCAGGCGGGCAAGCGCGTCTGGCTGGGCGGCAACATCGGCACGCCCTTGCTTCCCCTGGCAGAGCAGATGGAGCCGGATGATTTCGCCGTGGTGGAGCTCAGCTCCTTCCAGCTCATGGACTTCCCCCTGAGTCCCCATATCGCCGTCATCACCAACCTGGCGCCCAACCATCTGGACGTTCACAAGGACATGGACGAATATGTGAATGCCAAGAAAAACGTTTTTCTGCACCAGGGCCCGGACGATACCCTCGTCCTCAATATGGACAACGCCCTCACCCATGCCATGGCCGCCGAGGCGCCGGGCCGTATTCTGGAGTTCTCGAGGCAGAGCGTGCCGGAGAACGGCGCCTATGCCAATGACGGCGTGATCCTCTGGTCCAGGCACGAATTCAAAACTCTGATGATGCCTCAGTCGGACATCTTATTGCCTGGCCTTCACAATGTGGAGAATTATCTGGCCGCCATCTGCGCGGTGCAGCCCTTCGTCAGCGTGCGGGATATCCGGACCGTTGCCCAGAACTTTGCCGGCGTGGAGCACCGCATCGAGCTGGTGCGTGTGAAAGACGGCGTCCGGTTCTACAACGACTCCATCGCCTCCTCCCCCAGCCGCACCATTGCCTGCCTGCGCTGCTTCCCGGAGAAGATCATTCTGATCGCCGGCGGGTACGACAAGCACATCCCCTACGACGCCCTGGGCCCGGAGATCTGCGAGCACGTCAAGCTGCTGGTGCTCACCGGCGCCACAGCCCCCAAGATCCGCGAGGCGGTGCTTAGCTGCGGCTCCGCCCGGCGCAGCTGCCCGGAGATCCTGGAAATCGACGATTTCACCGAGGCGGTAAAGACGGCGGCGGCCCGGGCAAAGGCCGGCGACGCCGTGATCCTGTCCCCCGCCAGCGCCGCCTTTGATAAATTCAAGAATTTCATGGTACGCGGCCGCTTCTTCAAGGAGCTGGTCAACAAGCTGTGACAGGAGGTGCCCCATGTCGGTATTTCAGTCCATCAAACGCGTCCTGCGCAAGCGGGGCGAGACCTGCGCCGCGATCCTGGTGGCGGCGGGTTCCTCCTCGCGCATGGACGGCCAGGATAAGCTCCTGGCGGAGCTCGGCGGCATGACCGTCCTCGAGCGCTCCGCCCTGGCCTTCGAGCAGAACGACCGGATCTCCGAGCTCGTGGTCGTCACCCGGGCGGACCGTCTGGATGAGATCAGCAAGCTGCTGGACGCCCGCGGCCTTTCCAAACTCACCATGGTCGCCGCCGGCGGCGAGACCCGGGCGGACTCCGTGCGCGCCGGGCTGGAGCATATCTCCAAAAAGGCCGCCCTGGTGGCCATCCACGACGCCGCCCGGCCCCTGGTGAGCCAGCGGATCATCAATGAGACCGTGGCCATGGCCATCAAAACCCGGGCCAGCGCTCCGGCGATCCCCGTGAAGGATACGATCAAGGTCGCCAAATCCGGCGCGGTCGTGTCCACGCCGGACCGCAAGACCCTCTATGCCGTGCAGACGCCCCAGGTATTCGACGCCGATCTGCTGCGCGCCGCCCACAAAAAGGCGGAAAAAAGCGGAAAGGAGCTCACGGATGACTGCCTCGCCGCGGAGCAGCTCGGCCTGAAGGTCTTCCTGACCCAGGGCGAGGAAACGAATCTGAAAATCACCACCCCGCTGGATCTTCGCATCGCGGCGATGATCCTGGAGGAAACGCCATGAGGATCGGCCACGGATATGACGTCCACCGCCTGGTGGAGGGCCGGGATCTGATCCTCGGCGGCGTGCAGATCCCACATCATCTCGGCCTGCTTGGCCATTCCGACGCCGACGTGCTGACCCACGCCGTCATGGACGCTCTGCTGGGCGCGGCCGCCCTGGGCGACATCGGCAAGCTCTTTCCCGACACGGACGAACGTTACCGCGGGATTTCCAGCCTCAAGCTCCTGGCCGTCGTGCGCGACCGGCTCCGGGACGCCGGCTACGCGGTGGAGAACATCGACGCGACGGTGATCGCCCAGCGTCCGAAGCTCGCGCCCCATATCCCCGAGATGCGCCGCGCGCTGTGCGGCGTGCTGGAGCTGCCGGAGGACCGCCTCAATATCAAGGCCACCACCGAAGAGCATCTGGGCTTCACCGGCCGCGGGGAGGGCATCGCCTGCCACTGCGTGTGCCTGCTCGGATAAAAAGCGGCCTGCGCCGAAGCGCAGGCCCATGGGATTTGGTGAACACCGCCCCTTGCGGCGCGTTGTCCGGATCTTGTGCTCGCATTGGATAAGCTGTAACCACAATATAACACCCGCCCGGCGCAATGTCTGTCGAACTGCGTCGGGCGTTTTATTATTTTTTTGCGCGGTAAACGGCCCGCTCCGTCACGAATGCGTCCATCGGGATATCCAGTTCTTCGCAGGCGATTTCCGGCAGCCGCTGGGCCTCGAAGGCCGCGCCGATGACGCAGGCGTTTTCGCACATGGGCAGGAACCGGTCGTAATATCCGCCGCCGTGACCGAGCCTGCGGCAGTTTTCGTCAAAGGCCACGCAGGGCGCCAGCACCAGGTCGATTTCCTCCGGGCAAATTTGAAGCGCGTATTCCGGCACCGGCGAACGGATGCCCAGCAGGCCGCGCTCGAATCGCCACGGCGGCGCGGGCGCGAACGCATGCATGATCCCGTCCGGCCGGGTCACGGGAAAGGCGACCCGGCAGCCCCGCTCCGTCAGCCATTGATGCAGCGCCGACAGATCTGCCTCCTCCGGCACGGCGAGATAGGAAAAGACCGTCCGGGCGTTCTGCACTTCCTTCATCCGCATCAGTCTCCGGCAGATCTGCGCCGACGCCTCGGTGCGCGCCGCCTCCGTCATCGCCCGCCGGGCCGCGAGCGCCCGGGCACGCTGGGTCTGCTTGTCCAAGGTCCTCCCCCCTTTTTCTTCTGTGTTTAAAGCATACCGCATTTCCCGCGCCGTTGCAATGCCATTCAAAAAGCGCTGGACAAATATTTTTGTTTGTGATACCTTATAAATGGGAAAATCGGTTGAATTACCGATCGCGTTCCATGCCCAAATACAAGCAAGGAGGGCAAAGGATATGCCATCACAAATCACCAATTATCAGTGCCCCGCCTGTAACGGCGGACTGCATTTTTCCAGCGCCACCGGCCGGCTGGAGTGTGAATACTGCGGCTCCTCCTTCTCCGTGGAGGATGTGGAAGCCTATTATGCCAAAAAGGACGAAGCCGCCGCTGCAGCCCAGGCAAAGGCGGAGGCCAAAGCCGAAGCACAGGCGGCCCAGGCCGCCCAGGCTGCCGCCGAGGGATGGGATATCTCCGGCATGAGCAGCGACTGGGGCGCGGACGCCGCGGGCATGAAGGCATACAACTGCCCGTCCTGCGGCGCCGAGCTCATCTGCGACGCCACCACAGCCGCCACCAGCTGCCCCTACTGCGGCAATCCCACCATCGTGCCCGGCCAGTTTGCCGGCGCCCTGAAGCCGGACTACGTGATCCCCTTCAAGCTGGATAAAAACGCCGCGGTGGCCGCCCTGAAGCGCCATTACAAGGGAAAATACCTTCTGCCGAAGGTCTTCTCCGACGACAATCACATCAATGAGGTCAAGGGCGTCTACGTTCCCTTCTGGCTGTTTACCAGCACCGCCGACGCCGACGCCTCCTATCTGGCCACCAAGACCGAGGCCCACCGCGAGGGCGACTTCGACGTGGTCACCACCTTCCACTATCAGGTGCACCGCGCCGGCTCCATGAATTTCAACATGGTCCCTGTGGACGGCTCCACCAAAATGCCCAACGACTACATGGATTCCCTGGAGCCCTATGATTACAGCGAGCTCAAGCCCTTCTCCAAGGCATATCTGCCCGGCTACCTGGCGGACAAGTTCGACGTCAGCAGCGACGCCGGCGCCAAGCGTGTGGAGGAGCGCATCCGCGCCACCGTGGCCCATGTGGTGGACGGCGACGTGCAGGGCTATGCCTCCGTCAGCCCCGGCGCCAGCAATGTGAAGATCAACCGGGGCGCCGTGCACTATGCGATGCTTCCCGTCTGGCTGCTGAACACCAAGTGGGAGGGCAAGGATTACCTTTTCGCCATGAACGGCCAGACCGGAAAACTGGTGGGCGATCTGCCCGTGGACAACCGCAAGCTCCGCCTGACCAGGCTCGGCCTGACGCTGCTGATCGCCGCAGTGCTGTTCCTTCTCGGCTTCTCCGGCTGGATCGCCAGGCTGTTCCTCTGATCGGGATCGGAAAGGAGTGGATCGTATGAAGCGTATCATTTCCGTTCTCATTGCTCTGTATCTGGTCGTTTTTCTGGTGGGCGGTATGTCAGCCCTTGCCGACGCCCGGCCATATGTGTTTGACGAGGCAGATCTGCTCTCCGACGCCGAGGAGGCCAATCTGACCGCCCTTGCCGCGGATATCACGGCGGAGTACCCCATCGACGTCTACGTCGTCGCCGTGAACGATTTCCGCGAACTCGGCGCATCCAATGCTTACGACGCGGCAAAGACGTACTATGAGTCCCACAGCCTCGGCTATGGCGCCGGCCGCGACGGCATGCTGCTTCTGCTCAGCATGGACGACCGCGACTACGCCCTGGTCGCCAAGGGCGATTACGCCACCACGAATCTGACGGACTACGGTCGGCAAAAACTCTCCGAAGAATTTCTGGACGACTTCCGCCGCGACGACTGGTACGGCGGCTTTGAAGACTATTACAAGGTCACCAAGGACTATCTCTACGAGGCCAAGACCAATCGCCCCGTGGACATCTACCCGAAGGATCCCCCCGATCCCAAAAAGGTCCGCTCCCTGGGCGCGGTGATCTCGCTGCTGCTGGGCTATCCCGCCGCCGCCTTCACCTGTGCCGGCATGAAGTCCAAGCTGCGCTCGGTCAAGGCAGCCTCCTCCGCCAACCGGTATCTGAACGCCGGCAGCGTCAACTTCTCCGACCGGAGCGAAGTCTTCACCCACACCACCCAGGTCCGCACCCCGATCCCGCGCCAGAGCCGGGACGACGGCGGCAGCAGCTTCGGCGGCGGCGGATCTCACATCGATTCCGACGGCTTTGCCGGACACAGCGGAAAATTCTGAACAAATCTCATATAGAACCACCCTCCCCGCTCCCGGGGAGGGTGGTTCCGCAAAATATCAAAGGAGAATCCCATGTCAAAAATCTATACTTCCGTCGAACAGCTCATCGGCGGTACGCCCCTGCTGGAGCTGACCCACATAGAAAAAGAAGACGCCCTCAGCGCCAGGCTGCTGGTCAAGCTCGAGGCCTTCAACCCCGGGGGCTCTGCCAAGGACCGCGTGGGGCTGGCCATGATCGACGAGGCCGAGGCAGCGGGGACGCTGCGTCCCGGCAGCGTCATCATCGAGCCCACCTCCGGCAATACCGGCATCGGCCTGGCGGTCGTCGCCGCGGCCAGGGGCTACCGGGTCATCATCGTCATGCCCGACACCATGAGCATCGAGCGGCAGAAGCTGATGACGGCCTTCGGCGCGGAGCTGGTGCTGACCGACGGCGCCAGGGGCATGCAGGGGGCCATCGACAAGGCCGCCGAGCTGGCCGCGGAGATCCCGGGCAGCGTCATTCCCGGCCAGTTCGTCAACCCCGCCAATCCCAAGGCACATTTTGACAGCACCGGCCCCGAGATCTGGGCCGATACCGACGGGAACGTGGATTTCTTCGTTGCAGGCGTGGGCACCGGCGGCACCATCACCGGGACCGGGGAATATCTGAAATCCCGGAATCCGGAGGTTCAGGTCGTCGCTGTGGAGCCCGCCGGTTCCCCGGTGCTCTCCGGCGGAAGCGCGGGGCCCCACAACCTGCAGGGCATCGGCGCGGGCTTCATTCCCGAAGTGCTCAATACAGCGATCATCGATGAGATCATCCCCGTCCGGGAGGAGGACGCCTACGAAGCCGGCCGCCGTCTGGGCAGGCGCGAAGGCATCCTGACAGGCATCTCCGGCGGCGCCGCCCTTTGGGCAGGTCTCACGCTGGCCAGGCGTCCGGAGAACGCCGGTAAAACCGTCGTCGTCCTGCTGCCGGATACCGGCGACCGCTATCTCTCCACGGCGATGTTTGCCGAATAAACCGCATATAAAACCCGCGGCGGATCATCCGCCGCGGGTTTTTCTTTGCCCGATCGGGCATTTATTCTTTCATAATTTCGAACGGCCGCGTTTGGGCCGCCGGAAAATCATCGATTCCCGGCTTTGCTCGCGAAGCTCCAGCTGTCGCGGCACATTTCCTCCAGCGTTTTTTCCGCCGTCCAGCCCAGCAGGGCCTTCGCCTTCCCGGCGTCGGCCCAGACCATGGGCAGATCGCCGTCGCGCCGGGGGCCGATGACGTAGGGCACTTCCCTGCCGGTGGCGCGGGTGAAGGCATGCACAAGCTCCAGCACGCTGACGCCGCTGCCGGTGCCGAGATTGATGGCCTCCGCGCCGGGATGGGCGGCGGCGTAATCAATGGCCGCCAGATGGCCCTTCGCCAGATCCACCACATGCAGATAATCCCGCAGGCAGGTGCCGTCGGGGGTGTCGTAGTCGCCGCCGAATACGGTGAGCTTCGGCAGGATGCCCGCGGCGACCCGGGCCACATAGGGCATCAGATTGTTGGGGATGCCGTTGGGATCGTCCCCAAGCAGGCCGGTGGGATGGGCGCCGATGGGGTTGAAGTAGCGCAGCAGCACCGCCCGGAATTCCGGATCTGCGGACGCCTGATCCCGCAGGATCTGCTCGATCATCAGCTTGGTCCAGCCGTAGGGATTGGTGGCGACATTGGCGGGCATGTCCTCCCGGTAGGGAACGGGATTGTTGGGCCCGTAGACCGTGGCCGAGGAGGAAAACACGATGGTTTTGCACCCGAATTCTCCCATGACTTCCAGAAGGCTCAATGTCGAATCGATATTGTTCCTGTAATATTTCAGGGGTTCACGGCAGCTCTCCCCCACCGCCTTAAATCCGGCAAAGTGGATGACGCTGTCGATGGCATAGGCCCGAAAGATCTTCCGCAAGGCATCCTTGTCGCGAACATCAACCTGATAAAAAACCGGCGCAGCGCCGGCGATGACGGCGATCCGCTCCGGCACGTCCGCCGATGCGTTGGAAAGATTGTCGGCGATGATCACCCTGTGCCCCGCCTGAAGAAGCTCCACGCAGGTGTGACTGCCGATATATCCGGCGCCGCCGGTCACTAAAACATTCATATTTCTCCCTCGATAACGCTCAAATGGATTGCGCAACATGCCGCTTGATGGCCTCAAAGGTCTCATCGCTGATGTCGTGCTCGATCTTGCAGGCATCCTCTGCGGCGGTCTGTTCGCTGATGCCCAGGCGCATCAGCAGCGCCGTCAGCACCGTATGCCGTTCATAGATCTTTTCTGCGATCTCCCGGCCGGATTCCGTCAGCATGATATAGCCCTCCGGGTCGATCGTGATATATCCCTGCTCCTTCAGGCGGCCCATGGCGCGGCTCACGGAAGGCTTGGAAAAACTCATATATTTGGCAACATCAATGGAGCGCACAAGTTTATCCCGAATGGTCAGGATCAAGATCGTCTCCAGATACATTTCGCCGGATTCGAGAAGCTGCATAATCGTTTCCTCCTCTTGTTCTATAATTTGATTATATCATATGGACAGCGAAAATCAACCGATTTGTATCCATTCGGCCATACAATAAGAACAGCCGGCAGGCTCCCCTGCCGGTTGTTTCTATCCGTGGGACGATCCCTCCGCAGGCGTGATCCGCAGGACGCAGATCTCCGGGCGGTTGAAGATCCGCGGGAAGGGGCCGTAGCCGGCAAAGCCGCCGGAAATCAGCAGCCGCGTCCGCCCGATAGGGAAATACCCCCGGTCATACCGCGGGAAGATGCCCTGCCGCGGGGCATAGAGGCCGCCGATGAGGGGCAGGCGGATCAGGCCGCCGTGGGTATGGCCGCTGAGAAACAGGTCGATATCCCAGTTCTCGTATGCTTTTTCAAAAATGATCGTATCCGGCCGGTGGGAGAGCACGACGGTGGGCAGACCGGAGGCCTGCATGCGCTCCATCAGGCGGTATTCCGGGGAGCTGAGGAATTCCTCCCGGCTCCTGCCGTCGGGCCACAGATGGCCCAGGGTACCGCCGAGGCAGATGCGGCTGCCCGCGATGTCGGCGACGCAGCATTCCTCGTCCAGCAGGATCGCTCCGGTATCCCGGATCAAGGGGCGGAGATCCTTCCCGGAAAGCGCCGTGTAATCCTCTTCATGATTGCCGAAGGAGGCATACACCGGCGCGATCTCCCGAAGCGCGCGCAGGAAATCGCACATCCGCGCCACTTCCTTTTCGCCGGCGCTGCGGCTGATAAGATCGCCCAGGCTAAAGATCACATCCGGCTTCCGTGCCCGGATCTCGGCCAGCAGTTTTTCGTTGTCCCGGCCGAATTCACGGCCGTGCAGATCCGTGACACACACCGCCGTAAAGGGGCGCTCGACGCCCTCTGTCGGTAGGTCGTATTCTCTGACAGTCAGTGCGCTGCGGCAAACAACAATGGAAATCCCCGCCGCGATTCCGGCGGCAAGTGCCACGGCAGCCACTCCGATCAGCGGTTTCTTATAAAATTTCATAAAACGCAGTTAAATCTCGTTCAAACCTTCCCCGCTGTATACCGCTTCGATCGTTCCCGCGATCTCCCTGGATATTGCCGGAGAAAGATAGTTCAA
>JAEEGL012619745.1_pt1 | contig 11042 bp, 4 predicted proteins | sample 9134231 | NCBI WGS metagenome assembly JAEEGL01 (sample SAMN16246548, study PRJNA631951) | gut metagenome | biome: gut microbiome; feature: rumen; material: fiber-attached | host: Bos | place: Iran: Karaj | collected 2018-10
CAATATATATTTATTTTTAATAATAACAATTATTATTTATCTTTTAATTTTTCTCTTAGTAAAAAAAATCTGAATATCTTATTAATATTGATGAATTATTAATTTATGATCCCAATAAATCATATACAATATAATTTTTAAACTTTTTTTTTCTATTGGATTATTTATATACATTGGATACTGTAATATAAAAGATTAATAATTACTTTTGATATATTTTCTTTTAATATAAAATAATCTTTATATTGATTCTCTTTTTGTTCCATATAAAATTGTAAAATTAAAATCAAAAAAATTTAAAAAAAATAATAAATAATATATATCACAATAATTTAAAAACTTGAATATGTTAAAGTATTATATCTATATATTAAATAAGTATTTTATTATTCTTCAATAACTTCAGTATTATAATTTCTATATGATTTAGAAGAAATAATTCTTATTTTATTTTTATTTCCATAATTAATTCTAGGATTATTGGGTTTTACTAAGGGAGTAATACTTTTTTTATTGTTTAATATATGTTGTTTTATTAAAATTTTTTTAGAATTAATATCTTTTTTTTTTTTAGATTTTTTATAAATAATATTCTCACTATCTGTTGAAATATATCCTGGTTTATATTGATATATTTTTTCATATTTTGGTTCAATTGATATTCTTGAATTATCCTTAAATAATCTAAAATTACTATTTTGTATTAATTGTTTTCTAAAAGTTTTTTCATTTGATTTCCTTTTTATTGTTGATGTTTTTTTTGAATGATATTTCTTTTCATTTTCTGAATTAACTTGACTATAATAATGTAAAAAATCATTTTTTTCATTTGATAAATTTTTTCTATTTAAATTTGGATTTTTTGAAAGACTAAAATGAGAAGTTTTTTTTTCATCTCTTGCCGTTAATAATCTTTTTTTATTTGAAATTTTTTCAGTTTCATTTCTTTTTAATTTTTCATATTCTTGATTTAATAATTCATCATTTAAATTTAATATATTTTGATTACAATTTTCAGAAGGATAATAATATTCTTTATTATGTAAATGTTCATCTTTTACTGGAGTTTTTATATTTTTTAAATCATTATATAAATTTTGATTAAAAATATTAGTTGCATTTCCAATTTCTGATTGAGTTTCATTTAAATTATTATTATCATCAAAGAAATCATTATTATTAATTAAATTATTTATCTTATTATTTATTTTTAATTCACCAATTATATTATCTGGTAACGAAATTTCTTTTGGAATATTATAAAAAGGATAATTTTGTTTTTGTGTCTCAATAACTATATTATTATTTATATATGATATAATTCTATTTAAATCATTATCTGTTTTCTTTTTTTCTTTTAAAAAATTTTCAAAGTTTATTTTTCCTGACATTGATTCATATGTTTTTATTATTTCATCTAATTTTAAAGTATAATCAAAAATTATTTTTCTATTTTTTTCAATTTTGATATTCTGTTCTTTAAAAATATTAGTAATTTGTTCTAAAATAACATTCTTTCTTTTCACAACCTCATTTTGTAAAGAATCAAAAAATATATTAATTTTCTTAATTTCTTCATTAAAATAATCAATAATCCCTTGTTCAACTTTTTTATAAGAATTAATTTGTTTTTGAATTATCTTAATTTTATTATCAACTTCATTTATATAATTAGTAATTTCTTTTTCATTACTCAAACTTAAATTAGAAGGAATATTTTCTAATATTTGAACACAAATAGGAATATTTATTAAATTTAAATTCTTATGAATTTTCTTATCTAAAGGACATTTACAAATTGTTCCTTTTAAATCTCTTTGAATGAAAGAAGAAATACATTCTTCACAAAAAACATGTCCACAAGGTAAACTTCTTGGTTTTTTATTTATTTTATTATATTCATTTGAACATATCACACAAATAAAAATAGACATTATTAATTTATTTTATTTAAAATATATTAATAATTTTCTCCAATAAAAATATTATTTTTCATATTCAAAAAAAATTCAATTTAAAACATTAGAAAATTAAAAAAAAAAAATAAAAAAAATAAAAAAAAATATTCAATTTTTTAGACTCATATTTTAAAAAAGTATGTCATTAAAAGCCCAAATAAGTGATGATGAATCATTTGAAAAAATAAAAAGTGGATTTAAAATAAATTTAATTCAAATGAAAGATGGTGATACAGGAAAAATGATGTGGGATTGTAAAGACTTAGATTTATCATCTCCACATCAAACAATCAAAATATCAAAAGAGCTTTTAAAATGTAAAGTAATAAAAAGAAATGTAAATTTTTCTTCAGTTGAAAAAATTGAAGATTTAGAATTAATACAAAATTTTTATTTAATGGGTGAATTATTAGAATCTTCAAGATTTAAATTTGGTTTTGTTATTCCTAATTCTACTAATGATTGGGAACAAATTATTGAAGCTAAAGAAGATGGTGTTTTGCCTGCTGAGATTTTATCTGGAAAATTAAATGTTGAAACACTCTTTTTATGTGAAGGGAAAATTATTGTTAAAAATAAAATTTTAATTTATTATGTATAAAAAAAAATTTTTTTATATTTTTTTAAAAGTTATAAATTTAAAACTATTTTTTTTTTTGGTTTATTTATAAGTCTATATATTTTTCTACTAATATATATATTTTAATTTTATTTAATTAAAATTTTTTGATATTCAAATTTTTTCTTTTTTTTTTGTGATTTAAAACTTCCATTATTTTTTTTAATTTAAATTTCAAAGAAATAATAATCTACAAATGGTGTAATTTCAACAAAAAAAAAAGAATTTTAAATATTTTTTCAAAATATAAAAAATTTTTTCATAAAAATTTATTATTAAGAAATAAATGAAATATATAACTTTCATTCTTTTCATATATAAGAAAAAAATTCAAAATAACAACCTTATTTAATATATAAGTAGACATCATTTATAAAAAATAAATAAAATATATTTTTCTTTATGAAGTCAATTTCAGGTTATCTAAGAAAACTTAAAAGAGATATTTTTTTACCAGGTGCAACAAATAAAAGATGGTTTGAATTAAATTTTGATAAAAAAACTTTTTCAATAAAAGAAAAGGATGATAGTCCAAATTATAAAGAAATAATAAAATTTGAAGAAATAAAAAATTATATTCCAATACCATCTAAATTATTTTTTAAAGTTTGTGATTATAAATATGGTTTTAAAATAAAAACTACAAATAGAAAATATATTCTTTTTGCTAAAACTGATGAAGATATAATAAAATGGGAGGAAGGTTTTAAATTTATTTTAAAAAATAAAAATGGTGAAAAAGATAGCTTTGAAATTGAAGATAATATAAATAATAATAATATAAATGTTTGTAAAAATAGAAATAAGGAAAATAATATATATACTATTATTAGAGTTTGTCAAACTAATAATGAATCACATTTTTCTTCTAGAAAAACTAGTGAGAATAGTAATAAAGAAAATTTAAAAAAAAATCATTTTGATTTTCAAAAAATTCATCCTGAAGATGAAAATTTTATTGAAAGAAGAAATTCTATTGTTACATATTTTGCTGGAAATGATATTAAAATTGATAAAAAAAGAAAAAAAATAATTTCTTTTTTTAGTTAATTATTATTATTATTATTCCTTTTATTACAATTATTTAAATAAAGGAATATATTACTAAATTATATTTATTTATAAATTAAATACTGGGTATAAAAAAATTTAAAAACTACTTTACATAAAATAAATTTCATATTATTAAAAAATATTTATAGAAAATTATTTTTTTATTAATATTTCAAAAATTAATTTTATATCATTATTTTTTATCTATACATCATTTTATATAATTCAATTATTTCTTGATACAATATTCTTTCTTCTAAGAGATATTGAAAAGGAAATATTAAAATAAAGTTTATTAAATATCCAAATTTTTGTTTTCCATAATATATTATAATCAATAAACAAATAAATAAAAATATACAACCTATAATATATATATAAACAATAATATCAAATGTGAATAAAATTAACATTCTTTTATCATTTTTAAGATCTTCAAGAACTAATTGAGTAACTTTATAAGAATAAAAAAGATAAATTATAATAAACTCTTCACAATTAGAAAAACTGTTTTCTAAAATATGTAAATTATTATAAACTTCAGTGCTATTATTTAAATAATTAAAATAACTTATAATATTTATCATTTCAAGTTCTAACTGGGATAAACATTGTTCAATTCCTTGTGTAACAATTGAAGACCAAAATTTTAAACATTTATTATATTTATCATCATCAATAAAATAAACTTTATATAAAATTTCACATGCATTTCCATTATATAAATTAACCATAACTGCTTTTGAATTATTAACTGATAAATCAACATTTGAAGTAAATAAAGTTATTAAAGTTCCTAATTTTTCTATTGTTCTATCTTTTTCATCTGGTATTTCAAAAATATAATTTTGATTTTTTAAAAGTGTATAATTTTCTTTTGAATATACTTCATTAAAAAATAAAGAATATTCATTTCCTGAATCTAATTCATTTAATGTCTTATTTTTTTCAATCATAAAACTTGTAAAATAAATTGTTTGATTTTTTAAAGTTTGATAAGCAATATAAGTATTAGAAAAAATAGATGCAATTGAGTTACAATAATCATCAAATACAATAAAGTTATTTTTTCTATATTCATATAATAAAATTACTAAAATATAATAAGACATTATTAATAAACATAAAGTACATATTTGTAATGAATAAAGTATGTTGTATATAAGGAAATAATGAGACATTGCTTTTATTTTTTCATTTTTTTGATAATTTATTTTTGCTATTTTTGATATCTTTTTTTTTTTTATTAATTTTTTATTTTTTTCTTTTAATTTTTCATCTTCTTCTTTTTTTTTTTGTTCTAAATTTTTCTTTTCTTCATTATTTTCATATTCATTTGAACTTTCATCATTATTTATACTTTTTTCTTCTTCATTTGAATCATTTTTTAATTTTTTTCTTAAATCTCCTAAATATTTAATATAATTTTCAAAAGAAGGACAATGAAATCTTACAATTTTAATAATTATTTCATTTTCAACTTTATAAAATTTATAAGACATATAAATAAATTCATAAAAAACTATTGAAAATAAAATTGTATTAAATATTAAATAAATTTTATTTGTTTTAAATTGTGATTTATAAGTATTTTTTCTTTTTTCATTATCATTTAATCCATTAGATTCATTAGTTTCTAAATAAATTTTAATATATTTTAAAATGCATTCTACATACATTTCATAATATTTATCATCATTATAAATATATTTTTCAATATTAGATAATAATTTTTTGGAATAAGATAAAATAAAATATAATAAATCAATAATATTTGCATTATAAATAGTATTATTATTTAAAAAGTTTGCATATAATTCTAAATTTAAGTTGTGATGAAAAATTTCTAAATAATCATTATTAAAATTTATTGATTCTGAAGTAAAACTTTTTAAATTGTTCATTGCTCTTAACATTACTTCTGTATTATTTGATATACATAAATATTCACCAATACATCCATTGCTTCCCATTGTTTTATATTTTATTAATTTTAAATTTATTATTACATAATTTAAAATTAATAATGATACTTTTGTTCTATTAAAAAAAAAATTTTGGTTAAGATAATTTTGGATTGTTTTAAATTTTGATTTCATTGATGAATTATTATATATTATTAATATCATTGTTGAAAGTGAAAAGATGAAACTTAAACTTCTTAACATAATAATTGATTTTGGAGTTTCATTATTTGATAATTTTAATTTCATTTCTCTAAAATGTAAATTATTATTACTTTTCTTTGAATTATTTGATAAACTATAATTATTTAAAGTTGGTTGTTTTTCTAATATATTTTTATTATTTTCTATTTGATTTAAATCTTCTAAATTTTTATTAATTTCTAATAGTTTAGTTTTATCTAATTGACTTATTCTTTTATTCTTCGATGACAATTTTTTATCATCATCAACTAATTTAATTTTTCTTTTTTCATTATTAATATCTTCCATTTTAAATTCATTATTAAAAGTTTTAAAAAGAATTGATGAAGGTTGATTTTTTGTTATTGTATTTCTTCTTTCTTGTATTTCTAATTCTGAAAACACATCTCTATTAATATATATTCTATAATAACGATATTTTCCATTTAAAAATGAATGTTTTGTTATTTTATATGAAATATAATAAGAATCATTTTTAAATTTTTTATTATATTCATCTAATAAATCAAAGTATTCTCCCTTATTATTATCATTTTTGTCTTTTAAAAATAAAGATTTACTATAAGTTTTTGATGAAGAATTTATTTTACTTTCATAATTTAAATTTGTTCCTTGTTTAATTTTATCTAAAATATTACTAATTCTAGCATTAAAATGTTCAATTTCATTAAATTTGGGAAATAAAATTCCCTTAAAATCAATATTTAATTTTTTTATTATAAAATGACTATTTTTATAATGAAATAAAGGAATAATTGAGGGAATAATAGTTGAAATATGATTACCAATAATTTCATTATTTAATCCAAATGGATAATTATTTTTTATAATAATATTTCCCAAATCAGAACTATAAAATGGAGTTGTCATTGAATCAATATTAAAATCTTTATCTAATACTATTAAAAATTCTTTATCTTTTATTTTTTTAATTAATCCAATATTAATTAAACCTCTAGTTAAATCAGGAACAAGTTTAAAAAAACCTTTTATATCATATAATTCATTATTTTTTCCTTTTAAAAGAAGGTCTTTTTCTTTTTTAAACACAGTTTTAATATTTGAATATTTTAAAGCATCATCTATTAATTCTTTATGAAAAGTAGAGATATATTTAGGAATTAAATCACTAACTTGTAATGTATTTAGACCTTTGGGATTATAATTAAATAAAGTATAAAAATTTTGAGTTACATAAATTATTTTTTCTTTATTTGCAAAACCATCTATTAATAAAACTGATGAAATATCTTTATCAAATAATGAATAATATATTTTGTCTTTTTCAATTAATTTCAAATTTTTATGTCTATTATATCTTGTTTCTTCATTATTTGCTAATTCTTCATCTTGAATTATATATTTTAAATAAAGTATATAATCTTTTTTAATTTCTTGACTAAAAGGATTTAATGATATTATTTTATTCCAACTTTCTAAAATTTCTTTTCTATATTTTAAAATAGAAATTCCATTATTTAGAAAAAAAGAAACATTTGAGTTTAAAATATTATTATTTTTTATTGCATCAAAATAATCAATTTGACAAGATGTAGCTTCATATATTTTTAATTTTAATTTTTCTGATTCTTGATTATATAATATTACACTTCCAATTTCTATTCTATTAATATTATCTAAATTTAATTCATCTTCTAATCTATTTTTAATCAAAATTTTAATATCTTCAATTAAACTATATTTGACATAATTCTCATAATAACCTTTTAGTTTGTACTTTGAACATAAATACATTGAAAAATTTAAATTTCTTAATTTATTTTTTAAAAATGAACAAAACAATAATATAGCATCATTTTTAAATTTATCCATAATAGAATAAAGTAAAACATAAATTAGACATAAATATTCATGAATAATAATCCCTTTTTTACCATATTTATTTTTTAGGTATTGATTATATATAAATTTTTCATAATAATCTTTTAATTGAGGTTTGTCTGAAATATATTCTTTAAAAACATTATTTATTCCCATTAATAGAATTTTATTTTTTTCATTCTCATTTTTTATAATATTATATAAAGTATTAATAAATATCTCTACATCTTTAACTGAAGTTGCATCAAATATATTTATTGAAAATAATGATTTTTCAGATTGAAATTTTTGAAATAAAAAAATAATAATTCCTAATGTAACCCATCCATATAAATTAAATAAAAAAATTTGTTTAATTTTTAAAATTTTTTTAATTATTATTGAAAAATAAAACCACATTGAAAAAACCCAACCACATAAATACAACATATTCATGTTTTTATTATAAAAAAATACTTTTCTAATAAGATATATAGAAATTATGAAACAACAAATCATAAAAAATATTCTAATTAAAGTTCTTACAATATAAGAATCATTTTTAGAAAAAAATATTTCAATAAAATATCCAAATAAATAACATAAAATACAAAAAATATTTGAATAAATATCATAATTTGAAGGAGTACTGGAATATATATTTAATCCTTCCATATCATTTATTGTTCCTATAAATTTTGATATAATAATTAAATAAATTATACTAAATATTAGTTTAAAGGAATTAAATATTAATATAATTATATGATTTGGATTTAAACAATCTATTTCTAATCTTAACACTTTTGAATCCTTACAATAACTTGGAAATAACATAATGTTTAATTGAAAACAAAAAAAATAATTGATATATATATGATTTAAATAATTGTATATTATTATTAATCTTACAGTTGTTTTTTCTTTTTTAATTAAAATTTTAATGATTATAAAAATTAACAATAAAGAGTACAAATAACAAAATATTAATCCAATAATATATTTAGTTCTAGTATTAATAATATTATGAACAAAAAGATAATATTTTAATTGATATATTAATTCAAGTAATATATCTGACTTAATATCATTAATAGGTATCCCAATTATTCCAATAAAAAAAAAATGTAAAAAATAAACAATTTTAAAACATAATTCAATAAAAAAATTTTGTAACTCATATAGATTAATAATATAAAAAAATCTGAATAAAATTGTTAACAATTTATTTGAATAAATATCTAATAATGGGAAAGATTCATTTAATTCAATTATTGAAAATAATTTTGAATCAATCATATTTAAAAAATTAAATATTTAATAATCCTATAGTAATTGAATCAATAATTAATAAAATATAAAGAATAATCTACTCTCATAAAAAGGAAAAATCGAAAAAATTAATTGGCAATAAAGAAATGAATATTAAATAAAGATATAAAAAATGAATAAAAATTAATTAAAAAATTGATAATAATAATCAAAGAATAAAAATAATAGAAAATATGATAATTTTAAAGTTAAGAAGAAAAAAATATGAAAGAAAAAAAAATATTCGACAAATGAGTCTATTTTTATTTAAGAATTGGAAAATGTTTATCAAATTTTATAAATATTTTTTGAGTTTTTTTTGATTAATAAATAAAAAAAATTTAACTAAATTTCTTTAATATATATTGTATTTATTGGATTTTATCTATTAAACATTTTATTTCCTGTTTAATTTTATATTAATATATGAAATTATTTCATATTTAAGTTTAAATTATAAAATATTATATTTACAAATGATTTGATTTTTTTCATATATTTATTAAATATATTAATTATATTATATTATGTATACAATTTTTATAAATTATTTTTTCAAATTTTTAAATTATAAGTTTTTTTCTCATTTATAAAAAATTTATTTTTTTCAGTGGAGAAATAATGAGGTCCTATTATTATTTTTCCATTTGAAATAAAATTTACACTATAATCTTTTTTTGTTATTTTATTTCTTAGAATATAAATTACTAAGTTATATATGAAAGAATCATATTCAAAGTTAAATGTTTTTTTTTATTTCCAAAAAAAATTTTAATTGTATATTTTTTATATATTAATTCATTTGTTATTACAAAACTTTTTTTACTTTTGAAAAAAATTAAATACTTTTTATCTTATTATATATGAACTAATATTAGTAACATTTTTTATTATACTTTCATTTCTTTTTGAATTAAAGTTTCAATAATTATAATTTTTTTCAAATTCAATTTTGTTAAATAAAAATTTTTAAATTGTTTTTGAATTATATATACACTTTTTTTTCTTAAATGTATAATTTAATTGATTAATAATTAATATTTTTTTCATTTGTCATTGTTTCAATTATAAAAATAAAAAATGTTTGTGAGCTAATATATATTGCATTTCAAATTCTTACAATGATTTGCTTAATTTTATATTTTTTTATAAATATTATTTTAAAAATAATTAAATAATAAAAAAAATAATAATTAATATTAATGATTATACATATTATAAATTAAATTTGTAAAAAAGATAGCTTTACTTTGAATAATTTCATTTTTATATTGATGAATTTCATTCATTGTATTTATTAATTCATTTCCTAAAAGATTATTTTGATTTTTAATAATATTTGAGTCTAAATATTGAATTGCATTAAATATAATATTTTCTATGAAATGTGATTTATTAATTTTATTTAATCTCAATATTATTTTTTTAAATAATTCTTTGGAAACTTTTAAATTATCCAAATGAGTTCTAGATAATATAAGAAGTCTAATTAAATAAATATCGTCTCCTAAAATATTTTCAAATGCTTTTTCATAATCATTATTATTTAAATAATTAAGAGAAAGAATATAATTATCCTTTTTTTCATTATCAACAAATGTTTCATCCAAAATATTATTATGGCTTTTATATATATTATATAAATTATTTTCTATTGAATTATTGACTTTATTTATTCTATTTTTAATTCTATATAATTTAATATTTATTTTCTTTTCACAATCCAATAAATTTTTATTAATAGATTTAAATTTATCCATTATATCAGATAGGTCAATCATTTTAAAAATATATTCATTATCATTTATATTTGAATCAATTTCAGTTTTAGATAAATTAAAATTTAAATTTTTGTTATTTTTTACTGGATTTAAATCTGGGTTTAAATTATTTCCTTCAAATTTATTTTCATATTTAAAATCAAATAAATTATTATCTTTAATTGATATTAAATTGTTTTTATTATATTTTTCAATTCTTCTTTCATTTAATTTGGGTAGTTTATTATTTAAATTTTTATTAAAAGTATATTTATGCATTTGATTTGTACTATTAATATTATATTTTTGCTCAATAAATTCACTTAATTCAGAAGTTGATTTATCTTCTTCA
>JAEEGL013310051.1_pt1 | contig 11042 bp, 8 predicted proteins | sample 9134231 | NCBI WGS metagenome assembly JAEEGL01 (sample SAMN16246548, study PRJNA631951) | gut metagenome | biome: gut microbiome; feature: rumen; material: fiber-attached | host: Bos | place: Iran: Karaj | collected 2018-10
GAAGATGATGATTTGATGGATGACATTTCGGAAGGAAACAACAGACGCGGTTCTGATGATTCTGATGACGAAGATGATTCTGCAGACGATATGGGTGCGGATGAAGATTTTGACGACGAAGACGATTCCTTCTAAGATTGCAATTATAATTACTGCGGCCGGTTCTTCTACAAGAATCGGTGGCGGAATAAAAAAAGAATATCTTCCTTTTAAGAACGGCACAGTCCTTTCGGTCTGTGCTGAAACTTTTTTAAATGCGTTTAGTTCTGCCGAGGGTGGAGACGCACAATACCAGATAACTGATTTTATTGTTACTTGTCCGGTCGGGGGGCGTGAGGCCTGTGAGCGTGCTCTTGGACAGGTGTATGCGGGAGGCTTTCAAATTGTCGAAGGCGCCGACACCCGCCAGAAATCTGTGTACAAGGGGCTGCTTGCTGTAAAGGGCCAGCCGGATATTGTTTTGATTCATGACGGGGCGAGGCCGTTTGTGAGCCGGGGAGTAATAATGGAGGCTCTGGAAGCTGCAGTGCTAAACGGTGCTTCTGTTCCGGGAATAACGCCGACTGATACCCAGAAAGAAATTGATGAAAACGGCTTTGTTGTAAGACACCTTGTGCGCAGTTCTCTTGTTGCTGTTCAGACTCCGCAGTGCTTTAAGTTTAAAGAGCTTCTGGAGGCTCACGGGAAGGCTGCTGCAGACGGACGCGAATACACCGACGACACCGAAATCTGGGGAACTTATTGCGGACCTGTCCGCGTCACAAAGGGCGATGTAAATAATATTAAAATAACATATCCGTCGGATCTGGAGGCACTGAAATGATACGCGTAGGTCTTGGTTACGATTTGCACCGCCTTGTAGAAGGCCGCCGCCTGATTCTTGGCGGTGTTACCTTTAATTTTGAAAAAGGGGAGGACGGCCATTCAGACGGCGACGTTCTTCTTCACGCTGTAACTGATGCTCTGCTTGGCGCGGCTGGGCTTGGCGATATAGGCTCTTATTTTCCGCCCGAGGACGCTAAATGGAAGGATGCCGATTCTGCAGAACTGCTCCGCGCTGTATGGAAGGATGTAAAGGCTGCCGGCTGGTCGCTTGAAAACCTCGACTGTGTTATTAAGCTGGAAAAACCAAAGTTCCTGCCACGGCGCGGCGAAGTAATAGAAAGTATTGCGGGTATTCTTGGCGTGGACAAAGCACAGGTCTTTGTTAAAGCAAAAACCGGCGAGAAGCTCCCGCCGGTTGGTACAAGTGAAGCCGTTGAGGCTTACGTTGTTTGTCTGCTCAGCCGCAATTAAACATCCTGCAACTGTAAAATCAAATCAACTTCATTCTCTGTAAGTTTAAGCTGCTTTGCGATTTCTGGAATTGTCCAGCCTTCGCGCTTAAGTGTTCTTACCATTTCATTTGTCTGAGGATTTACATCGCCACTCTTCTTGTTAGGCGACTTTGCAAGCTCCTGCTTTGTCATCTGATTAAGAACCTTAAACTTGTTGTTTACATCGCGGTTAATTCCCTCGAGGTCAAGCTGAGTTTTCTTAATACCTGTTGTAACAGAATTGAGTGCTTCAATTCTCTTGTCTGTATCAGAAATAATTGCGTCGAGACTTTCGAGACGTCCGATTGCATCTGTAATCTTAGGGCCGTTCTGGAGAATGCGGTCTACGCTGTTCTGAACTTCCTTGATTTCCTGTGGAAGAGAAACAGCCTGACGGTTACAGTTAGTAAGTCTCTGTTCAAGATCCTTAAGCTTTTCGAACTGTGAATCAACATCTGTCTTAATACGGTTAATAACCTCGTCCTTTTTCTCAAGGCGTTCATACTGTTCAGAAACATGCTGGAGGCGATCGTTGTAGTTACGTACTGTAACCTCCATTGCCTGAAGGTCATCAGATGTTGTATTCAAAGACTGAATGCGTTCGTCGATTGTGTTCGAAAGTGCAAGCATTTTGTTGAACTGCTGTTCGAGGCCGACAACACGATTCTTCTGTGCTTCCATTCCAGAAAGCTGATGGTTGATTTCTTCATTAATCTTCAGAATAGAATTGTACTGAACATTCATCTTATCAGCTGTATCTGCATAGCCCTTGAGTTTTGTAAATGAACTGTTGAGCTCTGCAACATTCGCTTCGAGCTGGCGGCGCATCTTGTCTGCAGTTTCGTAGTTCTGGATATTTGATTTAACATCCTGGAGTTCCTTTTCAATTTCGCCGAGGCGGGTCTGAATAAGGTTTGCGTTGTCCTGCATCTTAAGAGTAAAGGCAGACTGATTAGCTGCATTTTTGTCTTCTGCATCCTTAAGGGTTTTCTTAAAGTTGTCTGCACGCTCAGTTGCTGCGGCATCCTGTTCTGCAAGACGCTTTTTAGCTTCCTCGAGCATCTGCTTGTACATTCCGTTCATCTGGTTCAGAATGCCTGCAGATTTTTCTTCGTAAGACTTGATTGAGCCGTCTGTTTTATTCTGAAGATCTGCAATCTTGTCGTTCAATTCATTATGCTGATTCTGAACAGAAACAGCGTAATCGTTCATATTCTGTAAGAGCTTCTGAGCCTCTTCCTTAATCTTGTCGTTTGCAGAATCCTTGAACTTAGAAAGATCATCGCTGAAGATTCTTTCTGAATCCTCAAACTGATTCTTAAGCTGCTGCTTCCAGGTATTGAATTCTGCAAGAGCGGCATCGATAGAAGAAGATCCTGTTTCCTGTCTTGTTTTGAGCGATTCCTCAAACATCTTAAGGTCACCAAGAAGATCTTCCTGAAGCTTTGAAAGACTTGTCTGTACAAGCTCCTTGTTCTGCTCAATTTCTTTTTTGAGTGCTGCTTCAGATGCTTTTGTAAGAGAGTTGATAGAGTTATCTGTGTCGCTCTTAAAGCGGTTTACAAAGTCCTGAATCTCGTTAATGGAATCCTGCATTTCTGTCTTGGTGCGTTCAATAGAAGCGGCCATGTTGTTGTACTGGTCAGAAGCTCTTGTCTGGAGAGTTTCAATTCCATTCTTAAAGTCGTCGAGATATTTAACTTCAACCTTCTTACGTGAATCCTCGTAGGTATTTGTAATTGTAGTAAGCTTAGAATCAAGGTCGTGCTTCCATTCAGCAAGATCTGTATCAATTTCGTTGCTCTTTGTAGAAAGAATCTGATTGAACTCAGACTCGAATTCCTGAATCTTAGCACTCATGCTGCCGGTTGCAGTTTCCTTGAGGCTGTCGAGAGAGCGGTTGATTTCGCTGATTTTCTGTTCGATTTCAGCTGAGTCTTCCTTGATTGTGTTGCTGAACTCTTCGTGCTTCTGCTTTTGATTTGTAGTAAAGCCTTCGAATTCGCGGAGAACTCTGTTCTGAACCTCGGCCATTGCAGCCTTGAGACTCTTTTCGAGAGTATCGATGTCGCTTTCAGAAACCTGAATCTGTGAGAGCTTGTACTCGATATCTTTTTTGTAAGCCTGGAGCTGAGCGTCAACATTTTCGAGAATGTTAAGGTGCTTAACCTCGCTTTCGCTGACTGCCTTGCGTACAGAATCTGTAATGATTTTTGTAAGGCTTTCGAGGCGTGCATCTGTTTCGTTCTGGAAGTTGTCGAGGCGGGCAGTGGTGTCGCCCTTAAAGCCTTCGAGCTGGCGTTCTGTTTCTGTATTAAAGGCCTGAATCTTAGCAAGAGTTTCTTTCTTGAGTGTTTCGTACTGGCTGTCTGAATCTCCCTGCAGAGACTGGAGTGTCTTTTCTGCTGCATTCTGGAAGCTGTCGATTTTTGTTGTAGTTTCCTTCTGGATTGCTGCAATCTGGCTTTCTGCTGTGTTCTGGAGGTTGTCGATTTTAGCTGATGTTTCTTTCTGAATTGCCGCAATCTGATTATCTGAATTGCTGTGAATAGCGTTGATTTTTGCTGCAGTCTCTTTCTGAATTGCTTCAAGCTGATTTTCTGTTGCGCTCTGGAAATTGTCGATTTTCTCGGAAGTTTCCTTAGAGATAGCGGCAAACTGATTTTCTGCAGAGGTTGTAAGAATATCAATCTTAGAAGTAGTTTCTTTTGTGATTTCTTCTATCTTACTGTCGGTTGCAGACTGGAGTCTTTCGAGCTTAGAAATTGTTTCGTTCTGAACATTGTCGAGACTCATATTCATCTGGCTGATCTTTTCTTCGAGCTCAGGCTTAAGCTCAGCGGCCTTGCGTTCTGCTTCATCGCACTGGCTCTTAATTGCCTGTACAGAAGCTTCTGCATTCTGAACTGATGTTGTTGCTTCTGAAGCAACCTGCTTGAGGGTTTCAGAAAGCTTTTCCTGCATATCTGTAATTTCTGTCTGCAAAGACATTGAACGTTCGTTGCACTGGCGCAGGCTTGTTTCGAGCTGAGTACGTAAGCCTTCGATTCTTGCCTTGTAATCTTCTTCGGTATTTGAAAGCTCTTCAATGCGGTTTCCGAATACATTTTGAAGTCCGTCAATCTGCTGAGAGTATTCATCCTGAAGACCTTCGAAGCGGCCAAGGTATTCTTCCTTGATTTTTGCATATTCTGCATTATAGATTTCGTTCAGGCTCTGAATCTGTTCGTCCTGGCTTCCCTTGAGCTCTGAAACCTTTCTGTCGTTTTCAATCTGAGAATTGTTGAGGAGCTCTGTAAAATCATTTACAAGGCGCTGATGTTCATCTGCAAATTTCTTGTGCTCTTCTACAAACAGAAGATTAAACTCGTTAACCTTCTTGTTGTTTGTTGCAGTTGCGTTCTCAAAAGCAGCGGCGTAGGTTTCCTGGAATTTCTTGAAGTCGTCATCAAACTTCTGAGAGAGGGAAGCGTAGTTGCCGTCGTTCTTTTTCTGGATGTTTTCCATCTGCTTTGTATATTCTGCTTCGAGCTTGTTGCTGTCTTCATTAAAGCGTGCAAGTGTTTTTGCAATAAGTCCGTCGTTGCGGCCACCAATGCTTTCAAGCTGCTGTGTGTATTTTGTCTGAAGGGAATCCACCTTTTCTGCAAAGGCACCGGAAAGCTGTTCGAGTTTTTCGTTGAACTTTTCGTTTATCTTTACAAGGTTTGCCTTTGCGTCTGTAAGAAGCTTGTTTTCAGATTCTTTATAAGCGGCTGTTGCTGCGGCAGTCTTGTCGTCGAACATTTTTGTGAGCTCTTTTGCTTTTGTTTCAAGCTCATCGTGAATAATACCGGTTCTGTTTGTAATATCATTACGGATTGCGAGAGTCTGTTTTTCGAGTTCGCTCTGGAGTGCTGCAGTCTGAGTACCAAGTTCTTTGAGGTATTTATCAGTTCTCTGCTGAGCCTGTTCGCTGAGATGTTCAAAGGCTGTGTTCTCAAGCTTTTCTGCACTTGCGGCAGCCTGATTATAAGCCTCCTGAATGCTCTGCTTGATTTCTCCAAGTGCCTTTTCTGCTTCACTCTGTGAGCCCTTGATGTCTGCTGCAAGCTTCTGGGCACGGGTTTCGTAATTTTCAATAAGGGTAGTGCCAACAGCCTTAAGCTGTTCTGCGTTCTTTGTTGAGAATTCTTTTGAAATTTCCGGAATCTTCTTTTCGATTGAGGCAATCTGCTGCTGCTGTTTAGAAAGCTTTCCGTCCAAAGTAGAGATAATACCGCTTTCCTTGTGGAGACGTTCAAGGTTTTCTTCTACCTGGGCAGTCATGTCGTTGAGTTCGCCGAGGATTTTAGAGTAAGCATCAATCTGAGCCTTGATATTCTTAACAGCGTTAATGCTCTGGTCAAAGGTCTGCATCTTTGAATTAAAGTCGTCGTTCTGCTGCTTCAAGAGCTTTACGGCTGCATTTGCCTGAGTCTGCTGTGCCTGGAATTCAGAAATAATCGTATTGAATTTGGTTTGAATTTTGCCGAAGGCTTCGTTCAACTCGTTTGTTTTTTTGTTTGCAAATTTGTTGATTCGCTCCAAAGGATCATCTTTTTTACTCAGCATGCGGAAGTAGAGCGAAACTCCCATTGAAATGACTGTAGAAAAGAGAATTGCGATTACGATTTCCATTTTTTATCCCCACCCAATTTTTTATATTTCTATTTATTTTCCCCAAAGAATAATTCAGAAAGCTGACCATAATGCCAGAAGGTAAAGTCTGCAATTTTTGATTTTTTGCCAAACCACCCCATATGAGGAAGAATTAGCCATGCAGTTTTCATTCCGATATTATGAGCGCCTTCTATATCGTATGCGTGATTGTTACCAACGTAAAGAATTTCTTCCGGCTTAAGGTTAAACTCCTTTGCCAGCCGCAGAAATGGAGTAGAATCCGGCTTAAGAGCACCTGCTTCTTCGGAGCCGAGCACAACATCGCAGAGATCTCGTATACCCCAGATGGTTCCCTTTTGTTCCGGAGGAAAATCCGAAAGCAGACCTATTTTATAACCATGATCCTTAAGTTTTCTAATGAATTCAACAGAGCCCTTGCAAGGCTTAATGTTTACAAAGTATTTTTCAAGGCCTTTATAGATGATTTTTTCAAGGCGTTCCTGGGCTTCTTCCGGCGAACAGTTGAGTTTTTTTGCCATATGAGAAGCCTGAACCTTTATAAATTCATTTGTTGCTTCTGTTTTGTGCATAATGCTGCGTACAAGTCCATATTTGAGAAAGAAAATTGAATGTGAGAGAAAATAAGGAGTAATGCGCAGATTAAACTTCCACGCTCTGTAAAGAGTCCCGTCGATGTCAAAAGCTACAGCCTTAATCTGCGTTATATCAACATTATTCACCTTTCTATTATAACATAATATAGAAAAAACGTATATATAAAAAAATCCCCCGCCATTTTTTGGAGCGGAGGCTAATTCGAGAAACGAGGTTCCTAACAGTCATTGCGAGGAGCGTAGCGACGTGGCAATCTATTCATATGGATTGCCACGCTTTGCTCGCAATGACGTAGATATTTATTTTCCTGTCTGGAACTCAAGGAATTCCCAGTTTGCGTTGATAGAACCAGTGGCATCTGATGGTATTACAATACATGCCCCAGTATCTCCTGTATCAAGTTTCTTTTGAATTGTTGTAACGGTAGAACCATTTACTTTTAATACTAATTTATCACCATCGGTATAGAAAAGAACTTCATTTGTATTTCCTTCTTCTTTTATAGACTTATGCCATGTATTAGAATAAGTTTCTGTTCCATCGGAGGTTTTTGAAATACAAGTACGTTCCTGTCCACTCAGTTTTTCATATAAAATATAAGAACCTTTCCAGAAGGTTAAAGTATAATAAGTATCCCATTTGCCATCAGCAGATGATGTCTTGAATAGTATAATTCCTGGTTCTGCATCTGTAAATGTATTCTGCTTAATTTTTGCTCTCACTCCATAAAGCTGAGGACCCTCCGATAGTCCTGAGGCATATGTCATTGTATATCCAGTTTCAATACCAAGAGATGATACATTTGAACAATCGTATGATATTGTATTTTTGTTTCCAGTCCAATTGTTCGCTGTATATGGCTGATAATAGTCAAGACTAGATACCCACGTTCCCGGCAAATCTTCTCCACCATCCGAATTAGCTGCATTTTTACAGCCTGTAAATAATAATGCTGCGGTCAAGAGGACTGCAGTTACGGTTAATAGTTTTTTCATAAGTCTTCTCCTTTATTGCTTTATGAATTGTACTATATATGTTACACCCCCCCCTGTTCATACGTCAAGGAAAAATCAAAATCCAAAAAAAATAATTGAAGAGGGGTGGCAATCTATTCATATGGATTGCCACGTTGTAATTGCCAGGCGATTATAATATAATTTCAAACATGGGCGAAAAGAAAATCATTCTGGTTTCTCTAAATGGAATTGGCAACAAGGGCGGAGTAGAGCGCGTAAGCTGGTATTTGAATGATATTCTTACCCGCAATTTTGAACAGGTTCAGGTGCTAACCCGCGGCCGCCTCTTTCCCGGCAAGATCGGAAATCTTTTGTGGCCGGTGCTGCTGAGTCTTAAGCTTTGTTTTATCCGTAATAAAATTGTAATTGCAAATTCGTGGCATTGCTATCTGTATCCGGCAGAGCTTTCTATTCATCATGGAACAATGGAAGGTGCGCTGAGACATTCCACTGTTGGAAAGGCTGCAAAGCTTACCGCTTTTATGGAAAAGGTAAGTGCCCGCAGAGCAAAAAAGGTTTTGTCTGTAAGCATAAACTGCAAAAACGAGCTCGTAGAGTTTTATAAAATCAATCCGGAAAAAATCCACATTTTGAATAATTTTGTAAACGAAGAAGTTTTTTATCCGAAGCAGGATGAGTCAGCTGGAGAAGGGGAAGCAAAAGTTATTAACGTACTTTTTTCCGGCTCCCTCGACGAGCGAAAGGGACTACCAAAGCTTATAGAGTTTGCAAAATATATAGAAGGCTTTCAGGGGGAATATCAGCTTAAACTTACAATTGCCTCGAATACCAAAAGCGAGTATCACAATTTTGAGGGCTTGAAGAATACAAAAATTGTTTCGGGCCTTGGTGTTGAGCAGATGCCTGATTTTTACCGTGGCGGCGATGTTTTGATTTTTCCGACAAACTACGAGGGCTTTTCAATGTCTACGATGGAAGCGCTTGCTTCGGGACTCTGCGTAATTGGAACTTCTTTTGCAATTCCAGAAGAGCTCAAGGATTTTGCCTGCTGCCTCCTCCATGATTTTAAGGACGTAGAAAAAACTGCCAGGGATATAATCAGCCTGTATAAAAACTGGCACGACAAAAAGAGCGAGATTGCCCAGCAGACAATAAGCGGCTTTGGTAAAAAACAGTACGAAGAAAAAATCATCAATTATACAAAAGAAGCACTGGAGAGTGTAAACTGATATGCAAAAGATTTCTGTAATAATTCCGGTTTATAATGCGGCTCTTACTCTGGAGCAGACTGTTGCTTCCATAAAAGCACAGACCTATGAGAACTGGGAAATAATTCTTGTAAATGACGGCAGCACAGATAATTCTCTGCAGGTTTGTAAGGAGCTCGCTGAGGCCTGTGAAAAAATCCGCGTGTTAGATAAGGCTAACGGCGGCGTTGTAAGTGCTTACCGGCTTGGTATTAAAAGTGCGGACGGGGCGCTTGTTTCGTTTTGCGATGCAGACGATACCTATCAGGCTGATTTTCTTGAGCGTGCGGTAAAGCTCCTGGACGATAAAAAGTGTGACTTTGTTAGTTTTGCCTGCACTCTTACAGAAGGCAATGAAAGTCATATAGAAAAAAATGCGGCTCCCGAAGGCTTGTACGACAAGGCTAGAATTCAGAAGGAGATTCTTCCGCGCTGTCTGTTCAACGATTTTATTCCGGGCGAATATTACAAGGTTCACGTTTACCGCTGGAACAAGGTTTACACAAAAGAACTCTTACTGCGTTTTGTAGACGAACTGGATGAAAAATGCTTCCAGATAGAAGACAATGTTTTTGCGGCTCTTGCGGTTATTAAGGCGGATTCATTTTTTATTGAGAACACAAGTGTTTACAATTATGTTATCCGCCCGCAGTCTATTACAACCGGCTGCTCTGAAAATCTGATTGATAAATATACTTATTCGCTTTCGGTGCTTAAGGGACTTTGCGATAAATATCTTGCAGAATATAATCCACGGCAGTTTACGCTTCTGGCCTGGGAAAATTACAGAATTGCTTTCCGTAAAATTGCAAAAGGCGCGGGCTTTAAAACAGCAAAGGCGGCGCTTAAAAAAATCCGGGAGAGCGGTTATATAGCTGATGTAAAAGCCGGGGAAATCAAGCTGTTGAAAAATTATCTTTTCTACTACTTATATAATTTAAAGTTAGATTTCCTGCTTTACCTTTGTTTTAAGGTTCTATAACAAGGAGACAAAAATGCATTATTCCTGTGTCGTAATAAACGGAAGATTCCTCGAACAGAAAATAACAGGCGTTCAGCGCTTTGCTCTGGAAACGACAAAGGCACTGGACGAGTTTGCGCCGCAGTCTCCAGTTCCCTATATTCTCGCTGTTCCGCCGAGTGTGCCTGATTCCGTAATTCCTGCCTTGAAAAATATTAAGGTAGAACGACCGGGAACACGCAGTGGAATTTTATGGGAGCAGACACAGCTTGTTTCGTATCTCAAAAAAAAGAAGGCGATTGTTATAAATCTTTGCAGTGTAACAACTTTGCTGTACCGCCATGCATTGGTCTGCCTGCACGACATCTGTTATACAATGCACCCGGATTTTGTTTCTTCAAAAAATAAACTTGTTCGTGCATGGCACATGCTTCAGGATAAAAGCGGTGCAAAAAAGTCTCTGCACATTTTGACTGTAAGTAATTTCAGCAAAAAAGAAATTGTTGAGTACTATAAATTGCCGGAGGACAAGGTGACTGTAGTTTACAACGGCTGGCAGCACTTTAGCCCGGAAATAGCCAATGACAATTTTGCAGAGCGTTTTGATTTTCTTAAGGACGGAGAATATTTTTACACCATGTCTACGCTTAAGAAAAACAAGAACTTTAAGTGGATTTTAGAAAACGCAAAATATAATCCGGATATAACCTATGCGGTTGCCGGCAAAATTGATGCTAAAAAATTCGGTACAACTGCAGACGAATACGAGGCTCCGAACATTCATTACCTTGGCTATGTAAGCGATGAAGAGGCTAAGCTTTTGATGAAGCACGCTAAGGCTTTTGTCTTCCCTTCGCTTTATGAGGGCTTTGGTATTCCGCCGCTCGAAGCGCTTGCAATGGGAACTCCGGTAATCTGTTCGAACGCGACCTGCCTGCCAGAAATTTTTGAAGATACCGTTCATTATATAGATCCGCTTAATGCACACGTAAAGCTCGATGCCGTTCTTGAGTCGCCGGTAAGCGATGCGGGAAAGCTGCTTACTAAATACAGCTGGCAAAATACTGCTAAGGTAATTTCGGAGGCTGTGGTCAATTGTGTAAGACCGGCATTTTAGATATAATCGTGTAGATTATCGGGTCAAGCCCGATAATGACACTTGAGGAATTATGCCTGGTTTTTATGATTATTATGATGTTGCCGTAGTTGGTGCGGGACATGCCGGAATTGAGGCGGGACCTGCCTGTGCCCGCATGGGACTTAAAACTGTTTTGATTACCCAGAC
>JAEEGL013381366.1_pt1 | contig 11042 bp, 11 predicted proteins | sample 9134231 | NCBI WGS metagenome assembly JAEEGL01 (sample SAMN16246548, study PRJNA631951) | gut metagenome | biome: gut microbiome; feature: rumen; material: fiber-attached | host: Bos | place: Iran: Karaj | collected 2018-10
AACCACCTTCTTCACCATCTCCGTGAACAACTCTGTGCTCACCTCAGGCATCATGATGCCACGGCATGTAGACTGCAGACGGGCTGCATTCTCATCTACACGGAACACACGTACCTTGCCGTCAGGACAACGATAGGCCTTCAGACCCTCGAAAGCCTCCTGGCCATAGTGCAGACAGGTGGCTGCCATGTGTAACTTAAGATACTCGTCAGAGCATACTTCAATTTCTCCCCACTTGCCGTCGCGATAGTAGCAACGAACGTTGTAATCGGTTTTCATGTAGCCGAATGAGAGGCTACCCCAATCTAAATTCTTCATTTCGTTATGTCTTTTTAATGTCGTTTAGCGTTTATTGCTTGCAAAAGTAATCAAAATCTTGCTTTTGAGCAACAAAAAAGGCTAAAAAGTGGCTTTTTCACACCCTTTTCTTGCTGATTTGCGGAAAAAAGACTACCTTTGCAGCGGTTTTTAACATTATTAAATAATAAAAGAAGATGAAGAAACTACTTTTGATGGTATTCTCTGCAGTCGCAATGACAGCCAATGCTGAGGAAAAAAATGAGAATGTTGTTTTGAACGATGCTAATACGGCCACGTTTGTGGATGATGAAAACGTCGATACTGACGACGGTGGTATAAAGCTTGGCAAGGGAAAGGATGATGACGACCGTTGGTCAATGCACCTCGCCGTGGGTGTAGACATTCCAGTAAGCACCAATGGTGTGGATTTCGCCCCGTTCCGTTCTTGGGATATCAACTGGACTGTTGTGCAGTATGACTACACGCCGAAGAAATCAAAGACCACTCTTTCTGTTGGTTTGGGATTCGACTGGCGTAACTACACACTGAGCGGACACGACCATGCTTTCATTAAGGAGAGCATTATTAACCCAGATGCGGCAAGCTACGCTAACTCAGATGAGACTGTCGATGTGATATCTTCTGCTGTTTTTGGCTCTATAGATAATCTCTCATCCAGAATCCATACGGTCTCTCTTTCCATGCCTCTGCTCATAAAGCAGCGCTTTGGTAAGAGCTTCGCCATCTCACTGGGTGCACAGCTGAACTGGAATTACTATGCACGCATCCATAATTATTACGAATTGGGCGATGAGGAAATTGATGTGTACACTAAGAAAATAGGCCATCGTCCTTTCACCGTCGATGTTCTGGGTATCATACACATCGCCAAGGGCTTTGGCGTATACTGCAAGTACTCTCCAATGAGCGTACTGAAGAAGGATAAGGGACCTGAGTTCAAGTCACTCTCCGTAGGTTTCTACTTCTAAGCCTTACTCGCGTTCGGCCTGAATCTTCGAAATTTCCGCTTCTGTCTTGGTCAGTTTGTCCTTGCAGAACTTGATAAGTCGCTGTGCAGTCTTTAGCTGCACAGCGATTTCGTCTATGCTGTACTCATCGTTCTCCATTTTACGGACAATGTCCTGAAGCTCGGCAAAGGCTTCTTCGTATTTTTTTTCGTTAGACATAATAACTAATATTTAAAGACATAATAACTATTTATTTTAGACATAATGACATAATAACATATTTATCCCGTAGGCATTCCCCTCCTGAGTAGGAGGGGTTAGGGGTGGTCTGATCCGCTTCAATCTTCCCCTGCTCAGACCCCCTCTGGCTCCCCCTACTCAGGGGGAGAAATGATTACCGAGTGGACGGTGCCGTTGGCGAGACGGGTCTCGATAGCATCGCCGGGTTTGAGATCGTTGGCATCGCGGATGGCCTTGCCGTCTTTGAGAGTAATGCTGTAGCCGCGCTTCAACAATAAGGCTGGGTCGAGACTCTTTGACTTCTCCTCTATCAGTTGCAGACGGTGCTTCTCGGACATCAGGCGACGTTCGAGCACGACAGGGAGCGTCTTTGCTAAATTGAGAATTGAGAATTGAGAATTGAGAATTTTCTGCTGCGCCAGATAGACGATGTTGTTATAGAAACCGTCGAGACGGGACTCCTGGCGGATTTTGACGTTGGAGAAAAGTCTGGGCAGCAGCTCTGAGAGGGTCGTTAACTGCGACTTGTAATAGGTAAGTTTCTGTTGTGCCAGACGCGCTATTTGTTCCTGGGAGTCGTTGAGGATATCCAAGATACGCTTCAGATGGTCTATGAGGAAGGCGGCTGCGGCAGTAGGGGTCTTCACACGGGTATGTGACACCATGTCGAGGATGCTCTCGTCTCTGTCATGTCCTATTCCCGTGATAATCGGCAACGGGAAGTTTGCCACGTTCTCTGCCAGTGCCAGGGTGTCGAATCCACTCATATCACTCGTGGCACCACCGCCTCTTATTATTACGACTGCGTCGAAATAACGACTCCTCGCGTAAATCTGCTCCAGGACACTGATGATACTCTGCTCTACACCTTCGCCCTGCATGATGGCGGGGAAGAGTTGGGGGTGGAACTTGAATCCATAAGGATTGTCTGCCAGTTGGTTGCAGAAGTCACCATAGCCTGCGGCAGACTCAGAAGAGATCACTGCGATGTGCTGACAGAAGAGCGGCAGATGCAGTTCCTTCTGAAGGTCGAAGACGCCCTCTTCCTTCAGCTGACGGATAATCTTCTGACGCTTTTTCGCCATGTCGCCAAGTGTGTAGGTGGGGTCGATGTCTGTCACAATCCATGAGAAGCCATAGGCCTCGTGGAACTGTGGGTACACCTTCAGCAGTACCTTCATACCTGGGGAGAGCCGCTGTCCTGTGGTACGTTCGAAGTATGGTCGTACGAGCATCCACTTCGATGCCCAGCATTTTGCCGAGGCTTTGGCGACGGGAGTGGCTGTCTGCTCGTCTTTCTGGATGAGTTCCATATAACAGTGGCCGCGCGTCTCACGGCATTCCGACAATTCTGCCTCTACCCAATATTCGTTGGGCATCTCGTACTCAATGACATCCCTTACCAGTCTGTTGAGTTCAAACAGCGTCAGTCTCTTCTCACTATTCATGTTTCTCACCACTTACCTCTGCTTTCCCTATCATATATGCCCTCCAGAAATTGGGAATCCCATAGCCATAGATGTTGTCCGGTTCCTTATATTGACTACTCGTCTGTCGCACAAGGTTGATAATCTCGATGGCAGATTTGTGGGGCAATGCCTGCCACAGACAAGCCACCAGACCTGCTACTATAGGGGTGGAGAAGGATGTGCCCATGTCTCTTATCACAGAGCCTCTGCCTGAAATCAGCCAGGCAGGACTGCCGAGTGCCATGACATCGGGCTTTACGCGTTTGTCCTGTGTGGGCCCGACACCGCAAAAAGGAGCATTCTCCTTTTCCGGATTCAGGGCACCCACGGTCAGTATGTCATCGGCATCAGCGGGGAAGGTGATCTTCTTCCATGGACCCATGCCGAGGTTGCCTGCGGAATTCACAAGTATGATGCCCTTGCCTGCGAGCATCGAGGCTGTACGGCTGATGAGTGCCGTCTTGCCGTCGAGATGTCGCTGGTGGTAGCTGCCTAACTGTCCGTCGTACTCGCTGTAGCCGAGACTGGAGTTGATGATGTCGACGCCGGCAGAGTCAGCAAACTCTGCTGCCATCGCCCAGTAATCCTCTTCTACGGGTTGTTCCGACTGTTGGTCTTCGCACCTCAGCAGCCAGTATCTGGCATCAGGCGCTGTACCCACGAGGATAAATGGCTCGTTGATGGCCATCGCAGAGAGCACTTTTGTTCCGTGGTCTGTCTCACGGTAGAAACGTTCGCTGTTAGGGTATACAAAATCCTTGACATCGATGACATTTGCATGCAGTATGGCGGGTATCTGGTCACAGTTCTGGAATCCACCGTCGAGAACGGCTATCGTCATTCCCTTCCCCTTATTGCCAATGCTGTGCAGGCGATGCCCAGAGAGCATCTCAATCTGTTCCTTTCCATTGCCGTAGTAACTGGTCTTGATACTGTCCCATTGGTTCCACTTCTCATGAACCTTTACTTTCAGAAAATGCTTGTCAATACTATCGGGTGAGATCCATACGAGCGTCTTCTCTTTCACGAAGTCGAGCTCTGACAGTTTGTTGAGAAGTGTTGTGTCGTTGGAACGTACCAGTACGGTATTGTTCCATCTGCTGGTGCCAATGACGGTCCATTGTGCTGATTTCTTCTCAGAGTCCTTGACAAAGCTTGCTGCCGTTTTCTCAATAGAGTGGATATACTTGCTGCTTACAGGCAAATCTGTGGAGTCGAGGGATAAGCCCTGTCTTCTGCGGCGCTCTACAGACTTATGGGACAGCCATCTGCCAGGATGATCAAGAGAGTAGGGGGTGCCTTGCTTGTCTTTCAGGGTATAACGGCAGATATAGTATTTTCCGCCAGGATATTTCATCTTGGGGCTGCTGCCTGCACTGACAGAGAGGTGACAGGTTAGCGCGATTATCAGGCAGATGATGCTTCTGAAGAGGCTGTTTGATTGCATATCGGGTGCAAAGGTACAAAGATTTTTTGAAAATGTCGCTTATATCGAAAATTATTCGTACCTTTGCAGCGTTATAATAAACGAGGTACACGAAATGGACAATAAACAAGCTGCACTCGAACTGGGTCAGAAGCCTGTAGGACAACTGCTTTGGCAGTATGCCCTGCCTGCCATTGTGGCCATGACAGCTTCGAGCCTGTATAACATCATCGACCGTGCTATGATTGGCCAGATTGTGGGTCCGGAGGCCATTGCGGGTCTTGGTATTACGTTCCCCTTTATGAATCTCAGTGCGGCTTTTGGTGCTGCAGTGGGAGTAGGTTCTTCAACGTGCATCAGCGTGAAGCTGGGACAGAGGGACTATGAGACGGCGGAGCATCTGTTAGGCAATACGGTGACGCTGAATCTCCTGATAGGATTCGCATTCATGGCTATCTGCCTGTTGTTCCTCGATCCGATTCTGCTTTTCTTCGGTGCTTCGGAGGTGACGCTACCCTATGCCCGTGAGTTTATGACAGTGATACTTTTGGGTAACATGGTGACGCACATGTATTTCGGTATGAATGCCGTTCTGCGTGCTGCCGGCAAACCACGCCACGCCATGTATGCCACCCTCTTTACGGTGGCTTGTAACATAGTGCTCGTCGTGGCTTTCGTATGGTGGTTCCGATGGGGCATCCGTGGTGCGGCCCTCGCAACGATTATGTCGCAGTCGCTGGCATTGTGCTGGCAGATGAAACTGTTCTCTGACAAGAAAGAACTGCTGCACCTGAAGAGGGGCATCTACCGTCTGAAATCGCAACTAGTGAAGAACATCGTCGCCATTGGTATCTCGCCTTTCCTGATGCAGACCACGTCGTGCGTCATTGTGATTTTCATGAACAACCAGTTTGTGCGTTATGGCGGTGATATGGCCGTGGGTGCCTATTCGATAGCCAACTCGATGGTGATGGTGTTCTTTATGTTCGTAATGGGCATGAACCAGGGCATGCAGCCCATCGTAGGCTATAATTATGGCGCAGAGAAGTACGACCGTATGTTCCGCTGCCTGTGGCTCACCATCATTGGCGCTACACTGATTCTGTTTGTAGGGTGGGGATTGTCAATGGCATTCCCACATCAGATAGCACGCATTTTCACTACGGATGAGACACTGCTTGAACTCTCTGCGCGAGGCATTAGACTCGACATGCTGGTGTTCTTCGTTGTAGGATCCCAGGCCGTCATCACCAATTTCTTCCAGTGCATAGGGAAGGTGAAGGTATCTATCTTCCTCTCGCTCTCGCGCCAGCTTTTCCTGCTGTTGCCGATGGCGTATGTGTTCCCATTGTTCTGGGACCTCGATGGTGTGTGGTATTCGATGCCTGCCTCTGACTTCGGGTCGTTTGCGATGACAATACCGATGTTGATGTGGTATATGAAGAAGATAAGGAGTTAAGAAGATATGAAACACATCATTATTAACATAGGAAGACAACTCGGAAGCGGTGGCCACGACATCGGAAGAATGCTGGCGCTGGATTTCCAGGCGAAGTACTATGACCGTGAACTGATGAACCTGGCTGCTAAGGAGAGTGGCTTCTCAGAGAAGTTCTTCGAACAGAACGATGAGAAGAAGGGTTTCTTCAAGGGACTGTTTAACGTGCAGACCTCTCATGTGAGCGGTGGAAGCATGTATAAGACGAATTTCTCGCAGGAGAGTTTGTTCCAGTTTCAGAGTGATGCCATCATCAAGGCAGCACGTGAGGGCAGTTGCGTGTTCGTAGGCCGTTGTGCGGACTATGTGCTGCGTGACTTTGGAAACACGGTAAACATATTCGTCTCTGCCTCGATGCCGTATCGTATCGAACAGATCATGAACAAACAGCATCTCGATTATGAGGCTGCGCGTAAGTTTATTGAGCAGAAGGAATCGAAGCGTGCGGCTTATTATAATTACTATACGGGTAAGAAGTGGGGCGCGGCAGAGAGCTACGACCTCTGTATCGACTCCAGCATCCTCGGCTTCGTGGAGACGGAGAAGATCATCGCCGACTTTATCCGCAAAAGGTTTAAATTATGAAGAGAATAGGAATATTAAGCGATACGCACAGCTACTGGGACGACAAGTATCTGTATTACTTTGAATCCTGCGATGAGATCTGGCATGCCGGAGATATCGGGAGTGTAGAGGTGGCAGAGCGTCTGGCGGCGTTCAGACCCTTCCGTGCTGTATGCGGTAACTGTGACGGTGGCGATTTGCGGCTGATGTATCGTGAGCTGAACCGTTTTAAGTGCGAGGATGTGGACGTGCTTATTAAGCATATTGGCGGCTATCCGGGGAATTATGACCCCAGCGTGCGCTCTACGCTTTTCGCCAATCCTCCGCAGCTGTTCATCGCAGGGCATTCACATATCCTTAAGGTGCAATATGACAAGACTTTGGGACTGTTGCACATCAATCCGGGGGCTGCGGGTTTGCAGGGCTGGCACAAGGACAGAACACTGGTGCGATTGACAATTGACGGGAAGGTGTTTAAGGATATGGAAGTCGTCGCGTTGGGAGATAATAAATTTTAAATAATAATAGGACAATGAAAACAATTGTAATTACTGGTGGAGCAGGTTTTATTGGCTCGCATGTCGTTCGCTTGTTTGTGAACAAGTATCCTGAGTATCACATCATCAATCTCGACAAACTGACGTATGCAGGAAACCTTGCAAACCTCAAAGACATCGAGGATAAGCCCAATTACGAGTTCGTGAAGATGGATATCTGTGACTTTGATGCTTTCTACAAGCTGATGCAGGACAAGACGGTCGATGGTATCATCCACCTCGCTGCGGAGAGTCATGTGGATCGCTCTATTAAGGATCCGTTTACCTTTGCAAAGACAAATGTAATGGGTACGCTCTCGCTGCTGCAGGCTGCAAAGCTCTATTGGGAGAGCTTGCCTGAGAAGTATGAGGGGAAGCGTTTCTATCATATCTCTACCGATGAGGTATATGGCGCACTCGAACTGACGCATCCTGAGGGTATCGAGCCTCCGTTCACTACCACGGCATCAAGCTCAGAACATCATCTGGCATACGGAGATAAGTTCTTCCTCGAGACGACGAAGTACAATCCTCATTCTCCATATTCTGCAGCCAAGGCTTCTTCAGACCACTTTGTTCGTGCCTATCACGATACTTATGGCATGCCTGTAGTGGTGACGAACTGCTCAAACAACTACGGCCCCTATCAGTTCCCTGAGAAGCTGATACCGCTGTTTATCAACAATATCCGTCATCGTAAGCCTCTGCCCGTCTATGGTAAGGGTGAGAACGTACGTGACTGGCTCTATGTCGAGGATCATGCTCGTGCCATCGATGTCATTTTCCATGAGGGAAAGATTGCCGATACCTATAACATCGGTGGTTTCAATGAGTGGAAGAACATCGACATCATCAAGGTCGTTATCAAGACTGTTGACCGTCTGCTGGGACGCAAGGAGGGAGAGGACATGGATCTCATCACCTTCGTGACAGACCGTGCCGGACACGACCTCCGCTATGCCATCGACTCTACGAAGCTTCAGAAGGAACTCGGCTGGGAGCCCTCGCTTCAGTTCGAGGAGGGAATAGAAAAGACCGTGCGCTGGTATCTCGACAATCAGGAGTGGCTCGACAACGTCACCTCAGGCGACTACCAGAAGTATTACGATAATATGTACGCCAACCGTTAATTTCCCGTATGTTGTCATTATGGATGCATTGACTCGTTCCCTTCATTCTTTCCTGGTGCGGGTAGGACTCTCCCTCACCAGCATCACACCTCAGATGGAGCATTATGTGGAGCATCTGCTCTACCTGCTCCCTCCCGAGGAAGAAGAGGCTGTGACGCATTACTACGGTCTTTTCGGATGTGAACGGAAATCACTAAAGGAGATTGCCCGTGAACTGGATGTCACTCAGGAGGAAGCGATGGAGCGTATCGATAAATGTATCCGTAAACTGGCTGTCACTCCAGAGTGGCAGATGCTTCAGCAAACCATCAATCATAAATAATGAAAAAGATATTGCTTTTAGGCTCAGGAGAACTCGGTAAGGAGTTCGTGATAGCAGCCATGCGTGCAGGACAGTATGTCATTGCATGCGACCGTTATGATAATGCACCAGCCATGCAGGTGGCTGATGCCCGTGAAGTGTTCTCTATGCTCGACGGGAATGCCCTCGAAACTGTTGTGAACAAACACAAGCCCGACATCATCGTCCCTGAGATTGAGGCTATCCGTACGGAACGTCTCTTTAAGTTTGAGGAGCAGGGTATACAGGTCGTTCCTTCTGCCCGTGCCGTCAACTTCACCATGAACCGTCGTGCCATCCGTGACCTCGCTGCAAAGGAACTCGGACTGCGCACAGCAAAGTATTTCTATGCAAAGACCTTTGAGGAATTCAAGGCTGCTGCCGATGAAATTGGATTCCCGTGTGTGGTGAAGCCTTTGATGTCGTCGAGTGGTCATGGGCAGAGCTACGTTTATGGTGAAAAGGATCTGGAACGTGCATTCAAGGATGCTATGGAGGGCTCTCGTGGTGATGTGAAAGAGGTGATCATCGAGGAGTTTATCGATTTCGACTCTGAGTTCACACTTCTTACTGTCACGCAGAAGCATGGATGGCCAACGCTGTTCTGTCCTCCTATAGGTCATGTGCAGAAGGCAGGCGACTACCGTGAATCTTGGCAGCCCTATAAGATATCCGACGAGGCACTGAAACAAGCGCAGATGATGGCTGATAAGGTGACGAAGGCTCTGACGGGTGCTGGCATCTGGGGTGTGGAGTTCTTCCTTACCAAGCAGGGTGAAGTGATCTTCTCAGAGCTGAGTCCTCGTCCTCACGATACTGGTATGGTAACATTGGGACATACTACAAATCTCTCGGAATTTGAACTTCATTTCCGTGCTGTGATGGGACTGCCTATCCCTGCCATCCATCTGGAGCATGCAGGAGCATCGGCCGTGATTCTTTCTCCAAAGGAGGCTTCTACACCTATCGACCGCTCACTGCTCGACTATAACCTCGACGAGGCACTAAAGGAAGACCGCACCCGCATCCGTATCTTTGGCAAGCCTGAGGCGCACAAGGGCCGTCGCATGGGTGTCGTGCTCTGCTATGGTGAGGTAGGTGATGATGTAAATGCACTCCGTGATAAGGCTAAGCGTCTGGCAAAGACCGTCCTCGGCACAGATCCTTACACTAAGTTCCATTAGTGGTGTCGTTTATTTTTTTATAAAATAGATGTTCGATATCGTACGATACACATCGGAAAAGGCTGGCGAATGGAATTCATTTGTAGCTACTTCGAAGAATGGAACTTTCCTCTTCGACCGTAGTTACATGGACTATCACAGCGATCGCTTCAATGATTTCTCACTGATGTTTTATCGTGATGATGCCCTATATGCCCTGATGCCAGCCAATGCCGAGAGAGATACGCTGTGTTCACATCGCGGACTTACCTATGGCGGCATTGTAATGCAGGAGAATGCTGTGGCTGAGGCTATACAGCAGCTTTTCCGTGAACTGAATGATTACTTGCGCAAGACAGGATTCCGTAAGGTGATATACAAGACGGTGCCCCATATCTATCATCGTATTCCGTCGGAGGAAGACAGTTTTTCCCTCTTTAGCATCTGCGATTCGAAATTGGTAGACCGTAGTCTGTCATCGGCAATTGATCTGTCGCATCCGTTGAAATGGCGTCGTGACCGTAGGTATGGTGTCAACAAGGCTTTTGTGAATGGTGTACAGGTTGGCGAAAGTAATGACTGGAAAGGATTCTGGGAGGTGTTGACGACGAATCTCATGAATAAATATGGTGCGAAGCCAGTCCACACCTTACAGGAGATAGAATTGTTAAGTTCCCGTTTTCCAGAGAATATCCGTCTGTTCACTGCCGAAAAGGACGGGAAAATTCTAGGGGGGACTGTCCTCTATGTCACTCCGACGGTCGTTCATTCGCAATATATCTCTGCTAGTGCAGAAGGTAAGAACCTGCGTGTGAATGATGCGATTTTTGACTATTTGCTCCATGGCTGTGAGTGGCACGCAAGGTATTTCGATTTTGGAACGTCGAATGAGGAGGACGGACGAATCCTTGTAGAACCGCTTATCTATCAGAAAGAAGGATTTGGCGGCCGCGGTATCTGTTACGATTGGTATGAGTGGACGCTTTAACCCAAATCGGTCGTTAGGTCCAATTAGTTCGTGTGATGTCAAAGTTTTCAGTTGTTCTCCAGAGTCCAAGGAATGCCTGCCGCTGATTTATGGTTCTCACAAGACGTAAAATATTTTTGTCTCCTTTCTTTTCGAGATATGCAGGAATACTGAGTATCTTGTACCTGATAGTCTTGAGGAAATGGCTCTTCTTAGAGTTGATAATGGCATGTCTGAAGAGACTGATGAAGTTGTACGCCATGATAATAAAGGAGTCGCATGCTTCGGTAGCCCAAAAGTCTTGGGAAGAGAATTTGTCGGCAGAGAAGTCGTACTTGATTTCCTTGATTCTGTTCTCAGAGTCAGCCCTTCCGCGATAGAGGTCGTAGACGGCCTTTGCGGGCAGTGTCAGCGAAGTGATGAAGCAGCTGTAGCGGTAGT
>JAEEGL013452994.1_pt1 | contig 11042 bp, 6 predicted proteins | sample 9134231 | NCBI WGS metagenome assembly JAEEGL01 (sample SAMN16246548, study PRJNA631951) | gut metagenome | biome: gut microbiome; feature: rumen; material: fiber-attached | host: Bos | place: Iran: Karaj | collected 2018-10
AGAATTCCAGGCTAACTTCAAGGTGCTTGAGAATCCGGGATATCTGAAGATAGCAGATCCTAAGTTCGGACAGAAGAATAAGTCTACAGAAGAAGGAACTGATCAGAATCAGGATGGTGCTGACCAGGAGGCCAGCGAAGACGTAATGAGCTACGTGGCAGGCCTTAAGAAGGGAGATGTTCTGAAAGGATTGGGCTTCAGTGTCAAGGAAGGCAAGACCAATCCGCCGAAGAGATACACTTCCGGTTCCATGATCCTGGCAATGGAGAATGCAGGTCAGCTTATAGAAGATGAAGAACTAAGAGAGCAGATAAAGGGTTCAGGTATCGGAACATCAGCCACTAGAGATTCAATAATCACAAAACTGGTGAGCAACAAGTATATCACCCTCAACAAGAAAACTCAGGTTCTTGCACCTACATTCCTGGGAGAAATCATATATGATGTGGTACAATACTCAATTAATGATCTGCTTCGCGCTGACCTTACAGCCAGCTGGGAGAAAGGGCTGAGCTATGTAGCCGAAGGTACAATAACTGAAGACGAATACATGGTGAAGCTGAAGGGATATGTAGTAAAATATACTAATGCCGTAAAGCAGGTTAGAAATCAGAACCAGATGCATCTGGTATTTGATAAGACGAAACCATACTATACAAAGAAGTAGAGGGTCATATTGACATATATCTGCTCGTCACACGGCTCTCGCCTCGATTCCGAACGTAGCGGTTCTAAGGCTGTATAATACACAGCCAAAGAACCGACGTTCTCCAACGGTTCCGTGCAGATATATGTCGATATGACCTCAAGAATGTTGTGAATAAAAAAGGAGAGATAGATATGAATACAGTAGAAAACGTTAAAATCACAGCTTTGTATGATCTGTCACATACAGCGGCAGCTCCACTTATGGAGAAGTATACTTATCCATGGGAGGTTCTTCCTCATATTGGGGAATATATATTAGAACTGGGCAAGGATATAGATGAGAATCATGCAGATGAATACATCAAGAGAGGTGATGATGTATGGATTCACAAGACTGCTACAGTTTTTGATTCTGCCTATATTCATGGACCTGCGATCATTGGTGCGGAGACTGAGGTTCGTCAATGTGCTTTTGTCAGAGGAAATGCCCTGGTAGGCAAGGGCTGCGTAGTTGGTAATTCAACTGAACTTAAGAACGTAATAATATTTGATAATGTACAGGTTCCTCATTACAACTATGTTGGTGATTCCATTCTTGGATTCAAGTCTCACATGGGTGCCGGATCCATTACGTCAAATGTAAAGTCTGATAAGACTCTGGTTGTAGTAAAGGGTTATGGTGAAAATGCTGATCTTGAGATAGAGACAGGACTTAAGAAGTTCGGCGCTATGCTGGGGGATTATGTAGAAGTAGGATGCAACAGTGTTCTTAATCCGGGTTCTGTAATCGGAAGGCATACAAATATATATCCTCTTTCACCAATCAGAGGATATGTTCCTGAAAACAGTATTGTTAAGACTGGAAATGTAATTATTTCTAAGAGAAGTGACATTTAATAAATGCCGTCCCGTATGAAGGGAACTGCCTGTTATATACGGCAGATGAGGCAAGGGGTGGACTATATGAAACAGGGAATTCTGATAGTTAATCACGGAACAGTTTTATCTGATGTAAGGGAGAGAACCATAGATGAAATGGCGCTCAGTATCAAGGATAGATTTGAAGATGCAGAGGTTGGCTTCGCATTTACTGATGCTGATGTAAGACGGGCTCTTCGTGAGAAGGGTGAGAAGGTGCAGAATGTAAAGGCTGCCATGCTTTCTATGAGGGATGCAGGGGTTACAAATCTCTATGTGATACTTACAGATATGATCGATGATGCAGCAGGAAGACAGACTGGTCAGGATATAAGCAGCTGTGCAACGCTTTTTTCAGAGGTTAAGGCTACAAGACCGCTCCTTACACGTAAGGAGGATGTAGAGATATGTGCAAGAGCTCTTCATGGAGCCTTCGGCCAGGACGTGGGTGACGACATTTTTATTGTTGTCCATCCTGGAGATGAAGAAGATGGAAATGAAGAATTAGAAGATCTTGAAAATGCACTTAAGACATTTTTTGGTAAAAAAGCCTATGTAGCAACCATAGCTGGAAAGAAGAGAATGTTCCATGTTCTTCAGGAATTAAAGAACAGCGGCGCTGAAGAGGGCAGAGTAGTTTTAGTTCCACTTGAGTTTATGGCTGGTGAGGATGTGGAGAACGTGGTATCCAGAGAGTTTAATGATTTGATTGACAGACTGGCTTTTGAGGGGTACGATGTTGTTTATGACTTTAAGGGGCTAGGTGAATATGAACCTATCCAGAGGATTTATCTTAAACATTTGTATGAGGTAATGAATATATGAATATTATTATAGGTGGTTGTGGCAAGGTTGGACAGGCTCTTGCAGATATACTTACTAAATCCGGCCATGAAGTTACAGTCATTGATAAGGATATGGACGCAATTAACAGCGTTACAAGTATGGTTGATGTTATAGGTTATCAGGGAGACTGTACCAGTATTAAGGCTCAGGTTGAATCCGGAGTTAAGACAGCAGATCTTCTGATAGCTGTAACAGATGATGATGAGAAGAATATGCTGGCATGCCTTATAGCGAAGAAGACAGGTAGCTGCCAGACCATAGCCCGTATCAGAAGCCCACAGTATACCGATGAGATCAAGTATCTCAGAGATGAACTGGGTCTTTCGCTTTCTATCAATCCTGAAAGTGTTGCTGCTGCCGAGATTACAAGACTTATTCAGATACCATCTGCTCTGGAGGTCGATACATTTGCCAAGGGTAAGGTGAGTCTTATCGGACTGGAGATACCTGAAGGATCTATGCTGGATGGACTCTCTATGAGAGAGATTTCTTCCAAGGTAGGAACCAAGGCTCTCGTGTGTGTTGCTGAACATAATAAGGAAGTATTCATACCAAAGGGTGACAGTGTACTCTATGCAGGTGACAAGATATCTGTCACAGTTTCACTGGCTGACGTCAGCGAATACCTGAACAAGGTAGGTATTAAAGCTAAGAGGATTAAAAATGTACTTATAGCCGGTGGCGGTACTATAGCCTTCTATCTGGCACAGAGACTTATTGCTAATAAGATCCGTGTTAAGATTATTGAGAAGGATATCAACCGCTGCGAAGAATTGTCAGAACTTCTTCCGAAGGCTATGATAATTCATGGAGATGCCACAGAGAGGAATCTGCTGTTACAGGAGTCCGTAGAGGATATGGATGCTGTCTGCAGTCTTATGCACCAGGATGAAGCAAATATCCTGCTGTCTCTCTATCTCAATAAATTAAATCCAAATATTAAGTCTATTATAAGAATTCATCGTAATTCATATGAGGATCTGGTTACAGAGCTTCCGGTTGGAAATATAGTAAGTACAAAGCGGATCACTGCTGATTACATAGCAAGATATGTCAGATCTATGGGTAATACTATGGGCAGTGATGTTGAAGCTATGTACAGGATCATGGATGGAAGAGTTGAGGCTCTTGAATTCCTGGTTGGCGAAGATTTCGGATATTGTAATGTGGCTCTGAAGGATCTGGATATAATTGATGATACTCTGATATGCTGCATATATAGAAATGGCAGTATCATACGACCTGGTGGACATGATACGATCCAGGTTGGTGATAAGGTGGTAATCGTAACCATTAAGTCAGGATTACGAAGTATAAATGAGATTATCAAATAACAGACAGATAAGTAGCAGGTAAATGTAATGAATTTTAAGATTGTCAGATATACACTGGGAAAGCTTATAGAGTTTGAAGGGTTTCTGATGTTTCTCCCTATCATATGTGGAATCATATATAGAGAGAAAGCTATATTTTCATTGGGAATTGTGGCGGCCATATCTATTATAGCTGGCCGCCTTATAATGTACAAAAAGCCTCAGAAGACTAGTATCAGAGCTAAGGAAGGATTTGTTATAACCGTTCTGGCCTGGTTCATAATGAGTCTTATAGGGGCTCTTCCTTTTGTTATATCAGGAGTTACTAAATCATATACAGATGCAGTTTTTGAAACAGCATCCGGATTTACTACAACAGGAGCAAGTATCCTAAGTGATCTGGAATCTATTCCTCATTGTATACTGTTCTGGAGAAGCTTTACTCACTGGATTGGCGGAATGGGAATACTCGTATTTATGATGATATTCCTTCCATCAAGTGCAGATGAGATGAACATCATGAGAGCGGAAAGCCCGGGACCAAGTGTTGAGAAAATGGTTCCGAAGGTTAGAGAAACAGCAAAGACATTGTATGCCATATATACAGTGATGACTCTGGTTCTTATCATATTGCTCTGCATAACAGGAATGCCGATATTTGATTCTATCTGTATTTCCTTTGGTACAGCAGGAACGGGAGGATTCGGTGTTAGAAGTGACAGTCTGGCCAGCTACAATACTGTTAGCCAGGCAATAGTTACAATAGGAATGATTGCATTTGGCGTTAATTTCAATATGTACTTCCTGCTTATAAAGAAGAAATTCAGTAGTGTTCTAAAATGTGAAGAAGTTAGAACATATCTTATAATAATAGTTGTGGCAATAGCGCTTGTAGCTATCGGTACGGTTCATGGATATGCAAGCATTCCTGGCGCTGTTCATCATGCGGCATTCCAGGTGGCTTCTATAATCACAACAACAGGTTTTGCAACTCAGGACTTCGGTCTTTGGAATACACTTCCACAGGCTGTTCTGGTCATGATAATGTTCATAGGTGCCTGTGCCGGAAGTACAGGTGGTGGACTTAAGGTCTCCAGATGGGTTCTGTATTTCAAAGAGATTAAGAGAGAAGTTCAGAAGAACATACATCCAAGTGCTGTAAAGAGCATCAGGCTGGACTATAAGCCGGTAAACGAAGGCGTTATCAAGGCGGCAAATGTATTTCTGATGGCATACATTTTCGTATTTGTCGCATCACTTCTTGTTATCAGTAAAGATGGCTTTGATCTGGTAACATCATTTACCTCGATCGCAGCTACTATGAATAATATCGGTCCCGGACTTGGAGTAGTAGGACCTACAGGTAATTTTGCAGATTACAGTGATATTTCAAAATGGGTACTTATCGTAGATATGATCGCAGGAAGACTGGAGATCCTTCCAGTGCTTATCTGTATAGCTCCTTCGACATGGAGAAGGAAGTAGATATCAGCAGAGATCAGGGATTGAACTTTGAAATGTAGAAATAAAAGAGCGGATGATTTGGATCATTAGAAATCCGAACCGTCCGCTCTTTAATTACATATTTGCGAATAGAATTATTATCTGATGTTTGAAATTCCTCCGGCTGATACCAGACCGTCGAGTTTTACTCCTGCACTGCAAAGTGGACACTCATGGGACGGATATGACTCATAGCCTTCGATATCATTAGAATGGAAGATAGAGTGAACCTCATGTCCCTGAACGGAATCAGTAGCACTGAAGATAGAGGATATACCGGCAATCTTGCCACCGTAATACTCGATACATTCGAGAGCCTTCTCAATAGTGTGTCCTGTAGATGCTGTTGCCAGAAGAAGCAGTACATTTTTATTATAGATCATCGGTATAACGTTATCCTTAAATGTAAGCTGTCCTACTGCATTTACTTCAGGCGTTGTTACATACATGGTGCCGTGCTGATTCATACACATGATTCCTGATGTGGTAAGCTCGTCAGCAAGGTATGCACCTACTACCTGAGTATTATCCATACATACGATGGCATCAACAACGGTTGTAGCCAAATATTCAGAAGCCATGGACTTAGCAACGGCTCTTGCCTCGCTTGCTCTGGCCTTGAGCATTGTTATATCGATATAATGTGTGATATGAGAGGATGTAGTAGCAAAGTGTCCCTGAGCTACTGTTAATCTGATTAGATTGTTGTAATTAGAACTGATTTTGTAAGTTTGCATTATTAGTCCCCCTTTTTTTAATTACAAATGCTTCAAAACATTGTAAACTATAGTTAATTATACTTTTTCTATTAAAGTATTACAAGTGAAATGTACCATATGAATAAATAAGGAGAGCCAAAGCTTATGAGTTCTGCATACGAGATTTTAGTAGGTCCTTCGGGTTCCGGAAAGTCATATGATCTATATAAATTGCTTCTGACAGAAGCAGATCAAAATCCAGATAAAAAGTACATGTTTATAGTGCCTGAACAGGTGTCTCTTGTAGTTCTGAAAAAACTGGTAGAGATGAATAAGGCGATGTTTGATAAACCTGGTTTTATGAACATAGATATCATAGGATTCAACAGGTTTAGTTATCGCGTTTTTGAAGAATATGGGATCAGGGAAGAGACGATTCTTGATGAGTATGAGAAGAGCATGCTCATCAGAGTTGTTGCAGGTGAAAATAAGGATAAGCTGAGAGTTTATAAGAATAGTATTGATAAGCAGGGCTTTATCAGTGATATGAAGGCTATGATATCAGAGCTTATAACCTACAACATAGATCCTGGAGATATTGCTTTGATCTCTGATAATATCGAGAAGGACGGGAAATTAACCCTTGCAGCCAAGATGGCTGATGTTGCGCTTATCTATGGTGGGTTTATGGACAAGCTTAGGGAGCTGGGAAGTGGCATTACCGAAGAGAGACTTAAGAAATTAAGGACTGTCCTTGGCGAGAATAAACCTTGCAAGCTGACGGATGGAACGGTATTTGTCTTCGATGAATTCCGAAGCTTCTCCCCTGATCAGCTGTCAATAATTGAGGCTCTTTCTCACAGAGCAGATAAGATGATCTTCAGTATAACTATAGAAACTGATTATATCAGAAATGGTATTAATGCCAGTGAATATGATCTGTTCTATCAGAGCTCTGAAACTCTTAAGGAACTAAAGCTGTCTCTGGGATCTGATCCGAAGGTCATCTATAAAGAGAGAAAAGATGGAGAGATCGACGAGCTTAAATTCCTGGAGAGAAATGTATTCCGTTTCCCTATCAAGGAATATGATGGTGAATATGATGGAAAGCTGGAACTCTGGAAAAATGAGAACAGAGAAACAGAGATAAGAAGAGTGGCAGAGGATATAGCAAACCGTGTTAAGAATGGTATGCGATACAAAGATTTCGCTATAGTAACAGGCGATATGGACGCCTTTACTGAGTACGGCGAAGATATATTCAGAAGCTATGGAATACCACTTTTCAAGGATAAATCCAAGGTATTTACAAGTAATCCGTATGTTGAAGGAATACATAGATTATGCAGCATAATTGACAAGGACTTCGATTATGAAAGTGTATTCGGTTTCCTGAAATGTCAGCTGGACACAGGTATAAGTGTTGATAATGTTGAACTTCTTGAAAACTATGTACTGGCACATGGTATAAGAGGACGCAGGATATGGAATTATAAGATACGAAGCAGGTCGAAGGATGTGCCTGATGATGTAATTGAAAGACTTGCCCTCTGTGACAGCGCCCGTGAAAGATTCATGTATATCATGGGACCTATGCTGAAACTGAAGAAGGTTAATACAGTTAAGACATATATAGCTGCCCTCAGGGAGTGTATAGGAAGTGACAGGCTAAATTACAGAGAGAGTATCAAATGTGCAAAAGAATACATGCATGAACTGGGCAGATATGAACAGGAAAGAGTCATGATAAGACTCTATGATCTTATTGACGAAGTGCTAAATAGGACAGAAGAATTCATGGGAAGCATGGAGATGTCTATTCATGAATTTTCCGTAATTCTCAGGATGGGTATGAATGAGATATCAATAGGTATCATTCCGCCTACGCTGGATTCATGTATAATCGGTGAGACTGCCAGATCCAGATTCGGATTTGTTTCTACAGTATATTTTATAAATATGAATGAAGGAGTTATTCCGAGCCGGTTCAATCTGAAGAGGCTTATGTCTGAAAAAGACAGAGATTACGTGGCAGAGAAGCTTTCAAATATCAATAAACATCTGGGAATGAATGCTTTTGGAAGAAGTATGGGAGAGCTTTTCTCCATATATCAGCTGTTGTCTAAACCGACAGAGAGACTGGTACTGTCCTATATAGAGGTTGATGTAGATGGTTCTGTTATAGAGCCTTCCTTCGTCATAGGCAGAATAAAGAGACTGTTCCCTGAACTGAAGACCAGGACAGCTGAGATAGGTTTTGAAAATGGAACCTGGGAATCGGATGCACCGGTGGTCATCAGTAAGTTGAGAGAGGCTAAAGAGGGTGTTGAGCCTTCTGATGAGGATATCCGCAAGATGGCAGAATTCATCAGCTTCCATCAGGACAGGTTTAATTCTGCCATGATAAGCAATGCTGTATTTTACGAGAACAAGCCTAAGGATATAAGCAAAGCTGTTATGGATGACCTGAATCTCCAGATATCTGTATCCAAGGTTGAAACCTATGCCAGATGTCCATACAGCTATTATCTGAGATATATACTGGGTCTGAGAGACAGAGATCAGTCAGAGGCAGATGGACTGCTCATAGGAAATATAGTTCATAATGTACTGGAACTTACAGTTCGTGATGTACAGGAGAAGTATGGTAATGACTGGACAGCTGTAGATGATCTGATGCTTGAAGATATGGCAATGGATCATCTCAGGGATGCATTTGCAGAGAAGTACGAAGTGTTCGGTGATGATGATATAGTTGTTAAGGATATCTATCCATACCTCAGCAATAAGAATAAATCCATGTATAACAATCTTGCCGATATGGCTAAGAAGAATATAAGGATCATAAAATATCATATAAATGCCGGTAATATGAAGCCTCTTGCCGAGGAACAGGATTTCAGCGCAACACTGGATATCAGTAAGGCTGATGGAAGTACTATGCCTCTTGTTATAAATGGTAAGATCGACAGGATCGATTCTTATACCGAGGATGGCAAGACCTATATAAGGATCATAGACTATAAAACCGGTAATGGTACATTTAGCATGGAGGATATCGATTATGGAATGAAGGTCCAGCTTACTACCTACATGGACATAATCGTTGATATCATGAAGGCTAAACTTGGCAAGGATGCAGTGGTTCCGGAGGGTATGTATTATTACAAGGTGGAAAATCCTATAATAGAGCTTTCCAGCATTTCCGGGAAATATATAACTGAACATGGCGGAACCCTGGAAGCGGCAGTTGAGGCGAAATACAGGGAGAACTTTAAGATGAGCGGCCCTTCTAATTATGATCCTGTAGTAGCTGATGCTGACAAGCTTCATGGTAATCTGAATATACAGGAAGCTGGAGTTGTAAATGCTGTGGGTGAGATTGGAAAGGGTGTCATCATTCCTGTTAAAACCACTGGTGGCGGTTTTTCAAAGGATACCCTTCTTCTTGGTAGTGATGATATGGAAAATCTCTGTAATTACTCCACTTCGGTCGTGAAGACAACGGCAGAGGAAATAGTTTCCGGCCGTATTCCGAAAAGCCCTGTGGCAGGAGCAATCGGAAAAGAAGCAACACAGTGCGCTTATTGTGATTTCAGAGAGGCCTGCAGATATTACTCCAAGTATTCCGGACCATATCGCAGAATTAAATCTAAGATATATAAAACAAGAGAAGAAGTTGAGGAAACCATAAGAAAGTCAGATAAGACAGACTTTAAAGATTCTAGATTTGTGGATAGAAAAAAGGACAAGAAAAATGGCTAAATGGAATGTTAAACAACAGGAAATACTTGATAGCCTGGGGATAGATAAGAGCATACTTGTTTCGGCGGCAGCAGGTTCAGGTAAGACCGCTGTTCTTGTTGAACGAATAATTGAGACAGTAGAACAGGGGAAGGCCGGAATAGATGAGATCCTTGTGGTTACATTTACCAAGGCAGCAGCTGGACAGATGCGTAAGAAGATCATCACCAAGCTTGAGGACAAGGCTTCTGAATCCAGAGATGGTTATATCATAAAACAGATGTCTCTCGCCGACAGAGCTGACATAATGACAATTGACAGTTTCTGTAACAGAGTCGTTAAGGAGAATTTCAACAAGGTGGATATAGATACATCTTTTGAAATTCTGGCAGGAGAAGAGAGCATAATTCTAAAGAGCGATATCCTGGATGAAGTCCTTGAGGATTATTATGATAAGAATCCAAAGTTCGATGAGCTGTCACATTTTATAATGGGAAATGCCATTGGATTTGAGAAAGTAAAGGATATAATATTTTCTATCTATAATGTATCAGCCTCCTATGCTGATCCGAAGAAGTGGATAGAAAATGCGAAGATTCCTGAAGACCTTCAGACGGATGATGATTTTATAAATTATATATCTGGCACAGAGTGGCTGAAGGGCTATATTTCGGGTAAAAAGCAGTATGCTCTGGCGACCATGAGAGCTATAGATATGCTGATAGAAAAGTACAGCGATGTAGTTCAAAATGATACAGATTCTAAAAAACAAGATGTGGCTCAGAAGATCATCCTGCTGCTTTCTGCAGACAGAGAGATCATAGAGAAGGTTGCAGAAGCTGAAAACCTGAATGAAGTGGCATCAGCGATGGATGCTAAATGGGGCAGGCTCACGTCTGGAATCGACAGGACATTTGATGAACGGGCCAAGGAAGAAATATCAAAGCTCAGAGACAGATATAAGAAGGATCTGAAGAATATCCCTGACATCGATACTCTGATCGAGGAGCTCAGGTCCAGCAGGCCGTATTTAAATGTACTGCTGGAGATCACTCTGGTTTTCTATGACAGACTTCTTGAGGAGAAGAAGCTGAACCGTACGTTTGAGTTTAGTGATATATCACATTTCGCATATCAGATACTATATGATCCGGAAACAGATGGACCTTCAGATGTGGCTAAGAGGCTTTCTGAGGGCTATAAATACATTTATATAGATGAGTACCAGGATGGTAATGATCTGCAGGAAAATGTTCTGTCCATGGTTGCCAGAAGAGATGATGATGGCAATATTAATAATATGTTCATGGTTGGCGATGTGAAGCAGAGTATCTATAAATTCAGACTTGCAAGACCTGAGATTTTTATGAAA
>JAEEGL015641024.1_pt1 | contig 11042 bp, 3 predicted proteins | sample 9134231 | NCBI WGS metagenome assembly JAEEGL01 (sample SAMN16246548, study PRJNA631951) | gut metagenome | biome: gut microbiome; feature: rumen; material: fiber-attached | host: Bos | place: Iran: Karaj | collected 2018-10
AACTGCTGCCATACGCTGACCAGACGCAGCACGGGACCGGAAACCTGACCGGCCAGCATCTGGAAGGCAACCAGCTGGCCTACCGACAATTGTCCGGCCATGACCAGATGGGCGCCGACCCACAAAATAAACAGGGTAGAAAGCTGCTGCAAAAAGCCGCCTAAGCTGTTGGCCGCATTGGCTACGTTGTTTACATCAAAAGAAGTCTTTACGTAATGACCGAGTAAGTCCTCCCAGCGCCGTGTGAACCGTTGTTCCAGTGCCAGTGCTTTCACCGTGGCCGCCCCGGTGACGGATTCCACCAGAAACGACTGGCTTTCCGCATTGGCTTCAAATTTGGTTTCGATGCGTTTGCGGTAGATGGGGGTGGCGATGAGGTTCAGCAGCACCATGAAAGGAATCAGGGATATGGCCACCAGGCAGAGCTTGGGGCTGTACCAGAACATGGCGATGATGAAGATGAAACAAAAGGCGGTATCAATGATCAATACCAGGGAAGAACCGCTGACAAAGGAACGGATGGTTTCCAGCTCTTTCACGCGGGCTACGGTTTCACCGACCCGGCGGCTTTCAAAGTAGCGCAGGGGCAGGGAGACGATGTGGTTATACAGGCGGGCGCCCAGTACCACGTCCACTTTATTTGTAAGCACAGTAAAGATATAAGTACGAAGATAGCCCAGCACCATCTGGAATACGGCGATGATAATCAGACCGACCATTAAAACATCTAATGTAGACAGCCCTTTGTGTACTAACACCTTGTCGATGATGACCTGTGTGAACAGGGGGGTGATCAGGGTGAATACCTGCAGCAGGCAGGAAGCTGCCAGCACTTCGTAGAAGAAACGCTTGAACTTCCAGAATACCGGCAGGAACCACTGCATGTTGAAGCGGGCCGGCAGTTTGCTCAGCTTCAGTTTGGGTGACATTAAGAACACTTCGCCGTCCCACTGCTTCCGGAAATCTTCAATGGTGATGATGACAGAACGGTTTTGCTCCAGATTGTAGGTCAGGAACTCCTTATCATTGTTTTTCATGATAATAATGTATTTACCGTCCATTTTGGTGATGAACGGTTGAGGCAGCTCCTGAGGCGCTTTTTCTGCCGGGTTATAGTGGGCCCACTTGGCCTTGAATTCAAATTCTTTCAGGGCGCGTAGCAGTTCCAGAGACCATTTTTCTGGTTCCAGGGCAGAAAGTTTGTCCCGCAGGACGCTCTCTTCAATGGGCGTTTCCTGAATCTGGGACTGGATCAATACCGCTTTTAAAAATAGTTCCCGTTCTTGCGCATCGGCAATGATGACAAGGTCATTGTTCGCGTTCATTTCTAAGACCTCACTGATTGAGAATTGTAAATGCTGCAATCTGATATATTATGTATTATATATTATAATAGCTTTTCTGCAAAATTTTTTTTAAAACTTTAGTATTCATTAAACCATAAAATTGCCTTGCATGGGAATAAGCCCCATGGTATATTTAATATGGATAGATATTAAATATCGACAAGTGTTTAAATTGAATCCTGAATTTAAGGGGGTATATCTCATGGCTACAATTACGAATGGCAACGGCACAGCTAAAGCGGATACAATTACTGTAACCCGGAGCGGTATCACCGTTAATGCGGGCAATGGTAACGACGTTATAAAAATCACCGACGGCAACAGCAACACCATCAATGGCGGCGCAGGTAATGACACCATCACTGTCAGCAAAGGCAATAATCACACGCTTCGGGGCGGCTTAGGGTCTGACAGATACGTTGTTGATCCGACAGTTGTTAAAAGCACAAAGCTTACCATCAATCAGAGCGATTACAATGCCGGCGATGCAGACACGCTGCTGCTGTCCAATGTCAAGATGCGGGATATCACTTACAGCCTGAACAAAGGAATACTGACGATGCAACATATCAGCGGCGGTAAGATAATCGTCTCCGGCTGGGATAAGAAACTGCTTTCTAAAATTCAGTTCAATAATAATCAGTCAGTAACCGGCGCTGAAATAAATAAGTACCTTACTGCGGTTTCCGGCAAGGTTATCAACATTAATGCAAGTAGCACTTACAAAGCGACCAGTGCAAAAGATGTTTTCCGATTCAAAGGCTTTGGCTGGACGGCTACAGTAAAAGGCGCGAACCAGTCTGACGTCCTTGATCTGACACACTATGGGCACATAGAATGGGAATGGGGTTTTAAACGGTCCGGCAACAATTTGCTTTTAACCATGGCCCGGGATAAAGACGGCAAAAAGTCTACGGTCAAATTGCAGAATTATTTTACCTCCTCAGATAAAGTTGGTAAAATTACGGTTTATGACCATGGGGACAATGAAAGTGGCGAAGAAGAAACGACGCTTTGCGTTATGAATTTGAAGATTGACGCAAATGGAACAAAAGAGAACGATTTAGTTGAAGTGCTTACAGCGGGTAAAACGTGGAAAGCCGGCTCCGGCAACGACATTGTCAACGGCTCTTCCGGAAACGACACGCTGTACGGTGACGCAGGCAATGATTATTTATGGGGCGCTGCGGGTAACGACAAGTTGTTTGGCGGCGCCGGTAATGATGAATTAGATGGTGACTCCGGCAATGACACCCTTTCCGGAGGTGACGGTAACGACACCCTGTACGGCGAAGCCGGTACGGATACATTGATCGGCGGTGTAGGTAAGGATACATTTGTCTATGAGGAAGGCGACGGTAAAGATACGATTACCGATTACACCGCGGGGAATGACACGTTGTATATTTCCAGAGGAAGCATCAAAAAGACAACACTGGCTAACGGCGGCAAGGACATAGTGTTTACGGTTGGCAATGGCAGTATTACTTTGACAAAAGGCGCCAACAAAACTATCAGCCTTAAGGACAGCCGCGGCAGCTATACGATGTCTTCTTCCGCGCTGACATTAGGCGCGGCATTTACCGGAGCGGTGGATTCCGGTACGTATCTTTCTTCTATAACCAAAATAGATGCAAGCAAGGCGACAAAGGCGGTAACAGTAAATGCCGGCAGCAATATTAAAACGGTTACTGGCGGCAGCGGCACGGATAAGGTTACCGTCAGCGGCGGAGCTGCATCTGTTAATACCGGAGCCGGTACAGATACCATTACCATAAAAGGCGGAAATAAACATACTTTGCGCGGCGGAACCGGTTCGGATACCTATACCGTTAGTTCCACAATTACCAAAGATACCCGCCTTACAGTAAACCAGAGCGACTATAAGACCAATGACAAAGATACGCTGAATCTGGCCACGGTCAACAAAGCTGATGTGGCCTATGGTTATCTGAATGGGACGCTGACCATCAAACACAAGACAGGTGGGACTATTACTGTATCAGATTGGAACAAAAACCCGTTCAGTAAAATTGTTTTTAAAGACGGTTCTTCTGTTACCGGAGCGAAAGTAACTGAAAACGCAGTAACAGAATATAACTGGACATTAGGGAAAAAAGTTACGGTCAGTGCTACTGCTCTTGCAAAAACGTTGCAGATTAACGGGTATAAGGCTAATGATTTTATCGCTACCCTGACAGAAGCTGGCTCGCTGGTGCTGGCTGATGCCAAAGGCGGTGCCCTTACCATTTCCAATTGGGATGAAAACACTCCGGCGACGGTTACGTTTAAGGCCAATGGGGAGGAACAGCGTTTTACTGCGGCTGAATTCAGTGACCGGATCTTCACCGTGACAAATTTGGGTAATGATGCGGTTTATTCTGAAGGTACAGACCAGCGGCAGCAGTTCAACATTAGCTTAAACGCTTCCACCAACATCACGATCAGTTCTGTTTCCGGCTCCGAAGACAGGATCAAATTAACAGATAATCATTCGGTCGATAATTTTGGTTTTAGAATTGAAGGGGATAATTTTTATATTTATGATTATGATCCCGAGACTAAAGAACCGACCGGCGGACAGATTGTTCTTGAAAATTATAAGGAAAACACGGTTAAGGCAATCGAATTTGATGATGTGACCTATCATTTTGTTACGGGAAGCGGGACGATTGCCAATGTTTCGGATACCTATTCGGACCGGTATGTCTTTTTGGACAATGACTGGCAGAACAGTACTACGGCTAATGATCCATGGACAGTTACGGTGAAAGATTTTACCCCTAACGGTGTCCTGGATTTCCGGTTCCTGCCCAATAACAGCAGATACTACTCCATCGGCAGCGAGGTTGATGGCAAGGACATGGTGCTGAGCTACAAGTATTCTGTTGATGGTACTAACGGCGCGACTATTGGTACGATCCGGCTGAAAAACTTCTTTAATGCAGACGGCACGGTCAATGAAACGACCGGGCTTACAAAAATCCGTACAATCAGGGAGGTTTATGCGGGAGGAACGAGCGATCAGGCCTGGGATGGCTTGATCTGGGAACAAGGCAAAGACTACCGGTTCCTGCGGATAAACGCGGGAACTGCCGAAGCCGATACGGTAGATTTAGGCGAAGAACGGCCAGCCGGTGCAGCGGCGTGGATGTATTTTGCCGGCGGCGGTGACGATACGGTTACGGCGAAGGCGGGGGATATTGTTTACGGTGATGCCGGCGCGGATACGATTAATGTTACGGGCCACTATACGGAAGTGCATGGCGGAAGCGATAACGACACTATTACAATTCGGGCTCTTGACGGACAAAATCGGCATCATACTGTTGTACGTGGCGACAGCGGGAACGATAAGATTGATGCCTATGGTTCCTATCATTATATTAACGGCGGCGCCGATAACGATGAGATTCATATTTGTTCTGATGAAAACAGCGAGGTGGAGTCTCATAATAACGCTGTATCCGGCAGCCGGGGCGAGGATAAGATTTACGTCCATGCGGGCTTTAACCACAGAGTGAACGGCGGTGCCGATAACGATACGATTTATATTCTGGGAGGCAACAACAACAGAGCCAATGGCGGCGACGGCAATGATGCGCTGTACGCGAATGCAGGAAACGGTCACAGGTTGAACGGCGGGGCCGGTGATGACACATTCACTGTTGACAACGGAAATAACATTTTCTTAATGGGCGGGGAAGGCTCGGACAAGTATATTGTCAACACGGAATTTACGAACGAGACGGGTCTGATTGTTAACCAATCCGGATTTGAAGATGGTGATGAAGACACTCTGCAGCTGACCAATGTGAATAAAGGTGATGTAGATTACGCATTGGCAGACGGTACACTGACTATTTCACATACCAGCGGTGGAACGGTTACCGTAGAAGGCTGGTGGGATAATCCGTTAGCACAAATACAGTTTGCGGATCAAACCGTGACCGCGGATGATATTAATGAAGCCATGTCTGTAACTGTAAGCCAGAAGGGCGTCTTAAAGAGGTTTATGAAGTCGCTGGACAACTACACGGTGTTAGCAAGGTCATGGGAAGATGGAGTAGCTGCTTTGGATGTCGCTGTTAATACTGCATCTAACGGCAAATACGGTACTTGGGACTCTTTGGTAGAAAGCTTTATCAGTGATGTCAGAACCTACGCGGTAAAAGATGATCCTTCCGCTGATGACTATACGTATCATGGTGTGGACGCATACGGTTATGGTACCGATATCGAACCGGAAAGCGGTTTGGACAGATTCCTGAAAAACTATTGTGGCATTGACCTGACCAATGAAGACACCGGTTCTATCATAGGGTCAGATGCAGGCGGCGCCGAAGTGAAATCACCTGTCAGCATTGTACCGGAAAGCGGGACAACAACGGCATTGCAGTCACCGCCATCCGGCATAACGACCATTAACGGGCTTACCCTTCACTGGCCGAACGTTGGTGATGACGCAACCAAGAAATATATCATTGACAGCCTGTATACCTGGTGGAGTGAAGAAGGACTGAACCTGATAGATGAAGCCTATGGTCTTAGCTTTATGGAAAACAGTGTGACAGGTAAAGATATGACGGTTGAATTTGTGGATGTAGATGAATCATTCATGGCCAAGGTAGAATCTGATTACGATTACAGGTATACCGGGTCCGGTGATAATTTTGAGATTATTTCGGAGAACACCGCACTGACCATGAAGATTAACATGAAGCATTTTGCGGATATAGATGTGACAGACCCGAGCGGATACGCAGGCCCGTCTTCCGGTTACCTTGACCGTACCATCGCTCACGAATTCACCCATGCGGTGATGGCGGCAACCATGGAACGAGTAAACGGATTTTTACCGTTTTATGTGAGAGAAGGACTGGCAGAACTGGTGCATGGAATAGATGATTTCAGGCCAATTAATATTATCAGCCTTGCGAGATCCATCAATGCGGAACATCTGACAGAAGTATTGCAACCTAACATGCTCGCGGGAGCCGACACCTATGCTGCCGGTTACATGTTACTGCGCTATTTTGCCAAACAGGTGGCAGATACCGGTAACGGTCATGTCGTGAACGAATTGCCCAACGTAATTGCGACTCCGCCAACGGATATAGTTGGGGAAGCCTCTTCTTCCATGTTGCTGTCCGGCAATGCCATGACAGTGTCCGACTGTGCTGAAAGCTCGTTGGCGATTGCTTCTATTCAGAATTCACTGATTGATTTCGCAGACAGCGGTGTTTCTGATTCCATGTACGGAGTGCAGCAGGAAGACAAGCAGAACAGCTCGCTGTTTATTACTGGTAACGTATAACGTAATATGATACTCCCGTAACGAAAAACCCTGTATCCGTTTCGTGCGGATACGGGGTTTAAAGAATCAGAATATATTATAGTCCTGTTTGCAGACTTTACTGTCGAAATTGTTGCCAAAACACCAGCTTTCTTTTTGCTAATACAAAAGACTTAATTATCAGCTAACTTCCTATGTAATGAATAATAATATATTTAATAAATCTTAGAAGTTTACGTTGTGCAAACAAAATTTATATGATATAATATCAAAAAATAATTAAGAAAGCAAATTTTAATTCGGTTTACTAACTTTATTTTAGTTTAATGAATTGATAGTCAAGAAAAGGAGCACCTTCATGGCTAAAAAGTCAAGTACCAAAAACAAAAGCACATTAAAAGGTACAAATAGTGCCGATACTTTAACAGTTAAACACTCGCAGATTACTGTGACTGCTGGCAAAGGTAATGATGGGATTTACGTAAACAAAGGCTCTGCCCATAGAATTTACGGCGAGGCCGGTAATGATATTATTACAGTTAAGAGTACGGGTACAGGAATGAGAGTTTACGGCGATGACGCCAAAAGTAAATTAACTGGTAACGATACGTTTAACATCTATGGCGGTAAGAGTAATTATTATTACGGTGGAAAAGGTTCGGATGTATTTAATGTGCGAGGTGGTACTAATAGCTCTATTTATGGAGGAGCAGGAAATGATGTTATAAAAGTTTATGCTGGTTCTGTTAAATCCGTTGATGCGGGAACTGGTACGAATAAAATTACTGTTTCTGGCGGTACAGTGTCTAAAATTGTCGGAGGCACAGGTAATGACATAATCAATGTGCAAAAACAGAAAAAAATATCCATTAATGCGGGCAATGGCAGTAATAACATAACAATTGCTGGTATTGATAACAGTATGTTCTCTAAAGTTTCCCGGGCGGTTATAAAAACGGGTAGCGGTGCAGATCTGATTACGGTAAATAAAGGTGGATTTCATGCAATATATTCTTCAAGTGGTAATGATACGATTAATATAAATGCCGGGACAAGTTATATAAGTGCAGGTACTGGGAATGATAAAGTCACCATCAACTCAAAATACTCTTGTGTCGTTAATGGTAATAATGGAAATGATACCATTACTCTGAAAGGAAATTCTTACAATAATGCGATTTGTGGTGATGACGGGAATGATACAATTATTGTGAAAAACAATAATAAAACGGATTATTTTAATATTCTGGAAGGTGGCGCGGGTAGCGACACATACCACATTTATAATCCATATTTGTATTTGGGCATCTTTAATGGATCAGAATCCGCAAAGGATCGGGACGTAATTAATTTCCATTGCAATTCGTCCGATATAAGAGTGTTGGATTATTTTCCTTCTAACGATACATTGCTTGTGAACAGGAGTATTTTTATTGTAGGGATAAGTTCCATAGATAAGATTAAAGTGACTACTGGCTCTGCTATATATGAGTTTTCTTCAAATGAAGTAATATCGGCAGCAAATTATAATTATAATAGCCTTGATGTTAGTGGATGGGTACTTGATTATCTATCCAATTTCGCGAAAGTGGTTTCGAATAAAGGAGTAACAAATGAAATTGCAAGACGAATGGGATATAAAGGTAATTAGTCTCGCTTAAGATAAATAATTATTGAATATCAAAAATATCTCCCTCATTTTATAAAAAACTCTTTCACATGGTATTATGCTTTGGCAAGACGGAGCAATAATCATGGTGTCACCATGCTGAGGCTTAATATGGTTTTATAAAATAATTATATGTTAGACCGAATATGCTTTTGGGGTGCCTGTCAGAAATGGCAGGCACTTTTTATATGACAATTGTTTTCATAAGATTGTTATACATATCGTTATTGCCTTTGATAACACGCAGTGATATAATATAAATGATATAGTATATAAGAAATAAAATTGATAAGTGTATCTTTTTGATTTTATATGATTTATCCAGTCCGAGGTCGGTTACAAGAAAGGAGCTTTTTTATGGCTAAAAAGACCAGCACCAGAAACAGAAGTACTTTAACCGGCACCAAAGCAGCTGATACTTTAACTGTTAAACACACGCAGGTTACAGTGAAAGCAGGCGCGGGTAAAGACCGGATTAACGTGAACAGCGGATCCAGCCACAAGATTTATGGTGAAGCCGGTAACGACACGATTATTATTGCCGCTAAGGCAGGCTCCGGTTCGAAAATTTACGGTGATGACGCCAGCAATAAACTGACCGGCAATGATACGTTTACTATTTCTGGTGGGAAGAAGAATTATTTTTATGGCGGTAAGGGCGTGGACACCTTTAATGTGAACGGAGGCACCACGAACTATATTTATGGCGGCGCAGGCAATGATGTGATCGTGATTGGCAAGACCAGCACCGGGACTGCTGTTGTAAAAGACTTCAGTGTTAAAAGTGGCAACAAAGATACTGTTAAAGTAAGTGGGGGTGCGGTAAAGAGCATTGCTGTTTCCGGCAGCAACATGATTGTTAAAGGCGGAAAGAGCGCTTCTGTAACATTGCAAAACGCAAAAGCCAAAACATTTACAGTTACGGATACTCTTGGGAATTATACTGTAGCCGGTTCCAATATCAAATTGAAGTTGGGTAAAACGTACAAAGGTACCCTGAACGCTGCTTCTTTCCTTACCACGGTGGATGCAAGAAGTAATGCCAATGCAGTTACGATTAACGGTAATGCCAAGAACAACACAATTTATGGCGGTGCTGGGAATAACACTCTGAATGGTGGGGCAGGGAATGATACAATTATTGTATCTGCTGGAAGCAAAGTCACGATTAATGGTGGTTCTGGCGTTGATACTATCCGAATTAACGGCGGTTCAGGTCATGTGATTCAAAGCGGCTCCGGTAATGATAAAGTTTATATCAACGGCGGTAGTTTAAAATCTATTGCCAACAGCGGTGGCAACGATTACATTGAAATCGGCAAAAACACGGTAAATGGCATTAAGGTTAATTGGGGAACCAATGGTAATTATAAACTTATTGCCAATGAAACTGTTAAAATATTGGGTGGAAGTAATCACGACATCAGGCTTTATGGCGGTAATGATAAAGTTATTGTGGCCGGCGGTTCCGGTCATGTTATTTATGCTGACGGACCGACCGGCAGCGGCGATGCAGGCGGTAATGATACCATTATCATTCAGAGCGGCGGCAGGGCGAAAAAAATTGTAGCCGGAGACGGAAACGATGTAATTGCCATAGCTAATGGCGCCGGTAACGGAAGCACGATTTATACGGGGGTAGAAAATCCTAGCAACGTAAATACGGGTAAAGGAACAAATACAGTTAATGTTCTGGGCGGAACGGGACATACTTTGTATTTGGGCGGAACAGGAAATAAAGTTCTGATAGAGGCACAAAATGTAACGTTGAACAAATACGCCGGCACATCAGATGATATCAGGGTTCGTTGGTCGGAACAGGGGACAGGCACATTGCGTATCAACTGTCCGTCTGTAAGCAGCAGTAAAAAAAGCACACTGCGGCTTGAAGGTGTAAACAGCTGGCAGTTTGAGTTCTATAAACAAAGCGTAGATATTAAAAATGCGAATGGCGTGGTTTCTGAAACTGTTGACGCCCTTGTGATGAAATTTGTCGGAAATTATGAACGCGATACACGAACGGTAAGCGGAAGTTATCAATGGGACGGGGATAACGAGGGAAATACGCGCCTTCCCGTTTATGTAAATGGAAATGGTTCTGTTCAGTATAACTGGTGTAGCGGAAACCAGCAGACATCTTATAATGCCACGCCGGTAGCTACGGGGGGCACTATAGAGATTACTCGTTGGAATACAGCTTCATTGCGGGTGTTTGATACCATTGAATTTGATGACAGGTCAGTTGGGTATAATGATATTATTACAGCTACAGGCCGCGACACTCATTCACTTTATAATGGGTAACCGTGGGATAAATTGATGTTTACCAACCATTATTTGTTTCAGGTGGTGCTGAAGAACTTTCCGGCAGCAACATGATTGTTAAAGGCGGAAAGAGCGCTTCTGTAACATTGCAAAACGCAAAAGCCAAATGATTATTGTACAGAAAGCGGATTAAATTCTGATGTTTTTTATTATTAACGAATATAAAAAGACCGGCAGTTACTGTCGGTCTTTTTAGTCAAACCGGGTGCAAAGCCTATTGTAATCATAGTGACAGAATTGGTGTATAGACGAACAGATTTTTGTTCCTTCATTTTTTCCGAAGCAAATATTTAAAAAAAACATAAAATATGCTAAAATACATGTGGTATTTTGTATACAGTATTATTTTTATGTTTGCGGAACGCAGCGGAACGGATTTGGATAAGACCGACGCTGCTTGCCGTAA
>JAEEGL015933801.1_pt1 | contig 11042 bp, 1 predicted proteins | sample 9134231 | NCBI WGS metagenome assembly JAEEGL01 (sample SAMN16246548, study PRJNA631951) | gut metagenome | biome: gut microbiome; feature: rumen; material: fiber-attached | host: Bos | place: Iran: Karaj | collected 2018-10
ATAATGACACTAAATAAAACGAGCTTACGGCTCACCTGTGACGAGATTACGGCTCGTGCCTCACGAGATTACGGCTCGTGCTTCACGAGATTTCTCCGACCTTTGGACGGAGTGTGGCGTTGCAATCGCCTCGTCGTAACCCTGCTCCTGATGATGGTTGTGGGAGTGAATGGTGTGAAGGCACAAGAGACTCCAGATTATTCGGGAACGTATTATATTGCATATTTCGGTAATAATAAATACGATCCCAATAATCCATCTAATACCGATAATCATTACTGGTGCCCTGTTGATTGTTCAGGCTCTTGGAAAGCATGGTTTAAGTATAATGATGATTCAAACTATGATAATTTCAGTAAAACAGAAAACACTGAAATGGAATTCTTGACTACCTATAGATTCAAAAAGGATTCAAACTATGATAGTCAGAATGCTCTGTGGGTCATTACCAAGCATGAAACAATTGCTAATGCTTATTATATACAACATAGTGCAACTCAAAAATACTTAACTTTGAATGATTATATGGAGGGTACCACGAATACTGGCCAAAATCGTTTGCGTGTACACATTCAATCTGATATTGCATCTGATAACAAGTCGTTATTTACTATAAAACAAAGTACGCAAGGTGTTTATTTTCTCATTTGTCCGTTTTCGCTTGATGGTAAACAATGGGTTAACGTATCTTCCGACGCTACTGATGCCAATAAGCAGAATAAGGATGCGAATTCTCTTATCGGTACAGATACGAAGGGCGGTGTCTCTGGACTAAATGTGGGTGGAACTTTGGGCTATTATAGTAGTGGTGATGGTGATAATAATAGCAAGTGGTATCTTGAAATACCTTCTCCGACTTTCAGTCTCAATACAAATAGTGAGGTGGAAATTTCTGCCTTAGGTGATGCTGAAATATATTATACTACAGATGGAACAGTTCCTGATGTACCAGCTGCAAATACAGAACCTACAGGTACTACTTCGAAGTATGAATTAGCTATTCCTTTAGAGAACAATCAAGTTATGATAAAGGCAATAGCAACGAATAAAGGACATATAGTTAACTCATCCATCATAACATACGTTTATAATCCAGATATTACATGGACAGAAACGAGTTTTGAATATAATGGTTCACCCCAAGTTCCGACAGTCACTAGTGTGAAGGTAGGCGAGAATGTTGTTCCAGCGGAAGAATATGATATTAGTTGCACTGATAATACCAATGTTGGAACGGCCACATTGACTTTGACGGATAAAGTTGCAGGAAACAATTATATTGTTAGCGGTTCCACTACTTTTGAGATTGCTCAGCGAGAAGCAACTTTAGCATGGAGTGATACAGAGTTGCAGTATACTGGCAGTGCCCAACAACCCAGCGCAACGGTATCAAATCTTGTAGGAGAAGATGCCTGTACTGTTATGGTAACAGGAGGGCAGACGAATGTAGGTAGCTATACTGCCACAGCCACAGCATTGTCGAACACCAACTATACGCTACCCGCAACAGCTACTCAGACTTTCACCATCACGCCGAAGAGTCTTGGCGATGGGGCATCAATAGCCGATGGTATTGATGTTACGGTGTCAAAGAGTGGTGACAGCTATGTGTTATTAGTAAAAAATGGGGAACTAACCTTAACGGAGGGGTCAGATTATACAACTACAACTTCAGGACAGGAGGTAACCATTACTGCGGTAACTGGTGAAGGTAAAAATTACACAGGTTCTGGCATTATTGTGACTATGGATAGTGAGGACATTGACGCCAGTGAAACGGATGAGTATGTTGCAACCTACAAATCCAGTCGCGACCTCGTAACTCCTACGGGTATGACAGCGTATGTGATTACTGCTGTTGATGTGGAGGAGGGAACAGTAACTGTCAGTCCTGTTGACTATATTCCTAATGGAGTGCCTATCTTGTTGTCTGCCGATGCAACTTTTTCAGGCTTCTCTATCAAGACGACAACGCCAGAAACACCATTCTCTGGTACGAATCTGCTTCAGATGGCATCAGGTACGGATGAAGAAAGAGCTGTGGAACTTGCTCAGGTTTATGTTTACCATCATGGTGAGTTTGTGCTTACGATGGAAGGAACACTAACGGAAGGCAAATTCTATCTGGATAATCCAACCTATCCTAGTTCAGCACCGAAGTTTAACGCTCTGCGTATGGTAAGGAGTGAGGCAACAAAGGTAGATAATGGCTCCATCATGAAGAAAGAAGAGTCATCAATGAAGAAATGGTATACGATTGACGGTCGACACCTGAATGCTAAACCAACCAGGAAAGGACTCTATATCTGCAATGGCAAAAAGGTAATAATGAAGTAAAAAAGAAAAAACGTGATATGAGACATATAATGAGATTTATAGCTCTTGCAACACTACTTCTGTTAGGAGCAACAGAAATAAACGCCCAGGTTGCTGATGGCGATATCAAGATTACCGCTAAGGGTGGTGCAATGACAGCAAGTGTTGGCTCACTAAGTGAAGGCAAATACAGAGTGACCCTTACTGCCACTCCAAACACTGATTACACTATTTCGGCGAAAGACATTGTTGTGTATCCATTGGTCAATCCTGCTGCTGTCCCGCAGCGACGGGGTCCTGGCTTGGCTGATGCATTGGCTGTTCATGACGGAGCATCTGCTAATATATTTTATTTCGACCTTCCTGAACGCTATCATGGAGCGATGGTTACAGCAACATTCCAACCTCCCGTAACCCCCGGTACCTATGTGCTTCATAACAGCAGTCTCACAAATGGCTATTTGAGTGTGAAAGGAGCAAATGTAACGCTTGACGGTAATTCAGGCTTACAGTATGCAAACCTTTATGACAAGGGTAATGCCTTTTGGGTAATAACCAAAGAGGGCTATCTGCAGAACAATGTCTATTACCTGAACGTTGCCAACAACCAGACACTTTACCTCTCGGTTAATCCTGTCACCCAATGGCAGCAGGAAAAAATCACTGGCGACGAACACGGCAAGACCCACATTAAGTACAACGATCTTTATCTTTGCAATAATGGTAGTAGTTTTACGCTAAAGCAGACTCTGACAGAAACGGACAGTTACTATAATGCCTGCCCTGTCACCATTACAGAGAAATCATGGAGTGGTCCTACCAATGGAGACCTTACAGTGCAATCACCGCAGTTGGTGGCCTATCTGCGCTATTATTTCACGCAGAATATTGAATATGAATTTTATAATGACAGCGGGACATTGATAAGCGAAAAGCCAACCGACGGAAAAGGAAAATCACGCTTTGTCTATGCTAAACTGGAGTATGCCTCAGGGGGTGATGCTAAAGGGACGAAATGGGACATCACCGACGATGGAATTATCTACAATAAGCAAACAAGCAATGTAGAGGTTACTGCCAAATACAATATGAAGCCAGCAGATGCAGAAGCGCTGAAATTGCATGATACTGCTACACAAAAAGACATCAAATTGACTATTCAGCCAAAAGCACTTGCTCCTGTCGTAGACATGGACTATCTGTTGTATAACATCAAAGGGCCTTCCCAATATCGATATCCAACTGACAAGGATAGTCAAACTAAAGGTGATCTCCTAATACCAAGCGGGGCAGGAGGAACAGGTGCTTCTTCTGTGTTGTCAGACCCTCTTGATGATGGTACTGGCAGGAATAAGGAAATTAGTTGGAGAGTGACGGTGGACTCTGAGGGGTTCTATATGTTTAAAAACACTCAAACAGGAAGGTATCTATATTTCGATGAAGCACCGCATGCTTCTAGCGACTATGGAGTGATTCGGGTTGGGGACACTTCGTTGCCTACCGATGAAAGTGTTACTAAATATAAGTTCCGCCTTTTCAAGACCAGCACTACAATCTATAGTGTGTGCTATTATATCATTCCTTACAGCAAATTGTTTGCTGTATATAGTAATAGCGGTGTGGCCTCTGACATCTATGCTGCACTCAATAGCTACGATTATCAAAGTAAAGACACCAAGATAGTTGGCCTATCAAAATCCAACGATAATTCCAAGTGGTGTATCTATAAATATGAGGCAGAATACCGCGTAAGGCAGGATTTTTCTTTCAAAGGTCCTTCTTCTACGAAAGTTACAGGTGATTTTTCTTTCACTTCTGACAAAGGCTGGTATGGCAAATACATCAAGGAGTCGCCCAAAAATGGCGAGGCACAAAGAGATTGGGCCATAAAGGGAAAATATAATGAAGATAAAATCAATTATATCTGGACGGTAACAGGTCTTGACGACTATATTTCCCACGATGGACTAGTGTCTCTTTCTGGCGGTGGATGGGGCGTTACAAATGAAAACGTTAATATATTGACAATTAATGTGAGTTCCCTGCCAACATCCACCGCATCTGGTGTCATCAGCCTTCAACTTAGGGGCGGTACGCAAGATAAGAATTCAGCAACAGATCCTCAGAAATGGTCAGGACCCAAAACAATGGCATTTACTATTCTGGGAGATGGGACTGTTACCCTGACAGAAATAAGTTCATTGTCGGCTATAACCAGCAGTAGTGGTACTTATAGACTGACTGCAGACCAGACTTATTCTTCCGAAAATAAGCCAGGAGAGAATGCGTCTACGTTCAGTGGCATTCTTGATTGTGATGGTCATACTATCACGGGCCTCAGTACACCACTTTTTACCACCTTGACCAATGGCACAGTGCGTAATTTGAATCTTAAAGAAGTATCTATTACCAGTAAAAGTGGTCCCACTGGCGCCATTGCAGGAACGGCAGATGGTGGTAGCCGTATTTATAATGTGGGTATACTTGATGGTGAGTTGAGCAGTAGTGACAATGTTTGTGGTGGACTGGTAGGTCAACTAAATGGTTCTGCCCGTGTTATCAACTGCTTCAGCTATGCGAACATTTCTGGTGGTACTGAAGTGGGTGGTATTGTGGGTTACAATAATTATGAGTCAAAGGCAAGCGATATAAGAACAATGGTAATGAATTGCATGTTCTATGGCGATATTACGGGTGGCAATATTGTGTCTCCCGTTTATGGCGGAAAGAACATTAATAACTTACTAGGAGGACTAAATACTTTCAATTACTATTCATACGACAAAGCGACTAACTTTAAAAGTATTTCTGAGGGTGACAATAAAAAGTATAATTGCGCACTTGCTGTTGAAGAGAAATACTTGAATCGTTTTGAGTACTACCGCTTGCTGCTCAATAGTAACAAAAAATTGGCTGCCTTTTATATTGCAAATGATGCAGCTGCTGCAAATCTATTGGCAAAATGGGTGCTTGAGACAGCCGACAGGAGTATCAGTGGACGCGACCCATACCCCTATCCCATTCTAAAGGCTCAAGGGAATTATCCTTCTATCATCAATTATGACGTTGAACATGCCCCAGATAGTGTTACCGCAGGACGGAACAAAGGCGGAAAACTCGGCAAGACGCTGACTGTACATATAGGCGGTGTGGGAAATGATGCGCCAGATGGAGCAAGTATCATCAGGAGAGGTGCCATAATACTGCCACGCACCGACAAGGACTTCGATCGCTTCAATTATAACTACGACAAGGTGCAATTGCCTTACTATAATGATGTAGGTACAGGCAATTATACAGGTAACCGTGTGGTGACAGGTTGGAAGATTACTGCTATTACAGAAGTGGATAATGATCCTTATACCTCAGCCAATTATCCCACTACGGGAATTACAGACTATCCGAATCACAATTATGCCGACCGTAAAAGCTCAAATAAAGACAAATATGATATTAGCAAACGTGTCTTCTCTCAGGGTGCTTATTTTGATGTTCCCTATGGTGTAACCTCCATCACTATCGAACCTTATTGGGGCAAGGCATGCTATATTGCCGACGCAAATTACGATGTGGTGTATAAGAATGATTATACTGGCAAACAAGATGTTGGCCAGACAGGTACACAAGTGACCGTGGGCACTACGCTCTTTGATGGTCAAAGAATAGAAGCTACAGTAGCCAATGCTCTTAAATATATAAATGATAATCTTGGAGGTTTGGGCCCAACAGTGTATGACAATGCCGTAGTGCTAATGGGTAATCTCCACTTGGATGGCGTGCCTTCTGGCGGCGACACCCCCTTCACCATGATGTCGGTGGACAAGGATAACGATCACGAACCAGATTACAGTATGATTTACCACCACAAAAATCGTACTGCGATAGCACCTATCCGTTTCGACTTCTTGAACATTCCTGGTACGGCACAGGCGCAGAAACCAAATACTGCAAGCCTTATCTGCAACTTCACTATCTTCAAGACCAAAGGTTGGTTTGAGGTCACCAATACTTCGTCTTTCTACACCTCACAGTTGGAATACGAGAACCAAGCTGACGTAACCAAAAGCGATGCGCCGCTTATTCTTCTTGGTGGTGTCATTGACCAGTTTGTTTCCACTCAGTCATCAGTTGTGGATGGACATACTATATATATTCATGTAGGTGGCAACGTATGGATCAACTCCTTTGGATTAGGTACACATAGTGATGGTGGTAAATCCACACCCCATGTACCTGTATCGGTAACAGGTGGAGAATACCCCGGTTTCTACCTTACTGGAACCTACAATGCAGATGCTACGCCACGTTCGGATAATGCGGAATGCTACATAAGTGGCGGCTATTTCCATGAGGCTGCAGGAGCGTCACTTGAAAAAATTGACGGCGATGTTCGCTGGCAGATATACAATGCAGATATTGATAACTTCTTTGGCGGTGGCACCAACGATGCCAAACCCATTACAGGTGACATTACTGTTGACATCTTCAACAGCAATGTAACACTTTTCTGTGGCGGTCCTAAGTTTGGCAATATGCAGACCGACAAGATAGTCACCACTACTGCCGAAGGTTGCACATTCGGAAAATTCTTCGGTGCAGGATATGGTGGCACCTCTATAGCTAAAAAGAAATATTACGATAAAGACGGAGATCAGAAATGGGCAACACTTCAAGGCTACTATACCACTGACCGAGGGAAGTATTATAACGGAACCACTACTGGAGCTTCACAGATATCAGGAAAAGACTATGGTAAGAAAGGTCCTGGCGTTGCCACTGACTTCGACTACGAATTCTTTGTGTGGAGTAGTGGAGCGACAGGTGCACGACTTTTTGTAAAGTTTGCTTCATTCTCATTAGCTCAGTGTAACGATGTATATTCTACATTGAAGAAATGTACTATTGAAGAAAGCTTCTATGGTGGCGGTAACTTAGGAAAGGTTACAGGTACGGCCACTTCAGTGCTTGAAGACTGTACTATCAAAGGAGATGTTTACGGTGCCGGATACTCTGCCTCACTACCCACTGTTGATGTCCGAGACGCAGGTTTTGCGACGAATCCTAATTACAACGCCAAATCAGGTATGTTCGAGCCAGGTGTTTTTTCAGGCACAACAACATTTAACTGGCAAAATGCTACAGCAGCGGGTAAAACTTTAACTAATGGGAATTCTGGTAGTGATTTAGAGACCCACGTACTATACACTAACACCGTATTAACCAACCTTGGAGAGGTTGCACACACCAAACTTACCATTAAGGGCGGTACTACCGTAGGCAAGAGTGTCTATGGCGGTGGAGAGGAATCTGGTGTTGGTGGTGATACTGAAGTGAATGTTACCAGTGGAACCATTGGAACTCTGGAAAATGCTGGTGGCGCCTTGTATGGCAACGTTTATGGCGGTGGTAAGGGAAAAGTCGGTGACAAAGTTGCCGGGTATGTCAAGGGTAATACGGTGGTTAACATCAGTCAGGCTGAGAATAAAACAACCACCATCTATCATAACATCTATGGTGGTGGGGCATACGGCTCTGTAGGTGATTTCACCTATGATACGACCTCAGGAATGCCTACTTCCCTTGCAACAGCAAACACGGGCAATTGTACTGTTACGATTACAGGTGGTACGATTGGTAGCAACGGTAAGGAGAACGGTATGGTGTTCGGTTCGTCACGAGGTGATGTGGCTACTCCTGTAGGAACTCCTGCTGTTGATCCCAACGACCGCATGGCATGGGTTTACAGTACGCATGTCAAGATTGGTGATACCAATGTTCAGTCAAGTCCTACGATTAAGGGCTCTATCTATGGAAGTGGCGAGAATGGTCACACCTTCCAGAACACCATTGTAGATATTAATAAAGGTATTATCGGTATTACTGATACGAGTGTTGACGGTGGTGCTACTTATGCTTATCGTGGCAATGTGTATGGCGGCGGTTGCGGTACTGATACCTATTGGATTGATGCAAACAGTAATAATACGGTTGATGAGGGCGAGAAACATTACAACCCATTGGCAGGTATCGTTCAGGGTACTACTACAGTCAACATCACTGGTGGTCATGTTGTTCACAATGTCTATGGTGCTGGTGCTATGGGTTCTGTAGTGGGTGGAACAACTACCGATGCAGGTAAGACGACCATTAATGTCACGGGTGGCCGTATAGGCTATGATGGTAATGAAAATGGGCATGTGTTTGGTGCCGCCCGCGGTGAGTTTGGTGTAAGTGATGCAGCGTCGAATCTCGCTAACGTCAGGGAGACAGAGGTGAACATCAACTATGCAACGACACCAGCAGCTGATAATGAAGGAAAAACGGAACAGCTCATTGCAGGTTCTGTCTTTGGTGGCGGTGAGGCCGGTACCGTCAAGGGCAGCGTGGCAGTTAAGATGACTGGCGGTCTGATACTGAATGACGTTTATGGCGGTGGTGCTTTGGCGGATACGCAGACCAGCAACTGGGATGCGACAAATAATACTTGGGCAAATACAACAAGTAAATCTGCACTTAACACTACTGCTGTTCGCTTAACGGGCGGTACAATCCTTGGTGAAGCCTATGGTGGAGGACTGGGAGAGGCCGCTTCAACAAACTATACAAATGGCAGACCTGCCTATGTTTGGGGCGACGTGTTGGTTGATTTGAATAATAACAATAATGGTGGAACAGCCGATGGCACCCAAAAGGGTTGCGCAGTCGACCAGATCTTTGGCTGTAATAACGTCAACGGTACCCCTAAGGGTAGTGTGACGGTTCATGTGTTTGCGACACAGAATGCAGAGAAAGATAATATTGCAACGAAGTTCATGAAGACGAATGTCGACTTAAGCGACATGACTATTATAAATACCATTAAGGCAAGCATTTCGAGTCTTAATGCGGCAACGCAAGAAGCAAAGACGGATGCAGAAAAGGATTTTGACGCCCAATATGCCATTTATACTGATGAGAACTCCACAGATGCGCAAAAGCAAGCGGCTCTTGCCAATATGAAGTCGATTATTCTTCTTGCTACAGCAGAAGAATTGGGAATTAGTACGACCGCATATACAGATGCTTCTACCGATGCAGAGAAACAGACAGCACTTGAAAACATCCAAAAGGGAATTAATGCAAACGCGAATAGGTGTGATGTGCATGCTGTCTATGGCGGTGGTAATATGGCTGCATACGAGCCCGTTGGGCCTAATCCAACTGCCACAAGTGATGATGGTAAGAATACAGAATATTCTACCAATGTTATCATTGATGGTTGCGGATTGACTAGCATCCGTCAGGTGTATGGTGGTGGTAATGCTGCTTCGACGCCTGCAACGAACTTGACAATTAACGGCACGTATGAGATAGAGGAAGCATTTGGTGGTGGTAATGGTAAGGACGACCTGCCCAATGGCGATCCGAATCCAGGTGCTAACGTGGGATTCCATGCATACGCGGATAATGCTACTAATGCGCAGACTCCTAAAGATAGAGCTGATAACTATGGTTACGGTTCAGGTAAGGCTTCTTTGAACATCTATGGCGGTACGATTCATCGCGTGTTTGGTGGTTCGAACACGAAGGGTAACGTGCGTCAGACCGCTGTCACCATGCTGGAGGAAGTAGGTGGTTGTGACTTCTGTGTGGACGAAGCCTACGGTGGTGGTAAGAGTGCCCCTATGGATGCAGAGGCCAAACTGCTGATGGCTTGTATTCCTGGACTGAATGCAGCCTATGGTGGTGCTGAAGCTGCTGACATCCAAGGCAACGTATCGCTGACCATTACCAACGGTCGTTTCTCTCGTGTGTTTGGTGGTAACAATCTGAGCGGTACTATTCGTGGCGCAATCAAGGTGAATGTCGAAGAGGTTGGCTGTAAACCGATTATCATTGGTGAATTGTATGGCGGTGGTAACGAGGCAGGATATTCTATCTATGGCTACAAACAGAAGACGGAAGGCGGTAAATTGGTGTGGAAGCCTCGTGAGTCTGCTTCAGACAATACTGCTGACGGGGAATGTGACAATCTCACAACTCCATATGCTGATCCTCAGGTCAACGTCAAGTCGTTTACCAGTATCGGTGCTGTCTATGGCGGAGGATATGGTAAGACTGCCGTGATGGTTGGCAATCCGACGGTGAACGTAAGCGTTGTTGAAGGTGCCTGGAAAGAATATGTAGGCGAGTCTTCCCAATATAAAGTGGAAGGATACGTATACGATGCTACCGGTTATAAAGGAGAGACTATAACGATTACAGATTCTGATGGAACAACAACACATGATGTAGAACTGCCGAATCATGCAAAAGGCAAGATTGGCGCCATTGGCCAAGTATTCGGTGGTGGTAATGCTGCACCAGTCAAGGGTAATACCACCGTCAATATCGGAACTCTGGAAAAGGTGTCTATAAAGAGCTATGTGGAGAAGACTATTACTGAAGGTACTTCTTTAGAAGGTCTCGGTCTCTACACCCGTTCTGGAGCAGGGACGATAGCAAGTCCGTATAGGTATATCGCAGCTACTGGTACTGCTGAAGAGGGTACGAAGTACTATGAAGAGAAAAATGTTGAGACAGACGTTGTGGGTGTCGATATCCGAGGCAACGTCTACGGTGGTGGTAACAACGCCGAAGTGACGGGTAACACGAACGTCCAGATTGGTAAGAAGATGTAACTTTATGCCCTATCGCTGTGATAGGGCATAAAGTGGTAAAATAACTACATGCCTGATAGCTCCATC
>JAEEGL017344122.1_pt1 | contig 11042 bp, 11 predicted proteins | sample 9134231 | NCBI WGS metagenome assembly JAEEGL01 (sample SAMN16246548, study PRJNA631951) | gut metagenome | biome: gut microbiome; feature: rumen; material: fiber-attached | host: Bos | place: Iran: Karaj | collected 2018-10
ACCACGTCGTGGACGAATCCCGCGCCCGGGCCGTCCAGCTGAACCTCTTCGAGGAGCCGTCCGAAGACGAAAGCCGCGAGCGCAGCCGCCAGGAAGCCATCCTCGCCATCCGCAGGAAATACGGCAAGAACGCCATTCTCAAAGGCATGAATTTCGACGAGGGCGCCACCGCCCGCGAACGCAACGCCCAGATCGGAGGACACAAGGCATGAACGATTTCGAACACCGCTACGACGATATCATCGGGCTCCCCCGGCCGGAGTCCGGGAAGCACCCGCGCATGCTGGTCGCGGAGCGGGCGGCCCAGTTCGCCCCCTTCGCCGCCCTGACGGGCTACGAAGAAGTCATCGATCATACGGCGCAGGCGCATCTGGACGCCCAGCCGGAGATGTACGGAGAAGAATAATCCCCCTTACTGCCGCTTCAGACGGTTGATGGCGTTCTCAAGACTTTCGGTAGGCTCGATGATGTTGTAGTCCTTCCAGAAGTCGGGATCGGCATAGAGGTCGGTCTTGTCGGCCAGGTTGTCCGCGGAGCGGAACGCCTCCGTACGCGGGATGGGAACGGCCTCGGCGCCGGTGCGGCGGTTGGTCACCACCATCTCGGCCACGGCGGTGAAATCCGTGTTCAACAGGCGCCTGCGGGAATTGCAGGTGAAGCGGAACACCGTCCGGACGTAGCTGATGCGGTTCAGGCCGTTCTCCTGTTTGTAATTGAGCAGCAGAGACATTTCCCGGGGATTGAAGCGGATGTCGGCCGGCTTGCGGACCAGCATCACGCGGGTCGCCTTGATGGGATCGCTCATATCCAGGGAGAGGTCGATGCGGGAGATGGCCAGGGTCTCCTGGTCGATGAAGATCTGGCCGTTCTGCAGGGCGTACTCCACCTCGCGCGCCGGGGAGAAGCCGATCACGATGTGGCGCCGGTTGTCGATCATGGCCGGATCCAGCAGCTCCAGACGGTAGAGTTCCAGGTCGTCGTCATTGAGGATGACGCCGCGGTTGCGGACCAGGTCGAGGTCCACGGCCTGGGTCGGGCCGCCGGACACCTTGACGGCCAGGGTATCGGTCTGGCGCGGGCTCGTCAGCAGGCGGCTCTTCAAGACGGCGATGCGGTCCGGGACGAAGATGTCGCGGAACGGAGACTTGTACATCCGCATCACGGCTTCGGAGATGTAGATGAAACGCTGGCGCTTCTGGACCGTCTCACGGTAGAAACAATCGAAGAGCTCCGGATCCCGGGGACTGTTGCGGTCGATACGGGAAATGGCTTCCCGCAGGATGGCGAGCGGCTCGCCCGTCATCACCTGGGCGGGATCCAGGGTGAATTCGCCCCGGTTCAACGACACCCGCATCATCTGGTCGCGGTCGGCGGGGACGGTCGTGGGCTGGTAGCCCAGCAGGGAGAAGGCCACGAAGCGCGGCGGGGTGTCGGACTTGATGGTGAAGGAGCCTTCTTCGTTCGTGACGGTCGCGTAGTTGGTGCCGGGCAGGGTCACGGAGACGAAAGCCAGGGGGCGGCCGCCGTTGGAATCGGTGACCACACCGCGTACGACGTAGCGCAGGGAGTCTGTCTGGGCATAAGCCGTCGCGGCGACGAACAGGCAGAACAGGGTCAGAAGACGTGTCAGGGATCTCATGGGATATGGCGCTTAGAGGATGAAACTGTAGAAATAATCGTGGAATAAGAGGTTGGTGAGGAGATAGCCCAGGATGCTGGACACGGTCACGCAGATCAGGCCCGGCATCATGAAGCTGTGGTTGAGCAGGTATTTTCCGATCCGGGTCGTCCCGGAACGGTCGAAGTTGACCGTCGCGATATCGGAAGGATAGTTCGGGATGAAGAAATAGCCGTACACGCTCGGGAGCACCCCGAGCAGGACGGGGCCGGCGATGCCCAGCTCGTAGGCGAGCGGGAGCATGGCCACGACCACGGCGCCCTGGCTGTTGATCAGCACGGACACGAGGAAGAAGACGAAGGCGATGGACCAGGGATAGCTGGCCACCAGCTCCGAGAGCATCAGCCGCATCTGGTCCATGTAGTTGCTGAAGTAGGTATCCGCCAGCCACGCGATGCCGTAGATGGCCACCACGGCGACCATGCCGGACTGCCACACGGCCCCGCCGACCGCCTTCTTGGGCTCGGCCTTGCAGAACATGATGTTGGCGGCGGCCGCCGCGAGCATGATGATCTGGATGTTGGTGTTCATCTTGGGCAGCTCGATCGCCTCGGCCAGGGTCCGGCCGTCCGCGACGTGGATCATCTGGAAGAAGGCGAAAAGGACGATGATCAGCAGGGCCCCCAGGAACACGAAGACCGAGGCCTTGGCCTCGCGGGTGATCTCCTTGTCCAGGGAGGTGGCGCTGCTGCCGTACATGTACTTGTACGTTTCGGGGTCCGCCTTGCGCATGAGGAAGTCGGGATCCAGGTCCAGGTCCTTGCCGCGCCGGAAGGACGCGAGAGCGGCGCACATCAGCCCGCAGAGGCAGCAGGGAATCGTCACCATCAGCACCTGCGGGATGGAGACCATGTAGCCGTTGGAATTGGAGATGGTCACGAAAGCCACCACCGCCGCGGCGATCGGCGAGCAGGTGATGCCCACCTGTGAGGCGATGGAAGCCACGCCGCAGGGACGTTCGGGCCGGATGTTCTTCTTGAGCGCGATGTCGCAGATGATGGGCATCACCGTATAGACCACATGGCCCGTACCCACCAGGACGGTCAGGAAGAAAGTGACCAGGGGGCCCAGGAAGGTGATGTGGTCGGGATGCTTGCGCAGCATCCTCTCGGCGATCTGGATCATCCAGTCCATGCCACCCGAAGCCTGGAGCGTACCGGCGCAGGTCACAGCGGCGATGATGATGTAGATGACGTCCGTCGGAGGGGTGCCGGGCGTGAGGCCGAAACCGAAGACGAGGATGGCCAGCCCGATGCCGGAGATGGCGCCGAGGGCCAGGCTGCCGTAGCGCGAGCCGACGTACAAGGCGGCCAGCACGATGAGCAGCTCTATGATCATAATGAAGCTCATGGTTTAATAACAAACAAATATATGGTTTTTTTTGTATTTTTGCGCCCGTTTTACGTAGTGTATGCAGTATCTGGGAGAAATCATCTCGCTCGTCGTAGCCGTGATGTGGACGGCGACCGCCCTCTTCGCCGACCAGGCAAGCCACCGCATCGGCGCGATGAGCACCAATGTCTTCCGCATGATCCTGTCCGCCATCCTGCTTGCAGGCCTGCTGTGGGTGGCCACGGGGCACCCCTACCCCGCTTTCGCGGACGGGCGGACCTGGCTCTGGATGGCACTCTCCGCGCTGGTCGGCTACGTGTTCGGGGACTTCTGCCTCTTCAACGCCTATCTCGTCATCGGGGCTCGTTTCGGCCAGCTCTTCATGACCCTCGCGCCTCCTTTCGCCGCCATCGCCGGCTGGGCGATGCTCGGGGAGACCCTCTCCTGGAAATCCTGGTTCGCGATGGCCGTCACCCTCACGGGTATCGCCATCTCCATCCTCAGCCGCTCCGGCGACGGGCACCGTCTCTCGCTGCGCCTGCCGCTCAAGGGCGTGCTGCTCGGCATCGGGGCCGGGCTCGGCCAGGGCGTGGGGCTGGTGCTCAGCAAGATCGGCATGGAACATTATACCGCCGCGCTGCCCTCGGATGCGCCCGCGGCCTTCGACTGGGCGCTCCCCTTCGCGTCCACGATGATACGCTCGCTGACCGGTGCGGTCGGATTCCTGCTCCTGATGGCGCTCAGCGGTAATCTTCCCCAGTTGCGGAAGGCAGTGCACAACCGGGTCGGCATGCGTTTCACCGCCCTCACGACCCTCTTCGGGCCCTTCATCGGGGTCTCCCTTTCGCTGATGGCCGTCCAGTATGCCCGCGCCGGCATCGCCTCCACCCTGATGGCCCTCACCCCGGTGCTCATCCTCTTCCCCTACGCGCTGATCTACAAACAAAAAATCACGCCGAAGGAGATCCTCGGCGTGTGTATCAGCATGACCGGCGTCGCGCTGTTCTTCCTGTTATAATTCCAGGCAGCCGTCCATCAGGGACTCGATCTCTTCCCGGTCGAGATGCTGTCCGATGAAGACGATCTTGTTCATGCGGTCGCCGTATTCGGGGTCCCAGTCGCGGCGGAGCTTGGCGTCGCGCGCCATCAGCTCGCGGAGCTCTTCCTGCGGCATCGCGGCGAACCAGAGCCCGGCGTCCTTGATGCTCTTCTGCCGGCCGGCCGTCTCGAAGAGGAAGCATTTGTCGGGATCGGCGCTGAAGTAACAGAGGCCCTTGGCGCGGATGATGCTGTCAGGCCACTTCTTCGCGACCATATAGTCGAACTTGTTGATATCCAGCGCAGGATGGGCCTCATAGACATAGGTCCCGATGCCGTATTCCTCGGCTTCGCCTTCCTCCTCGTCGTGGTGGTGATGGTGGTGCTCATGATCGTGGTCATGGTCGTCATCGTCGTCGCCTTCGATCTCGGCGATCCAGGCGGCGGAGGTAGCCACCCGGTCGAAGTCGAACAGGCCCGTATCCAGCAGCTTGTCCAGCTCCACCTCGCCGTAGTCGCAGGGGATGATTTCGGCCTTGGGCTGCAGGGCGCGGACGATGCTCTTGACGCGGCCGAGCTCCTCGGGTGTCACTTCGGAGGCCTTGTTGAGCAGAACTATGTTGCAGAATTCGATCTGCTCGATGACCAGGTTCTCCAGGTCCTCTTCGTCGATATCGTCGCGCTTCAGGGCCTCGCCGCAGGCGAATTCGTCTTTCATCCGGAGGGCGTCCACCACCGTCACGATGCAGTCGAGGGTCGGGATGGCGACGCCGGGATAGGCCGCCGGGCTGGCCAGCTGCGGATAGGAATTGATGGTCTGGGCGATGGGGGCCGGCTCGCAGATGCCGCTCGCTTCGATGACGATGTAGTCGAAGCGCTTCATCCGGGCAATCTCCTCCAACTGGGCGACCAGGTCCATCTTGAGCGTGCAGCAGATGCAGCCGTTCTGCAGGGCCACGAGGCTGTCGTCCGTCTGGCCGACGACCCCGCCCTTCTCGATCAGGTCGGCGTCGATGTTCACTTCGCCCAGGTCATTGACGATGACGGCGAACTTGATGCCGCGGCGGTTGGAGAGGATGCGTTTCAGGAGGGTGGGCTGGCCGCTTCCCAGATAGCCGGTCAGCAGCAGGACAGGGAGTTTCGTATTTTCGAGTGTCAGGTTCATGGCATTTTTGTATATTGCAGGCGCAAATTTAGCAATTATCTGACTATCTTTGACGAAAAATTGACAGGCCCATGAAGACTCCCCCTTCCCGCACCGCCAGTTTCTTCATCGTTTCCATCGTTTATCTTTTCGCCGCAGCGCTCGGTTTCCAACTGTATTTCTGGCTGGAGCCGCTCATGTCCCCGCTCTGGGCCGTGTTCCTGGGCGATGTCGCGGCGACGCTGGTGGTCTGGGGTTTCGGTCTCGATTACCGGAACGTATCCATGTACGACCCCTACTGGAGCGTCCTGCCGCCGGTGGTCCTCAGCGCCTGGGCCATCGGGTTCGGCCGTTTTTCCCTGCCTGCCGTCCTGCTGCTGGCCGCCGTCTGGTACTGGGGCATACGCCTGACGGCCAACTGGGCGCTCACGTTCCGGGGGCTGGGCTACGAAGACTGGCGCTATACGCGCTACCGCGAAATGCAGAAACCTCTCTTCTTCCATATCACCAACCTGTTCGGCTTCAACATGATGCCGACGGTGGTGGTATTCCTGGGGATGCTTCCCGGATTCGGGGTGCTCGACAGTGAGGCGGGCGCGAACTGGCTGACCTGGCTGGGATTCGCGATGTGCGTCTCGTCCGCTACCATCCAGCTGATTTCCGACACGCAGAGCCACCGCTTCCGGGCCGCGCATCCCGGCGAAGTCTGCGAAGTGGGTTTGTGGAAACGCGGACGGCATCCCAATTATTTCGGGGAGGTGCAGTTCTGGTGGGGGATCTGGGTGATGTACGTCTCGCTCGAGGGCCTGGGCAGGCACGGCTGGTATATCTGCGGGGCCCTGGCGATGACGGCACTCTTCCTAGGGATCAGCATCCCGATGATGGAGCGGCGCCAGCTGGCGAACAAACCCGCCTACGCCGCCTACCGCCAGCGAACCCGCATCATGATATAGCACCGGGGGCACCGGACTCCCTTTTTGCCCCCGACAACCCATTATTTCGCTCCCCGGGGGCGCTGGGGGTATGTTTTGCCCCCGGCGGCGAAAATCTCCCACGGAATATGGTCGGCACAAACGAAATAGAGCGCCACATATGAAAAACGCCGGCATATACGAATAAGGCGCCACATACGAATAAGGCGCCACACGAAATAAGCCGGCACAAACGAAAAAAGGCCGGCGATCGTGCCGGCCTTTGAGTGGGAGATAACGGATTCGAACCATTGACCCTCTGCTTGTAAGGCAGATGCTCTAAACCAACTGAGCTAATCTCCCTTGGCGCTGGAATACAGCGGGCTGCAAAGATAGAACTTTTTCAGATACCGGACAAATTATTCGTTTTTTTTCAGAAATAATGCAATATTTGTAACCCTTCGCGCATCTTGAGCTCGTATGAGAAAGAGTTACGGATGGATTTTGCTCCTGTGGGCAGCCCTCACACTCGCCTCCGGATGCGCCAAGGAAGAAATCGGCAATGATTTCTCCCCGTCGGAGATGGAAGCGGAATGGGCCGCTGCCTTCTACACGGGAACGGACGAGGACGGACAGCGGGCCTGTTACGAACTCGACCTGACCCGGGGCAGGATCGGCGAGGACCTGGAACTGCTCTCCCCCGGCTTTGTCGTCCACCTGATCATCGGGACGGACCTGCCGGAAGAGCTGGCCCTGCCGGAAGGGAGTTATGAGAGCCAGGTGTGCGGGGATGTAATCCCGTACATCAGCCTGCTCCAGCATTCCGCAGGCCGGGAACTGCGCTACCCGGTCGAAGAAGGGAGGCTGGACGTGAAGCGCCTGGAGGACGGCAGCTACCGGCTCCACGCAGAACTGCAATCGACAGGGCGGTCTTTTTCCCTCTCCTACGAGGGCAAGCTGCCGACCTACGATTATACTGAACCGCAATGACGGAAAACTTCATCAAACGATCCGGGGATGTTCTGGTTTAGACAGCACTGACTTTGGATGGTAAGCACGCCGGGCGTAGGAGGCTGGCCCGTTAATCCCAGTCTTCAAGCCATAACTGGCAACTACAACTATTCATACGCTTGCTAATCTCCAAGAGATTGAGCATCAATCGGCGCCGCCCAGGCTGCGGCCCGACGTATATCCCTCCAGCTTTAGGCCGGTTCAGCCTGGATCCAGGGGTATCATCAAAACCGGATGCGCGGCCCGGACGTCTCTAAGGACCGCTAAGATTCAGAGACTAAGCCTGTAGTGGCCTGTCTTTCGGCAGCTCCAGGCCGACAATCAAAGAAAGAATAAGCGTGTAGAAAGCCGTTTGGGGCTTTGTTTGGACGGCGGTTCGACTCCGCCCATCTCCACAAAAGGGACTTGCAAGGCGCAAGTCCCTTTTTGTTCCCTGACGCCACCATTCCCTGACCCAGCTGCGCCCTGACGCCACTGTTCCCTGACCCAGCTGCGCCCTGACGCGAAGGAAGCATCTCCCGCACCCCCGGTCGCAAGAGGGCTGGAAGAAAGACCGGCGAACGTCTTTTTTTCGTATCTTCGTGCTGAATATGCGTACCCGACAGATTCTGACCTCCTGCTGCCTTGCGCTGCTGCTCTGCGGCGGTGCGCGGGCCCAGGTCCATATCGACCAGTTCTACTTCGACACCCGCGCCTCCTTCCACCAGGAAGTGGATGCCAGGAAATACAACAGCCAGTTCACCGGCGACCACTTCAACCTCAACATCCGGGGCAGCCTCTTCGACAAGCTGGACTTCCGCGTCCGGCAGCGTCTCAACAAAGCCGTCTTCGACGCCCGCAACATGTTCAACGCCACGGACTTCCTCTACGTCCGCTGGCAAGCGGACCCGCGCCTGTCCCTGACCGTCGGCAAGACGGCCGTCCTGATCGGCGGCTACGAATTCGACGCCGTCCCGATCGACGTCTATTACTACAGCAACTTCTGCAACAACCTCTACCAGGGTTTCTCCTTCGGCGCCAATGCGGAATTCGAATTCCTGCCCGGACAGGCCCTGGCCCTGCAGATCTGCAACTCTCCCCTTTCCCTGGGACTGCAGAACCTGTACGCCTACAACCTGGCCTGGCGGGGCAGCTTCGCCCCCTGGTGGGACACCATCTGGAGCGTCAACTTCGTCCAGGATGAATTCAACCGGACCATCAACTACATCGCCCTGGGCAACCACCTGGTCTTCGGCGGACTGGCCGTGGACTTCGACCTGATGAACCGCGCCGGGGCCGGACAGCCTCGCTTTTTCTCCGACTACACCTTCATCTCCAAGATCATCTGGACGGTCGGCAAATGGAACCTCTGCGCCAAGGCGGGCTATGAGAGCAACGATGCCGCCAACGTGGATGCGCTGGGCCGTCCCCTGGACCTCGCGGTCGCCCCGGGCACAAAAAATATCTACGCCGGTTGCGGCGTAGAATATTTTCCTTTCCCAGATCGCAACAAGTTGCGCCTGCATGCCGTTTACTTCAAGAGCAGTACCATCGGAGTGGACAATTTCGACATCGGCATCACCTGGCGTCTGGATGTGATGGGAGGCGCCCGCTAGCGGAAGCGCATCATGCGCGGGCCGCCGGGACGTCCGCCCGGACCGCCGGGGCCGCCGAAGCCGCCACGCCGGTTGGCCTGCTCTTCCTGCCAGGTCTTGAACTGATCGGCAGTCAAGATGTCCTTCAGCTTCTTTTCCTGCTCCTCACGCACCTTCTGCATGGCTTCCATGTCGGGACGCTGGCCGCCCTGCATCATCTTCTGCATCGATTCCATCTGCTCCTTGAACACGGCCACGACCTTGGTGTACTGCTGGTCCGTAAGCTTGAGGGACTGCTTCATCTGGTCCGCCTGACGCGTGGCCATCTGCTCGGGATCCATCTGTCCGCCGGGGCCGCCGAAGCCGCCCGGCTGGGCCTGCGCGGCAAATACTCCACCCAGGAGCATCATGCCCGCAATCATCCATTTGATCATTTTAGAACGCATGTCGTTGTGGTTTGGTCTAACGAGGCAACATATTTCCAACTAACATGCCAAAATGCACAGATTTCTCCTATATTTGCAAAAACAGATGGAACCCATGAAAAGAATCACGCTTATTCTCACTTCCCTGCTGCTTGCAGCCACCTGCCTTTTCGCCCAGAACCCGGAAGAACAGCCCTTCCTCGGCACCTGGGACCTGACCGTCTCCGGCACGCCGATGGGTGACTTCAGCATGCCGCTCACCGTCAGCTACAACGACGGCAAGCTGGTCGGGACCGTCTCCTCGCCCGAGGGCAGCATGGCATTCGACTCCCTCACGGTCAAGGAAGACAAACTGGTCGCCGCGGTCACCGCGCAGGACTTCGGCATCGAAATCGAACTGGCGCTCCAGGAAGACGGGACGCTTTCCGGCATGGTCATGGACCAGTTCCCCATCACCGGGAAGAAACGGGAACAAAACTAAACAGAAGCCGCACGAAGGTGCGGCTTCTGTCTGCATGGTGCGGAGAGACAGGGATTCGAACCCTGGAACCGTTTTTGACGGTCACACGCTTTCCAGACGTGCCTCTTCAGCCACTCGAGCATCTCTCCAAACAGGACTGCAAATATAGTTATTTTTTTAAAAAAACACTATCTTGCAGTCCAATTTGGAAATGTAAGTCCATGAAGAACTCCTTCACCCTCCTGCTGCTGGTACTCGCCCTGTTCTCCGGAACGGCCGAAGCGAGGGCCCAGACCGCGCCCCGGCACGAGATCGCCCTCTCGTACGGCCTGGGTTCCAGCTCCATGGTCGTGGGAGTCACCGCCTCCGTCTTCGCCGCCTTTTTCGGCAAAAGCACCGACCTCCAGTTCATCGGTCCCGTATCCGGAGAGTATTTCTACCACGTGAGCGACCTGGTCGGCGTCGGCGGCATCGCCTGCTACGCCTTCTTCCGGGACCAATCCCCCGAAGAAGGCAGCATCAACCCCATCAGCTGCTATACCCTGCTGCCCGCCGTGAAATTCGACTGGCTGCGCCATGAGCGTTTCGGAATGTACAGCAAGCTGGGGGCCGGAGCGAGCTGGTTCTCGTCGGACCAGTTCACATTCAACCTGCAGGCTTCGCTGGTCGGTGCCGAATTCGGCGACCGGGTACGCGGATTCCTGGAACTGGGACTGGGCGAGCAGGGCTTTGTCCTGGGAGGCATACGATACCGATTCTGATATGGAGAAGAAACTCGTCATCATACCGACCTACAACGAGATCGAGAACATCGCGGGCATCATCCGGGCGGTGTTCGCGCTCGAGGGAGAATACCAGATCCTCGTCATCGACGACGGCTCTCCCGACGGGACGGCCGGCATCGTCAAGGGACTCCAGGCGGAGTTCCCGGAGCGCCTGCACCTGCTCGAAAGGAGCGGGAAGCAGGGCCTGGGTACAGCCTACCTGACCGGCTTCAAATGGTCCCTGGAGCATGGATACGACTATGTCTTCGAGATGGATCCCGATTTCTCGCACAACCCGGACGACCTCCTGCGCCTCTACGCCGCCTGCGCGGAACAGGGCGCGGACCTTTCCGTCGGCTCCCGCTACTGCCACGGCGTGAGCGTCGTGGACTGGCCGATGAGCCGGATCATCATGTCCTACTACGCCTCGGCCTACGTACGCGGCGTTCTGGACATGAAGGTGTTCGACACCACGGCCGGTTTCGTGTGCTACACGCGGAAGGTATTGGAAACCATCGACTTGGATGCCGTCCAGATGAAAGGCTACGGATTCCAGATCGAGATGAAATACACGGCCTACCGGCTGGGTTTCAAGATCGTCGAGGTGCCGATCATCTTCACGAACCGCCAGCTGGGCACGTCCAAGATGTCCAGCGGCATCTTCGGGGAAGCCTTCTGGGGCGTGATCAAGCTCCGGTTCCGGAA
>JAEEGL012592504.1_pt1 | contig 11041 bp, 9 predicted proteins | sample 9134231 | NCBI WGS metagenome assembly JAEEGL01 (sample SAMN16246548, study PRJNA631951) | gut metagenome | biome: gut microbiome; feature: rumen; material: fiber-attached | host: Bos | place: Iran: Karaj | collected 2018-10
CTGGAAAGCCTTCCGGATCGCGTTCTTGGTCTTGTTTACATTGGCGGGGTTGTTGCATGAGGTGCGCTCCAGATAGTACGGGGCGGTGAGCTGGTTGAGGATCTCACACATATGCATGGGGTAGCCGTGTTCCTTTGCGATGCGGCCCTTCGGCGCGGTGGAGGCCTTCATGCCGATCAGCGTGGTCGGAGCCATCTGGCCGCCGGTCATTCCGTAGATCGCGTTGTTGATGAAAAACGTCGTGAACTTCTCGCCGCGATGCGCCGCGTGGACGATCTCGCCCGCGCCGATGGAGGCGAGGTCGCCGTCGCCCTGATAGGTGAACACGACCTTGTCCGGATGGACGCGGCGGATGCCGGAGGCGATCGCCGGCGCGCGCCCGTGGGTGGACTCGCACATATCGACGTTCATGAAATGATGGGCGTTGATGGAACAGCCGATCGGCACGACGCCGATGGCGCGTCCCAGGTCGCCGCGATCCTCCAGGCACTCCATGATCAGCCGATGCGCAATGCCGTGGGAGCAGCCGGGGCAATAGCTCGTGTCGACGGGCAGCATGCCCTTCGTAGGCTTGAAGATCGTTTTCATCCCTGCACCTCCTGCAGCAGCTTCATCGCCCGGTCGGCGATTTCGATGGAAGACGGCACGATGCCGCCGGTGCGGTGGATCAGCCCGACGGGCCAGCGGTTCCTTGCCGCCACCTTGACGTCATAGATCATCTGGCCCATGGACAGCTCGGTGGAAATGACGAGCTTCGTCTTCGGCCCGATCTCGTCGAACGCCTTGTCGGGGAAGGGCCAGAGACTGATGGGGCGGATGAGCCCCGCCTTGACGCCGCGCTCCGCGAGCAGCTCGATCGTCTCCGCGCAGAGGCGGGACATGGTGCCGAAGGCGACGAACACGATCTCAGCGTCCTCGAGTCCGATCGTGCTGTAGCGCACCAGCTCTTTTTCCGCGCGGGCGTATTTCTCAAACATGTGCTCGACGTGCTGCTCCAGCACGTCCGGCTGCATACGCAGCGAGTAGAGCACGTTGCGTCCCTCGTGCTGGTCCGTGCCGGTGATCGCCCAGGGCTTTACCTTCGGGATATCGGCGACTGGGGTAATCTCCTTTTTGGGCGGCAGCTCCACGGGCTCCATCATCTGGCCCATCATGGCGTCCGCCAGGATCAGCACGGGATTGCGGTATTCCTCGGCGATATCGAAGCACTCGTAGATCAGATCCACACACTCCTGGATGCCGGCGGGGGCAAAGACGGGGATCTTCGCGTCGCCGTTGTAGCCGCCGCGCGTGACCTGCAGATAATCCGCCTGCCCGGGCTGGATGCCGCCGACGCCGGGGCCGCCGCGCGAAACGTTCATGGCGACCAGCGGCACCTCGGTCGAGCAGATGAAGCCAAGCCCCTCCTGCATCAGCGCAAGTCCGGGGGAGCTGGTGGAGATGAACACGCGCCCTCCGGCAGCCGCGGCGCCGAAGGCCATATTGACCGCGGCCAGCTCGCTTTCCGCCTGCAGGAACGCGCCGCCCGCCTTCGGCAGCTCATGGCTCATGTATTCGGGGACTTCGTTCTGCGGGGTGATCGGATAACCGAAATAGCACTTGACGCCCGCGCGGATGGCGGCTTCGCCGAAGGCCTCGTTGCCCTTCATCAGTATCCTGCTCATGCTTCTCCCTCCTCCAGCTCGTAGATGGTGATGCAGCAGTCGGGACACATCAGCGCGCAGCTGGTGCAGCCGATGCACTGCGTTTCGTCCGTGCAGCAGGCGGGGTGGTAGCCTTTGGCGTTTACCGTTGCGCCCATGGCAAGGATGTGCTTCGGACATACGCTGACGCACAGCTCGCAGCCCTTGCATTTGTCGGCGTTGAACGAGAGCCGGAATCGTCTGTTCATAGTCGTTTCTCCTATCTTTTATCTTTACAGCTTGTTTCTGATGATCTTGCCGCTGATGGTCTTCGGCAGCTCGTCGCGGAACTCGACGATGCGCGGATACTTGTACGGGGCGGTGCGCTTCTTGACGTAGTCCTGGATCTCCTTCTTGAGCGCATCGGTGCCCTCGGTTCCCTTGGTGAGCGTGATGCACGCCTTGACGACCTGACCGCGGATCTCGTCCGGCGCGGCGCAGACGCCGCACTCGAGGACGTAGGGCAGCTCCATGATGACGCTCTCGATCTCGAACGGTCCGATGCGGTAGCCGGAGGACTTGATGACGTCGTCCGCGCGCCCGACGTACCAGAAGTAGCCGTCCTCGTCCTGCCAGGCGAGGTCGCCGGTGTGGTACCAGTCGTCGTGCCAGTGCTCGGCGGTCGCCTCCGGCGACTCATAATAGCCCTTGAACAGGCCGCAGGGGACGCCGGCGCCGGTGTAGATCACGATCTCGCCGGTGTCGCCGGTGCCGACGGGCTTGCCGTCGGGGCCCATCAGCTCGACCGAATACATCGGGTTCGGCTTGCCCATCGAGCCGGGCTTGGGCGTGGAGCCGACGAAGTTGCCGATGACGAGCGTGGTCTCGGTCTGACCGAAGCCCTCCATGATCGAGAGGCCCGTGACCTTTTTGAACTGCTCGAAGACCTCCGGGTTCATCGCCTCGCCCGCGATGCTTGCGTGGCGGATGGAGCTGAGATCGTAGCGCGCGAGATCTTCCTTGATGAAGAAACGGTACATCGTGGGCGGCGCGCAGAAGGTCGTGATGTGGTACTGCGCGAACAGCGGCAGGATGTCCTCCGCCGCGAAGCGGTCGAAGTCGTAGACGAAGGTGGCGCAGCCGTTCATCCACTGGCCGTACAGCTTGCCCCACAGCGCCTTGCCCCAGCCGGTGTCCGAGATCGTGAGGTGGATGCCGTCGGGATCGACGCAGTGCCAGTAGCGCGCCGTGACGTAGTGGCCCAGCGGATACTTGCAGCTGTGCTCCACCGCCTTGGGATAGCCGGACGTGCCGGAGGAGAAGAGCATGAGCATCGTGTCGTCGCCCTGGATGCTCTCCTCGCTGCGATGGAAGCGGCTGGAGTACATCTCATACTCGTCGTCGAAGCTGTGCCAGCCCTCGCGCGAGCCGCCGCTGACGACGCGCAGCTTGACCGTCGGGCACCGTTCCATCGCCTTTTCCGCCTCCGCCGCGCAGCTGCCGTAGGCGGAGCAGACGACGGCGGATACGCCGGCGGTCTGGAAGCGGTACTCGAAGTCCTTTTCCACCAGCTGATCGGTGGCGGGGATCGCGACGGCGCCCAGCTTGTGCAGGCCGACGATCACCGGCCAGAACTCCCAGTTGCGGCGCATGACCAGCATCACGCGGTCGCCGCGCCGGATCCCCAGCGCGCGGAAGTAATTCGCGGCGCGCGCGCTCATCTTCTTCATCTGCTCGAAGGTGAAGCGGCGCTCATGCTTCTCGCGGTCGAGGTGCACCATCGCCAGGCGGTCCGGCTCCTTTTCGGCGATGGCGTCGACCACGTCGAAGGCGAAGTTGAAGCGCTCGGTGTTGTGGAACTCCACGGAGAGGGGATAGCCGGTCTCGTCCTCGGCGGCGGTGACGAACTCGGACATGAACTCCGGCGCGGGCTTGAGCGGGGAGACCGCCTTCTTTGCCGCCGCCTCGCCGGTCTGCACGATGTGCCCGTGCTCCCACTGCACCTCGTCGTCGGCGAGGATGACCGCGAGAAACACGCAGTCTGCGCCGTTGACGGCAATGATGCCGTGCGGGGAGGAGGAGTTGTAGAAGATGCTGTCGCCTGGGCCCAGGACCTCGGCGTGCTCGCCGATCTTGATCTTCATCTGCCCCTCCAGGATCAGGTCGAATTCCTGCCCCTCGTGGGTCACCTGCTGGATCGGCCGGTGCTGCTCCGCCTCGGAGTATTCGTAGCGGCACCAGTACGGCTCCGCCTTGCGGTTTTTGAACAACGGGGCGATGCTGCGGATCTCGATGCCGGGTTCCTGCGCGGTGATGGGCCCGGCGCCGCGCCGCGTGACGGCGTAGCCGGACAGGCGCGGGGAGTTGCCCTCGAGCAGCTCCATGATCTCGACGCCGAAGGTCAGCGCGCATTTGTGGATAAAGGTAAAGGGAAGGTCCGCCTCGCCGTCCTCATAGGCAAGGTAGTCTGCCGTGTCCACGCCGGTGTACTGCGCCATCTGCTCCTCGGTATAGCCGCAGAGGATCCGCAGCTCCCGGATGCGCTCCGCGACCTCCAGCAGGGCGCCGGTCGTCGTGTTTACCATACTGATCTCCTCCTAAGTATTAATGAAAAAACACCCGTCTCAAAGTCTTTCTTTGAGACGGGCGTAACAGTTACGCTCGCGGTACCACTCAAATTGCGCTTTCGCGCCGCTCAACGGGCTCCAACAAGCCCTTGGCCCTTACGCGGCCTTCACGGGAGACCTTACCCGGCGCCCAAAGGCGGGGAACCGCTCGGATCTCCGACTCGGAAGTGATGGGTCTTATGGAGAGGGCTTTGCTCCGGCTCTCAGCAGCTGCCGGCTCTCTGTCGCCAAAACCGTCTCCGACCGTCTTCGTCACAGTCTTTATCAGTTGTGCTTTGATTTTACGCGTTAAAGCGTTATTTCGTCAATACGCTTGTTTGCACAAAAAACGCGGGAAAGCCCGCGCGTTCATAGGGCAATTTGCCTGTTGACGCGGCGGCGCGGGGAAAATAGAATGGGCGCGAAAGGACGGGAGAACGATGAACGCGTTTTTGGAGCAGATGAAAAACGGACCGCGCATCATCGCGGTTACGGGGCACTTTGGCAGCGGCAAGACCGAATTCTGTGTATCGCTCGCCTTTGCGCTGGCGCGCGAGCGCGGGACGCTTGAAGACGGTTCGCGGGAGCGGCTCGCCGTCGCGGATCTGGATATCGAGAATCCGTTCTTCCGCTCCCGCGAGCGGCAGGACGAGCTGGAGGCGGCGGGCGTGCGGGTCTACTCCGACCCCTTCAACGGGCGCAACGGCTCCGAGCTGCAGACGATCTCCGCGGCGGTCCGCGCCCCGCTGGAGGATCCCGGGTGCCGCGTGCTGCTCGATACCGGCGGCGACGCAACGGGCGCGATGATCCTCAACCAGTTCGGCAAGTATTTCTCACCGGGCGGCTATCGGCTGCTGTGCGTGGTCAATCCCTACCGTCCCGGAAGCGATACGGAGGAGAAGGCGGCGGAGCATATCCGGCGCATCGAGGACACGACCGGCCTGCGCGTGACGGGCCTGGTCGCGAACGGGCATCTCATCCGCCAGACCACGCCGGAGGAGGTCCGGTACGGCTGGGACTTTACCGCCGCGGTCGCGGAGCGGACCGGCGTCCCGGCGCTGTGCGCCTGCTGCATGGAGCCGCTCGCGGCGCAGGTGCGGGATCGGGGCTTCCCGGTTTTCTCCGTCGGTATGTATATGCGCGAGAGCTATCTGGACAGGCCGGTGTAAGGCTTTCGCGTATCGGACTTCCCGTTTTCCGCATAGGATGAGGGGAAGGCAGGTGACACCATGGATCAGCGCTTTACCGAGCTCCGCTGCAAGGAGGTCATCAACATCAACGACGGCTGCCGCCTGGGTTACGTGGGCGACCTGGACCTGCGCATCCCTGAGGGCGAGATCACCGCGCTCATCGTGCCGGGACCGCTGCGATTCTTCGGCCTGTTCGGAAGGGGCGAGGAATACTACATCCCATGGCGATGCATCAAGCGCATCGGAGACGACGTCATCCTCATCGAGCACTCGTTCCCGCGGCGGGAGGCAGAGCCGCCGCGCCGCAGAAAGCGCGGGTATTAGCGCCGGCGCGGGCGGATGTGCGCCAACGCTTGACAATTTGCCCCGCGCTTTGTATAATCAGGCGCGATAAGTCGATCGGATGCGGCGCGGCTTTCGGGCTGCGCCGCGTCTTTTCGGAATTGGGGGACGGGAAACATGATCGTTATTCTCAAACAGGGGACCGCGCCGGAAAAGCGCGACCAGCTCGTGGAGTGGCTCAGGAAGCAGGGCGTCGGCGTGGACGTTTCCGAGGGCGAATACCAGACCGTGCTGGGCCTGATCGGCGACACGGCGCGCATCGACGCCGAGCTGATCGGAACGCTGGGCTTCGTCGAAGCGGTCAAGCGCGTGACGAGGAAGCCGAAGCGCGTCGGCGAAGAGCTGACCGTCGGCATCGTGGGCCTGGGCCTGATCGGCGGATCCCTCGCCAAGGCGTATCACGAGACGGGCGCGCGGGTGCTCGCATGGAACCGCAGCGAGAGCACGCTTGACTTCGCCATCATCAGCGAGGCGGTGGACGGCAGGCTGACAGAGGAGAACGTCGGCGATTGCGATCTGCTGCTGCTGGCGGTCTATCCGCAGGCGAGCATCGACTTTTTGCGCCGCATGGCGCCGCATATCGGGAAAAAGCCGCTGGTTGCCGACTGCTGCGGCACGAAGCGCGACGTCTGCGCCGCCTGTTTCCCGATGGCGGAGGAGTACGGCTTTACCTTCATCGGCGGGCATCCGATGGCGGGGACGCATTTTTCCGGCTTTCAGGCGGCGCGCGCCGATCTGTTTCGCGGCGCGCCGATGGTCCTCGTGCCGAAGAACAGCGACGACATCGCCCTGCTGGAGCGGGCGAAAAAGCTGCTGCAACCCGCGGGCTTCGGCTATTTCAGCGTTACCACGCCGGAAAAGCACGACCGCATGATCGCCTTTACCTCGCAGATGGCGCACGTCGTTTCCAACGTGTTCATCAAAAGCCCCACCGCCGGGCTGCACAAGGGCTTTTCCGCCGGCAGCTACCGCGATATGACGCGCGTGGCGTGGCTCAACCCCGGCATGTGGGCGGAGCTGTTCCTGGAGAACAGCGATTATCTGCTCGACGAGATCGACGTGTTCTCGAAGAATCTGGCCGAGATGCGCGGGGCGCTTGCCGCCGGCGACCGGGACGCCCTGATCCGCCTTCTCGACGAGGGCAGGCGGCGCAAGGAGGAGGTCGACGGCATCTGAACGCCGCGTTTTGGCTGCAGCCGGGGCTCGGCGTGACGGGAAGGAGGTACGGATGGCGCTCTACGTGATCGGCGACCTGCATCTGTCGCTGGGAGGGGACAAGCCGATGGACGTCTTCGGCCCGCTGTGGGAGAACCACGTCGAACGCACGCGGGCGGCCTTCTCCGCGCTTTCCGACGACGACGTGACGGTGCTGGCCGGCGATACCTCCTGGGGCATGTCGCTGGAGGGCGCGCTGGCCGACTTCGCCTTTCTCGACGCGCTGCCGGGGAGAAAGCTGCTGCTCAAGGGCAACCACGATTACTGGTGGGGCACGGCGTCGAAGATGAAGGCGTTTTTCGCCGCGCACGGCTTTACGACGCTGGACGTGCTTCATAACAACTGCTTTTTCTATGGAGATCACGCCCTCTGCGGCACGCGGGGCTGGTTTTACGAGGAGGAGGCGGAGGGGACGCACACGGGCAAGATGCTCGCCCGCGAGGCGCTGCGGCTCGAAGCGTCGTTCCGCGCGGCGGAGGGGCGGCCGATCCTCTGTTTCCTGCATTATCCGCCGCTCTATCAGGGGTACCGCTGCCCGGAGCTGCTGGATCTGATCGACCGCTACCGTGCGGAGCGCTGCTATTACGGGCATCTGCACGGCGCGGCGCACCGCCTCGCCTTCGAGGGAAAGCGCTCTTTTACCGAGTATTCGCTGGTCTCGGCGGATTATTTGGGCTTCACGCCGAAAAAAATCCTGGATTCCGCAAAATAAGGGTAGATATTTCTGAAAAGGTATGTTAAAATACTTCTTTGCAATGAGCAATTCCGATTTGTTCAAACGGAGGAAAAAGAAACTATGACAGTCAAGAATGTTGAAAAGCTGGAGAAGAGCAGGGTCGCTGTGGAGGTCGAGGTCGGCGCGGAGGAGTTCGAGGCCGCCGTCGCCAAGGCATATTTGAAGCTCCGCAAGAAGGTCAGCGTCCCCGGCTATCGCCCGGGCAAGGCGCCCCGCAAGCTGATCGAAGCGCGGTACGGAGCCGACGTCTTCTACAGCGACGCGGTCGACGAGGCGCTTCCCGAGGCGTATGAAAAGGCTGTCGAGAGCGAAAAGCTCGACACGATCGGCTATCCTGAGCTGGAGCTGGTCGGCGACGTGACGAAGGACGGCTTCACCTTCAAGGCGACGGTGCCCGTGTATCCCGACGTCAAGCTCGGCAAGTACAAGGGGCTCAGCGCGCCGAAGGAAGAGGTCACGGTCACGGACGACGACGTGAAGGAAAAGCTGGACGAGCTGGCGGAGCGCAACTCCCGCCTGGTCTCTGTGGATCGCGCCGCGCAGAACGGCGATACCGCCGTCATCGACTTCGAGGGTTTCCTCAACGGCGAGCCCTTTGCCGGCGGCAAGGGCGAGGGCCACGAGCTGGTGCTCGGCTCCGGCTCCTTCGTTCCCGGCTTCGAGGAGCAGGTCGTCGGCATGAAGGCGGGCGACGAGAAGGACATCGACATCACCTTCCCGGAGGATTACCACGAGGATCTCGCCGGCAAGGCGGTCGTGTTCAAGGTCAAGTGCAACGAGGTCAAGTTCAAGGAGCTGCCCGCGATGGACGACGAGTTCGCCAAGGACGTGTCCGAGTTCGACACGCTCGACGAGCTCAAGAGCGACATCCGGAAGCAGATCGAGTCCGACCGCCAGAAAGCGGTGGACGTCGCCTACGAGAACGCGCTGATCGAGAAGGTGGCCGAGACGATCGACTGCGAGATCCCCGACATCCTGATCGAGCAGCAGTGCAAGCGGTTCCTGGAGGAGTTCAAGTCCCGCATCGCCGCGCAGGGCATCCCCTTTGAGCAGTACAAGAAGATGACCGGCATGGACGAGGCGAAGTTCATGACGGACGGCCGCGAGCCCGCCACCCGCCAGGTCAAGATGGATCTTGCCATCGCGCAGATCATCGAGCAGGAGAAGCTGGAGGCGACGGCGGAGGAGATCGAGGAAGAGTACAAAAAGCTCTCCGGCTACTACGGCATGGACGTCGAGCAGGTCAAGAAGTACCTTGCCGAGGATTCGGTCCGTACGCAGGTCCTCAACACAAAGGCGGTCGCCGTCGTGGTGGACAGCGCCAAAGCCACCAAGCCTGTGAAGAAGGCGGAGGACAAGGCTGAGGACAAGACCGGCGAAAAGCCCGCGAAGAAGCCCGCGAAGAAGGCGGAGAAGGCCGAGGACAAGGCGGAGGAAAAGCCCGCGAAGAAGCCCGCGAAGAAGGCGGACAAGGCCGAGGACGCGGCGGAGGAGAAGCCCGCCGCGAAGAAGCCCGCGAAGAAGACGGAGAAGACCGAGGAAAAGGCGGAAAAGAAGCCCGCCGCGAAGAAAACCGCAAAGAAGTCTGAATGACCCGCTGTCCGGCTATAATAGCTATACTGTGATGTTTCGCAGGACGAACGACCACAAACTCGGCTTTGTGGTTGTTCGCATACATGCCGGAAATTTGAACAGGGTATGAACAAAAAGGCACAGGAGGTATTGCCATGAGCTTGATCCCGATGGTAGTGGAGCAGACGAACCGCGGCGAGCGGTCGTACGATATCTATTCCCGTCTGCTGGAGGACCGCATCGTCTTTCTCGGCGAGGAGGTCAATTCCACGACGGCTGGCCTGGTCGTCGCGCAGATGCTGTTTCTTGAGGCGAAGGATCCGGACAAGGACATCCAGTTCTACATCAACAGCCCCGGCGGCAGCGTGACCGACGGCTTTGCGATCTATGACACGATGCAGTATATCAAGTGCGACGTGAGCACCATCTGCGTCGGCCTGGCGGCGAGCATGGGCGCGTTCCTGCTTTCCGCGGGCACCAAGGGCAAGCGCATTGCGCTGCCCAATGCCGAGATGATGATCCACCAGCCGCTCGGCGGCTATTCCGGGCAGGCGACGGATATCGAGATCCACGCCAAGCACATGCTGGAATTGAAAGAGCGGCTGACGCACATTCTGGCGGAGAACTGCGGCAAGGAGTACGAGGTCGTGCGCGCCGACTGCGAGCGCGACAACTTCATGACCGCCGAGCAGGCAAAGGAGTACGGCCTGATCGACAAGGTCATCTACAAGCGTTAAAATGAGCTGAGGACGGATAGAGACAAATGAGCGATTCTAACAAGAGGACGCTTCGCTGCTCGTTCTGCGGTAAGCAGGAGCGCGAGGTGCACCGTATGATCCAAGGTCCCGGCGGGGTGCGCATATGCGACGAATGTGTGAACCTCTGCCGCGATATCCTGCAGGACGGCTATTCCCCGCGCGAGGATATGCCGGAGAACATGACAGAGCTTCCCACCCCGCGGGAGATCCGCGAGGTGCTCGACCAGTATATCATCGGGCAGGAGGCTGCGAAGGTCGCGCTGTCCGTATCGGTCTACAACCACTATAAGCGCATCTTCTTCGGCGGCGGCGACGACGTGGAGCTGCAAAAGAGCAACATCCTGATGCTCGGTCCCACCGGCTCGGGCAAGACGCTCTTTGCCCAGACGCTGGCGCGCATCCTGAAGGTGCCCTTCGCCATCGCGGACGCCACCACGCTGACCGAAGCGGGCTACGTCGGCGACGACGTGGAGAATATCCTGCTGCGTTTGCTGCAGGCGGCGGATTACGACGTGGAGCTGGCCGAGCGCGGCATCATCTACGTTGACGAGATCGACAAGATCGCGCGCAAGAGCGAGAACACCTCCATCACGCGCGACGTGTCCGGCGAGGGCGTGCAGCAGGCGCTGCTGAAGCTCCTCGAGGGCACCGTCGCCAACGTCCCGCCGCAGGGCGGGCGCAAGCATCCGCATCAGGAGTTCATTCAGGTGGACACCTCGAACATCCTTTTCATATGCGGCGGCGCGTTCGACGGCTTGGAAAAGATCATCGAAAACCGGCTCGACCGCAGGAGCATGGGCTTCGGCGCGGAGGTACACGGCAAGAACGACACCGACGTGGGCGAGCTCCTGCAGCACGTCCAGTCGCAGGACATTCTCAAGTTCGGGCTCATTCCCGAGCTCATCGGCAGAATGCCGGTGATCACGCCGCTCAAGTCGCTCGGCAGGGAAGACCTGATCCGCATTCTCACAGAGCCGAAGAACGCCATGACGCGCCAGTA
>JAEEGL013427207.1_pt1 | contig 11041 bp, 6 predicted proteins | sample 9134231 | NCBI WGS metagenome assembly JAEEGL01 (sample SAMN16246548, study PRJNA631951) | gut metagenome | biome: gut microbiome; feature: rumen; material: fiber-attached | host: Bos | place: Iran: Karaj | collected 2018-10
GCTGGGATCGATATCTATTCTGTAATCATCAGGATTATCGCTCATGTATTTACCCGAAGATGCGGCAGTCTTTCTTCTGTCGACATCTGTCTCTTTAAGATCGAAAGCCGTTGCATTGGAACTCTGTCTGGGACGTCTCACCGCTTCTTCATCGTAATCATCTCTTGATCTGCGACGTCTTACAGGCTCTTCATCGTAATCGTCTCTTGATCTACGACGTCTTACAGGCTCTTCATCGTAATCATCTCTTACAGGGCGACGTCTTACGGGCTCTTCATCGTAATCATCTCTTGATCTGCGACGTCTTACAGGCTCTTCGTAATAGTCATCCTCGTCGTAATCGTCTTCATCATAGTCATCTTCTTCATAATAATCATCATCGTCTTCTTCATCCATCTTCTTGATGCTCTTAACGGTAGCAATAATGATTATAACGATTAAGAGTACAGCACCTACAAGAATCAGATAAGGCTTGATGCCTTCCTTTAAAGAACTGACATCCGCTTTCACTTCTTCCTTGACTTCCTCGGTACTTATCTGAGTGGAAGCCTCCGATTCCTCTTCAACCTCATCGTCATCTGCGATTTCTTCATCAATATATACGTAATCAGCTGATACATAGCCCTCTTGACCATAGTAGTCAACTTTGTACCATCCGCCTTCTTCTCCTAAGACAGTTAAACGGTCCCCCTCATTTACAGTTCCTATAACATCTCCGCTTTTGCTTGCTTCACTTCTTACATTGAGGTTGCTGGTATCAACAACTCCTACCTCCTTGGCATATATTCCGGAAGAATATGTAAGACTCACAAGAACTGCTGCCATCATCAATAAGCCTGACAGTTTTTTCATTTTTTCCTTCACCTTTTCCTTATTCATAATTTCATTATATTTACTTGGAAGTTATATCATTATCTTTAACTTTTGACAAGTACCTCTCCACCGATTCCCATACCACGACATCGGGATTGTATTCGTCCATAAGTGACATAGTAAAATCTTCCGTTCTTATAAAATGTGCCTCTCTGTAATATACCCTGGCAATGGGGATCATCATCTCACCGAAGGAATCTCCCACAATAAATATGACCTGGTCCCTGTAGAGATTATAATCTGCCGATGTAGTTACAAAATCATAATCTGTTTCTTTAAAATACTCTTCCACATTGGCTATCCTTGCCAGATCTCCGGAATAACCCGATTCTTCAGAGAAGAGCACCGTATCTATGCTTTCACTGTTACCGTAATATCTGTCAAAATATGTCTGCAGACCAAGAAAGGCTCCCATTCTGGTCCAATGAGTATCTGTTCTAAAATAAAGCTGATGTCCCTCTTTATTCGCTTCCAGCGCTTCCGTCATATCCAGATAATCAATCTGTCCTTCTTTTTCAAGACGATCGATAAGTTGAGAATAACGGGTGTAATTATTTTTCTTACCTACAGTATCCGGAAGGTATTCCGCATAGACGGATTCCTTATTGGGGATAAGCAAAACATTGAATTCCCGGCCCTGACTGTTCATCACTTCCTTGGCTTTTAACATATTGCCGTAGATTCTGTCCAGTTCCTCTTCAGTGTAAAGATTGCTGCCCTTATAGTCCTTTATAGGTGCACCGTCTGTAGTTGTTTTGTAAAACAGCCATCCCTCTTTACCTAAAAGCACCTGGGTCGATTCCATATATGTTCCGCCCGACAGGAACTTTGTCAGAGCATAGTTGGCTTTTATGACAGGCTCTTTAAAGGGATTGGCATCCACAAAAGCATTGACGCCGTCATGGATGAAAGCGTCCCATCTTACCTTCCATGTAATATCATCCCAGTTCTCTTCCTCAGCTGCGAATTCATCTCCTCCTTCCCCACTCATGGATTCTTCGGATGGAGTTAACTTCGCGATAATGGTTCCGAGAGGTATTACCGCAAGCAAACATATGAATAATATTGTAATAATAGTGTTTCTTGTCTTCATCAGAAATTAAAATATATAAATGGGCTGTACGCCTTGTTGACTATATAAGTCACTGTTACTGCGGAAGCCAGTATCAATATAAGCGCGTAGCCTATGTTCCACACTTTGCTGTCTCTGTACTTTTCTTCCAGTTTGGGAAGTATGGGAAGGGATCCCAACACTGCAATAATGTAATACACAAGGCTCTGCTTAATGTAGGCCCATGTAGACAGATCAGCGGCACAATCGGCTCCCACAAAGAACATTCCCTTAATATATGTTATTGCATCTCCCAGGTTGTCGGCTCTGAATATGACCCAGGCAAGACACACTGCCACAAGAGTATATATGTGTCCCCACCATTTCTCGTTTTTTGACAGGCCCGTGAATTTCTCAATCAAGAGTATCACGAAATAAAAGAGTCCCCAGACCATAAAAGTCCAGTTCGCACCGTGCCATATTCCGGTCAGAAGCCAGACTATGAAGAGATTGAATACAAGCCTTCCTTTTCTGACTCTGTTGCCTCCCATAGGGATATAGACATAATCCCTGAACCAGGATGACAAAGAGATGTGCCATCTTCGCCAAAATCCCGTCACGCTGGCCGCAACATAAGGATAATTGAAGTTCTCATTGAACTCAAACCCAAACATCTTTCCGAGACCTATTGCCATATCGGAATAGGCACTGAAATCAAAGAATATCTGTAAAGTGTATGAGATTGCTCCAAGCCAAGCCATGGATACGCTGCCCATATAGCGGTCAGCTCCTATGAGTTCAAAAGCCGCATCGGCAACTATGGCCATATTGTTGGCTATTATTACTTTCTTAACAAGTCCCCTAAGGAATCTCTCTACTCCCCTGCCAAACAGTTCAAAGGACTCTTTTCTCTCTCTTATCTGCTCGGCTATTGTGGAATATCTTACTATTGGGCCGGCGATCAGCTGTGGAAAGAAGGAGATATACAGGCCCACATAAAGGGGATTGGTCTCCGCATTTGCCTTCTTTCTGTACACGTCCACCACATAAGATATAGCCTGAAAAGTAAAAAAAGATATTCCTATAGGGAGAGCAATCTCCGGCACCGGAATGTCCGTATGCAGGAATCTGTTCAGCTGAAGCACTGTAAAATTGCTGTATTTGTAATAAGCAAGAACCGCAAGATCCAGTATTATGCCCAGTGCAAGAACTATTCTGCAAAGAAGAGGACTGTCATCGAATATATCCATGGTGAGTCCCGCAAAGTAATTGATTAGAATAACAATAAGCATAAGGAAAACATATTCCGGTTCACCCCAGGCATAAAAATACAGACTGGCGATAAGCAGAAATATGTTTTTAAGCAGCGTGCTTCGTCTGAAAACACCATAATATAGAATTAATACGACGGGTAAAAATACCCACAAAAATTCCTCGCTTGGAAAAAGCATCTCTCACTCCCGTTAATCCATTGCCATAAACAGGAATGAATTGTCTGCCAGATGATCATTTTCATAATCCGCGTTACAAACATAGAACAGAAGGCCCTTATAACTTACGGGAACCTGTACTGTCTCTGTAACATATGATATATATTTGCCCGGTTCCGAAGCCGGTGTCGGTGTAGGAGTAGGCGTCGGTGTGGGTGTAGGTGTTGCGCTTGGTGATGCACTGTCTGTTGATGTCGTCGTAGTCGTAGACGCAGCAGCAGCTTCGGTTGGTGCCGGTGTCACTGACGGAACTGCAATCTCCGTAGAGAATGCCTGAGTTGCGGCCACTTTTTCACGTGTACCGTCGGAATAAGTAATATAATCCGTCTGTGCATATTCATCAAGGCCCATGTATACGTCCGTATAGCCCCACATTACACGGCAGGGTCTGTCCATGGTGAATCTCACCTTCACCTGTCTCCATTCATATCCTTCTTTGTAAGCATGGCTGGAATCGGAATCGAACTTGTCATAGTTCATAACAGTTACGGTTCCTCTCGCAAGATCGGAATTGTAACCGGTAATTGTCGAATAATCCGACTCTGTTCCCATAATCAGATTGTAAGTAAAGTCTTTCTTGCTTGTATAAGGCGTAAGAGCCGTTCCTTCGGTTGCTCCGCATACGGCACATGTTCTGGGGCCGTCATAATTGGCTGCAATCCATGTGTGTCCCACGGTACTTCCTTCGGTAAGTCCGCAGACAGCACAATGCTTAGGCTGCAGACATGTAGCCTCTATCCATACGTGAGGTGCTGTTTCACCCATTACCGCTCCGCAAAGAGTACATGTACGAGGATACATACAGGTCGCTTCCACCCAGTTATGCTCAAGGGCCTCTCCTTCTGTTGCACCACATACCACGCATCTCTTTGGATGCTCGCAGGTTGCTTCCTCCCATGTGTGACCAAGCGGTTCTCCTTCTGTCTTTCCACACTTCACACAAGTCATCGGAGTCGTGCAGGTTGCAGGCATATATTCATGCTGCAGACAACATCCGGACAACATTGTCATCATTAGTAAAATTGATACAATCGAAACAATCTTCTTACGCATTTTCTTCCATAAACCTTATAAATTCATCTTCAGGCATAGCCTGCATATATTCAAGTTCTCGTTTGATATTGACTCCCTGAACATAGTCAATGTCCAATTCCTTAATCTTATCAAGAACGTCAACAGATCTCACACCTTCAATTGACACGGTCTTACCCATCTCTTTCATCATCTTGACCGTATCTTTTAAAACCGTCATCATCTTGGAATCTTCAAGATTCTCGACAAATATCTCATTCAGCATCACCTGTTCGAAGGGAAGGCTGATAAGTCTCTTCATGTTGGAATAGCCCATACCGTAATCCTTAATGGCAAATCTTACGCCGGATGTATGAAGCTTTCTGACATTTGAATCAACAACAGCAGGATTGACATCTGCCGCACTCTCTGTTATCTCAAAGCAGAGATTGTCGGGTGCAACAACATAGTCCTCCAGAAGGACCGTTGTTTTTTCCACAAGATCACTCTCCAGGCAGTTGACGGGAGAAAGTGGCGTCGCAATATATTCGAGGCCGTATCTGTCCTTGTCTATAACAGCCAAGAACCTGATCACTGCCTCAAGTATGCAGTCCCCTATATCATGGATGCTTCCGTCCTGCTCGGCATAAGGCAGGAAAATATCCTGATGGATATAGCCGTACTCCGGGCTGTTGATTACCGGAATAGCCTCCGCAGACACGCATTTACCCTCTTTAAGAGAATAGACCGGCTGATAGAGCAATTCTATCTGATGTTTTTCAAGTGCCTCTCCTATTATACTCTTTATATTGTTACGTATGAGGAAAATCTTATCATTTTTATACTCGGAATAAACAAGTATATCCTTTCCTTCAGGCATAAGGTGATGGAAGGTTATTCCAATACTGTACAGAGAAGGGAAGTCCTTCAGGTCTTCAGGGAATCTGGCCACAAAAAGCACCGGTTCCGGAAATACTTCGAATCCTTCTATCATATGCTTCTCTGAGAATGTCTTCTTGATTGTTTCCGCAGTTTCCACGGCTTTATCAAGATTATTCCCCTCTATGACGCAAGCATAGAGGCAATGCTCCAAATAAAATATATCCGCAACAATCTTCTCTGAATTCACTATATCGCTGAGGCTTTCCGTCTGCTTGCGGATGAATTCGTTATAAAGCTGCTGTCCGAGATATATATTGATGTTTTTATAATTTATTACCTTAACAAGTACTACTACAACCGGTTTGTTTGTAGCAAAATTCTTGCTGACTTTTTCGATTCCTGCGTTGTATTTTATGGCTCCGGTTATGGGATCTATCTGATTCTCCGTTCTTTTTACCATAACAAGATAGAAGGTAAGTCCTATTGTCATGGAAAAGAGCTCAATAAGGATATATCCGGTAACAAGTTCCGTAATAACTCCCGCTACCACGAGCACATATATCAGTCCGATGACAATAACCTTGTCACCGCTTATGACCTTGTTGTAATAGATGATCTGGAGAAAACCCCATATGGCAAAAACAATCTCTATTGCAAATATTACATACATCCAGAGACCGCGGACATAACGAAGATCGGCTGTAATCTCAAATACATTGAGAGCCCATCCGTTAAGAGCGATTATGGCAAATGCAACTGCAAGCGCCAGTCTCCAGTATATGACCAGGATCTTCTTAGACTTATATATATGCCATATATCTACTGCGGCATACACATAATGCACAAAAAGCGGCACGATAAGCGTGTGACCGATAAGATATACATAATTGCCGATATACATTAACAGTCGGGCATTCTCAGAAGGCTGAAGATTACCGCAATATCCCTCCAAAAGGTCGCCTAATGACGCAATAAGAATACTCAGTATAAGCCTGAACAATATTCCGTTTGCTCTTCCTCTGTATTGCCTTCTTGCGATTGTCGATATAAGGAATACCAACAAAATCAAGATGGCGGCTACATCAAAATAAATAACGTATTCCATCTATAGCTCTGAGCCTTTCTTTTACACACTTCCATTACTCTTTTTAATAAATTTCAGGAATTCCGCCTCGGGAAGCGGTCTTGAGAAATAATATCCCTGAATATAATCGCAACCGAGCTCGACAAATTTGTTGAACTCTCTCTCTTCTTCCACACCTTCCACCAGGATCTTCATGCCCATATCCTGAAGCATGTTCACGGTGTTGCTTATAGCCACCCACATCATAGGATTGTCCATCTCATCCACAAGGGATTTGTCCAGTTTGACAATATCTATAGGCAGCTCCGTTACTCTCTTGATATTTGAATAACCTGTTCCGTAATCGTCCAACGATAAGGAGATTCCCGCCTCCACCAGTTCCTTGATGTTTCTGCCGGAGGTCTCCGTATCATAGGCAACGGCCGTCTCTGTTATCTCAAGATTGATCTGCTTTACATCAACGTGGTATTTATCAAGTATTCCTATAATCTTTCGGCTCAGATTAGCTTCAACACACTGGGCAACCGAAAGATTGATCTCAATATAATCAAGACCGAGTATGTTAAAATCACTGGCCGAAATAAATCTGCATACATCATCAAGAACAAAATCACCTATCTGATGAATCGCTCCGCTTTCTTCGGCAGCCGGAATAAAGAGTCCCGGAGATATCATTCCATACTTCTCATCAAAAAGTCTGATAAGTGCTTCGGCCGAAGTAAATCTCTTTTCCTTAACGGAATATATGGGCTGATAGAACATCTCGAATTTGTTATTGGCTATTCCGTTGTTGATTATTTCATCTATGCCGTTAGCCACCTTAAATTCTCTTGTGTTCGCTATATCCGTAAGAACGATGACTCTGTTGGAATCATCTATCTTTTTATGGAAGTTGGTTGCAAAATTGATAAAAGAAGCCTGATTGTCAATATCTTCCGGATATCTTACCAAACATACCTTAGGTTCCAGTGCCACTTCCATCTGCCTTATTTTCATCGGCTCCTGCATATATGCCAGAACGATTCGTCCCGCATCAAGAAGCATTTCGTATCTCTCGGCCTCAGTGACCACGGCAAATGCCGCGTGATCTATATAATATACTTCATGATATATTCCGAGTATTTTACATATCTGGGCAAGCTTGTCTCCGATTCTCCTTAAGAGCATGGAATAAAGATTGAGGCCCAGATTGTTCCTTATGTCTCCGCTGTTGGTGAATTTTATCAGTAGGACACTTATGGGGCGTTTACCCTTGCTAGCCTTGGATATCTCATCTAAGAAAGAGCTGTAGTTGCGCGAATGAACAACCATATCCATCATCTCTTCCGGTCTCTGAAGCTCAACCGCAAGGATCAACATCTGAAGGGTAGATGCGAATATCTCAAGCCTGAGATTCGGCAAAAACAGCTGTGCCACAATCGCAGCCACATTGACAGGCAGGATTGAGAACAGCAATATTGTAGTCCTGCGTGGAACAAGATTCCTGTATCTGATGATAAAGAATATAAGCCATACTAAATAATACAGTGCTATGGCATACAGGATCCACATCCACTCTCCCCTTTGATAGATAAAATTCTCATCAAAATAGAAAATCTTCTTGTGAAAAGAATTGGTTAACAAAAGGATAAGTTCAAATGTATACGGAAGATTCAGTGCCAGATTGACAAGTCGGTTCTTGGTTATTTTGTGCCATATTCCCATTACCGAACACGTATACAGGATATAAAGAAGCAATGTGAAATTACGCAGAATAAAATACAGAAGATTAAGAGTGTACTGAAGATAATAATTGTACGCACTTACCGCAAAATAAGATCCATATGCTTCGGTCAAAATATCCAGTTCTGCCGTAATAAGCAGCACCAAATTAAGTCCGAAGAAAAGACTGCTGCTTCTTCCCTTGGTAAGTTTTCTTACAATAAGTGCACCTGCAATAGCCAAAAGTGCAACTATTGAACTGAAATCAAAAAAAAGATTTACTTTCATATCCGCCCTCTTACACCGGTAATTCTTATGCGTATAGAACCCCACTGTTAACTTTTATTATAACAAAAAAAGGCCCGTGGTATCAAGCACGGGCCTCTCTTTTTATAGTCCATTAAAAGCTGTATTTATTTGTTTTATACAGTGAATGTATCAACCGTATTCTTAAGCGAAGATATACTCTCTACAACCTCTCCCGCTTCTCCTGACACGGTCTCACTTGCGGAAGTAATCTCAACAAGATTATCGTTGACAGAGCGAACGGCAACGTTAACTTCATCCTGGGATTTTGCAATCTCTTCAAGAGTTCCCGATACCTGTCTGATAGAAGCTGAAATATCTTTTGAAGATGTTCCGATCTTACTACTTACCCTAGCATAGTACTCTGCATCTTCCATGTACTGTCCTGCCATGGTCTCCAAACTTTCGTAGTCCTTCATTACTGTACTGTTGATGAATTCAAGTACACTGATACTCTCTTTTGAAAGCTGATCAACGTTAGCCATTACACGACCTGTAAGATCGTTAACTTTCTCTATCTCATTGTTTGTGCTCTGTGACAACTGTCCGATCTCGGAAGCAACTACAGCAAAGCCTCTTCCCGCTTCTCCTGCTCTGGCAGCTTCAATAGATGCATTTAAAGCTAAGAGATTGGTCTGTCCGGCAATAGACTGGATTGCATTTGATACTGTCTGTATCTCTTCAATGATCTTGGCACCTTCTATAGCCTTTTCAAGCTTTTCTCTGCTTTCTTTTGCAACACGCACTGCGTTATTCTTGTTATCTATAACAGTCGGAACCATCTTGCCGACTTCTGCATGAGTATCCTTTGCTCTTTCAGCCATTGTGCCGGCTTCTTCGGCAAGTGACTCAATGGAAGCAGACACGCTGCTGCATGTTGAACCGATAGACTGAATGCTGTTGGTCTGTGTTTCGATATTGGCGCCTGTCTCCTGCATAGCAGCGCTGATAGTCGCAATATTGTCATTCATCTGTCCAATCTTGCCATTTGCATTGGACATCTTTTCTGCTATATATACAGATTCCTTCTTGGTTCTTCTGATAGTATCCACGAACTGATCCATCAGTGTATCAATAAGGTATCTTATCTCTTCAGATTCTGTTTTGAACTCTTTGGCATCATTATCCGACAACATCTTTTCCTTAATGAATACTTTAAGTTCATCCACAGGCGAAAGCTGTTTCTTGATAAGAATACTCAGCGATATAATTACGGCTGCGATAGATGCCGCAAGGAAAAAAATACATGTCACAATAAGTGTTGTCAAAGTAGAAAGCACTACTCCCTTGGGAACAGCCGTTATGAACGTCCATCCGCAAGAATCAACATCACATGACGCAAACATGCTCTTTACACCGTTATAATCTTTTTCCGTGATTACTTTTCCACCCGGATTCTGTGCAACAGTGGCAATCTTAGGTAAAACATCGCTCAAAGCAATTGCCTTGTCTTCGCCGGGAAGATAATCCGCATTGGGGTGACTTACAAAATTACCTGAAGAATCAATTAAAAAACCGTATTCTCCGTTACCGGTTGAAGCTGCACTCACAGCCTCATCTATTGTATCAAGAGTGTAATCCGCGCCGACAACAGCTATCAGCTTATTATCAACATAAATAGGCGAAGCAACTGTCACACACATTCCACCGATCAACACATCCATATAAGGATCCGTAACAACAGTAGTCTGAGCTTCCTGTGCTGCCTTATACCATCCTCTGGCAGTAGGATCGTATCCTTCCGGCGTGGTTGCATTAGGATCTGACTGAATGAACATCTTGTCCGTTGTACCGACATACAGGTTCAACAGATTGTTTCTTCCTGCTCCAAAACCGCTGACTATGTGCTGTACCTGTGCTTCTGTAAGGCCTGTAGTCTCAGCAACTCCGGCAACACTTAATGCAACACCTTCTGTCATGGTTTTCTCGGAAGCAAACCACTCATCAATCTTACCTGCTGCAACAGAAGCATCAGTCTGGAGTAATTTTTCCGAATCGGATGTAAGTCTTGCAACTGATATTGCTAAAACTCCTACGCTCAGAAGCAGCATGGCAGCTGCCATCACAAGGCTTACCCACAGCATAAGCATTCTTTTAATGGTTCTTTGTTTAGTCTTCATGACGATCTCCTTTTACACTTATTTTTATATAAGAATACATCATAATTTAGCGTAGTAAAAGACTAAATTTTCAATTTTTAATTCAATTTATTTTATCTCTCTGATTGCCTGTCTTACATCTGCCTCGAATTCTTCCAGATGTCCCGATTTTTTAACGTGCGTGCCGATTATCTCCGTAACGTCGGATACGGCAATAAAGGTCGATGAATCGAGTTCATCGATTATAGCCTTAAGCTGTGGAATCTCAAACATAGTCAACACGCAATATAAGATTACTTTTTTACCGCTGACCAGTCCTTCACCCTCAATAATAGTAACAGTTCTTCCCAGTTTATTGTATATCTGCTCCGCAACATAAGTTGCGTCATCGGTAATAATCATCGCCGCTTTTGCCTGATTTAATCCGTTCTCAACAATATCCAGAATCTTGCTGGTAATGAAGTAAGTCAGAAGGCTGTACATGGCTCTGTCAAATCCAAAAAGGATTGCAGCTGTTGAATATATGATTACATTAAATATGAGA
>JAEEGL013599687.1_pt1 | contig 11041 bp, 10 predicted proteins | sample 9134231 | NCBI WGS metagenome assembly JAEEGL01 (sample SAMN16246548, study PRJNA631951) | gut metagenome | biome: gut microbiome; feature: rumen; material: fiber-attached | host: Bos | place: Iran: Karaj | collected 2018-10
AAATATAGCAATTTATTTATATCATGTGGTATTATAATAAAAGAAATTATGAGTAAAACAGAAACAGAGCAGAAAAAATTACAAAAAGAAATAGATAAATTCCATCGCTCAGGTAATATACAAAAAGCGATAGAAACCTGTCAATATGCACTTATTAATGATGCAAATAATGCTGATTTGCACGTTCAATTAGGAGATTTGTATGTTGAATGGCATCTTGATATTCATCAGGCAAGGCAATATATTGATGAAGCCATAACAGAATATCATCTTGCAATGGAAGCTGGTAAAGATAATGCTGAAATCTATTATAAGTTAGGTATGGCATTTTATCATAAACGCGAACTTGATAAAGCTATCAATTATTTTGAAATTGCACTTGAACATGATTCAAAATTTTATGAAGCTAACTATATGATTGCTGAAATTTCAATGAAACGCGGTAAATTTTTAGAAGCAGTTGAATATGCTCAGAAAGCTATTGATATAAATAAATTTCATACTTCACGTGCCTATCGTTTACTTTATTCAATTGAAAAAATTTCATCGAATAAAAATGCTTTCAGAACTTTTACTCGTTTAATGCAATATTTTTTGACTCTTCCTTTTGATAAAAACGCTCAAAAAGAGGCTTTTAGACAAATTTCATATATCAAATTTGCACCACTGCTCCTAAAATCAAGCTTTTTAATATATAATAATAAACTTGATGACGCTCTTTTAATGTATCAAAGAGCAATTGAGAAGGCACCTGGTTTTGTTGAACTCTATATCATTACTGCTGAAATTTATAAACAGAAGAAACGTTATGATGATGCCATTACTGAGTATAAAATGGCAATTTGGCTTGATAGTTTAAATGTAAACGCATATGCAAAATTATGTGCTTTATATGAAGAAATTCAAGATTACGACAATGCTATAGAAACCTGCAGAAAACTCATTTCGATTCAACCTCAGATTGCAGAATATCAGAGCAGTCTTGCTCAGTATTTATATATGAAAGGAGAAATTCCTAAGGCAATTTCTCATTATCAAAATGCAGTTACCCTTAATCCGAACGCAAAATGGACAAGTGTTGTTTCTCAAACCTTAGGTTTTATTTTTCAGGAATACACTAAAGATTTGGATGCATCAATTGCATCTTTCCAAAATGCCTATAATTTGAATCCTGAAGATTTAGATGTATATCTCAATTTGGGTAATGTATTTTATGAAAAAAATGAATATGATAATGCATTAACCATATACAGAAAAGCTCTTGAAAGAACTCCTTATAATTCCAGACTCCATTGTAATTTGGGTTATCTATATTGGGGTAAAGGAAATATTGATGAAGCAATAAAAGAATATGAAAAGGCTATCAAATTTGATCCTAATTATGATATTGCATATAACAACTTGGGTGTAATTTATCTTGATGATTTGGGAAGAGTCCAAAAAGCTATAGAACTTTTTGAAGAAGCTGCAAAATGTAATCCAAATTATGCACTTGCTCACTATAATTGGGCAAGAGCAATTGCAATAACAGGTAACAAAATTGAGGCTGCTAAATTATACCAAATAGCCCTTGATTTAAACAGTTATTCGCATGAACTTGAACAAAGCGAAATACAGGAAAAAATCCAAGGACTATTTGATTAATTTTTTAATCGTGGCATTCACAATGGCGGGCATAGATTTCTTTGCTTGTTGCTAATAGAGTTATTGCCGAAAATCCGACAAGAGTGTAGATTATCCTTGACATTACACTCATATCACCAAAAATTGAGCTGACAAGGTCAAACCCGAACATACCTATTAATGCCCAATTTAATGCACCTATAATAACAAGGGTATAGCTGAGCATTCTTAAAATATACATAATTCACCTCCTCGCATTTATGTCCAATTTTATTATATGAAATAATGCGATAGGTATTCATTGCCGAAAATGGCTATTTATCTTACCCGAATAGGCTATTATTAATCAAGATTCAGTAAAACCATTGGGGCAAATCTTTTACGTCTTCTAAAAAATTTATTTAATAGTATTTTCATAATATCCGCTTAAATTTTATTCTTATATATATAAAGTATATACTTTAAGTAAAATTGTATATACTCGCCATTTTTGTTACATAATTTAACCTTTGGGAATTGAAACTGTGAATGTCGTTAAATTGTCTGATGAAATGACCTTAATTGAGCCATTGTGTGCAAGCATAATTTGGTTTGAAAGGTATAAGCCTAAGCCTGTCCCAAGTCTTCTAAATTTTGAATTTCCTGAATAGTATTTATTAAAAATTAAAGATAAATCTTCTTCTGAAATCGAGTGTCCATTGTTTGAAACACTGATTGTTATTTCCTTTTCATACTTCTTTGTTTCGATTTTTATGATTGCACCGAGCGGAGAAAATGATATCGCATTTGCCAGAAGGTTTTTTATTACACGTTTTATATTAAAACGGTCGAGGTTTAATTCTGTATCTAGTGTTTGTGATAACTTCGTCTCAAAATGATTTTGATTATTTAGTGCAATTGGTGTTAGTTCTGATATTGTTTCTGAAATAAGAGGATTAATTTGAGTCATTTCTTTATTCAGAATAATCTCATTATCCTGCAATTTATGAACATCCAGAAGTGTTTGCGCAAGCTCGATTAAATCCTGATTTGAGTTTTTCATTAGGTTTAAAACTTCTTTTTGTTTGTCGTTTAATGGTCCGAAACGCTCTTCCAAAAGGAAATTTAATGTATTTAATTCCGCAATGACGGGAACTTTCATATCGTGAGTTAGTGCTGCTACAAAATCATCTTTAAATTCCTGTTGTTTTTTCTCTACTTTATACATTTCTTCAAGCTTATCATTCTTGTCGCAGAGAATTGTCTGATATTCTTTAATCATTTCTTCACGGTCATTAATTGTTTCAATAAGTCTGTTTGTAACTGCTTCAAGGTTTTTATCCGAAATATTTTTCAGCTGTGTATCTAAGTGACCGTATCTTAGTTTTGTTAGTACATAAATAAGTTTTGTTATGTCTGCCTGATTATCCTGATATTTCTTTTTTAGTTTAAAAAACTTAAATAGCAGCATCAGAAGTGTTGCCAAGAAAAAAGTTACAATAATTGAGGAATACAGGTTAATCATATGAGAATTATAACACTAATTTTTATCTTGTATAGACTCTCGATAAACGCACTTTTAAGCGGCAAATGAGTTCATAGTTGATTGTTTTTAAGATGTCAGCCCATTCGTTTATTGAGATGTGTTCTCCGATTAATTCTATTACATCTCCTTCTTTTGCATCAACATTGGATATATCAAACATCATCTGGTCCATTGTGATATTTCCGATTTGTTTAACTTTTTGTCCGTTAAGATATCCGTAAATTTTATTTGACAGTCCTCTTGAAACTCCGTCTGCGTAGCCGATTGGAATTGTTGCTATTTTAGTGTCTTTTTCTGCGACAAATGTGTGAGAATAACTTACTCCCTGACCTTTGTGTGCAATGTGGATATTTGTTATTCTACCTTTTAAACTCATTGCGGGAATTAAATTTGGAATTTTCTTTGTATCCGATGGTAAATCCGGTAAAAGTCCATATAAAGCAAGCCCTAAGCGTGCCATATCGTATTTTAAGTCCGGATATGCTATTGAGGCAGTTGTATTTGCATAGTGAAGGATTAAACCTTTTGTATCAATTTGTGAGACAACATCATTATAGATATCAAGCTGCAATTTCGTTTTTTCTCTGTCCTCAGAGCAGGCGAGATGGGTAAATATTCCCTGAAGTTCTATTGCTTCAGAGTTCTGAACTTTTTTGATGAACCCAACTGCTTTTTCGTGTACAAGCCCTATTCTGTTCATTCCCGTATCAAGTTTAATATGGGCCTTTGTTTTCAGTCCTGTCTTTTTATATGTGAGCTCTGCAGCTTCAATGTGATTTGGAGAAAAAACAGAAAGAGAAATATTGTTCTCTGCTGCGTAATCAAATGCCCAGACGGGTGCCGCACCAAGAACAAGAATTGGAACATCAATTTTAGCATTTCTCAAATCCATTCCTTCGTCAATTGATGCAACACCGAGCATATTAACTCCAGAAGCCAGAAGAGTCGGGGCGAGCATAACAGAACCGTGTCCATAAGCATCTGCTTTTACTACGGCAAGTATTTTAGCATTCGGTCTGACAAATCTTTTCAGTTCAAGAATGTTTTTTTCGATTGCATCTAGATTGACCTCAACCCATGCATCTCTCTTAATATTTACATTTGATGTTCTTACTGATTTCATAAATTTATTCTATGTTTAAAGTTATAATCATGCAATTTTTTATTAAAAAATTACAAAAAATTTGGCGGGCTTTGTTTCCCGCCAAACCAAATAAGTATTATGCGCTATTCAGCATCAACAAATTTGAATGTGAAAGCTGCACAAGCACCTGCGATAAGGTTAACAGCCATAATGAGGCAAGCTGTCTTGCAAGTTACTGCATGCATTAAATCTAAACCTAATGCAACTGCAGGGTTGAATGCACCGGGGCATAAAATTCCGCCGACTGCGAAAGCACCTGCTGTAACTGTAGCACCGATTGCTAAACCATAATATGAATTGCCTTCTGTTTTCTTTGATGTTGCAACGTTAAGAACAACATAGCAAAGTGCAAATGTGAATACAAATTCACCAACTACAAGTGCTGCAATTGATTCGGGAGCAGCTGCAGCTTCCGGAACAGGAGCAAATTGCGTAAATAATAATGTAGCACAAGCTGCACCTAATGCTTGTGAAATCCAATAAGGAAGAACTTCTTTCCATTCGAGAGCACCTCTGATTGCTGCTGCAAGAGAAACTGCAGGATTATAGTGTGCACCTGAAATGTGTCCGCCTGCATAAATCATTACCATAAGTACAAAACCTATTGAAATAGCGGGAATTACACTATGGCTTCCTGCTAGGACTGCTGATGCTACTGTGAATACAAGGAAAAATGTTCCTATAAGTTCAACTACATACTTTTTTAAATTTTCTTTCATATAAAGCCTCCTCCTTAGTTTCTATATTACAAAATTATATAAAAAGTTTCAAGTTTGTTATATTTTTTAAATGAAAATGGATATTTATTTCGAGTTAATGTAAGATATTTATATTAATCTAAGGTAGATAATTTATGAAAAAAGCATTTCTTTTCATTTTTATTATTTGTTTATTCTTTTTAAATGTATATGCAAATGAAAACAATCCCAATAATGATTTTAGTAAGTCTGTAATATTTAAAGATCCTCATTTAATCTCGATATTAAAAACAGATAAAATTAACAATATTGAATATAATAAAAAGCTTGTGCTTGACGATAAAGAATATAAATATTATCGAAAATTAACTGATGAAAATTATTTTAAACTTTATCTAATTTTAGAAAGAATATTAAGAGCTAATAATTTATACTATCAAAATTGGAGAATTGTTATTAAACCTGATACTGATAATATTAATGCTTATTCAGGTTCAGCTAATTTGATTGTCATCAATAGTTCTCTATATGATAGTTTATATAATAATAATGATGCACTTGCTTTTGTAATTGCACATGAACTTTCTCATATATTACTTGGTCATCATCAAATTTCTTATGAAAATTTAAATAAAGTGCAGAAATATAATAATGAAATTACTTCAAGTAATGAAATCGTGAAACAAAATCAAAATGCGCAATTGTTAAATGATGCTTTGGGTAATTATAATACTTCTATGGTAAACAGTATTGCTAATTTAATTCTTTTGACTGGAAATGCTGTATCACAACATTCAATTAATAACTTATATAAATATGAGCGTTCATTGGAATATGATTCTGATGTCGAAGCAATAAATCTGATAGCAAGAGCTGGCTATGATTTTAATAATGCAAGTGAAGCATTTCAATTATTGTCTACTCTCCCTTTTATTTATTCGCCCGAAAATACTCACCCAAAAATAGAAGACAGAATAGCCAATATAAAACGAGTTGTTTCTTTAACTGATATTAATGAACTTAAAAATCAGGGTATGGTGAATATATATAATTCTAAGGTTATGAAACTGAAAAAATCATCTGACAATTATTCTATAATACTTGAGAAATTGAGTATTCAGCCTAAATATCCATATACACCTCTGTCTTTGAGTGATAAACTGATTAATAAAGCTTATATTTGCTATTTAAATCAAAATTTTGATGAGTCTTCTATCTATTTTAAAGAAGCATCTATAATTAATAAATCTAATTATATTCCAGCTCTCTATTTATCTTATATTAATGAATATAAATTTTTAGAAACCTTAGATAAACAATTCTATAAATCGTCAGTTTCTTGGGCTAAAAAAGCTTATAGATTAAATCCAAACAGCATCTATACAAATAGTCAATTGTCTGAATTAAAACAATTAAAAAATGATTCTAAATAAACCTAAATAATAAGTATCATTCAGTTTGATATTTATTTCAGTTATATGTATAATATGTTACTATGAATGAACAGGAAAAACTTGAAATAATTAAAGAAATGCAAGAAGTTGCAGCCCAAATGAAGCAAGATGATATTGATGAAAATCCTGATATTCTCTCTGAAATGTTTGACTGTGACTGTTGCGGGAAATATAAATCTCTTGCAGGCTCTATCCGCTATGGAGAATACAGGCTTTGTAACGATTGTGTTCTTTTGGCTGAAATCGGCTTTAAACTTGGTAAATTCAAAAATGCCGAAGATTTAATTCGTGCGATGGAAGACACAAGACTTGAAGAATTGTGTAATTTCATTAAATCAGAAGAAAACAGGGCTAATAACTGATGGCATATAAAACATATCTCCAAGATGGTTTACAAAACGGCAGGATAAAACGCTGGCCTGAGCAGTGTATGCCTTTAAAGTTTTATATTGCACCGTTCAATTGGTACAATAAAACTGACAGGGATAAATATACTTATCAAAAAATGGTTATGGAAGCTCTCAATGTTTGGGAAAAAGTTTCTGCAGGAAAAATTAAATTTCAAGTTGTTCAAAATTTGAATGATTCACAAATTAACCTAGAATGGCAAAGAGTTCAGAGAAAATCTCTTGGTTTTTGTTACTTTAACTTTGATGAGATTTCACGTCTTTATAGTGCAGAAGTTAAAATTGGTATTTCTGACGGTATAATTCATAAACAATATATGGATGAAAATGAGGTTTTCCATACTATTCTTCACGAAATTGGACATTCAATAGGACTTGGTCACAGCGATGTTTCAGGGGATATTATGTTTGTTCCTCATCAGTATGGCTCTGTAAGATTGACTCAAAGAGATGTCGATACTATTCAGTGGCTATATACTTTTCCTGCAGGTGCTGCTGTTCAAGATATTGCAAAAGCTTATGCACTTCATATGCAAAATCTAGATGAAATAGTTGCTTTTCTTCTTAAAAATAAACCGAAATCCGAGTTTGAAAAGATAATGGGAAGTCTTGATACACCGTCTCGTGATTTACTTGAAGAGCAAACAAATTTAGGCGAAATCAGGAAATATTACCTCTCACTTCAGGATATCCAAATTCCTAATGAAATCAAAAATAAGTTTAAAGATTTTTGATTGTGTTATAATTTTTTTTAGAGCAGGCGAACAATCGCGCATTGAATTTTCAATGTGAGGAAAGTCCGAACACCTAAGGGCAGACCGACGGATAACATCCGCCACAGGCAACTGTCGGACAAGTGCCACAGAAAAGTAAACAACCCTTTTGGGTTCAGGTGCAACGGTAGTGTAAAAGACTACCAGCGGTATTGTAAAATATCGGCTCGGTAAACTCCGGTCGGGTGCAAGATTGACTAAAAGGCTAAGGTGACCCGCCATCTTTTGAAAAATCGCTTGAGGTTTGGAGTAATCCAAATTCGAGACAGATGATTGTTTAGAAACAGAATTCGGCTTATGACCTGCTCTTTTTTATTACATTTTCTTTTCTTTTAATGCTCTAAGTTCTGTTTGGAACGGTGAAAGTGCTGTGATTTTTTCGATTACTTTCGGAAGAGTTTCAATCACATAATCAATTTCTTTTTCCGTTGTAAATCTGCTTAAACTGAAACGTACGCTTCCGTGAAGTGCTGTGAATGGTATTCCCATAGCTTTTAAAACATGGCTTGCATCAAGACTTCCGCTTGTGCAGGCACTTCCTGAACTTGCACAAATTCCGCAGTCGCTCAGGTGAAGAAGGATTAATTCGCCCTCAATATATTCAAATCCGATATTTGATGTGTTTGGAACTCTGTTATTTACAGAAGAATTTAATCTTGAATTAAATACATTTTTCAAAATCGCATTTTCAAGTTTATCTCTTAGTCTCTTAACTTCTGTTGCTTCATATTGAAGTCCGTCTTTTGCAAGTCTTGCTGCTTCTGCCATACCGACAATATACGGTACATTTTCAGTTCCTGCACGTTTACCTTTCTCCTGATGTCCGCCTATGACTAAAGGCATAAACATATTTGATTTTTTTGAGTAGAGTGCGCCTATTCCTTTTGGTGCGTGGAATTTGTGTCCTGAAACTCCCATCATATCAATTTGCGTTTCTTTAACGTTTATGGGAATTTTGCCTGCGCCCTGAACTGCATCGACATAAACTTTTGTTGATGGGTTTATTGATTTAACTATGTCTGCAATTTCTTTTACGGGGTATATAACACCTGTTTCATTGTTTGCCATCATACATGAAACAAGAGCCGTATTCTCTTTTACGGCTGATTTTAATTCATCTAAATCAAGTTCTCCCTGAGAGTTTACACCTAAATATGTGACTTCATAGTGCTGTTTTTCAAGATATTTATATACGTTTAAAACACATGGGTGTTCAACTTTTGTTGTGATAATGTGTTTCTTAGTTTCGTCAGCTGCTAATATACCTTTGATTGCAGTATTCGCACACTCTGAACCTGATGCCGTGAAATAAATTTCACTTGGTTCTTCTGCCCCGAAAAAGTCTGCCATCTGTTCTCTTGCTTCTTTAATTGCTTTTGAAGCAGTAGTTGCGAAAGTGTACATACTTGAAGGGTTTGCGTATTCCTCGCAAAAATAGGGCTTCATTTTTTCGAAAACTCTTTCGTCTACTTTTGTTGTTGCGTTATTATCAAGATAAATTATTTTTTCAGCCATTTTATACCTGTATTACTTCTATATCTTTTGAAATGTGTTTTTGAAGTGATGATTCAACAAAATGTTTGAGGGTTAAGTTCGATCTGTTGCAAGCACTGCAACGTCCTTTGAGGTTAACATATACTTTGTTTCCGTCAACATCAACAAGCTCAATGTCCCCACCATCTTTCCTGAGTTCATTTGAAATGAATTTTTCAATTACGTTATTAATTTTGATTATCTGCTGTGTTTTTGTGAGCGGTTTTTCTTCTTTTACATCTTGAGCAATTGTTTCAGATAAAATTTGTTTGATTTTATCTTTGCATCTTCCGCAGGCGCCGCCTGCTTTTGTATAGTTTGTCACTTCTTCAAGTGTTTTAAGATTATTATGTTTGATTTCGTTAATTAAGAATGATTTTGTTATATTAAAACAAGTGCAGATCGTTTCATCTTCGATACTATTATTATCTTCGTTATAATATCTTGAAATTGCGGATTCAAGAGCTTCGTGTCCCATAACCGAGCAGTGCATTTTCTCCGGTGGAAGTCCGCCTAACTCTTTAACTATTTCTTCGTTTGTAATTTTTCTTGCTTCATCAATGTGTTTACCGATAATCATTTCAGTTAAAACACTTGAACTTGCAACTGCACTGCCGCAACCAAAAGTTTGAAATTTTGCATCTGTTATGATACCGTTTTTGTCAACTTTTAAATATAATTTGAGCATATCTCCGCAAGATAATGAACCGGCTTCTCCTATAACTGTAGGGTCATCAATTGAACCCGAATTCTTAGGGTTTCTGTAATATTCCATAACCTTATCCGAATAATCCCACATTTGAAATATTCCTTTCTTAACGATTTCAATATGATTTTACCCTAAAAATATTAATTCGCAATTAATCTAAATGAAATATTAATTATTATCAAAATCTATACAAAAAAAAGAAGAACCGATTGGTTCTTCTTTTTATATTTAGTGACGTATTGTTTATTATTTGTTGCCGCCAGCACCTGAGTAAACTGGAATATCTGCTTCGATAGATGTCTTTTCTTGCTCTTCGCATTTTGTTAACTCTTGTGATCTTTCTGAGTATTTCGTCTCAAGAAGTTGAATTTCACGTTCCAGGGCATCTTCTTTATTTGATAAAGCTGTCAAATTTGCTGAGAATTGGTTTCTTTCTTGCTCTGATGGATCTGTTTTCTGCGCATATTCTGAATAAAGTGCACTTACTTGGTCTTGTAAACCCATTTGTTCAGTCCATTTTATCATCATATTAGTTTCAACATCGTTTACTTGGTGTGTTAAGATCTCTTTTCTTAATGTAAAAATATGGTAACCCATTTTAATACCTCGTTTCTTAATTTATCTTCCGTACTTATATAAAAACTTTCAAAAAATCAAAATTGCTTTATTGATGTCGTTTTGTTACATATGTTTACAATTCTCTATATATTGTTTATTTCATTAGTATTTTATATGTATATACTTTATATATCTTTTATTAATATTATAATATATAACAGCTTAATATTTTTGTGTTTCTTATATAAAATGATGCTAAAAAATTGATTATCGTGTTAATTTAAGCAAAAAAAGAGCTTCTTTCGAAGCTCTTAATTCTTTTATATAATTTTGGGAAATTAACTTTATTAGCTTTGTCCGCCGCCAGCACCGTTGTAGTTCGGGATACAAGTTTTGATTTCTGTAGCCTCTTGCTGTTCGGCTTTCTGCATTTCTTGTGTGTATTCTGAAATATGTGTTTCAAGTACCTGAATTGCTTGTTCAATTGCGGTTTCTTGGTCATTTAATATTTGATAGTCAACTGAATAATCGTTTTCGATTTGTTCTTTTTTATCTTTATAGTCATCTGAAAGATTATTTAAATATCTTGCATAGTCTACACCAAATTGTTGTTTGAA
>JAEEGL015504647.1_pt1 | contig 11041 bp, 9 predicted proteins | sample 9134231 | NCBI WGS metagenome assembly JAEEGL01 (sample SAMN16246548, study PRJNA631951) | gut metagenome | biome: gut microbiome; feature: rumen; material: fiber-attached | host: Bos | place: Iran: Karaj | collected 2018-10
AATTATCTGTGTTATCTGTGAGATCTGTGTGACAATTTAAAAACAACAATTTATCTGTGTTATCTGTGAGATCTGTGTGACAATTTAAAAAACAACAATTTATCTGCGTGAACTATGAATGAAAAGAAGAACATCTGGGAGATATTGATTCGTGTGGTGGTGGCGGCACTGACTGCTGCGCTGACCGCCGTCACAACGACCTCGTGTATGGGCATCGGGCCCGTGGACATCACGGCAATGCTGTAAGAAACGAATGAGAGCCGCCACGATTGTGTGACGGCTCTTGTTTTCAGACTAGACTATTATATAGATAGTTAAAATGCAAGACAGGCACGAATATAGACGACGTTGGACTTAGCACCGCTGTTCCAAAGGCCGCCGCCGGCGGTGAAGCCGTTGCATAAGTCGGCATAATTTTCTATGCCGTACACGTTCAGCAAATAGTTCCACTGATTCTGGCTGGCCAGCAGCCATCGCCTAAAGCGTAGCCTATCTTCTCTATCAGTCGTATTTTAGCCATCGGCCCATGCCCCAAGGAGGGTATGCAAGTAAAACTTTTTAGGTCATTTTCTTTGTTGATTCATTATTTTTTCGTAAATTTGCAGCTGAACTGATGTAATTAATCATTATAAACTTAAAACATAAACACTATGAGAAAGATTCTATTGATGGTGATGGCAATGACAGTGTTGGGCAGTAGTACCGTAAATGCACAGGGATTCCTGAAGAAACTGAAGCAGAAGGCAGAGAACGCAGCAGGGAAGGCTATTGGTGTTGACAAGGCAAAAGAAAAGACTCAGGTAGCAACGGAAGCCTCGTTTGGTCAGATTGATGCAACGCTTGAGCCGCTTGAAAATGCTGACAACGGCTCACCTTCAGTACCTAAGACAACTGACATCATCCCCAAAAGGAAACAGTCAACTCTGATTTGGGACGGCGTCGTAACGCCCAGCAAGGCCTCGTCAGCTCAGGCATTGATTGCTGAGTTGCCTGCCCTGCCGTCTGCCGAGAAGATGGCAAAGAGCACTGCTGAGGAGCGCAATGCTTACTATCAAAAGATTCAGGCAGTGACCCTGCGTATAGAACAACTCCAAGCGAAGCAGCAGAGCAGTGGTTGCTCTGATGCCCAGGTGGAAGCTGAACGCAAGAAGTGGGAGAGCAAGTTGCAGGATCTCTTTGGGCTGACAGCCGCGGAGATGGCTATCCTGCAGGACGAGAATGCTCCGGAAGCAAAGAAACAGGCCATACAGGACAAGATGGTCCAGAACATGATAGGCATCAGCATGAACGATCCGGAGATAGCCAAGTTTGAGAAGATGAGCGAAAAGGAACAGGAGGCGTATATCAGAAGTCATCCGGAATTTATGCAGAAGATGATGGGTGTGGCATCCAAGGCCCAAGATTTCTCCAACAAAGTGAATGACATGACCGCTGGTGTCAACTCGCTGGAATCGAAGATTGGCAAACTGGCCAACGACATGCTGGAGTTTGAGAAACGGGAGTCCAGTCACGACTACACAGCCCTGCAGCAGCGCTATAACGATAAGCTGCAGAAAATCTACAATCAGATATTCGCCACCGACAATCAGGCTCAGATAGACGCCCTCTATGAGCAGGCAGACGCCATACTGTTAGAGTATCGCACAAAGGCTGCCACAGAGTATCGCTCATCCTTGCAGCGTCGTATTAACAAGGAGAAGCAGTTTGCCGCCGAGTGGGACAAGATCATGCAGGAAGCCGTAAGCGATGGCACCATTCCCGCATGTGCCCTAGAGCGCAACGACCTGAATCAGGTCATTGACATTGCCAACCTGCTGAACGAAGCCTATAAGGATCTCCCCGAACTGGAGGCCTCGCCCGTTCAGAAGGAGACCGTCTATACCCTGCCCGCAGGCTATAGCTTCGGCTGGTGGGAGAGTTTCTGGTATATCGGCGACGTGACGAAGATGGTTGGCAACGGTGGTAAGAACATCGGTTCCGTAATGCCGCTGTTGGCCTTCAACGACAAGGAGGGCACCTACGGCAAGGTGATCAACGGCAAGTTCCAGAAGATTAACGAGCAGGAACTTGAAACCCTCAACCAGAATAACAGCAAGGCAGGCGGCAAGCGCTGGAAGGAAGGTGCCAGACCGCCCTACGGCACCTTTAAGAGCCGCAGCGGCAAACGCATAGTAGAATATAATGAAGGTACGGGCGACGTGGTTATCAGCGGCATGAGCTATTTCTATCCCATCTCCTTCACCGCTGCTGCCGACAAACTGCAGTGGGTGGAGATGAAGGACGACAAACTGTTGCTTTGCACCTATAAGCTCTAAATGACCGTCCATCGCATCCTCATCACCTTTTTGCTGCTGCTCTCCATGGGCAGCAGCAAGGTTTTGTCTGTCAACTATCCGCAGATTTTCGGTGATGACTGGACGCAGGCAGCAGCATTCGTCAGCGAGCATCACGCTGAATGGCAGCTGGTTTTCGAAGATTTCGGCATAGACAGCCGCATAGCCGAGGCCGTGGTGTTTCCAGAACTTATCCGCTACAGCTATTGGCAGGATGCCATCGAGTCTGCCGCAGTCAAGGGAGCATACGTGGCTGGAGGCAGCGCAAAGGCCAACTTCTCCATTGGGCGTTTTCAGATGAAGCCCTCGTTTGCCGAGGAGATTGATAGCGAGTGGAACCGTTCGCCCCTTGCCCGTGAATACGGTTTCCAGTTCGATGTCCGCCCCATTTCCGATGCCCGTCGCAGTCGCATCAAAAGACTTGATACCCTTGAGGGGCAGTGCCGCTATCTGGCCATCTTTATCCGTCTGATGTACCAGCGTCATCCACAATTGCAGTCGCTTGACGCAGAGCGTCAGGTGCGCTTCCTTGCCACAGCCTATAACGGCGACCACACCGTCACTTGGGCCCAGAACATCAAAATGCAGAAACAGCGTCGCTTCCACACAGCCCTCCTCAAGACCCGCCACGTCAAGACCTACCGCTATTGTGACATCTCCGCCGCTTTCTACAACAACGCCACGAAACTTTAGACCATTTGACTATCTCCGTCAAGTGAACAAGAAAAAGAAGTAATTGCACAGAAAGAATCACAGCCATGCTGTAAGAAACGAATGAGAGCCGCCACGAGATGTGACGGCTCTCTTTTAAAAATTTTATTATTTTATACGTTTTTGTGCGTGTGTTGTTTCATGATTCGATATCAAAAGGTCTGTTGCGATAAGATATCGGGTGCAAAGTTACGGCTTTTTTGTGATACTTACAACAAACTATTGCAAGAAAATGCTACCAATTTTCGCTTTTTTGCTGTCAAAACGTGTGATTTGTTGCTGTAATTCGAAGAAAAGTTGTATTTTTGCAGCGGAAAAAACAAGAAATGATGCAGACTGATGAGACGTTAGCAAAAGTGTTACAATTCGTTGAGCAGAACGGAGTGTATGTAGAAAAGGAGATACACGGTTACCACATGACCGGCATGGATTTGGTGTTTCCGCACGTTGTTCTTCTGATGTGTCTGCGCGGCAGTGCACGCATCTTGTTCGATATGCAGGAACTAACGATTGAACAGAACGACCTGGGCATTCTCCTGCCCGGTCATGTCTTGCGACGCGTAGAATGTTCGGATGATTACGTTTATGCATGTGTCGTCATCTCTGCGGAAATGTTCAGCGAGCTGAAAGCACACGCCTTTAGCCATGACTCCGACAAATTTAACTACGCACCGAGATGCCATCTGACCGATGTACAAGCCAAGCGTATCATAGCGCTGCTCGAAGTGCTGGAAGCGATAGCCTTGCACGACACCAACGACCTGCAACTACGGCAACAGATGTTGCTATCGCAGATGGCCGTGGCCTACGAGTTCATCAACTACTATCGCCGTGAGCAGGACAGGCTGTGGGCGGAGAGCCGTTCGGCAACGCTTTACACGCAATTCTGCGACCTGGTGGTCGAGCACTACAGGGAGAATCGCAACATCAATTTTTATGCCGGACTGTTAGACTACGACGCGCGGTATTTTTCGAGGGTGTTCCGACAGTTCAGCAACGGCCGCTCGCCCTTGGAATGGATTCAGCAGTATGTGGCGACGCAGGCGAAACTTATCATGGACGCAAACCCCGAGCAGACGGTCAAGGAGACTGCCTACCAACTCGGTTTCCCCACAACGGCCAATTTCTGTCGCTACTTCAAGCGTGCCACGGGCATTTATCCACAGGCGTATAAAGAGAGGAAACGTTAGCTGGCTGTGTGTGATTAGAAAGGTGTGACAAAATGACGAAGAGTTCGTCTTAGAATTAAAGAAGTTAAGAAGTTAAAGGAGTTAAGAAGATATGAAAGCAATCACACTTTTGCAGCCACAGAAAATCGTGTTTGGCACGGGCTGCATCGAGACTTTGGTAGAAGACTACAAGAAAATGGGGCTGCAACGGCTGTTTGTGCTGACGGCTCCCCCTATCCTACCCCTTATTGAAGAACCATTGGGTGAACTCAAGGCTGCTGGTATCAGTATCGAAATATTTCAGGATATTGTTGCAGAGCCAACGGTCAATGACTTCAAGAAGATATTGGAACATGCGCGCCGCTTCGGCGCCGACAGCGTGATAGGCGTTGGCGGTGGCAGCGTGTTGGACGTAACCAAGTTGGTTGCTGCCTTTATGGGCAGTGACCAGATGGTCGAAGACTGCTTCGGCACGGGATTCATCAAGCAGAAGGGACTATGGTTTGCCTGTCTGCCCACCACGGCAGGAACGGGTAGCGAGGTGTCGCCGAACGCCATTCTGCTGGACGAGCGCGACCACCTGAAGAAGGGTATCGTGTCGCCTTTCCTCATTGCTGATGCTGCCTACGTAGACCCCAAACTGACGTGGACCGTACCTGCTAAGGTCACTGCCGACACGGGTATGGATGCACTGACGCACTGTATCGAGGCCTATACCAATAAGTTTGCGCACCCCTCAGTAGATATCTATGCCCTGAAGGGAATACAGCTGATTGCCGCCAATCTGGAGCGTGCCGTGAAAGACGGCAAGGACGTAGAAGCTCGCGAGGCACTGGCCTTCGGCTCGCTGTACGGCGGACTGTGTCTCGGTCCCGTGAACACCGCTGCCGTGCATGCACTCTCCTACCCGCTTGGTGGCGAGTTCCACATTCCTCATGGTCTGTCGAACGCCATCCTCCTGCCCTCTGTGATGAAGTTTAATATGTCTGCCAACATCAAGCGTCATGCAGAAGTGGCTGTTGCCTTAGGTTGCGAACCGGGTGCCAACGATGAAATAACTGCAAAACGTGGTGTTGACTTCATCTATCACTTAGCCGCTGCTGTCGGTATTCCTGACAAGTTGACGGCACTGGGTATTCCACAGACCGCCGTCGATGGAATGGCCAAAGCCGCCATGCAAGTACAGCGCCTGCTGAAGAACAACCCCAGAGAGGTCACCGAGCAAGACGCCCGCAATATATATAATTCATTGTATTAAGTCGGGATACCGGTATCCCGGAATAACGACACACCGAAAAAATAACGAAAAAAAAAGCATCTATGAAACCCATACTAGCCATCACGATGGGCGACCCCGCAGGCATCGGGCCTGAGATTACGGTGCGCGCCCTCAACAGACAAGAAACCTACGAAAAGTGTCGCCCAGTAGTCACTGGCGACGCAGCTATCATGAGTCAGGTCGTTCAGCTGCTTGGCTTTAACCTGCAGGTCAATGCCATCCAGAACGTCAAGGAAGCCAAATTTGAATATGGCACCATCGATGTGATAGACCTGAAATGCGTGGACCTCTCGACGTTTAAGTTTGGTGAGGTACAGCCGCAATGTGGCAATGCCGCCTTCCAGTATATCAAGAAAGCCATCGAACTGGCGATGGCTGACGAGGTGGATGGTACTGTGACGGCACCTCTCAACAAGGAAGCACTGAATCTGGCAGGGCATCACTACGACGGACATACGGAAATCTATGCCACGTTTACCAATACCAAGAAATATGCGATGATGCTGGCTGATGAGAATATCCGTGTGATTCACGTGTCAACCCACGTTCCCCTACGTAAGGCCTGCGACCTAGTAAAGAAAGCACGCGTTATCGAGTGCGTAGAACTCATCGATGATGCCTGCCGCCAGTTTGGTATCGAGAAGCCGCATATCGGTGTGGCTGGCCTCAACCCTCACAGCAGCGAGAATGGCATGTTCGGTTATGAGGAGGCACAGGAGATTATCCCTGCCATCGAAGAACTCACGGCACGTGGTTTTGACGTAGAAGGTCCCGTACCGCCCGACAGCATCTTTGCCAAGGCTAAATGCGGCAAGTTCGACGGCTGTGTGGCTATGTATCACGATCAGGGTCATATCCCCTTGAAGGTATGTGCCTTCAACTGGAACAAAGAAACGGGTAAGATGGAGAGCGCCAGTGGTGTGAATATCACGCTGGGACTGCCTATTATCCGCGTCAGCGTTGACCACGGAACAGCTTTCGACGTCGCTGGTAAGGGCATCGCCAACGACTCAGCAATGACACTGTCGATAGACTATGCTACACGTATGGCGATATATAGGAAGAGGCAAGAGAAATGATCGTTATTGCTGATGACATCACGGGAGCTGCGGAAATAGCAGGCATTGCCTTTGAGCGAGGTGCTAACGTCCGTTTAGTATGTGGAGGCTCCATAGGCTGCGACATCGCAGCACAGGATACCACCGTTATTGCTACGGATACCCGCTCGATGAGTGAAGACGAGGCTATCAGCGAAACCCGCCGCATTCTCTGCATAGCAGAGTGTGGCGATGCGAATTCTTCAGCCATCGGTCATCAACATTCTGCCATCTTCAAAAAGACTGACTCTGCCTTGCGAGGGCATGTCATCGCAGAACTTTCTTCCCTGATGGAGGTCACAGGCTATCAGCGTGCCGTCTATCTGCCCGCCAACCCGTCGAAGGAACGCATCATTCGTGATGGGGTATATTATATCAATCAAGTACCCATCCACGAGACGGCGTTCAGCTATGACCCGGAATTTCCTGCGAAAACGTCTGTGCTTAAGGAGCGGTTCCCTGAAGCCGAGGGCAAAGGCATCATCATACCCAATGCTGAGAATGAGTCGGACATGCGCCGAGTCGTTGCGCAATACAACGATGGCAAAACACTTTTCGCCGGCGCTGCTGACCTATTTCAAGAAGTAATAGGTATGGGGGGGGCCAAGGAAGTAATAGGTGAAAGGTGTGGTCGATTAAAAAATTCCATCGACAAACACCCTACACCTATTACGCAAAACACGCTCATCCTTTGCGGCAGTACGCAGAGCAGAGCGCTGGACCTTGGTATTCCCGTATGTCCGATGCCGCTGGAAATTTACGATGGTGACGAAGACTTGCACTTATGGGATACCAACGAGTATGCAAAAAAACATAGCCTCATCCTCACCATGCCATATACTCACCGTACCGGCAAGGATGCTGCCGTTCACCTGCGTACCATGATGGCACATAAGGCCAAGGAACTGGTGGCGGCACATTGTCCCGAGCACCTGATTATTGAGGGTGGTGCTACCGCATGGGCAACCTTGCAGGTATTGGGTTGGACGGAGTTTACCATCACTGCACAGATAGCCCCTGGCGTCGTACAAATGAGAGCCACTAACGGAACATTAGTGACTCTCAAACCAGGTAGTTATCCATGGGGCGGACTTTTTTGATTCCCATCCGGCTATACAAAACAAAAGTCTTATAGAACTCGGCTATTCAAATGTTTTATAGAGCGTGGAGGTATTGTGACGACCTTCCATCACCTCCATGATTTCCTCTTCTGACGACACATTGAAGTCGCCAGGGATGGTATTTTTCAACGCTGCAGCGGCCAGCGAATAGTTCAGCTGTTTCTGTCGGTCGTTGGGAAAAAGGCTGACAGCATGCAGCCAGCCACCCATGAAGGCATCGCCCACACCGACTGGGTCTATCACGTCAGGAATATCGATAAGGGGTGCCTGCAGGAGTTTTCCTTCCGTCCAAAGCAGGGCCGTTAACACATGATGGCTGGAACTGACGATATTACGCATACCCATCATCCAATGCTTCAGACGCGGATATTGTGCGTGCAGTTGGTCGAACCACTCGCTATATTCCTTCATCTGCATCTCGAAGTTCGAGTCTGTGGCAGTAAACGGTGGCTGAGGATGTTCGGATAACCATTCAAACTCAATGGCATCGCCAAACATCATATCACAGCGTGACAGCATGGTGCTGAGTGTCTTGCGAGGTTCGGCACCCTCATACTTCCACAGATTCTTACGATAGTTGATATCGAAACATATAGTAACCCCCAGCTCATCAGCGATGTCAAGCGCCTCAAAGGTAGCTGCTGCTGCCTGGGGAGAGATGGCTGCCGTAATGCCTGAAACATGGAAATAGTCACAGTCCTTCAGTATCTCGCGCCAAGGTATCATGCCTGGAGCCAAGTCATAATAGGCAGAATAGGCACGATCGTACACCACCTTCGCCGGACGCATACCGGCAGCAGGCTCGAAATAATAGGTACCGATACGCTGACCGCCATACAGCACACGACTGGTATCAACACCCAACTGAGCCAGACTCATGGCTCCTGCGTGACCGACTGGCGTGTCGGGCAATCGGGTGATATAGGTTACATTTTCGCCCTGGGTGGCTAGCGATACGGCAACATTAGCCTCGCTGCCTCCATACTTGCTGGTAAACAGGTCACCCTGCGTCAGTCGCAACTGGTTGGGCTTGGAAAAGCGGAGCAACAATTCTCCGAAGGTTACAATACGTTGTTTCTTCATTGATAAAGTCTTCATTGTTTTGTTTGTGCGCTGCAAAGATAATAAATAAAGTGAAAAGTGAAAAGTGAAAAGTGAAAAATTTGCTTCCGCTACATGTAATTCTGAAATATTTTGTATTTTTGCAGCATGGAACAACTATTGCACTACTGCTGGAAACATAAAATTTGGCCTTTAGGAGGGCTCGAAACCACTGACGGACGCCCCGTTGAGGTCATAGACCCTGGTTTGCACAACCACAACAGCGGTCCCGACTTCTTCAATGCGAAGGTGAACATTGGCGGAACGTTGTGGGTGGGGAACGTGGAAATTCACGACAAATCGAGCGACTGGTACCTACATGGTCATCAAAATGACGCCCACTATAATAATGTGGTGCTGCATGTTGTAGGCATTGTCGACCGCGATGTGCAGACAGAAGAGGGCAACTATGTTCCGCAAATGCAGCTGACCGTTCCCCCGTCTGTTCACAACAACTACGAGGAACTGCTACGTACCGATGCCTATCCTCCCTGTTATCGGATTATTCCCTCGCTGTCCAGTCTTACCGTCCATTCGTGGATGGCTGCACTGCAGACAGAACGGCTGGAGCAGAAGACCATCGCCATTGAACAACGCGTGAAGCAAACGGGTGGTTCCTGGGAGGATGCCTACTTCATCACACTGGCCCGCAACTATGGTTTCGGCATCAATGGCGATGCTTTTGAGGAGTGGGCGCGCCATATTCCCCTGCAGGCTGTGGGCAAGCATCGAGACGACCTGTTCCAGATTGAGGCTATCTTCATGGGACAGGCAGGACTGTTGGAGCTTAATGCCATTCCTGCCCGTTATCAGCAGGATGCGCTGAACGAGGGGTACTTCGCCAAATTGCGCAAGGAATACCAGTATCTCGCCCATAAGTTCACGCTGCAACCCATGAATGCCGAGCGCTGGCGATTCCTGCGACTGCGCCCGCAGAACTTCCCTCATATCCGTATCGCACAACTGGCAAATATGTACTATCAGCGCCGTAACTCCCTGTCGGCTTTGGTAGAATGTCGCGATATGGTGGCAATGGCAGACTTGTTGCAGACTCAGGTAACGCCTTATTGGGAGACACACTACACCTTTGGCTCGGAGAGTGTGCGCAGCACCAAGCATCTGTCGCCATCATCGCTCAATCTCCTGATAATCAACACCTGCATCCCCGTACTCTTTGCCTACGGACGCCATGCGATGAAGGAAGAACTGTGCGACAGAGCCTTTGATTTTCTGGAGGAGCTGAAATCGGAGAACAACCACATTATCCGCATGTGGCAGGAATGCGGACTGGATGTCAAGACGGCAGGCGATTCACAGGCGCTGATTCAACTGAAAAGAGAATATTGCGACAAGCGCGACTGTCTGCGCTGCCGGATTGGGTTTGAATATTTAAGGCGGAATACCGGGATAACGGAATACCGTAATACCGAAAAATAAAAAGGAATAAAATGGATAAATATTGTTTTGAGACCCGTATGGAGGTTCGCGACTACGAGTGCGACATCGAGGGCATTGTAAATAATGCCAACTACCTGCATTATACTGAACACACTCGCCACCTGTTTCTGAAACAGTGCGGACTGTCCTTCGCCGAGATGCACGAGAAGGGTGTTGACGCCGTAGTGGCTCGCATGAATCTGCAGTATAAGACTCCCCTGCGTTGCGACGATGAGTTTATTTCCCGCCTATGGCTGGAGAAACAAGGCATCAAGTACGTCTTCCATCAGGACATTTTCCGTGCTTCCGACGAAGCACTGTGCTTCCGCGGCGACATCACATTGGTTTGTTTGGTGAACGGCCGTTTGTCGGACAGCGAAGACTACAACCGCGTCTTTGCTCCCTATCTATAGCAGGCGACGGGCAAAATAGCGTACAGGGTACCATACCGACAGGAAACCTACGGCTAACACCGTCAGGAAAATGAGTACGATATCCCACGGATGGACACTGACGGGATAGGCATCAACGACAAAATTGCCTTCACTGCTACCCAGTCGTACCAGTCCGTAAGCTTGTTGCAACCAACAAAGCAACAATCCGAGAGCAATGCCAATCATGGCACCGATGGCTGAGATAAGACGACCTTCAAAGAGGAAGATGCGTGTTATCTGGCGGTCGCTGGCACCCAGATTGCGTAGAGTAACCACATCCCGCCGCTTGTCAATAATCAACATAGACAGAGAACCTATGATATTGAAGCAAGCAATGACAAGAATGAAAGTCAGGAAGA
>JAEEGL015930709.1_pt1 | contig 11041 bp, 10 predicted proteins | sample 9134231 | NCBI WGS metagenome assembly JAEEGL01 (sample SAMN16246548, study PRJNA631951) | gut metagenome | biome: gut microbiome; feature: rumen; material: fiber-attached | host: Bos | place: Iran: Karaj | collected 2018-10
CATCCGCACAGACATCCAGGATCTTATTTACCAAAGTCTGAGAAAAGGAAAATAAAAAACGTTATTGCGTTATTGCGGGAGTGCGGGAGTGCGTTATTGCGGGAGTGCGGGAGTGCTTACTTGCCGCGACCTTGCAGGATGATAAGGACGGTATAAACCAGAATCTTTATATCGGTGGCCAGCGACATGTTCTCAAGATAAAGAAGGTCGTAGCGCAGACGTTCAACCATCTCGTCAACATTCTCCGCATAGCCGTATTTTACCTGTCCCCATGAGGTGATGCCTGGTTTCACTTTCTGCAGCAACAGATACTCGGGAGCCCGCTCTACTATCTTGTCAATGAAAAACTGGCGTTCGGGGCGGGGACCGACAATGGACATTGTCCCCCTAAGAACGTTGTAAAACTGAGGGATCTCATCGAGGCGGTATTTGCGCATGACACGGCCGAACGGGGTAATGCGGGGGTCGTCGTCCTTGGACAACGCGGGGCCGCCTGCCTCGGCGTCAACATACATGGAGCGGAACTTATGCATCTTGAAAGGCTTGCCTCTGTAGCCCACACGCTCCTGAGCGTAGAAAACTGGTCCCGGCGAGGTGAGCTTTACAATTAGCGCCGTGATGACGAACACCGGCGAGAGCAGTATCATGGCCAGAAGCGAGAGCAGTATGTCCATAAGCCTCTTGACCGAATACTGCCACTCCTCCATAGGTCGGGGATTGATAGTGATGAGAGGCGAGTGGAAGATGGAGTTGAGCTTCACAGAACCATATACGATGTCGCGCAAATCGGGGGTGATTTTGATTATCACATCGTCGCGACGGTCGAGCAGTCGGATTATCTCGTTGATTTTCGAGTTCTCATAATCCTCGATAGCGAAAATGACCTCCTCAATATTGTATTTCTCTATAATCGCATTGATGTCGGCGACACTGCCCAAATGCGGCATCACGGCGCTGAGGCGCTCATCGATTCGGCCGTTGACAGTGATGAAGCCAACGAAGAGATTTCCCGAATAGACCGCCTGGCTATCGAGATCCTGATAGGTTTGGAAAGCTTTTTCCTTGCTGCCTATCAGCAAAGTGGGGAAGCCAATCCTGCGGGTGTGGACCATACGGGCGGTATGGGAGGTTATGAGAAGTCGTCCAAGATAGGTTATGCCGAAATGAAGGAGGAACAGCACCACGAAACTGACATAGTAGTTGCGATAGGTGCGAATGTTATCGTCGAGCAGGAGTGCGAAGAAGATAACTATGACTCCTATCAACGAAGCCCAAAAAGTCATCTGCAATTCCTTCAGACGAGCCTTGCGGTAGACATCCTTGTAGGTGCCCTGCATGGCATAGAAAACACACCACGCCAAGGGGAGCAATGCGATACCCCACCAGAAATGCGGATCGTGAAAGACGAGGTTGAAGTCGTCCAAACTGTCGTTGTCGATGGACATTTTGCGGTAGAAGAAGAACAGCGCCCACGCTGTCAGCGCCGCAAAAGCATCCCACAAAACATACTTTAAAGTCTGCCTCCTCTTGTTCACACTTACATCATTATGAGTTTCACATTGTCGATGAAGAGGTTGCCCGACTTTCCACTATCGTTGAGGATTGTGAAATGAGGACGGATGTCGGGATAGTGGTTGTACTTGTCAGACCATAGCGCGCCGAGGTTGACATACAGCTTACGCCATCCCTGGTACGGCTTGCCATAGACACGCATATGAGACTGCATGACGTTGAGACCGTCGGTAGTGGTCGGGTTGTTTAATCCAATGGAGAAATCGAGGTCGCTCCAATAGTCGATTTCGAGATACAGCACCGCGGTAGGGTCCTCGATATGGAAGGTAGTGTCACTCCAGAAATGGATGTACTTGTCGTCTGACGTAACACGCACAACTCCGCATCCGTAACCCGAGCGGACTGTGTCGGTGGCGTAACAGACTGTCATTGACGAGTCAATGGAAATCTGTCCCGGACCCGGTTCGAAAAACTCTTTCCACAGTACCTTCATAACACTCTTAGTGATGTAGCGTGTCTGAATGGTACCGAGGTCTGTGACCGAATCTTTTGCCAGACGCACACTGTCAATCTGAATCATCTCGTAGAAAGGATAATAGATGCGTTTGCCAGATATACCGTCCTGTTTTACCACAGGAGTGACGCGCACATAATTAATAAGTCCCTGTCTCAGAACCGGTATCTTGCACGGCAGTTGGAATGTGCCGAGATTGGTTTCGGCGGTATCGTTCTCAACCCAGATAACAACATTCACAGCGTCGATCTCGTTGGTGAAGAAACCCGACTCAGGGCTCCATGAGTCGCCGGGATTGTCGACAACATTCATAGCGTCGATCTTGATATATGAGGGTTCGGTCACGTCGCCCTCATAACGGTCGCAGGCCGACAGTGCCGCAATTGCGCATAATATAGTCAGAAATATTTTTTTCATATTGTATAAACGGAATACAAGTAGTGTTTATTGCACAGGCGTTGTTTTTTTCTTCCGCTGGGCGACAGTGAGGCCGATGAAAGCTACTATCATTCCGGCAACTTTCATCCAGGTGAGCGTCTCTTGGCCTATTGCCAGCGCCAGCAGTAGCGAAAACACAGGTATGATATTGTTATATACCGATCCCGCCGTCGCTCCCAAATGGCGCATTCCATAGTTGAAGCACATGTAGGCCGCCGTGGAGCACAGTATGCCGAGAAAAGCGATGTAAAACCACATCCGGGGACTGTAGCTCAGCAACGGCAGATTGGACCCATCCTTTAAAAGCATGAGCGGCAGGAAATAGACCAAACCTATAAGGTTCTGCCAACTGGTGATTGTCATGGGGTGATAGTGGTCCAGCACCTTGACCAGAATGATTGTGTAGAAAACAGCTATCATCACCGCACATCCAAGCAATATCAATCCCTTGGGGCTTGCGGTGAATGAAAAATCGTCGTTCAACGACATCAAGGCTATGCCGACCAATGACAACAGCACACCCACCACGGCTCCTATACGTAGTTTCTCCTTATAGACCAACGACATGGCGAAAGGAATAAACAACGGTATTGTGGCCACAATAATAGATGCCAGACTTCCCGACACATACTGCACACCGCCAGTCTCGCAGATGCTGTAGAGGAACGGTTCGGCAAAAGCAAGGAGGAGAAAAAACTTCCAGTGTTCTTTCTTGATTCTCTCCAGACGTCCCGTCACGAGCAGCAACGGCATTGTGAATACCGTGGCGACAAGCATTCTGCCTGTAAGAATGATGGTCGGGGTTATGTGGGGTTCGTTAAGGAACAATCCTTTGGTGAAAATAAACGACGCACCCCAAAAAGCCGACGACACCAGAAGCAACAGTTGTGGAAGATATGAGCGTTTCGACAACATAGATCAGTTGTTATAGTGTATCTCTTCAAGGTTTTCCTGAACCATGTCTTTCAGCCAATTATAGACCTTCACGTCATTCATGTCCATTCCGTCAAGGGCCTCATGTATCTCGTCGGTATCGAACACAAACTCACCATCGTCTGTAATATGACGGTATATTATGTGAATGTCCTGGTGTGCGGCGCAAAGCATCACTATGGTACCCGACAGGTCTCCCATCGGCGGACGGTCCCAATGGTTGTGTTGGAACCAGAAATTGAGTGTGGTACCTTTGCCCACGGTACTCTCTATCTTCATACCACCTCCACAGTTCTCGGAATTCATCTTGATAAGCGGAAGGCCAAGTCCCACTTTTCTTGTGGTGCGCGAGGTGGTGTAAGGGTCGGTGACCTTGGCGAGGAATTCGGGCGACATACCCTTGCCGTTGTCTTCGATAGTGAAAGCGTAGACGTTGTCTTTCAGACTGTCGCGAATAGTCAGTTTCACAAGCGAGGAATCGGCAGCCGTGGAATTCTCCATCAGGTCGTATACATGCATTGCGAGTTCTTTCATGAATGTCAAAAAATTAAAGTGTTTTTGGAAATTCGCAGATCTCAAGATCTTTGGGTTTGTCGTCGAGGGTCAGCCTCACTAGGGTTGATTTTTTGTGGAAGCCCTGGACTCCCGCTGCGCCGGGGTTTATATGAAGCATATTGTATCTATCGTCGTACATGACGCGAAGTATGTGGGAATGGCCGGCGACAAAAATATCGGGTCTCTCCGACTCGAACAGAGGGATGAGATTCTTGATATAATGTCCCGGATATCCGCCTATATGTGTCATCACAATCTTGTATTTCTCTCTGCGGAACAACTGACATTCGGGTATCGTGTAACGGAGGTCCCATCCGTCAGTGTTTCCGAACACAGCCACGGTGGGTTTGAATTGACGCAACTCGTCAAGCACTCCAATCCCGATATCGCCGGCATGCCACAACTCGTCGCAGTCCTTGAAAAAGGTGTATACCTGCTGTGGAATAACTCCGTGCGTGTCTGAGAGAATACCTATTCTTAACATAGCGGCTGACGACAGCTTAAAGGATTATATATCACAAAATCAAACCACCTGGTTTGTTTTTCTAACGTAAATAGGGATTAGCTTCATTGCGAGACCGGGATAGAAACGCAGCATCAGGTCGAGTATTCTCAAGCTGGCTTTTTTCTTCAGGTATGGATTGCTTTTGTAGTTAGGAATCTGGCATTCCAGCTCGACACGGATCTTGTTCAAAACGGTTTTCTTAGGCTCGGTGGAATTGCTCACATAGTTGAACACTGACGACAGATAGCCTTTTTTGAAATAGATGAAATCCACCTCGTCCTTGTACTCCTCATACACTCCCTTGGCTTTCAGATAGGACATCAGCGACGAGAATGTGGCCAGACGCTTTTCGTATTTCGTACTATCCTTGGTGGTTGTCACGGAACCGGGGCGCAGAATGTAATGATACAACGGCTCGTCGACATGCGCCATAGACTTGGCGAAGACCAGCGCGCCGGTCACAAAGAAGCTGTCGTCGGCACTTCGCGACTCAGGGAAATGTATCTCGTTACGCTCTATCATCTCGCGGCGATAGATGTATGTCGAAAATAGCGAAACATAATGCGTCAGGAAGTAACGTTTGGAGTCGTCCGACAGCACTCCCGGGGCGAAATCGGGGTTCTTGACAGTCTCCGACGGGCTTCCGTCGAGAAAATCCTTCGAAATCTGACAGCAGCACATGTCTACACCTCCTTGCACAAGAGCCTCGTTGTATAGCTTTTCGAACATGTCGGGCTCAATCCAGTCGTCGCTGTCAACAAAAGCTATGTACTCCCCTTTCGCGAAAGGAATTCCAAAGTTGCGGGCCATTCCCGCTCCAACATTGTGCTCGGGCTTGAGGAACACGAACTGCTGCTCGCGTCTGTGACCGGCAATCATGTTCTTGACCAGCTCGATGCTGTTGTCCGGACCATGGTCGTCCACAAAAATAAACTCCATCTCTTCCAATGTCTGGTCGAGCAATGACTGGGCGCATTTCTCAATATACTGAGCAACGCCGTAAACTGGCAATATAACCGAAACTTTTGTCAATGTTATGGATTTTGGGGTAAATAATAATATTACAGGCCTTGATACTCTCTTGTCTCGTCTTTCACGTTGGCCTCGAGCGACTCACGTATCATTGCCTTCAGACGCAGGGTTTCTTTGTCAACTTCGTCGCGTTTCGCGGGACGGTAAAGGTTTTTGTATCTTAGTTTGGGCGAAACGTCGAACTTCAGCTTGGGCATTGTTCCGAACACATCGACGGCCAGACGCACAGGCATCGGACTCTGAACCAACTCTACGTGATAGTCGTAGTTGTTGTCGAGATTATGGCGCCCTTCGGCCACGATTTGGTACTTGTGAAGCGAGAGGAGGAAAGGATAGACTTCGAGTTCTTTGCGGAAAACCGTCATTGCCACATCAAGGCTGTCGACGTGGATTTTAGTGTCGTCCTCACGCCATTTCTTTAGTTGGAGCAACTTGGCTATACGGTCTATATCCTTGTTGTCGAGCACCACAAGATCCTGTCCTGTCAGGGCGGCGGCGCCGCGAAGCGTGCTCATTTTGGGCTGATAGAATGCGTTGACGTAGGTCTCGGCGCAGAGATGGAAGTCTGCAGCACCCTCTAAATCGTTGAGAAGAGGCACAAGTGTGTCGACATAAGGTATCATCTCTATGAGTTCCTGGATATTGATGTCGAGCAGGTGGAAATCCATACCCACGAATATGTGGTTGACTCTCGGTGTGCGGTACAGTCCTGTCAACTGCATACGGGCCGCCTTGCAGACAAAGCCCACCTGGTTGAGCACCGCCACACCGTCCTTGATCTGGACATCACCGGCAACCTCGCGGAGGTCGTTGTCAAAGGCAGTGGCTTCCTTGATGCGTGTATGGAGAGTGAAATCCACATCCTTGGGCACTATGAAGGGATGCGCCGAGGTGTCGACATTGTCTTCTTTGCGCTGCGCCTCGAGGGTGTCGGCGTCGGTGCCCATGCCGCTCAAAGCGTCGAGTAGGTCGTCAACATTGGTGTAGTTGGAGGTGAAGTATAGATCACCCTTTAGCATATCCTGATGGTCGAGCCATTTCTCGAGTCCGGTGACAGCTCCCGAGAGATAAAAGTCCGAATTGCCAAATACCACATTGGCACTGGCTATCTCACATCTTTCAGGCTTATAATTGAACTTTATGTCTGGAATCTGCACAAGATAGTCCATCTGTTCAAGGTCTATATATCCGCGCTTGAAGTCGATGTCAAGATTCGGCGACCACTGCTGCAGGGTGCCTTCCCTCGACGGGTTGTAGTTGGCACCGCCCTTTATTGTCAAGCCAGCAAGATCGATGACCGAGCTATCGTTGAGTTCGCAATGCAGGTCGTTGCTGCCGAAATTGATATCATATCTTACCTGGTCGCTGTTTTTTGCTTTGGGAATCATCGCAAAAGAGCCTTTGGGTGAGTTCATACGGGCGTTGATGGAGTCCATTGATCCGGCAAGGGTGGCGATATCGAAGTCGCACACCATGCGGAACGGCTGGGTTGTGTCGAAAATATCGTTGATGGCCACCTGCATTCTTGTCTTGCCGAGTGCGCCGTCAATTTTGTCGTTGGGCATCCTGGCGTCGAGTCCGTCGGCGGTGATGACAGCGGAGAGCAGCTCATTGAAAAGTCCGCGTTTCATCTTGGAAGGTAGCTGGATATTGACATTTCCTTTGGGAATACGGGCATATATTGTGTCGTATTCGACGTCGATGTCCGTCAACGCTATGTCGCCACTCAGCTTCATATTGGCGAAGTCGCTTTTCTGTAGCTGTTCGAGGTTCGTTTGGGCTTTGAGGTTCAGACGGGCGCGTCCGTCGAGCCTCATCTCCACATCGTCGGGCAACATTGGCTTGGCGTCGGCGAGATAAATGGAGCCTTTAACGACAGCGTCAGTGTTCATCTTGCCCATCAGGTCGTCGATACTACCTGTAAGTTCAACTGTATTGCGGCCTGTACGAGCAGCCAGTTTTGTGATGGCCACATCGGAAACGCCTTTGTCGTTGAGGTCAAGATTTGCCGTTATGTCGGCGTTGATGTTGTTGAAGTCATATGGCAGCATGGAACGGTCGCTGAAACGTCCGTCACAAAGTTTAAGCCGTGCGGTGACCTGAGGCATCACACTGTCGCCCAACTCGCCCTTCACCGTTCCTGACAGTTCGGCCGCGGCGTCAAGTTTCATGCTTTGCTGCCATTCCGTGAACTGGGCCGGCAGCATTGCGAGTAGTTCTTTGACACCCCAACTGTTGGTAGCATATGTGAGATCTAACGACATGGGACGGTCCTCCTTAGGCAAATCAACCAAACCCGCCATCTTGATTGTGTATCCTTTCAGGTCGGCGTCGAGATGGTCTACAGTGTAGCTGCCTTTCTCTATATCGCCCGAGAGGGAGCCCTCAACCGTCAAAAGTTTTCCTTTTCTGGCCTCTACAGCGGAGTTGACAAACTGCTGGTCGTCCATCTCGATCTTTCCGTCCGCAACCGACAAATTGATGTCACCTGTCAATGTGCCCTCTTTTGTGTCGCCGTCAACTTTGAAGACAACGTCTCTCAACAATGCGTCAACCTTCGAGCTGTCACCATACATCTTGAATTTGAGCTCATCGACATCAAGTTTCATCTTTGCTTCGATGTTGTTTTTCTCGTAAAGACCGTCTATGGCGAGATTCAGTTCGTCCAGTGCCGCCAACATGTTTGAGCTCTCGTCTCTGTAATCGGCGTCAAGATGTTTTACCTTGATGCTTTGTAGCGACATGAGTTCGGGCATCTCGAAGGGTTTCGATGACGTGGTGTCGTCCGATGACGGGAAAATATCATAGTTCGACTGGCCGTCAACATTGGTGTACAGTGTGGCGCTGATATTGTCGACAACAAGTTTTGTCACTTCAATATTCTTGTTCTTAAGATACTCGCGAAGATTGATACCTACACTCACATTGCCTATGTTGGCAAGTGTGTCGTTTGGAGAGCCTTCCATGGGATTGATCAGAGTGACTCCCTCAACATCAAGTCCCACATATGGGAATGTTTTGAAGAGGGTAAAATCAACATCGTTGAAATGATTTTCGCATAGTATAAATTTGTCGGACAATTTGTTGACTATCGAGGTGAGTCGGGATGGTGTCAGCACCAGCCACATGACGACACATATAGCCACAACAACAAGACCAAGTAGCGACCCAAGCGAGATAAGGGTTATTTTCCACCCTTTTTTCATTTTGTGCTTCTCTTTCGGTGTTTCAGGAGTCTGCTCCACCTGTATATCGGTATTTTCCATTTAGTTTCCTGGTTTTGGTAAAGAGGCGTCCACGCCTGCGGGGAAAAAATCAATTCACTCTGGTATATTCAGAAACATTGCCATATTTGTCCCTGAACTTCATAACTTTGCTGTCGAGAGCGGTAATGGTATAGGTTTTGGGGACAACTCCACCCATTTCCATTTGGTGTATGAGAGTGAGTTGGCTGTTGCTCTCGTCAAACGACCACGTGAAGGGCTGTCCCTCCTCCTCCTGCACATCGTCGCCTGTATCCCAGGTAACGCCAGTGCTATCGGCGTCGAAGCGGTAATACTCGGTTCCGCTGACCCATTTGCCTATAATCAGATTGCCGTCGAATGTCGGATCGTCGTGACATGCCGCGAACACCAAGCTCATAACAGCGGCAAAAAACAGCAATAACAATCTTTTAGTCTTCATTCGTTTTTATTTTTCCAAAGTTTTTAAAAACTCATATGCTTTTATCATCTCCGCCCGTATTAACCATCCATGCTTTCAGTTCACCACTTTCCGCTCTCAACTCACTACATAAACATCTTTGTACATGCGGCCATACCCATCGTAGTCCATCCCGTAGCCGACAATGAAATCGTTTGGTATCGAACGGCCTATATAGTCTATTTTGAATTTTTTGGTAAAACTGTCAGGTTTGAAGAAAAAGGTGGCGATAGATATTGAGGCGGGTTCGAGTTTACGCAGTTCGTCGAGCATTGCCTCCATCGTGATGCCTGTGTCCACTATGTCCTCAACAATGACGACATGGCGTCCTTTGCATTTTGCAGGGAAAGGCAGGTCGGACGACACTTTGCCGGTACTGCTCATACCTTTGTACGAGGTGTACTTCACAAAACAAATCTCAGCGTCAAAATCGAGTGAGCGAGCCAGGTCGCTCATAAACATATACGAGCCAGTCAGTGTGGGACAGAACAAAGGATTCTTGTCTTTCAAGTCGCGAGAGATCTGCTTTGCCACACAATTCACGACCTCCTTGATTTCCGTCTCGGGCATATACATCCCAAAACTCCTGTCATGTATCCGTATCATTACACCAGACTTCAAAGATCAGACTTTAGTCATCTACTCCTCTTCCGGTTCCTCCACAGAGTCAAGCACCAGGCGGAAACCATGGAAACCATAGCCATAGTCTGGCTGATACCAGCTGCGGTCGCTCACGGTGCAGCCCCATGAGGGACTATTCAGGCATCCGCCTCTTAGTATGCGGCTTTCGCCATGACGCGGTCCGCGGGGGTTCGTCTGCGCCTCGGCCGAGTATGCCTCGTACCAGTCCGAGCACCATTCCCATACATTGCCGGCCATGTCGTGGAGGCCCAGTTCATTGGGTTTCTTCTGTCCCACGGGATGGGTGTAATTGCCAGAGTTCATTCCGTACCAGGCCACCGATCCAGGGTCTCCGTCCTGTCCAGGATAAACATAGTTCTTTGAGAGATTTCCTCCACGTGCGGCAAACTCCCATTCCGCCTCGGTGGGCAAGCGGAAACGGTAGCCTGTCATCTGCGACAGACGGGCGATGAACATCTGCACATCATTCCACGACACCTGCTCGACGGGCAAGCTGTCGTTGTATGTCCAACGGCTTGGATTGTTGCCCATCACGGTGGTCCACAGACGCTGTGTCACCTCGAACTTGCCCATATAGAATGAATCGAGAGTAACCTGGTGCGTGGGGAATTCGGCTTCATAGTTGTGTTTGGCGGCACCGGGGCGTGTGCAGCCCATGGTGAATGTGCCTCCCGGGACAGGCATCATCCTGAACTTCATGTCGCCAACCTTAATATCCACCGAGCCATCGTCGACCTCGACCGAAAAGCGTATCACGCTGTCGGCAGCATTGTATCCGTTCGAGTCAGGCTCGTACGGAATCCCCCTGAAGTCAGGCAGATCATAGACTATTATCTTCTTGCCCTTGCCCGCCTTAATGTTTTTCCCGATATCTCCCGCCATGTTCTGGATATAGTCTCCATAATAGCGGCCACCGTCAATGGAGACACAGACACGGATGTTGGCATCTTTGCTGAGATCGTAGGTCACAGTTACCTCCTTATCCTGTCGTTGGAAGGCCACGTTGGTAATGTTTTGCGCACCAACATAGTTGAAAAACAACATCGCAAGCAAGAATAACATTCTATTTTTCATATATATACAACTTTTTTAAACACATTTATGCCAAATTGCAAATATACGAATAAAATGTTAAATATCGTCTTTTATATTGTATTTATTAATAAAAAAAGAGCCAACAGGGTTGTGCAAATCACTTGTTTTTAGTA
>JAEEGL016536570.1_pt1 | contig 11041 bp, 9 predicted proteins | sample 9134231 | NCBI WGS metagenome assembly JAEEGL01 (sample SAMN16246548, study PRJNA631951) | gut metagenome | biome: gut microbiome; feature: rumen; material: fiber-attached | host: Bos | place: Iran: Karaj | collected 2018-10
AGGTTGCGGAGAACGGCGAGATCACCGGATACAAGATGAGATGTGACAAGTCCAAGCTCACAACAGTAAAGGCGCTCCAGTCCATCGGCTATGAGACCATCGCAAGCGGAGATTCCTTCAACGATCTCGGAATGATCGAGGCGAGCAAGGCGGGATTTTTATTCCGTACCACCGAGCAGCTTAAGAAGGATTATCCCCAGTATCCCGCATTCGAAGAGTACGATGAGCTTCTTAATGCGATCGCTGAAGCTACGAAGGCATAAGATTTGACCAATTACAAGCTGATAATCAGATATGACGGCACCGGATACCGCGGATGGGAGCATCAGCCCGGGGAAGAGAAGACCATACAGGGCAAACTCGAGACCGCGGTAATAAGGATGCTGAACCCTTCGGGATGCGAAAACGGTGCCGATGACAGGCTTGGAAGCTTTGAAGGGGATATTCCTGAGATAATATCCGCGGGAAGGACAGACGGCGGTGTATCCGCTGAAGGCATGTGCGCGAACGTAAGACTCGATACGGTTCTTGACTGCGTACAGATAAGGGATTCCTTAAACCGTAATCTTCCCGATGACATCTGCGTCATTAGCGTTGAGAAGGCGGGAGACAGATTCCATGCCAGATACAACGCGACCGGCAAGACCTACAGATATACCTGCTATGCCGGGCAGCTCAAACCCGTCTTTGACAGAAGATACTGTTATGAACCGGGAAGTATGCCCGATATCGCAGCTATGAAGAAGGCAGCGGGGCTGATGATCGGCGAACACGACTTTACTTCCTTTTGCGGAAATCCGCGGATGAAGAAATCCTGTGTCAGGTGTGTTGACAGGATCGACATCGAAGAATGCGGAGGATATGTTACCTTTACATATCACGGAAACGGATTCCTACAGTATATGGTCCGTATCATGACGGGAACTCTCATGGAAGTCGGACTCGGTAAGAGAACTCCGGAATCCGTGAGTGAGGTTCTGGATGCGAAGGACAGGGCGGCTGCGGGATTTACCGCGCCTGCAAGAGGCCTCAGACTTATAAGCGTTGATTATGATTAAAGCAGCTTGATCCCGGGAGAGATAAATGTCTGAAGAATGTTTGTTCATAAGAGCGGATATGAATTCCGAAATATCCACGGGACATGTAATGCGGTGCTTATCGATAGCCGATGCTGCCGCGAGAATGGGTAAGAAAGCCACCTTTATCACGGCGGATGATTCGCCGAAGGAACTCATTGAGAGCAGGGGACACAGATGCATAGTCCTCGGCACAAAGTGGAATGACCTTCAGGGCGAGCTTCCCGCACTTGAGAAGGTGATCGCATCCGAGAAGGCGGACAGACTTCTCGTAGACCACTACAGCGTAACCGAGGAATATCTGAAAAGGCTGAACGGACTGACTCAGGTTTATTATCTTGACGATCTGAAGGCGTTCGATTATCCCGTAAGCGCAGTCATCTGCTATGCGGTATACGGAGAAGATTATTACACGGACAAAGATCATAAAAAGAAATACTTCCTCGGATGTGAATATGCTCCATTAAGGGAAGCGTTTGAACATCCCCATCCGAAGATGATAAACGATAAGATCGGTAACATTCTTATCATGACCGGAGGCTCAGATCCGTACGGCATAGCGGAAGGCGTGCTCGGATCGCTCGCACTTGATGAATATGTGAGCGTGAATGTCATCTGCGGAAGATACAGCGGAATGAAGGAAAGGCTCACGGAACTTTTCGGTGACAGGGAAAATGTTCATATATATCCGTTCGTTGAAAATGTATGGGAGCTGTACGATGAAGCGGATGTCGCGATATCCGCGGGGGGCTCCACCCTTTACGAGCTTGCTTCGATGGGAGTGCCTGTGATCACGTATTCCTTTGCGGACAACCAGATCCCGAATGTGAGCTCATTTGATAAAAAAGGTCTCATGCCCTGTGCGGGTGATGCCAGAAAAGATGACATCCATGCAGGCATCATAAAGCATCTGGATGAAATGAGACCGTCCGAAGTAAGAAAATGCATTTCCGGAAGACTGATGAAGCTTGTTGACGGAAAAGGCGCGGAAAGACTCGCGCACGCTCTGCTTGATACCGGAAAATAAAAATGGCAAGGACTGCCCGGTTTTGCGGGACACTGACTGATAATGCGAAAGATATTCGGTAAATTAAATAAGATCCTTTCTTCCGCTCAGAAAAAGAAGATGGTTCTTCTTACGGTCATGATGATCTTCGGTGCACTTCTACAGACCGCCGGAGTCGGACTTCTTGTTTCTGTCGTAAATATCGTCATCGATCCGGTGAAGAGTGCGGAGAGTGATATCGCAAGGATCTTCTACGACATTCTCGGCACGGATGCGGAGCACGGATACAAGCTCTTCCAGTACTGCGTCATGGGGACTATGATAATTGTCTTCATCGTAAAGAATCTGTATCTCTATCTTCAGCAGAAGGCAATGTATGCTTTCGTTTACAAGAACCAGTTCTCAACTTCCGAAAAGATGATGAGGAATTTTGTACGCAGGGATTACGAGTTCTATCTGAACGCGGACACTGCGGTTGTACAGCGTTCGATCACTTCGGATGTAAACAATATGTACGCCCTGATACTTGCTATACTGCAGCTTGTTTCGGACGGATTTGTATCTCTTTGCGTATGTGCATTCTGTCTTGCAAAGAGCGGACTTATGACTGTTATTCTTGCTACGGTGCTCATCCTGCTTCTTGCACTGATCAAGAAAGTTCTCAAGCCCATCATGTACAAAGCGGGCAAGGACAATCAGGATTTCTACAGCGGTCTTTTCAAGTGGATCTCACAGAGCGTTCAGGGGATCAAGGAAGTCAAGATCTTCGGACGAGAGAAATATTTCGTGGACAGCTACAACAAATGCGGAAACGGTTATGTAAATGCGGTCCAGAAATACAGCCTCTACAGCAATGTTCCCAAGCTGCTTATCGAAGCGGTGTGTGTTGCGGTAATGATGATCTATATGATCGTAATGATCGCGCTCGGCAGAAGTTCGGAAGCACTGATCAGTGATTTTGCAACTCTGGCAGCAGCTGCACTTGTTCTATTGCCTGCGGTCAACAGGATCAACAACCAGATCAATTCAATGTCGTATTTCGAACCCTTCCTGATGAATGTCAGCGACAATCTCCGGGAAGATATAGATGATGCAAATACTGACATGACCTTTGCCGGCAATGTTGAGAAGATGTCGCTTTCCGACAGTATCACATTTGACGGCATCACTTATTCATATCCCGGATCCGATGTAAAGATTCTCAATAAAGCAGACCTGAAGATCCCTATCGGATCGAGCATCGGAATTGTTGGAACGACCGGTGCGGGAAAGAGTACACTCGTAGATATCATGCTCGGACTTCTTAAACCTTCTGAAGGCGTAATAAGAGCGGATGGAACCGATATCAGGGATAACTACAGAAGCTTTCTTAAAAACGTCGGCTATATTCCCCAGATGATCTTCATGCTCGACGATACTATCAGAAATAACGTAGCATTCGGCATTCCTGCAGAGGAGCAGAGCGAAGAGAGAATATGGGAATCGCTCAGGGAAGCAGCACTTGATGATTTTGTAAGGTCGCTTCCGGATGGCCTTGATACGGGAATCGGCGAAAGAGGAATCAGGCTTTCGGGCGGACAGCGCCAGAGGATCGGAATCGCAAGAGCGCTTTACGGCGATCCCGAAGTGCTGATCCTTGATGAAGCAACATCCGCGCTCGATAACGAGACAGAAAACCTTATCATGGAATCCATAAACAGATTCATGGGAAGAAAGACACTTGTGATCATAGCTCACAGATTGCAGACCATCGAAAAATGTGACATGGTCTTCAGAGTGGGCGACGGACGTATAACCAGGGAAAAATGAAAAAAATTTCCGCTAAAAAACTGATCCTGTTCTTATCCGGTCTGTGCCTTGCCGTGATTGTTACCGTGCTTTCCTGCCTTACGCTTAAACTTGGACAACCCAAAAAGGCCGGACATCATGTGGTGATCTTCGGGGACAGCATCATCGCGTATGCGCAGGATGAAACATCCGTTGCAAATATGCTTGCCCGCAATACGGGGATGGATGTATTCGATCTTTCCTTCGGCGGAACTCAGATGGCGCTCAGTGCGGAAGCGGAAACGCTCGGCAATAAGAGAAACTACCTTAGCATGTATTCGATCGCACAGTCCCTGTATGCGGATGATTTTACGATCCAGGAGCATTTCTTTTCGAACGACGTTGCATCGGAATATTTCAGCGGAAGAGTTGCAAGCCTTGAGAGCCTTGATCTGAAAAATTCCGACATTGTGATCATCGAACATCTGCTGAATGATTATCACGGCGGTGTGCCGATCACTTTGGATGACGGAAGCGAATACTCCTATACGGGTGCGCTTACGGCGAGCGTATCATATATAAGGTCCGTGAATCCGGATATAAGGATTATAATTCTTTCGCCCACAAAGAAATGGCTTCTTGAAGGACCTGAAGCAGGTGAGATCGATAACGGCGGCGGGACGCTGAACACATATCTTGCTGCTCAGGAAAAGGCAGCTGAAAACCTCGGAGTCGAATATCTCGACATAACGGATATCTATGATGAAGAATATGTCACTTCCGAAGGAGAGATCATTACCGGATACGGTTATACGGTTGACGGTACCCACCCGAACTACTATGGAAGAATGGCTATAAGCGCAAGACTTGCCGAATATCTTGGGGAATCTTGAAGATGACTGTAAATGATGCTCTTGAAAAAATAAATAAAAGGATCACTAAGGAAGACAGGACGGCTTTTGTTTCCGCTTTTCTCGGCGGACTGCTGATCCATATGCCTGTGATGCTCAAGGATGTTCCGAATCACGACGGACTTGCGAGTATGTATTTTTCGCAGAATATGATCACTTCGGGAAGATGGTTTCTTTCCGCTGTCTGTGCCGCATCCTCTTTCTATACCGTGCCCTGGGTCATCGGCCTTATAGGCATTCTCGAGCTCGCGCTTACCGCAGTGCTTCTTGCGAGAATATTTGAAATCCGGGACAGGATAAGCATTTGCCTTATCTCGGCACTTCTTGTCTCGTTCCCCGCACTTGCATCGACCTTCGCGTATGTGTTCACGCTTGACGGATACATGGCGGGATTGTTTCTGGCTGTGCTTGCGGTATATCTCGTGAAGAAGGACCATTTCCTGCTCGGCGGGATCAGCCTTGCATTCAGCCTCGGTGTATACCAGTCATACCTTCCATTTGCGATGCTCCTCAGCATTTACTGCGTATGGGATGTTATGGCGAAGGGCGAAAAGGGAAGTGTAAAAAAATGCATGAACTACCTCTATATGGGTATCACGGGAGCTGTGCTCTATATCGTGATACTCGAGATCCTTCTTAAGATAGAGGGCAAGGTCCTCGATACATACCAGGGGATCGACTCTCTGGAAAATGCCGGACTGTCCGGCAGGTTATCGGCTCTACCCGGGATGTACAGGGATTTTGTAAGCTTTACTTTTTCCAAGGGATTCCTTACAGGCTATGTCTGTGCCGCTGCGGCACTCGTCCTCTTTGCGTGCGGAGCAGTATCGGCCATAGCACTTATCGTAAAATACGGTGCATTCAAAAAGGCATGGTTCTGGTGGGTCAGCCTTCTTACCGCCGTGCTGGTGCCCTTGTCGGCAAATATTGTTCTGTTCATTACCCCTAAGGTTCAGTACCATCTGATTATGAGATATCAGTGGGTTCTTCTTTTGATCGTATGCGTTGCGCTTTGTGACAGATGTGTCGCAAAAGAGATCATAGGGAAGGGCAGGGGACTTCTTTCCTTTGCGTTCGTCATTTCCGCACTTGCTGTCATCATAGCTTATGCGGTTACCGACAACATCGCTTATACAAGCCTTCAGAGAAAATACGAGAAAACCTATGCGTATGCGGTAAGGCTCCTCGACAGGATAGAACAGACGGAAGGATATTATCAGGGCATACCGATTGCGATAATGGGAGTCATCGGTGAGGATGAGTATCCGCCTTCCGAGATCACCGCACCTGTTACCGGCGATATGATAGGCTACGACAGACAGCATCTGATCTATACCGCGGATAATTACGAAGCGTTCTTCAAATACTATCTCGGTGCGACACTTAATTTTATTTCCGAGGAAGAGGAAGAGAAGATCTATTACTCGGATGAATATATCGAAATGGAAAGTTTCCCCGGGGAGACGAGCATAAAACTTGTGGACGGCGTCATCTGGGTAAAGACCGAAGATGCGGCCAGGGAATGATAAAGTTAACTATGGGAAAGGACAGGATATGATCTCCGTAATACTTCCGGCATATAACGAAGAAGATAATATCGAACCTGCAGTCAGTGAGATATCTGCAAAGCTCGAAGGCTGCGGTGAGGATTTCGAACTTCTTTTCATAAGCGACGGTTCCACGGATTCGACATATGAGAGGATCTGTGCGATCTCCGAAACGGACAGTCATGTAAAGGGAGTGGAGTTTTCAAGAAACTTCGGGAAAGAAGCAGCGATCTTTGCAGGACTTACGGTTTCGGGCGGAGATGCCGTCATCGTGATGGACTGCGATCTGCAGCATCCCGTGAGCGTATTGCCCGAGATGATAGAAAAGTGGAGAGCAGGAGCTGAGGTTGTAGAGGGGATCAAGAACAGCCGGGGCAAAGAGAATATCTTCCACAAGATGAGTGCCGGTATCTTCTACGGAATAATGAGCAAACTCATCAAGATGGATATGAACTCTTCTTCCGACTTTAAGCTGCTGGACCGCAAGGCGGTAAATGCACTTTTAAGTCTTTCCGAGAGCAATACATTCTTCAGGGCTCTTTCCTTCTGGATCGGTTTTAAGACTGACAAAGTATATTACGATGTCGAGGAAAGAAGGAGCGGCAAGAGCAAGTGGTCAACAAGAGGCCTCATGCGTTATGCGATACAGAACACAACCTCCTTCTCGACGCTTCCCTTAAAGCTGGTAACGGCGATGGGATGGATATTCATAGTGTTTGCGATGGTGCTGGGTTTGCAGACACTTGTGAGATTTTTCTCCGGTAACAGTGCGGACGGATTTACGACCGTCATCCTGCTTCTTCTGATAGTCGGAGGTTTCATGATGCTGAGCCTCGGCATTGCCGGGCATTATATTGCCAGAATATACGAAGAGGTCAAGGGCAGACCCAGATTCATAATACGGAATACAACCGGTGAAATATCCGGAGATCTGAAAGGACAGTGGAGATAATGAAGATCAATTTTAATGTTCCTCCCTACATTGACAGTGCAATGGGATATATCGGGGAGTGTGTTAAGGCTCAGAAGATCTGCGGAGACGGAGCGTACACGAAGAAGTGCAACGAATGGTTTGAAAAGAAGACCGGAACGTCCAAATGCCTTCTTACGACATCCTGTACCCACGCAACCGAGCTAGCTGCAATCCTCTGTAACATACAGCCCGGTGATGAGGTCATCCTTCCTTCATATACATTTGTTTCCACCGCGAATGCGTTTGTTCTCCGCGGTGCGGTTCCGGTATTCGTCGATATCAGGCCCGATACAATGAATATCGATGAGCGGAAGATAGAGGACGCCATAACGGACAGGACCAGGGTTATCTCACCTGTTCACTATGCGGGTGTGGGATGCGAGATGGATACCATTATGGATATCGCCAAGCGTCACAACCTTCTTGTTGTCGAAGATGCCGCTCAGGGCGTTATGGCAACATATAAGGGCAGGGCTCTCGGAAGCATAGGGGATTTCGGCGCATATTCGTTCCACGAGACCAAAAATTACAGCATGGGTGAAGGCGGCGCACTTCTGATCAGGAATCCCGGAGATGCCGAGCGTGCGGAGATCATAAGGGAAAAAGGAACCGACCGCGCGAAGTATTACCGCGGTCAGGTTGATAAATATACATGGGTGGATCTCGGATCATCGTATCTTCCCAGCGATATGAATGCTGCATACCTGTATTCGCAGCTTGAGGTTGCGGACAGGATCAACGATGACAGAAGGGCAAGCTGGGAGCATTATTACAGCAGGCTCACTCCATTAAGGGACGACGGACGTATAGAGCTTCCATTCGTTCCCGAAGAGTGTGTGCACAATGCGCATATGTTCTACATTAAGTGTAAGGATATCGAGGAAAGATCGAAGCTCATAGATCATCTGAAGGCTAATGACATTCTTTCGGTATTCCATTATATACCGCTTCATTCGGCACCCGAGGGAAAGAAGATCGGACGCTTCCACGGTACCGACGAATATACCACCAGGGAAAGCGAGAGACTCCTCAGGCTTCCCATGTTCTATGGTCTTACTTCCGACCAGGTAGATCTTATCTGCGATAAGGTTACGGAGTTTTATGCCGGATAATATAGCTGACAAACTGGCGAAGATCTTCGGATCGTGTATTTTCCTGCTCCTGTCTGCACAGATCGTTTTCGGTTGTGTATGGGGTATATTAAATTTCACCTCATTTCAGGAATTTCCCGAAAGTGCGGAGATGATAACTTTAAGCTCGGGACTTGCACTCAGGACCGACACGGGTGTCATTTACCCCGCACTGCTCCTTCTGGTGAGAACACTCACCCTGAACGGACCTGTTGCTTTCTATGAGATCATGTATCTGCTTCAGCTTGCCCTTGCATTTGTCAGCTGGTACACCTTCGCCGTCAAGCTTCTTCCATTTGATAACAGATTCCTGCGCATCTGGTTTGCACTCGCTGTCGTTACGAATCCTTTTGCAATGCAGTGCCACCTGGCTGTGCTGGAGTTTTCTTTTGTATCGAGCTTTCTATGTCTTCTCGTTGCATTCACCGTCAGATTCCTGCTTGAATGGAAAAAGATGGGCGGCCGTTTCGGTGAAGGCACTGCCATCAGACATATCTGTGTTACGTCTCTTTTCTGGCTTCTTGCTTCGCTTACAAGAAAGGAATTCTTTTTCATAGGCTTTTTCTGCGTAGCGGTTCTTGTTGCAAAAATCATTTTCAGTGATAAGAAAAGCGGAAAGCATCCCAAGCTTCTTCCTGTATTCGTATTCCTTATCTTCCTTGGTGCGATACCTTTCATTGATTCGATGTTCAGAATATCGGATCAGGTAACCGCAGCCGATGCCCTCAAAAGAGGACTGTACTACAGGCTTGCGTGGACGGAGGATCTTTCCAATGAATATACTTGGCCCGCACACGTAAGATCCGCTGTCGGAGAAGAGGTTCTTTCCGACGTGATGCGCGATCCCGGACTGGTAAGGACCGGGTTTACCGATGCTGCGGTAATGACCTTCGGACGAAAGGGCGCTTCAGATAATTTTCTTGACTGGGCCTTATATTCCTTCAGGGATAATAAAAAAGGAATAATCCTACAGACGTTTACCGATATGTCGGGATATGTCTTCCCTTACGCGGAGACAGAAGGGGCACTTTCGGGAAAGCTTCTTCCGGGGTTTGTCACGGGTAATTACGATGTGATGAGAAGAAATTCACCTCTGCTTACTAAGTATTATCTGAGACTGAGCGGTATGATTTATATATTGATGACTGTAATGAGTCTTATCTTCTTTGTACTGAAGAAAGGCATCTTCAGGCATATGCGTAATTTCCTGCCTGTCCTTATCATCATTGCACTGTCATCGCTTGTTTATACATTCTACGGAGTTAATGTCTGGGACCATAAGAAGGCGCTTTTTGCAACCTGCATCTGGGTGGGGCTGTTTGCTGCACTTGCGATGAAGGGTGTGTCGGGAAAGGAGGAAGCATGACGAAAAGCATGATCATACTGATCGCTCTCGAGATACTTCTTCCATTCGTCTTCGGTATTCCTTTTGCCCTTTCGGATAAGAATGTAAACGGAAGAAAGCATTTTGCGGTATCTTCATTTGCCTGCGGACAGGCAGTACTGTATGCGGTCTTCCAGATAACGACCGTATATTCTATCCTTAAGAACAGGACTTTTCCCGATGCGCTTAAGCTCTTTGTTCCCGCAGCGTGTGCCGTGTTTGTGATCTCCCTGTCCGTCTCCCTCATCTGTTTTCGGAAGAGATTTACGGAGATTTTCAGGAACCGTTTTGAGAAGATAAGCTTCTGGGGAATACTGGGTTTTCTGATCTTTGTATTTATGATGGTCATGTCGTTTTTGATGACTTATACGGACGGAGATGATGCATATTACGTGACTACGGCGGCCGAAGCGGTTTCGTCGGATTCGATGTACGCCAAGGATCCCTATACCGGAATGGGCACGATCTCTTCGTTCAGATATATGTCGGCCCCTTATCCCATATGGCTTGCGTTTTTATCGAGGGTATCGGGAATTCACGCAACCGCGCTTGCGCATACCTTCTTTCCCTGGTCAATGATCCTTCTTTCTTTTTCAGTGATCTTCCTGCTTGCAAGGAACCTTTTTGAAGGCGATCACAAAAAGCGCGGGATATTTGTTTTCTTTTCATCCGTACTTGTAATGTTCGGTGACTATTCTATCTATTCGCCCGAAAATTTCCTGCTTGCAAGATCCAGACAGGGCAAGGCGGCACTTGCGGCGTTCATACTTCCTTTTCTTGTCTGCCTTATGATATCTGTTTCAAGGCAGCTGAGCGAAAATGGAAAGATAACGTTCCGGAATCTGATGCTCATCACGGTCACCGGATTTGCCGCATCGCTGTGCTCGACGATAGGCGGTTCGCTCTGCTTTGCACTTGTGGGAGCGTGCGCACTTTGTTTTGCGTTTGCATATAAGAAAATAAAATACCCGCTTCTGATGATATGCATGAGCCTGCCTGCTTTGGCATTTGTTCTTCTTTACCTTGTTAAGCGATAACGGAGATGTCTGATGTTTTCTGAGATCCTGATGATCATAAAAGATTATATGGGTACAGGACTTGTGACAGTGCTTTTCGTGCTGAGTCTTTTTTACCTCGCCGTAAGCGAGAAGGACAAGGCGAAAAGGATCTGCCTGATATATGTGCCGGTGGTGATACTGGTCTTTTTCCTGTGCCCCTTAAGCTATGTGATATACGGGAAGATTTCC
>JAEEGL016543276.1_pt1 | contig 11041 bp, 12 predicted proteins | sample 9134231 | NCBI WGS metagenome assembly JAEEGL01 (sample SAMN16246548, study PRJNA631951) | gut metagenome | biome: gut microbiome; feature: rumen; material: fiber-attached | host: Bos | place: Iran: Karaj | collected 2018-10
CAACCTGCCTTACATCGCCATGGACGCCTCCGGCGCCAAGAACATCGACATGACCATCACCCGGGCCAAGTTCAATGAGCTCATCTCCGATCTCATCGACAAGACCAAGGCCTGCGTGCAGAAGGCCATGCAGGACGCCGGCCTCACCAACTCTCAGATCGACAAGGTCATCCTGGTGGGCGGCTCCAGCCGTATCCCCTGCGTGCAGGATATGGTCCGCACCATCACCGGCAAGGAGCCCTTCAAGGGCATCAACCCCGACGAGTGCGTGGCCATCGGCGCTGCCATCCAGGGCGGCGTTCTGGGCGGCGAGGTCAAGGATGTGCTGCTTCTCGATGTGACGCCTCTGTCCCTGGGCATCGAGACCGTGGGCGGCGTGTTCACCCGCCTCATCGAGCGCAACACCACCATCCCCACCAAGAAGAGCCAGATCTTCTCCACCGCCGCTGACGGCCAGACCTCCGTGGAAGTCCACGTGCTTCAGGGCGAGCGGGAGATGGCGCAGTACAATAAGACCTTGGGCCGCTTCCAGCTCTCCGGCATCGCGCCCGCACCCCGGGGCGTGCCGCAGATCGAGGTCACCTTCGACATCGACGCCAACGGCATCGTCCATGTGTCCGCCAAGGACCTGGGCACCGGCAACCAGCAGCAGGTGACCATCACCGCCTCCACCAATTTGACCGAGGATGAGATCAAGAAGGCGGTCAACGAGGCGGAGCAGTACGCCAGCGAAGACAAGAAGCGCAAGGAAGAGGTGGACGCCCGCAACCACGCCGATCAGCTGGTCTACACCACCGAGAAGACCATGAAGGAGCTGGGCGGCAAGATCAACGCCTCCGACAAGAGCATGCTGGAAGGCATGGTGGCCGATCTTCGCAAGGCCCTGGAGGGCACCGACACCGAGGCCATCAAGCGGGCCACGGAGACCCTGACCGAGAAGAGCTATGAGGTCTTCGGCAAGATCTATCAGCAGCAACAGCAGCCTGGCCAGCAGCCGCCTCACGGCCCCAACGACGGCACCAGCTACGGCCCCAATGAGGGCGGCGATGACAACGTGGTCGATGCGGATTACGAGGTTGTCAAATAACCAAACAAAGTAAACGGCGAAGGGGCGGGCAGCCGCCCCTTTCCGCCGAGGAAACGAGGTGAGGATCGTGGCAGAAAAGCGGGATTATTACGAGGTTTTGGGCGTCAGCAAGACGGCCTCCGAGAGCGAGATCAAAAGCGCCTTTCGGAAGGCCGCCAAATCCTGTCACCCGGATCTGCATCCCAACGACAAGGCGGCGGAGGCCCAGTTCAAGGAGTTGAACGAGGCCTACAGCGTCCTTTCCGATCCTGAAAAGCGAGCAAAGTACGATCAATACGGCCATGCGGCCTTCGATCCCACCATGGGCGGCGGCAATCCCTTCGAGGGCGCCGGCTTCGGCGGGTTCGACGACATCATCAGCAGCATCTTCGGCGGTGGATTCGGCGGCGGTTTCGGCAGCCGATCCGCCGGTCGGGACGCGCCCATGGCGGGGGACGACCTTCGGTATAACCTGTCTCTGACCTTCGAGGAGGCGGCTTTCGGCGTCACCAAGGAGCTGTTGGTGCCCCGGGAGGAGAGCTGCGAAGCCTGCGGCGGCACCGGCGCCAAGGCGGGCACCAGCCCGGTGCGCTGCCCCACCTGCAACGGCACCGGCCAAGTCAGGACCCAGCAGAACACCATGTTCGGCGCCTTCACCACCAGCCGGCCCTGCTCGGCGTGCAACGGCACGGGCAAGTACATCAAGGAGCCCTGCCCGGAGTGCCGGGGCAAGGGCCGCATCCGCAAGAACACCCGTATCCAGCTGAAGGTCCCCGCCGGCATCAACGACGGCCAGACCATCAACATGCGGGGCGAAGGGGAAGCCGGGTATAAGGGCGGCCCGCGGGGCAACCTCTATGTGACCGTCACCGTGAAGCCCCATAAGCTCTTCACCCGGGACGGCTGCAATCTGCTGCTGAATCTGAAGGTGCCCTTCACCACCATGGCCCTGGGCGGTGAGATCACCGTGCCCACTCTGAAGGAGAAGGTGCGCTACACCATCCCCTCCGGGACCCAGAACGGCACCACCTTCCGGCTGAAGGAGCAGGGCGTGCCCATCCCCAACGCCAGTTCCCAAGGCAAGGGCGATCTGCTGGTGACGGTGGAGTCGGATATCCCGCGGCGGCTTTCGGAGGAGCAGAGAGCCCTGCTGCAGCAGTACGCGGCCCTCAGCGGCGAAGCCACCACGCCCTCCAAGAAGAAGGGCGGCATCCGGAACATCTTCAAGTAAGGACGAAAAGGAGTGCTTATGCCGGTCTATCCCTATGAGGGCGTCATGCCTGAGATCGAACAGGACGTGCTGCTTTGTCCCGGCGCTATGGTCGTGGGCCGGGTGAAGATCGGTGCGGGGTCCTCCGTGTGGTACAACGCGGTGATTCGGGGCGACGTCCATGACGTCGTCATCGGCCAGTACACCAGCATCCAGGATGGGACCATCATCCACGAGGATTCCGGCCGGGGCAGCGGCCTCGACGGAGGCTTGCCCACGGTGGTGGGGGACTACGTGACCGTCGGCCACGGCGTCATCCTCCACGCCTGCCGGGTGGAGGACTATGCTCTCATCGGCATGGGCGCCATCATCATGGACGGCGCCGTCATCGGCAAGGGCGCCGTGGTAGGCGCAGGGGCGTTGGTGACCAAGAACACCGTGATCCCGCCCTTTTCCGTGGCGTTGGGAAGCCCGGCGAAGGTGGTCAAGACCTTGCCGGAAGCGTCCCTCGGTCAGCGCAGGGAGCAGGCCATGCACTATCACGGCCTGGCCGAAGCCCATCGGCGGATGCTCAGCGAACTGAAATAATGGATCTACGAAAAAAACTGTCGCGCAGGCGGCAGTTTTTTTACGGTATTTGGCGGTGCGATCAGCACCGCATAAAGCTCCTGCACCCCATCGCATCCACCGACTTGAACCCAAGGGATTCATAGAACGATACCGTCTTGGGCGTGTCGTCGGTGAGCAGATGAATCTGCCGCACATTCGGGAACCGCTTCAGGAGGGCATCCGCGAGCTTGGTCCCCACGCCCCGGCGCTGATAGGCCGGATGCACCAAAATGTCCTGTATGAGCACCACGGTCTGCCCGTCGCCCACGGCCCGAACGAGGCCGATCATCCTGTCGCCCTCATAGGCAGCCAAACACAGCAGGGAGTGCTCAAAGCCCTTTTGCAGCACATCGGGCCGGTCCGTATAGGCGGTCCAGCCCACGCTCGCATAGAGGGGCAGGATCTCCCGCTCGTCGTATGCGGTATAGTCCCGGATCATCATGGTTCAGGCCAAAACGTACTCCGAAATCATCCGCCCGATGCGGCCAATATCCACGTTGCCCTTGAACTCAAACTTGGCGGTGAAGCCGTTGGTGAACATCAAGAACAGCTCCGAGTCGGGGATCAGCTCCAGGAAGCCCGCCGTCTGGATGGAAAAGAACTGGATCTTGGCATAGGGCATGGAGGCATAGGATTTGCGCTTGCCGGTGATGCCCTGAACGTCGATGGCGATGATGCGCTTGTTGGTGAAGATCAGCTGATCCCGAATGGTCTGAAAGGCCATGACCGGCGCTTCCCCGGCGATGAGCAGCCCGTTCACTTCACCGCGGATGCTCTCCACGGAAATGGGCTTCAGGTTCCAAACGGAATTGGCATTGAAGTTGATAGCCATATGAAAAAATCTCCTTATCGTACTGCGATAAGCATAGCATACCCTTCCGGCGCAGACAAGGGGCATCTTGACGAAACAGGGGGACGAGGATATACTATAGCCAGTTGAATAGCGTGTTCTGATCTGTGATGAGCAGCGGCCCTTGGGCTGAGGGAACCGGGTGAAAAACCCGGGCTATCCCAGTAACCGTAAGGCGGACGAAAGAGCGATGACCCACTGTTCCTTGGGGAATGGGAAGGGGCTTGAGTAGGGAGAAGCCAAGCCGGGAGACCTGTCGGAACATGTAAAACTTCTGGGATTGAGTGAACCGTCGGACCGTTGCGCCCGAAATCCATGCCGCTCCTCAATTCTGGGGAGCTTTTTTCAGCTCCCATCCTATTCAACCAGATCAGAAAGGGGAAGAAACGATGAAAACCAAAAAGACACTGGCGATTCTGCTCGCCGCCCTGCTGCTTTTGTCCTTCGGCTGCAGCAAGAAGACGGAAACACCTGTTGCCCAAACGGCCACGGAAGCGCCTGCGCCCGCCGCTCAAACGGCCACGGAAGCGCCTTCCGCCACAGCCGTTGCGCCTGCGCCCACGGAGGAACCTGCGGATGTCTCCTTCACCGTCACCGACATGACCGGCCGGGAGATCACCTTCGATAAACCCGTGGAAAGAGCGGTGGCCCTTTCCGCGGCCGACTGCGAGATCATCTTTGCCCTTGGCGCCGAGGAAACCCTGGTGGGGCGCGGTGAATACTGCAAGTATCCCTTGGAAGCCACGGAAATCCCTTTGGTGCAATCCGGATATGAGACCAACATTGAGCAGATCATCGCCCTGCAGCCCGACGTGCTGTTCATGGCCACCATGGCTCAGACCAAGGAACAGGTGGAACAATTGGAGAAGGCCGGCATCCGGGTGGTGGTCAGCGACGCTCAGAACATCGAGGGCATCTACACCTCCATCACGCTGATCGGCGATGTCATGGGCAAGCAAGCGGAGGCAAAAGCGATCATCGCCAAGATGCAGGCTGTTTTTGACGAGATCAAGGCCCATCCCATCCAAGGGGAGAAGACCGTTTATTTTGAGATCAGTCCCTTGCAGTGGGGTCTTTGGACAGCGGGCGCCGGCACCTTTATGAACGAGGTGGCCGAGATGATGGGGCTGAAGAACTGCTTCGCCGACGTGCAAGGCTGGGCGGAGATCTCCGAGGAGCAAGTCATCGAGCGGAATCCCGATTTTATCGTGACCACGACCATGTACTTTGGAGAAGGGACTACGCCCGAAGCGGAGATCATGTCCCGGGCCGGCTGGGAGAACGTGACCGCTGTCAAGGAGAAAAACATCCTGAATCTTACCAACGATGAGCTGACCCGTCCCGGCCCCAGCCTGGCGGAAGGCGTGCAGATGCTGTACGATTTCGTGGTGGAGAGCCTGGCAGCGATGGAACTGGCGCCTGCAGCCTAATCAAACAGCATCATGAACGAGAGGAACAGCGAGCGATTTCACGGTTGGGAATATATGCTCTTTGCGGCGGCAGCGGTGTTGACGCTGCTCCTCTCGGTCTGCGTCGGCAGCGTCAGCATCCCTTTTAGAACCACGGTTTCCGTGATCTGGCGGGGCGTCTGGGGCCTGCCTCAGATGGAAGGCACTGCGCCGGCTATTCTGCTTACCTCCAGGCTTCCGAGGGTCCTGGCCGTTATGCTGGTGGGGGCCAGCCTCTCCCTCTGCGGCGGCGCCATGCAGGGGCTGCTGAAAAACCCCCTGGCGGACGGGTCCACCCTGGGCGTATCCTCCGGCGCCTCCCTGGGAGCGGTCGTCGCCATCGCTTTTGGCGTCACCATACCCGGTATGCCTTTTGCGGGCACCATGGTCATGGCCATGGTGTTCGCTTTTTGTTCGCTGCTCATCATCTTGGGACTCGCCTACCGGCTGGATTTCTCCCTGTCCACCAATACCATCATTTTGATCGGCGTCATCTTTTCCATGTTCGCTTCCAGCATCATGAGCATCGTCATCACCTTTTCCGGGGAGAAGCTTCGATCCATCACCTTCTGGACCATGGGAAGCCTGCAGGGGACCAACTATCGAAATGTGCTGGTGCTGCTCGGCGCGCTGGTCCTCTTCGGCGGCGTGATACTGTGGCACGCCCGAGAACTCAACGCCTTTGCCGTGGGGGAGGAGAACGCCCGGCATGTGGGGGTGAACGTGCGGCGCGTGAAGCTCATCCTCCTCATCGCCGTTTCCGGTCTCATCGGGGTGTGCGTGTCCATCGGCGGGACCATCGGCTTCGTGGGGCTGGTGACGCCCCATATGGTGCGGCTGCTGGTAGGCCCCAATCATAAGCGCCTGCTGCCGGCGTCGCTCTTCGCCGGCGGCGTCTTCCTGATGCTCTCCGATCTGATCGCCCGAACGCTGCTGAATCCCAAGGAGCTGCCCATCGGCGTGGTCACCTCCATCATCGGGGCGATTGCCTTCGTGTACATCTACGGGTCCTCTCGAAAGGGACGGTGATAACATGCTGAAAGTGGAACAGTTGACCGTCTCCTATGGGGATCGGACCATATTGAACAACGTATCCTTCGAGCTCATGACGGGGGAGTGGCTCATGATCGTTGGGCCTAACGGAGCCGGAAAATCCACTCTGATCAACGCCATCACCGGCGGTGTGGCCGCTAAGGGCCGCGTATTCTTTGAGGGGAAGGACGTTCGGACCATGAAAGCGCGCGAGCTGTCCCGGGGCGTCGGCGTCCTTTCCCAAAGCCACTATATGGGCTATGCGTTCACCGTGGAGGAGGTGGTCCGCCTGGGCCGCTATGCCTATGCGCCCACCATTTTCTCCCGTCACAGCGGGGAGGAACAGGCGGTGCGGGCGGCGCTGGAGAAGACGGGCCTCTATGAACAGCGGCGCCAGAGCGTGCTGACCCTGTCCGGCGGCGAGCTGCAGCGGACTTTTTTAGCGCAGACCTTTGCCCAGGATCCCAAGCTCCTGCTGCTGGACGAGCCCACCAACCATCTGGACTTAGTGTACCAGAAGCAGGTCTTTGAGCTGATACGGGATTGGCTGAAGCAAAAGGATCGGACGGTGATCTCTGTGGTCCATGATCTGTCATTGGCGCGGGCCTACGGCACCCGGGCCATGCTGCTGGACAAAGGACAGGTGGTGGTTGACGGGACCATGTCGAAGGTCTTCTCCGACGATGTGCTGAACCGGGTGTACCATATGGACGTGCGGGACTGGATGACCCAAATGTTGGCCCAATGGAAGGAGACATAGCCATGGAAGAACGGTTGCAGCAATGGCAAAACAGCCTGCATACGCCTGATCTGGAGGCACGGGCGGCAGCCCAACGCCAATGGGACAGCATTGCCAAGCCCTTGGGGAGCTTGGGCACCCTTGAACGTATGGTCATGGATATCGCCGCGCTGACGGGGGATCCGGCTGTGGATATCTCCAAAAGGGCGGTGGCGGTCTGCTGTGCGGACAACGGCGTGGTACGGGAGGGAGTGACCCAGACCGGCCAGGAAGTCACCGCGCGGATGGCCGAGGAAATGGTCAAAATGAATTCCTCCGTATGCAAGATGGCCAAGGCGGCCCATGCAGACGTGATCCCCGTGGATTTTGGCATGGCGCGGCGGGTGGCGGGCGTGCTGGACCGGCACGTCATGGACGGCACAGAGGATATGGCCCGTCGGCCCGCCATGACCCGGGAACAGGCCATGCAGGCCATATCAGCGGGCGTGGACCTGGTCAAAGAATTGAAAACGCAGGGCTACGGGCTCCTGGTGTCCGGGGAGATGGGCATCGGCAACACCACCACCTCCAGCGCGTTGGTGGCGGCTATGCTGAATCTGCCGGCGGAGACGGTCACCGGCCGGGGCGCCGGCCTCAGCGACAGCGGCCTGCACCGGAAGATCTGGGCCATCGAGCGAGCCATCACCGTGAACAAGCCCGATCCCCGGGATCCTTTGGACGTGCTCAGCAAGTTGGGGGGGCTGGACATCTGCGGCATGATCGGCCTGTTCATCGGCGGCGCGGTCCACGGCGTGCCCGTCGTCATCGATGGATTCATCAGCGCTGTAGCGGCCATGATGGCCCAGCGGCTGTGTCCCGGATGCGATATCGCCATGCTGCCCAGCCATTGTTCCGACGAGCCGGCGGCCAAGCGTGTGCTGATGGTGTTGAATAAATATCCGATTATTTTTGCTAATATGCGTCTCGGCGAGGGAACGGGCGGCGTATGCCTGTTGCCCATGCTGGATATGGCGCTGGCGGTGTACGGGGGCCATGCCACCTTCGACGCGGTGGGCATCGACGCCTACACGCCCCAGGGAGGGAAGGGATGCTGATCCTGCTCACCGGCGGTTCCGCCTGCGGCAAAAGCTCATACGGAGAAAAACTGGCGGTATCTGGGCCGAAACCACTATATTATATTGCCGCCATGCAGCCCTATGATGAGGAATGCCTGAAAAAGATCGCTCGCCACAGGGACCTTCGGGCGGGTAAAGGCTTCGAGACCGTCGAGCGGTATACGGGTGTGGACACCTTGGAGCTGCCCGAGACCGGCGGCACGGCCCTGCTGGAATGTTTATGCAACCTCACCGCCAATGAGATGTATATACATCCAGATATGCCCGTGGATCCGGTAGAAAAGGCGTTGGCAGGGGTGAAGAATCTCATGCGGCAGACGGACACCCTGATCGTCATCACCAACGACGTGGGCAGCGACAACGAAGACTATTCTGAGGAGACCCGCGCCTATATCCGATATCTGGGCCGGATCAACGCTCGGGTGGCCGCCATGGCGGACCGGGTCTATGAGCTGGTGGCGGGCATCCCCCTCTGTTTGAAAGGAGATACGGCTTGAACTTCATCTACTCTCTCTTTGCCGCCTTCTCCATGTTCTCCGCCCTTCCCGCGCCCCAGGTGCCTTGGGAGAAGGAGAAGATCCGCTATATGCTGGTTTGCCTGCCCTTCGTGGGCGTGGCCATCGGCGCGGCGGAATGGCTGTGGGCAGTGCTGGTGGATCTGCTGGGACTTGGTCAAGCCCTCAGAGCCGCAGGCTTCACCCTGATCCCCATCCTGCTCACCGGCGGCATCCATCTGGACGGCTTCATGGACACGGTGGACGCCCTCAAGAGCCACGCGTCGCCGGAGAAAAAACGGGCCATTTTGAAGGACCCCCACGTTGGCGCCTTCGCCGCCATCGGCCTCGGATGCTATCTGCTGGCCTACTTTGCCCTGTGGTATAATCTTGGCCCCGCAGCCTTCAGGTTCATGATCCCCATGCACGTCATGAGCCGGAGCCTCTCCGCCGTGTCCGGGACGCTGCTGTCCGTGCGGCCGGGGGAGGGGACGCTGAACTACTTCCGCCAGGCGGCGGACAAAAAAGTCGGGATCATGGCCATCCTGTGGGTGGTCCTGTCCGCTGCGTATCTCGTGGCGATAGATCCGCTGATAGGCGGTATCATGGCCCTGGGAGCGATCCTGACGCTGCTCCTGGTGCGCCGCATGGCCATGAAGCAATTCGAGGGCATGTCCGGGGATATCGCCGGGTTCCAGCTGCAGGCGGCGGAGCTGGTCATGCTGGCCCTCATGGTATTGACAGAAAGGATAGGGGCTGTTCTATGATCCTGATACTGGGAGGCGCTGCCTCCGGAAAACGAACCTATCTCGAATCCCTGGGCTATGCGTCCGAGGATATTGCCGACGGCGTGCTGGACGACAGAAAGGTCCTGTACGGTCTGGAAAAGCTGGTGGCGGCGGACCCGGAGAGGGTCCAATCCATGCTGCCGGAATTGCTGCAAAAGGAAGCCGTGGCCTGCTGTGAGGTTGGCTCGGGCGTCATCCCTATCCGCTATGAGCAGCGGCAGGCCCGGGAAGCCACGGGCCGCCTGTGCGTCCAGCTGGCCGCTCGCTCGGAGAAGGTGATCCGCCTGGTGGCGGGCATCCCCATCGTTATAAAGGGTGAGTGAGCATGTTGGTGTATCTTTTTCGCCATGGCCAAACGGCGCGCAATGCCGCCGGCCGGTATGTGGGCAGCACCGATGAGCCCCTGTGTCCCCTGGGCATGGAGACGGCCCGGGCCGCAGGCAGCGATCCTGCGGTGCGGGAGGTTTTGGTATCGCCCCTTCGGCGCACCCAGATGACCGCCGCCATCCTGTTCCCAAAGGCCGAACAGCGCATCTGCACCGGCCTAAGGGAGATGACCTTCGGCGATTTCGAGGGCCGGTCCGCCCAGGAGATGGCCGACGATCCCGACTATCGGTATTGGGTGGAGCAGACCCAATGCATGGGGCCCTGCCCTCACGGGGACGCCACCATGGTCTTCCAGCATCGGGTGTGCGCCGCCTTTGGGCGGGAGGTGGAGCAGGCCCAGGCGGCGGGGCAGGAGCGTCTGTATTTTGTCATCCACGGCGGCGCCATCATGTCCATCATGCACCGCTTCGCCCGGCCCGAAGCCCCCTACTACAGCTGGCTTTTGCAGAACTGTCATGGCTATTGCTGCCGGGTGAGCCTGAACGCGGAGGGCCTCACCCTCACCGACGTGCGCCACCTGGAGCGCGTGATCCTATGAAGCGCACCTTCAATTTGACCACCTACAGCGACGATCTGGACCGCTACCGGGATAGGGTCGATCTGCTGTCCGCCCTTCGGGACTTTGACGGCCTGGAGCTCATGCACTGCGGCGAGGATGTTCGCGGCGTCGTGCCCCCGGAGAAGATCGTGGGCGTGCACCTCTGTTTCTTTCCCTATTGGTACGATTTTTACACCGGCGATCTTGACGCTTGCTGCAAACAGCTGGGCGGCTTTGACGCAGTCCGCGCCCTCTACGGCGGCGACACGCCGGAAGCCCTGGCAGAGGCCTACCGCCGGGACATTGAAAGAGCCAGGGTCGAGGGCGCGGAGTATGTGGTCTTTCACGTCTCCGACTGCGCGGACGAGGAGCTGTTCACCCTGCGCTATCGCCATACCAGCCAGGCGGTGGCCGCGGCTGCCGCGGACCTGCTGAATACGTTGTTCCCCGAACCAGACGGGGACCTGGTTTTGCTCATGGAAAACCTCTGGCATCCGGGTCTCATGCTGACAGAGCCGGCCGTGACGCGCCAACTTTTGGCAGACGTTCGCTACCAAAACAAGGGGATCATGCTGGACACGGGGCACCTCATGCATACGGATCTTTCCCTGCGCACCCAGGAGGAGGCCCTCGGGTATCTGTATCGCTGCATCCAAGAGCAGGGGAAGGAGGTCCGTAAAGCCATCCGGGGCATCCATTTGCACCAATCCCTGACCGGCGACTATATGGCGTCGGTGGCCGCCCGCCCGCCCGTGCTCTCGGCGG
>JAEEGL017001593.1_pt1 | contig 11041 bp, 5 predicted proteins | sample 9134231 | NCBI WGS metagenome assembly JAEEGL01 (sample SAMN16246548, study PRJNA631951) | gut metagenome | biome: gut microbiome; feature: rumen; material: fiber-attached | host: Bos | place: Iran: Karaj | collected 2018-10
CCTACCAAGAAGAGCCAGGTATTCTCCACTGCAGCTGACAACCAGACCGCAGTAGACATCAACGTGGTACAGGGTGAGAGACAGTTCGCAAAGGACAACAAGAGCCTTGGTCAGTTCCGTCTGGACGGCATCGCTCCCGCTCCCAGAGGAATCCCTCAGATCGAGGTTACCTTCGACATCGATGCCAACGGTATCGTAAACGTATCCGCTAAGGATCTTGGCACCGGCAAGGAGCAGCACATCACCATCACCGCAGGTTCCAACATGTCCGACTCCGATATCGATCGCGCCATCAAGGAGGCTCAGGAGTTCGAGGCTCAGGATAAGAAGAAGAAAGAGAACGTTGAGGCAGTCAACGATGCTGACGCATTCGTCATGCAGACCGAGAAGGCTCTGAAGGAAGTCGGCGACAAGGTTTCCGATACCGACAGAAGCACCGTACAGGTTGATGTGGACGCTGTTAAGGCAATCCTGGAGCGCGTTCGCGGCAACGAGGCTAACGCAAGCGACAGCGATATCGACGAGCTGAAGGCTGCTAAGGAGAAGCTTACCAATTCCGCACAGGGCGTCTTCACCAAGATGTACGAAGCAGCTCAGGGCGCACAGGGTGGCGCAGGTGATGCAAGCGGATTCGCAGGCGGCGACGCAAGCGGATTTGCAGGAAATGCAGGCAGCGATGCAAGCGGCTCTGACAACGACGATGTGATTGACGGAGACTTCCGCGAGGTATAAAATCCCAACGTAGGACTGAAAGCGAGACTGGCACGCCTCTCCGGTGTGCCAGCCTTGTGCATGTAATCCCGAGAGAGGACGACTCTCCCGGGTTTGAAAGGAATTATTCGAATGGCAGAACAGAAGAGGGACTACTACGAGGTCCTTGGGGTTGATAAAAACGCAGACGAAGCAGCGCTGAAGAAGGCGTATCGTGTCCTTGCCAAGAAGTACCATCCGGACTCCAATCCGGGGGACAAGGAAGCAGAGGCAAAGTTCAAGGAGGCCTCTGAGGCATACGCGGTTCTGAGCGATCCGGAGAAGAGCCGTCAGTATGACCAGTAGGGACATGCTGCATTTGAAGGCGGCGGAGCATCCGACTTCAGCAATATGGACTTCTCCGACATCTTCGGAAGCTTTGGGGATATTTTCGGTGATCTGTTCGGCGGCGGATTCCGTTCTTCCAGAGGACCCAGCAACGGTCCCATGAAGGGCGCCAACATCCGTACCAGCGTCCGCCTCACCTTCGAGGAAGCAGTCTTCGGCTGCAAGAAGGAGATCGAGCTCACCGTTAAGGAAGAGTGTAAGAGCTGTAAGGGTTCCGGCGCAAAGGCCGGCACCAAGCCCGAGACCTGCTCCACCTGTGGTGGTAAGGGTCAGGTGGTCCGCACCAGACAGTCCATGCTGGGTATGATGCGTAGTGTGGAAGCCTGCCCGGAATGCGGCGGCAGCGGAAAGATCATCAAGGAGAAGTGCCCGGATTGCCGCGGAACCGGTTATATCGCTATGAAGAAGCGGTATTCCCTGGATATTCCCGCAGGTATCGACAACGGACAGGCAGTGAACATGCCCGGACTGGGTGATCCCGGTATCAACGGCGGCCCCAGAGGTGATGTCCGCGTCGAGGCCATTGTCAGCCGTCATCCCATTTTCCAGAGACAGGATTTCGACATCTTCTCCACCGTACCCATCTCCTTTGCTGTAGCGGCATTGGGCGGTTCCATCTTTGTGGACACTGTGGATGGCAAGGTGATCTACGATGTGAAGCCCGGCACTCAGACCGAGACCCGTGTCCGTCTGAAGGGCAAGGGCGTTCCCTCCTGGCGGAACAAGGACGTTCGCGGTGATCACTACATCACTTTGGTGGTGGAGACCCCCGATCATCTCAGCCACGAAGCAAAGGAAGCCCTGCGGGCATACGATGCTCTGGCAGGGGACAGCCTGAACGCTGTGAAGCGTCAGACCGAGGGTGGCCAGGACGATTCCAAGAACGGAAAACCCAAGAAAAAGAAACTTTTTTAAATCGATTGAGAAAAAGCCTTATAAGTACAGCATCAGGCCACAGGTCAGCACCTGTGGCCTTTTCATTTTGCACAATGCATATTCATGCAAATTAAATACTTTGGTCAAATTGTATACATAATAATATTATTGTGCTATAATAGAGCAACAATAACCAGGCAACTGTTGTACTTGCAAGAAGGAGGGGTTCTATGAGTACAAACACAGGCAAGGACAAGGCAAAGCAGCAGGCGGCCATCAAGCCCATCAGCAGAAAACTGATGAGTCTCTTCGTGGCCCTTTTGCTGGTCAGCATTCTGATCGCAGAGTCCATGGTCTTCATCTTCGGATTCTCCATGATGAAGGAACTGATCTATACCTCATTGGTGAATGAGTGTGCGGCAGACGCGGCCAACATCAACAAGGAACTGACGGCATCTTTCTACTATCTGAACGGTGTTGCGGATGCCATCGAGCAGAATACCTATGATGATGACAGTCAGATCATGGAATACCTGAAGGGTACCGTGGGCAGATATGACATGATCCCTACCGGTGCTTACCTGGCACTGGAGGATGACACCCTGTTCTATCCGGCAGATCCTACATTTACCATGGAGGGTGTCACACAGACCGAGTGGTATATCCAGGCCATCAGCTACACCAACAGCTGGTTCTATTTCTATGATGAGCCTTATTTCGACAGTGTAACAGGTGCCCTTTGTGCCACCGTTGTGCGTCATGTTCATCTGCAGGACGGTCGTGAAGGATGCTTCACTGCTGACTTCATGTTGAAAAAGGCGTCCGATACTCTGGACAGCATCGAACTGTACAAGACCGGCGGCGCCATGATGATGAACACCTCCGGACTGATCCTGACCTACAAGGATACCCCCAATCTGGCGGGCAATTATGTGAGAACCGAGGCAGTTGGCGAAAATGCCTTCCTGGAGGCAGTGGCGGACTTCGTTGTGCAGGAGGCCCAGGTCGACAAGGATAAGGGTGAGCACGTCGTCACGGATGTGCGCGTGAACGGCGAGAAGTGGTACATGGTCTCTTCCAAGGTCAGCGGAACCGACTGGTATGTGGTGATCTACGCGAGACAGGGTGAAGTGCTTGCAGAACTGCAGCGCATCGTGCTGATCCTCATCGGCGTTATCCTGGTATCCGTAGCCATTGTGATCCTGGTCATGAGCAGGGTTCTGAACTCCATGATCAAGAAGCCTGTCACCGCACTGACCGAGAACATCGAGAAGATCTCTGCCGGCGACTTTACCGTCAAGATCGAGTCCACCGGCAACGACGAGATCGCATACATGAACCGGGCAATGGGCGAGTTTGTGACGGGCATGCGGGATTCCCTCTCCGAGATCAAGGACGTGTCCGCACAGCTCAATGAGGATGCCGCAAATTCCGAGAGCACTGCCGGAAGCCTGGAACAGGCAGCAACCCATCAGTCCGACAGCATGGAGCAGATCCGCGAGAACGTGGAGCATATGTCCCAGTCTGTTACCGAGGTTGCGGAGAATGCCACTGTCCTGGCACAGACCGTGCAGAACGTGACGGAGCGCGAGGAAGAGGTCGAGGAGACCATGAACGCTCTGGCAAAGAAGGCAGACAGCGGAAAGCAGGATATGGAGAACGTGGCAAACGGTATGAACGATATCGTGGCCTCCATGAAGGATATGGCTGACGCCGTCACCAGCGTGGACGAGGCGGCCGAGAAGATCAACGAGATCATCGACCTGATCAATTCCATTTCCGCACAGACCAACCTCCTGTCCCTCAACGCTTCCATCGAGGCAGCCAGAGCCGGCGAGGCAGGACGCGGATTCGCAGTCGTGGCATCCGAGATCGGAGCACTGGCTCAGAACTCCGCAAGTGCGACTAACCAGATCCAGGAGATCATCAAAGAGATGTCTGCAAGAGTGCAGCAGCTCTCCGAGAAGTCCGAGTCCAACACCAAGCTGATCAACAACAGCGCAGATTCCGTTCACACCGCAGCATCTACCTTCAAGGAGATCACCGTACAGCTCTCCGAGGCCAATGAGACTCTGTCCACCATGGCAGACGAGATGCAGAAAGTGAACGACGTTGCTTCCAACATGGCTTCTGTATCCGAGGAACAGTCCGCATCCACCCAGGAGATCGCAGAGAATGTGGACAGCGTTGCCGAGGCAGCCAAGGGTGTTGCTTCTTCCTCCGAGATGGTATCCGATGCAGCAGCTCACGTATCCGAGGCAGTGGAAACCATCAACGGAAACCTGAAGAGATTCGTCATCTGAAACACGCCAAATTAGCGGGAAAGCCGCAGGTCTTGTGCCTGCGGCTTCCTTTGTGCTAAAATGGAAACTAAGAATTTTTGAGAACATTTCCGGTGGGGATATATGGAAGGTTTTTGGAAAGAAAAGAAAAGCAGAATACTCATCGTAGATGACGAGGAAATGAACCGTCGTCTGGCCGGTCGCATGCTTCAGGAGTGGTATGACATCACGGAGGCGGATTCCGGGGCCCAGGCTCTGGAGATGCTGGAAGAGTTTCACCCGGACCTGATCCTGCTGGATGTCCACATGCACGGCATGGACGGCTATGAAATGCTGCGTCGGATGAAGAATGTGGACGAGTGGAGTGATATTCCCGTCGTTTTCCTTACCGCGGACTGCGATGAGGAAACAGAAGTGAAGGGACTCCAGGCAGGGGCTATGGATTTCCTGACCAAGCCCTTCCGCCGCGAGATCTTTTTACAGCGCATCAACCGTATTCTGGAGCTGTCCTTCCTGCAGAAGAATCTTCGCAGGGAAGTGGCGGTTCAGCGCCATATCGCTCAGGAGAGCCAGCGCCTGGTCCAGAATATTACCCAGGGAAACGGATCCCTGCGGGATGAACTCACGGGACTTCTCCTTCGCCGTGAGGGTGAGATCGAGATCACTCAGGCCATGTTGGAGGGCCCCGGTTGCCTTGCCTTCATCGACCTGGACAATATGAAGCGCATCAATGACGTCTACGGCCATGCCGCAGGTGATAAGCTCCTGGCCATGCTTGGAGGTATCATCCGGGATGACAACGGAGACCAGGTTGCCTGCCGTCTGGGCGGCGACGAATTCCTTTATTTCCTGCCCGGTTCCAACCGGGAGGAGGCCGCATCCCGCATCGTGGGAATCCTCATGGCCTTCGAGCATGCCAAGAGAGGTGAAGAGGCCTTCAAGGTTGCATCCATTTCCGCAGGTATCGTGGAGACCCGTCCCGGGGACTTCTTCGAGGATGCTTACAACAAGGCTGATAAGGCCCTCTACTTCGTCAAGCAGAACGGCAAGGCCGGCTACAGCTTCTACCAGGATCCCAAGGAGATCCCAGCGTACCGGGCCAGCGCATCGACCTGAGAAGACTCAGCGTGGGCCTGCAGAACAGCGGTGCCTACACCGGAGCTCTGGATGTGGACTATCGTCAGTTCACCAAGCTCTATGAGTACATGAAGAATCTGGCAAGACGTGTGAACCGGCAGTATCGCCTGGTGATGTTGACCCTGGCCGGAGAGATGGAAAAGCTTGGGGAAGAGGACAAGGAGAAGGTGATGGAAAAGCTGGAACAGGCAGTCCGCAAGGGCATGCGCAGCACCGATATCTTCACCCGTTTCTCCGAGCATCAGCTTCTGGTGCTGATGATGGAGATCGATGACGAGAAAGCGGAAACCGCAGTGGGCCGAGTGGAGCGCATCTTCTTCTCCGACAATGCGGCACAGCCCGGCGTCATCCTCCAGCACGCCATGACGGACATCTGAACAAGAGTCTTAAGAAAGTATAAAATATACCGTATTCTTTTGATTTTTTCTGACTGCGGTGCTAGTATTACCCCTGTCTGAATGATTTATGACATCTTGGAGGGGAAGACCATGTCAGAGGAAGAAAAAAACAATCAAATCACAGATGCAGAACCTGAGAAAGAGGGGAACAGCGTCATGATGAAGGTGGCAACCTTTATCGTCGACCGCCGGAACCTCTTTTTTCTTTTGTTCGGCATCGCCATCGTATTCAGTCTCATCGCATCGAGCTGGGTGAAGGTGGAGAATGATCTGGCGGCTTATCTGCCGGAGACCACCGAGACCAGCATCGGCCTGAACCTGATGGAGGACGAATTCATCACCTACGGATCCGCCACTATCATGGTCAGTTCCATCACCTATGAAGATGCGAAAGAACTGGCGGACGAGATCGGAGATCGGGAGGACGTCTACATGATCGCCTTCGACGACACCGACGCTCACTACGCCGATTTCTCGGCCCTGTACAACATCACCTTCACCTACCCGGAGACCGACGAGAAATGTCTGGAATCCCTGGAGGAAGTGAAGGCCATGATGGAGGGACATGACATCTATGTCTCCAGCACTCTCGGCAACCAGGGTGCGGAAACCCTGGAGAAGGAGATGCAGACCATCTCCGTGCTGGTGGCCATCGTGGTGCTGTCCGTGCTGATCTTTACATCCAGCTGTTATGCGGAAGTGCCGGTGCTGATCCTCACCTTCGGCGCATCCGCCATCCTGGCAGCCGGTACCAATTTCCTTCTGGGGACCATTTCCTTCGTCTCCGATTCCGTCACCATCGTCCTGCAGCTGGCCCTGTCCGTGGACTACGCGGTCATCTTCTGTAACCGCTACAAGGAAGAACACCTGACCCTGGGGATCCGGGAAGCGGACATTGTGGCCCTGTCCAAATCCATCCCGGAGATCACCTCCAGTTCCCTTACCACCATCGGCGGCCTCATCGCCATGATGTTCATGCAGTACAGACTGGGCATGGATATGGCCGTCTGCCTGATCAAGGCCATTTTCTTCAGTCTTCTGTCCGTTTTCTGCCTCATGCCCGGCCTTATCATGGTCTTCGGCAAACTCATGGACAAGACCAAGCACAAGAACTTTGTCCCCAAGATCAGCGGCGTGGGCAAGTTCGACTACTACACCCGTTACATCATCTCTCCGGCCTTTGTGGTCCTTATCGTGGCAGCTTTCCTGGTACAGCGTGACACGCCTTACGTCTACGGCTACACCATGATCGAGACGCCTCTGCAGAACGAGACTCAGTACGCACAGGAGCGCATTGACGAGACCTTCGGTGCCTCCAACTTTGTGGCACTGATCGTCCCCTCCGGAGATTATGTCTCGGAGGCCAAGCTCATGAAAGCGCTGGAGAATCGCCCTGAAGTGGACTATTGCCAGGGCCTGGCCAACACCGAGGCCATGGACGGCTACACCCTGACGGATCAGCTCACCGCCAGACAGTTCTCGGAACTCATGGATGTGGACTATGAGATCTGCCAGCTCCTCTACATGGCCTATGCCGTCAACGACGAGAATTACGCCAAGCTCATCAACGGCACCACCGCTTACAAGGTGCCTCTCATCGACATCCTCATGTTCCTCTACGACGAAGTGGAGGAGGGTTATGTCACACTGGATGACGAGCTCTATGAAACCCTGTCCACCGCCCATTCTCAGATGCAGATGGCCAAAGACCAGCTCCAGAGCGAGAACTACAGCCGTATGCTAGTCTACCTGACCCTGCCCGAGGAAGGGGAGGAAACCTTCGCCTTCCTGCGGGAAATGCATGATATCGCAGGCAAGTATTACGACGAGTCCAAGGTGGTTGTGGTAGGACAGTCCACCAGTGAAGCGGATCTGAAGAAGACCTTCGAACGAGACAATACCGTGGTCAGCGTGGTATCCATCCTGGCGGTGCTGGCAGTCCTGCTGTTCACCTTCCTGTCCGCCGGCATGCCTGTACTGCTGATCATGGTCATCCAGGGCGCCATCTGGATCAACTTCTCCTTCCCTGCCCTAGAGCACAATAACCTCTTCTTCATCGGCTACCTCATCGTCAGCTCCATCCAGATGGGTGCCAACATCGACTACGCCATCGTCATCTCCGGACGTTATATGGAGCTCCGGAAATACATGGAGAAGAAGGAAGCGGTGGTGGAGACTCTGAACTTCGCCTTCCCCACCATCATCACCTCCGGTTCCATGATGGTGCTGGCGGGCTTCTCCATCGGTCAGCTCACTTCCGACGGCGCCATCTGCGGCATCGGACAGTCCTTGGGCCGTGGTACCGTCATCTCCATTTTGCTGGTCATGTTCGTCCTGCCACAGATCCTGATGGTGGGCGAAAAAGTCATCAATCGCACCTCCTTCGAAGTGTCCTCGCCCATTAAGCTGGATCGGGGATTCGGTACGGTCCGGGTGGACGGTATGGTCCGTGGTACGGTGAACGGAACCTTCATCGGTGAGATGCACGGTATCGTTCACGGTGAAGTGAACGCCGTGGTCACCATGGGCAAAATGAGCGTCATACCGGAAGCACCGGAGAGCGGTCCGGGCCAACAACCCATGATCGAAGCAAAGGAGGGCGAAGGCAATGAAGAGTAAATGGCTGATCAGTGCCCTGGTATGCAGTTTGATTCTGACAGGAATGTCACCTGTCATTGCGCAGGCAGACGAGCCTGCTGAGACGGCACAGACGGAAGAGAGTGAGAGCACAGAGGAAGTGGTCTATGAGACCATCAGGATCTCTACCGCCCAGGACCTGAAGGATCTGGCGGCTCAGTGCCACGAAGATTCCTGGTCCGAGAACAAGATCGCAGAACTTCAGAACGACATCAATCTGACGGGATTTTCCTTTACCTACATCCCCATCTGGAACGGTGTATTCCACGGCAACGGGTATACCATCAGTGGATATGAGTATGGCGGCGGTGGATATGTCACCGGATTTTTCCGCTATGTTGGGGATAAAGGTGTGGTCATGGACCTGAGCCTGGCGGGCAACATTGTGGCGGAGGGTGATCAGCAGATCACCGGAACCATCGCCGGCATCAACCAGGGCCGCATCCAGGATTGCACCTTCACCGGAAACGTCAGCGGAAAGAGCGAGACCGGCGGTATTGTGGGTATCAACCAGCCCGGCGGCCTGATCTATCGCTGCACCAATTCCGGCCGGGTTTCCGGCTACTATTACACCGGCGGTATCGTGGGTAAGAACTGTAGCTTCGTCATGCAGTGCACCAACGCCGGCAATGTCAACGACAGCGACAAGTGGGTGGCTCAGGATGATGAGCTGTCCGCAGATATCATCGGCACCCTCACCGGGGGCTGGGACAAGGCTGCCCTTCAGAGCGGCACCGACACCGGCGGCATCGCAGGCTATTCCATCGGAACCCTGTCCCGCTGCGTCAACGACGGTGTGGTGGGTTACCAGCATGTGGGCTACAATGTGGGCGGCATCGCAGGCCGTTCCTCCGGTATCATCAAGAGCTGTGTCAACAATGGCAAGGTCTACGGAAAGCGTGATGTAGGCGGTATCCTGGGCCAGTCCGAGCCCTACATCGAGACCAACCAGGCGGAATCCATCCGGGCTTCCGTAGAAGTCCTGAACGATCTTATTGCGGAGGCTGCAGACGATGCGCAGAACGCTTCCTCCGTGATCCAGAGCGACATGCGGAGACTTCAGAAGGCTTCCGAGAGCACCCTGCAGAAGGCCACCGATCTCTCTGCCAACATGGCGGAGACCGCCGGCTTCAACAAGGCAGAACTGAATGAAGAGAAGCTGAAGGAACTGGAAAAGAACGGTGTGGATCTGAAGGATCTTGGCATCGACACCGACAAGCTCCGTGGGGAGGCGGAGAAGGCGGAAAACAGGGCAAAGGACCAGGCCAAAGACCTGGAGAACAAGGCGGACAGCCTGGAGAACCAGGCAAAGAACGGCACCCTTACCGCAGAATCCGCCAGGAATACCCTCCTGCCCGACGAGGACCGCACCCAGGATCTGAAGAATCTGACGGAGGAGATGAAGACCCTGTCCTCCGCTCTGTCCACCCTGAATTCCCATGCGGATTCCCTGACCTCCCAGCTGCGGTCGGATGTGTCTGCCATCAACGATCAGGCGGACTCCACCTACACCATGGTGACGGATATCGTCAACGGGGTGAAGGAAGAGGGCGTCACCTACCTCTTCAAGGATGTGTCCGAGGAACTGCTGAACCTGGCTCCCATGGGCCTGGTCATGACCTGCACCAACAACGGCTGGGTCAAGGCCGACGCCAACTGCGGCGGTATCGCGGGCCGCATGAGCATCGACGAGGACAATATCGAGAACAATGTGGTGATCCTCATGAACCTGGATGCAGGGGAGACCTACACCCTGACCAATGTCTTACTGGATTGCAAGAACGACGGATTCGTCTCCGGCCGTACCGACAACATCGGCGGTATCGCCGGTAAGATGGAGCACGGCCTGGTGAAGAATTCCTACGGCTACGGCTCTGTCTCCAGTGAGGGAGGAAGCTATCTGGGAGGCATCGCCGGCTATTCCGAGGGCACCATCGCCGATTCCTTCGTCCTCAGCCAGCTGTCCGGCAATCACTATCTGGGCGGCGTCACCGGCTACGGCAAGGCGGTGCGGGACTGCGTCTCCATGCCCATCATCGAGCAGTATTCCGGAACCTGCGGCGCTGTGGCAGGCCAGGTGCTGCGGGACGAGAACACCGAGGAACTGGATACCCTGGAAGTCCGGGGCAATTACTACGTCAGCGACGCCTTCTACGGCATCGACGACATCAGCTATCGGGGAACGGCGGAAGCCATTTCCTACGAAGATCTGCTGGCCCGGGACAACACACCCGGAGCCTACTCCCGCCTGAAGGTCACCTTCGTGGCGGATGAGAACGTGCTCGGCACGGTGGAAGTGAACTTCGGCGACCGCCTGGAGGAGATTCCCCTTCCGGAAGTTCCGGCGGTGAAAGGCATGCACTCCCACTGGGAGGACCTGACGGGCCGCACCGTCATCGGCAATATGGTGGTCCGGGCCGAGTATGTGGCGGATGTTCCCACGGTGGAGAGCACCCAGAAGGATCCCGACACCGGCAAGGCCATGGGCTATGTGTCCGGCAGCTTCGGGGAGGACACCATCCTCAGCGTGGAGAAGTCCGGCGAGGCCTTCTATCCCGGAAACGGCCACAAGTACAGAGAAGCCTTCGTGTACGAAGTGAGCCTCAAGGGCGC
>JAEEGL017417882.1_pt1 | contig 11041 bp, 10 predicted proteins | sample 9134231 | NCBI WGS metagenome assembly JAEEGL01 (sample SAMN16246548, study PRJNA631951) | gut metagenome | biome: gut microbiome; feature: rumen; material: fiber-attached | host: Bos | place: Iran: Karaj | collected 2018-10
AAGAAGTATGCCCCACCGACTGGAGCACCCTGGCCCGCTCCATCCAGTTTATCAATACGATGGACACCTATGACAACTGGACAATGCTCAACGATTCCATCGGCAACTATTTTGACATGCCCGTCATGATGGACTATTTCATCTTTATCGTGACGATTCAAGCCCTGGGTAACGAATCCATCAACATTTACTATAGTTGCTACGACAAGGCCCTCAACCCGCCGTTGACAATGACGCCCTGGGACCTGGACAACACCTTCGGTTCCCAGCACTTCCCGGAATGGACAAGCAGCACTTATTCGCCCGAACGTCCCATCAAATGGATAAATAATGTCGCCCTGCTCGACATGTTTAACCATACCAACTATCACGACCAACTCATCGAGCGCTACTGGCAACTTCGCAGGACGATACTGGATGCCGACAGCCTGATTTCACGTTTCCAGCAAGCCATCGACCTGCTCAAGCAGAGCGGTGCGGCCGAACGTGAGACAGCACTGTGGAGCGGAGACAGCGACCTCTATGGCCGAAGCATTGACTTTGATGACGAGTTAAACTACATAGCTGATTGGATCAGGCGCCGCCTGGCCTATGTCGACGCCAACGTCTTTGTCCGTCCAGCAGTCCAAGTCGGCGACGTGAACGGTGACGGGGAGGTCAACATCGCTGATGTGACCGAACTCATCGACATTCTGCTGGGCAGTCTGCCAACAGATATAACAGTTGCCGACATTGATAAGGACGGAGAAGTCACAATCGGCGACGTGACCGAGCTCATTGATTACATTCTTAGAAAATAGGGCAACCACAACATTGTCAAATTGCCAAAAAAGTTGTATCTTTGCACCTATACAAAGAATATCAACATCATTTAAAAAACTGAATACATTTGATTTATGGCAGAAGAAATCGTTAACCAAGAGGAAATGAACAACCAGCCGCAACGCAAGGAGGTTTCCCCCGAGAAACTCAAAGCCCTGCAGGTGGCTATGGACAAGATAGGCAAGACCTTCGGCAGCGGGTCCATCATGAAACTGGGCGACGACCACATCGAGGATATCGAGGTCATCCCCACCGGCTCCATCGGACTGGACAATGCGCTGGGCGTGGGAGGTTATCCCCGCGGCCGCATCATCGAGATTTACGGTCCTGAGTCATCAGGTAAAACCACGCTGGCTATCCATGCCATCGCCGAGGCTCAGAAAATGGGCGGCATCGCTGCTATCATCGACGCCGAACACGCTTTTGACCGCTTCTATGCCGAGTCGCTGGGTGTCGACGTGAACAACCTGTGGATTTCGCAGCCCGACAACGGTGAACAGGCCCTGGAAATTGCCGACCAACTCATCCGTAGCAGCGCCATCGACATTATCGTGATCGATAGTGTCGCAGCCTTAACCCCCAAGGCTGAAATCGAGGGCGAGATGGGTGAAAGCAAGATGGGTCTACAGGCCCGCCTGATGAGCCAAGCGTTGAGGAAACTGACCGCCACTATCAGCCGCACCAACACCTGCTGCATCTTCATTAACCAGTTGCGCGAGAAGTTGGGCGTGATGTTCGGCAACCCCGAGACCACCACTGGCGGCAACGCCCTGAAGTTCTACAGCAGTGTGCGTCTGGACATCCGTCGCACCGGCCAGATCAAGGACGGAGACCAGGTAGTGGGCAACCTTACCCGCGTGAAGGTCGTGAAAAACAAGGTGGCTCCCCCCTTCCGCAAGACCGAGTTTGAAATCCGCTTCGGTGAGGGCATCAGCAAGGTAGGCGAGATCATCGACCTGGGTGTAGAGTTCGGCATCGTCAAGAAGAGCGGAGCCTGGTTCTCCTACGAGGGCACAAAACTGGGACAGGGCCGTGACGCCGCCAAGCAGATGGTAGCCGACAATCCCGAACTGGCCGAAGAACTCGAGACCAAGATCAAGGAAGCCATGAAGGCCAAGTAGAAACTACTACTATTTCTATCCAATAACAAAGCGGGTCGCTCAACTTAAGGAGTGACCCGCTTTGTTATCTAACCCACCTTAGACCACTGTTACTTGAGGTGGAAGGCGGTGCGGAGTTTCTCGACCATGTCGAGTTTTTCCCAGGGGAAGAGTTCTACCTCAACCTCGGCAGTTGCGTTGTAGAGCGATTCAAACTTTTTCACCTTCTTCACGCACTTGCGGCCCATGTGGCCGTAGGCTGCCGCCTCGGTGTAGATGGGACGGAGCAGGTTCAAGCGCTCGATGATGGCCTTGGGCCGCATGTCAAACTCGCTCATGCCCTCGATAACGGCGGCAATCTCGGCATCGCTCATGTCCACATGGCTGGTGCCATAGGTGTTGACATAGAAGCTGACGGGTTTAGCACGACCGATGGCATAAGCCACCTGCACGAGCACCTCGTCGGCGATGCCAGCGGCAACCACGTTCTTAGCAATGTGACGACAGGCATAAGCAGCACTGCGGTCCACCTTGCTAGGGTCCTTGCCACTGAAGGCGCCACCGCCATGGGCACCGCGGCCACCATAGGTGTCCACGATGATTTTACGGCCTGTGAGGCCCGTATCGCCGTGAGGCCCGCCGATGACAAACTTACCCGTGGGATTGACAAATTCCTCGGTCTTGTCATCATACAGAGCCTTAATCTCATCGCTATAGCGGGCCAGAGTCCTGGGAATGAGGATCTCGTGCACATCGCGTGCGATGCGCTTTTGGTCCACATTGTCGTCATGCTGGGTGCTCACCACGATGGTGTGGATACGCACGGGTCGATGTGTGTCGCCGTCATACTCGACGGTCACCTGAGCCTTGCTGTCAGGGCGCAGGTAGGGCATCAATTCAAGGTGATTGTGGCGGATGTCGGCCAATTCATACATGAGCGCGTGAGCCAAGTCAAGTGTCAACGGCATCAAGTCGGGTGTCTCGTTGCAGGCATAACCGAACATCATGCCCTGGTCACCAGCGCCCTGGTCGGCGTTGTTGTCCTCGGCCTTCTCCACACCCTGGGCGATATCGCCGCTCTGCTCGTGCACGCTGTTGAGAATGCCGCATGAATTGGCGTCGAACTGGTACTCACTCTTGGTATAGCCGATTTTCTCTATCATCTCGCGCGCCGTACGCTGCAAGTCGATATAGACATTGGTGGTTACCTCGCCGGCAATGATGACCTGGCCAGTGGTCACCAGTGTCTCACAAGCCACGTGGGCCATCGGGTCAAAGGCAAGGAACTTGTCAAGGATGGCGTCGCTGATCTGGTCAGCAACTTTGTCGGGGTGTCCTTCGGACACGCTCTCGGACGTGAATAGATAATTCTTACTGTTCATTGTACCAAAAAAAACTTTTTTGTGGAAGATGAACGCTAAAGAGTACCGATAAAGATGATTGATTATCGCAGTTTTAGCATTTTTTCAAGTGGTTGCAAGCAGCCAAATTTTTCCACTATTAATAATATGTTATCTCAAATGTGGCTGCAAAGGTACACAATTCTTTCAGTATATCATGTCTGATTCCCACTTTTTTTATTATCTTTGCAATTCATTTGAAAAGTTGGCAACAATGATTGAGGCTCGAAACATAGTTAAACGATATGGTGACCTGGAGGTGCTGAGGGGTGTTGACCTCGACATCGCCCAGGGCGAAATTGTCTCAATTGTAGGCCCCAGCGGCGCTGGAAAGACCACATTGCTGCAAATCATCGGCACTCTGGACACACCCCAGCAGGGAGAAGTGCGCTACGAGGGCAAGAACGTGCTGTCGCTCAAGGACAAGGAACTGGCCCACTTCAGGAACCGCAACATCGGCTTCGTGTTCCAGTTCCACCAATTGCTCCCCGAGTTCACTATGCTGGAGAATGTCGCCATCCCCGCTCTGCTGGGCGGTGACCACCGCAATGATGCCTATGACCGCGCACGCCGCCTGTTGGAACGCATGCACCTGGGAGACCGGCTCGACCACAAGCCCTCACAACTGAGCGGCGGAGAATGCCAACGCGTGGCAGTGGCAAGAGCACTCATCAACAGCCCCAAGGTCATCCTCGCCGATGAGCCATCGGGCAGCCTTGACAGCCAGAACAAGCAGGAGCTCCACAGCCTATTCTTTGAATTGCGAGAGGAACTAGGCCAAACGTTTATCATCGTCACCCATGACGAAGGCCTTGCCGCCCAAGCCGACCGCACGCTTCACATGAGCGACGGCATCATCATTAACCAGACAACCCGCACCGCATGATGAAGCAAGTGTCCATATTGCTGGTCGCGGTACTCATCGCGCTGACCTCTTGCAACAAGCAGGAGGACATAGACCGCGCCTATACCGACTACCGCTATGACATCGTGACCTACCTGGGCCAGAATGAACGAGGTGCCATGTTTGAATACTTGGGACATGGCGATTCGGCATCTGTCATGCTGCAATCGAGTGTGGCACTCGACAAGGAAATCAAGACTCATCAGCGTGTGCTGCTTCGCTACGACTTTGCCGACAAGAGCACTGGAAGTGCCAACCGCAATATCGACGTGTTTGGCTGCAACGCCATCTTCAGCGACTCGCTGCGCATGACCACTGCGAGTCCCGACAGCCTGCCCCGCCACGAGATAAAGTTGCGCAGCCTGTGGCGGACCGGCGAATTCATCAACCTGCATTGCCAGGTGGAATATACCGACAAAGCACGAACCATGATGCTCGTCGCTGACGGCGCAACTCTGGCCAATGACACCGTGGACTGCTACCTGGTTCACGACCTGAGGGGGGAGACAGGCACCTTCTGGCGCGACTGCTACGCGTCGTTCAATGTGGGCGCGTTGTGGAAACGGGATACCTTCAAGTGCTTGAGGGTGTTCCTCAATGACAAGACATATCCCGAAATCGGACAATACGATTTCAATAAATAATCATCTATATTATAAACACATTAATTTATTATTTTCGATAACAATTATGGCAAACGAAAATCAGAACCAAATTAAGATTGAAATTCCCAAGGAAGAACTTCAAGGACGTTACGCTAACATGGCAATGATTGCCCATGGCCCCAACGATTTCTTTATCGATATGATCTTGCGTGGTCCCAATATGCCCCAAGCACGTGTACAGAGTCGCATCATTATGGCTCCCCAGCACGCTAAGGAGTTGATGCTCGCCCTGCAGGATAACATCCATCGCTACGAGCAGAACTTCGGCGAAATCAAGATCAACCGTCCTGCCGGCGGCAACAGCAACATCATGGATTTCCCCCTGCCCAAGGGACAAGCATAGTTAGAAGTTAGAAGTTAGAAGTTAGGAGTTAGAAGTTAGGAATTAGGGCTCCTACCCCTAGAACTTGGAACCTAACACCTAAAAAAACTGAGAGAAAATGGAACATCCCTTGTTCATCTACAATACCCTGACGAGGCGCAAGGAGCATTTCGTGCCCCTTAACGAGCCGATGGTGGGCATGTATGTGTGCGGTCCCACGGTTTATGGCGACCCGCACTTGGGTCACACCAGACCTGCCATCACGTTTGACGTGTTGTTCCGTTATCTGCAACAGTTGGGCTACAAGGTGCGCTATGTGCGCAATATCACCGATGTGGGCCATCTGGAGCATGATGCCGATGAGGGCGAAGACAAGATTGCCAAGAAGGCACGGCTCGAACAACTCGAGCCCATGGAGGTGGCTCAGTACTATACTAACCGCTACCATGCCGCTATGCAATCGCTCAACGTGCTGCCGCCCAGCATCGAGCCTCACGCCACGGGACATATCATCGAGCAGGAGGAGTTAGTCAAGCAGATTATGGCTAACGGCTATGCCTACGAGAGCAATGGCAGCATCTATTTTGATATCGAAGCCTATAACCGTGACCATCGTTACGGTGTGCTCTCAGGACGCAATCTCGATGATATCATGAACGCCAGCCGTGAACTCGAAGGTGTGGGCGAGAAACACAACCAAGCCGACTTCGCCTTGTGGAAAAAGGCACAGCCCGAGCACATCATGCGATGGCCGTCGCCCTGGAGCGACGGTTTCCCCGGCTGGCACTGCGAGTGTACAGCGATGGGACGCAAGTACCTGGGCAAGCACTTTGACATCCACGGCGGCGGCATGGACCTTGTGTTCCCTCACCACGAGTGCGAGATCGCCCAGGCTGTTGCCAGCCAGGGTGACGAAATGGTGCACTACTGGATGCACAACAACATGATCACCATCAATGGGCAGAAGATGGGCAAGTCATTAGGCAACTTTATCACTCTGGAGCAGTTCTTCACGGGCAACCATCCGGCATTGACCCAGGCCTACACGCCCATGACCATCCGCTTCTTTATCCTTCAGGCCCATTACCGTGGCACAGTGGACTTCAGCAACGAGGCCCTGCAAGCAGCCGAGAAAGCCCTTGAGCGCATGCTCGACGGCTGGCACCGCTTGAACGCCCTCAGCGCTGCTGCCCAGTCATCGGTGAAGTTAGAGGATTTCCGCCAGCGTTGTGCCGACGCGATGAACGACGACTTGAACACGCCGACGGTCATCGCCACCCTGTTTGATGCCTGCAAGGTCATCAACCAGGCCAATGACGGACACGCCAGCCTGTCACAGGCCGACATCGACGAGTTGAAGAGCATCTTCCAGACCTACCTATTTGATGTGCTCGGCATCCGCGATGATTCGGAAGGTGGTGACAGCGTGAACCTTGAGCCTTACCGCCAAGCCGTTGACCTGCTGTTGGAGATGCGCCGCACCGCCAAGGCCAATAAGGACTGGACGACGAGCGACCTGATCCGTGACAAACTCAGTGAGTTTGGCTTTGAGGTCAAGGACACTAAGGACGGCTTTGAGTGGAAAGTGAAATGATCAGTTAATAGTTAATAGGGAGATGTTACTTCGCTATCATATGATCCACAACTCTCTATTAACTATTAACTTTTAAAACTACTAACTATTATCTTTAATCTACTTACCAAGAATGGAACCGCTCATATCAGTTATCGTTCCCGTATATAACGTGGAGGACTATCTGGACCAATGCTTGGATAGTATTGTGAACCAGAGTTATACTAATCTTGAAATTCTGGTGGTGGATGATGGAAGCACCGATGGAAGCGGAGCCTTGTGCGACCAATGGGCCACTCGAGACCAACGCATCCGCGTCATCCATCAGGCCAACGGCGGCTTGTCGGCAGCCCGCAATACAGCACTCGACGTGATGCAGGGCGAAATGGTGACGATGGTCGACAGCGACGACGTGCTGCACCCCTCGGCCATTAAAGTCATGGTTGAAGCCATGCTCAAGAACCAGGCAAGCCTCGTCATCGGCGACTACACCCCCTTTGACTCAGACAGCGAACCATCATGGCCCACACAGGGAGAACAACCCGTAGCGGCACGTTTTCCCCAGCACAGGGCATTACTCCTGATATTCTACCAGCAAGGGCTTACCCACTCGGCATGGGGCCGCTTGTATGACGCGTCACTATTTGAAGGCATCCGCTATCCCGTGGGGCAGAATTATGAAGATCTCGCCATCATCTATCCCTTGCTGCTCAAGTGTGGCCGCGTGGCGAAAATCAATTACACACTCTACGGCTACCGCCAGCGCCCAAGCAGCATCCTGGGCGCATTCTCGCCCAAGAGGGCCGATGTGCTCGACATCTGTGAGAATCTGGAACAACTCATGGAACAGCAGGACCCGAAGTACTTGAAGGCCGTGCGCAGCCGACTATTGAGCGCCTACTTTAACATCCTGTTGTTAAGCCATCAGGACACTAAGGGCGACTACCATGAGTTGCAAGACCGATGCTGGAAAGGTATCAAGCGACTGCGTTGGGGTTGTCTCCTCGATCAGAACGTCAGGCGCAAGAATAAGTTAGGAGTCCTCGCTTCATTGTTAGGGCGCAATTTCCTATGCAAAGTAGTAGGACGCGATTACCAGCCTAAGGCCTAAATGTCGTGTTAGTAGAAAAAATATGGCAATTGATAGAATTTATTTTGTCACTTGAAAATGATTATTTTACTTTGTATCGTAAAAATCAAAGCATAACACAAAAAGAATAATCATTTATTGCCAATCTAATTACCATCTACATTTGGGTTTAGTTAAAAGAATTTAGGCTTCAGAACACTAAAAAAGGAAAGACGAGGTGTGAACCTAGTCTTTCTTTTTTAATTCAATAGCAACCCATCTCATAAACTCATTCTTCGAGTCGGAACTCTAGTTCTTCTACATCTTCACTGAAATCGGAATCTATCCAGAAATCCTTACTGGTAAAACAAACTCCGATTACATAGCAAATTAAACACTCAATGATCCTTTGGCCAAGAAACTCATTAATCGTCAAGGCAGGGAGCCAAAATAGAAGACTAATTACGATAATATTTCTAATCTGTATACACTTTTTCAGTCTTTTGGCCACAGGTAGAAACTGCTTGGGGGTTGAGGCAAGATTCATTTCGTTAATCAATTTTTGATTGATCTTGAAGAAAATAGAGGTCACCACCACGATAGCCCCTACAAAAATGGCCCCGAGGCCCCAATTCACATACATCTTGTCGTTCCATGCCAGAGCTAGACACACTAGCAGAGCCACAACCCAAATGAGCAGGCGACTCTTATCACCCTTGGGAAGATAGGTTTTGAAGATGAAAAAGCCCCCCGTCAAGATGGCGCCCTCCACGACGACACAAAACAACATAGCGACATTCGTCTTGTAGTAGAAGTGCAGAGCCACAAACACTAATAAAAACACAATGAAAAAGAGCAGGCCAAACTTATCCTTCTTGAGAAACGATTTCTCGGCCTTGACATTGATGTCCCGGCACAACTCCTTAGGTGTTCTCTCCTTGTAAGGAATATATGTTTCTTCTCGTTTCATCATACTATTGCCAGGTCCCTTAAATCCATTCTCGAGGTCGCCTGAAGGTCAGAACCACTTTAAAGCCTTTCATGCAACCCTTCATTGTCTCACGAACTCACTATGTTCACTGCAAAAATCGTTCCACCCTTCATGTTTTAAATAGTGAACTAGCAGTAAAAGTTTTTTGCATGTGTTTTTAACATATTTCTCAAAAGATATATTGTATATATTAGATATATTATATACCTTTGCAGCAAAGAAACTAAATATGATATGGAAACAACAATCAAAAGAAAAAATATTGACTTACCGGTAGACGTTCTTCAAAAACTCTCACTTATGGCAGTGGCTCAAGGACGCAGTCTGAAAGCCTATATCGAGCAACTCTTGATTGCTAAAGCCAACAGCATCTCGGTAGAAGTGCGCGATAATCCTTCCCCCACAGGAGACAAGTGGTTTGATGAACCTGAGAATATGGAATCAGTGCGCCGTGGTATCCAGGAGATGAACGAAAATAAAGGCACCGCATACACAATGGATGAAATCAGAAAGCGTCTAGGCATATGAGTTACCAACTGATTCTAATGCCTGAGGCTGAGCGGCATCTTGAAGAATGGCGGAAATCTGGCCAAAAAAAGACCCTGTTAAAGATAGCATCACTATTTGAAGAACTACGTGAACACCCGACAACAGGCACAGGCAAGGTTGAACAATTAAAAGGAGACCTTGAAGGATATTGGAGCCGCAGAATCAACAAGGCCTCACGTCTCATCTACAAAATCGAAGAAGACATTATCACCGTCTTTGTCGTTTCACTCAAGGGACATTATAGTGACAAATAACACAACTGCAATTTACACCCAAGAGTTATTTGGCAAAATAGAAGTGCCTGTAAAGCCATCAAGAATCGGCTTTACAGGCACTTCAAATCTCATAACCAAGTCCCGGGTTGGTGGGGATTAGTTGCTGGAGAGGAGGAGATCGATGAGGGCGGTCACGTCAGAGATCGTGATGGTGCCGTTGCCGTTCACATCATAGGCGTGCAGGGCCGGGCTGTCACTGCCTAATAACCAATCAATAAGGCTGGTGACATCGTTAATCTGGACCTTACCATCAAAGTTGATATCGCCCACCGGATTGAGCGCGTTGATAACGGGATTAATCCACGCGACACGTCGTTGATACCAGTATTTGCGGTCATAAACGCAGGTATCGACCACCAAATTGAAATTCCAACGCTGCAATTCCAGCGGCTCGCTTGCCCTCAACCCCTGGCACTCGTCAGAGTACGAAAAGACGTTCATCGCAGCGACGAAGTCTTGGTAGAAAGTAGTGCTTACCTGGCGCCATTGCCATACAAATTCATCGACAAACTGAGGGTTTGAGTTATTAAAGAGTTTATCAAAATGGCTCACGTGGCAACGGGACCATTGCGAAGTGGTGCGCTCGACCATGTCAAAGTCCCACAAGACAGGCATCACGATACGGGTAGTGTCCGTATCATCATACTTATAATAGAAGCGATTGGCGCCACCGGAATCCTGGGTACCCATCAAATCATGAGCCAAACACCAAGTCGCGAACGAAATGACATCAATTTTGTCTGGATAGTCAGTGCGATTCAAACTGTTCTCGTAATCACTGACCATACCCTGGAAGTACGTCATCTGCTCGGGCAGCAGATCCTCACTATCAGGATACTTGAACGTGAAATTATAGGCTGGAGAAGTGATTGAGGTGGCATACACGTCCTCATTCCACCAGTAAGGGTCACACTCAAAGATATATCCCGTGTTCTTATCGACATTGATGCGGCAATCGGGATTCCGCTTCACTGATTCGCACAACAGATACACACCCCGATACTCATCGTTGAGAACCACATTGACAAACCTGTGTCCCGGAGTCCACGGCATGTTCAACAGTTCACTGACAATGTATCCGGCGGTGACAAACAGGTAGTGGTCCTTGATTAAAAGCCAGTCTTTATCTTTGAACTTATCCTCGTTGCCACGCAGAAGCAAATCCTTCTTTTTCTGTAATTTGATTTTGTAGGGTTTCTTGTCGGCATAGGCGCTCGTATTGCCGCGGATCTTGATGGTCATGCCACTGACATCATCCTCATAGTCACCGCTATCATAGACCACGCTGTCGATTCCGTCAAGACGCTGATACATGGTGAGGCGTCCCGGCACCTTAGTAGCATTGCGGATTGTACGCCCCATACTGCCCGA
>JAEEGL012800263.1_pt1 | contig 11040 bp, 2 predicted proteins | sample 9134231 | NCBI WGS metagenome assembly JAEEGL01 (sample SAMN16246548, study PRJNA631951) | gut metagenome | biome: gut microbiome; feature: rumen; material: fiber-attached | host: Bos | place: Iran: Karaj | collected 2018-10
GACCGCACGCCCGACGTGCTGGGCTATGCCGATGAGGGCAGCTTCTCGGCTGATGACATGCCTGAGAACATGAAATCATGGCTGGAGGAGTATGCCGCCCAGATACGTTACTTGCAGCAGAACGGGGACTTCAACTCTCCTCAAACGGCGGCTGCTCCCGCCAAGATAGCTACCCATCCGGCCGTAGAGCCGCTGGTGAAGACGAAGTGGAACCAGGACGCCCCCTATAACAACCAGTGCCCCGTGTTCTTCAACGAGAGCAAGTATGGCCGTACCGTGACGGGCTGCGTGGCAGCCGCAATGGCACAGGTCATGAAATTCTGGAACTACCCGAAGTCTTCCCTGAGGTACATTTACGGCTACCCTTGCAACACGGACTGGAGCAGCTATATAGGCAGCAGCTCGAGGTCAGTTATCACTGTGCCCGACGTGGGGAGTCCCACCTTCGACTGGAACAACATGCTCAACACCTACGACAACGGAGCCTCTGAGGCGCAGAAGAAGGCGGTGGCGACGCTGATGCAGGCTTGCGCCACAGCCCTCTCCGCCGACTTCGGCATCACTGCCGTGGGCGGCACTTCTGCCAGGACACAGAGCTTGAAGAACGTGCTTACCCGATATTTCGACTACGACAATAGCATGAAGTATGTATACCGTGGCAGCTATAATGCCGACCAGTGGGACGAACTCATCTACTCAGAAATGAGCGCCCACCGTCCCGTGTTCTTCAGCGGACAGTCTGTCGCAGGCGGACACACCTTCATCGTAGATGGCTACGATGGCAAGGGCTACTACCACGTGAACTGGGGATGGGGCGGACTGAACAACGGCTATTTCCTCCTCAGCGCACTTAACCCGGAGGACGAATCGGGCATAGGGGCCGGAAAGGGAGGATATAACCTGCAGGTGACCGCACTCATCGGCGTGAAGCCAAATGCTGGCGGCGACAACCCCAGCAGCGAAATAATGACCGTAGAGAAAGGCCAGTTATGGAAAACGTCGTTCACCCGCTCATCGACAAGTGATGACTTCAAAGACATATCCGTGGCCTATAGCTTCTATAATTACACTGGAATCACCACAACGTTCGACTTTGGCTACGGCATCTATGACAGCAATTATACTTTGAAGAAAGTGATACCGGTCATGGAAAAAGAAGACCTGTTAGCTACTATGGGCTACTCAACCGACGAGACGAAAGCCACCTTCAATTTCGGAGCCGGCATCTCAAGCGGTGAATACTACATCATGCCCATCAGCAAGCTGTCGACATCCGATCAGTGGCAGCCTTGCGCCAAGGCATGGGGCATGTATGTGGTGGCTACCATCAGTGGAAACACGCTCAGCCTGTCGTTTGTTAAAGACAAAATAGATCGAAAAATAGAACTCCTTAATACCCCGGAGACAAAAGGTCCCACCGACCTGAAAGTAACGTTCACCAATAACGGCCCCTATTATAATGGTCATTGGTTTCTTTTTGAACAAGGGAAGCCAGACACTCCCCTCTACGCAACCCATATAGAGCTGCAGAAGGGTGAGACGAAGACCCTGTACATATCAATCATACTCAACGAACAGAGGGCATACACTATTTGTGGCGGTACCTCTGTGGAGGATCCCGTGGTTGCCATACCCATTACGCCCACGGCCCCGAAGGCACAGAAGCTGACCTGCACCTACAGCGTGACCAATGCCAATGCCTCCCGCCAAATCAACTCCAGCCAGATGGAGATGACCATCGAATATCAGAATACGGGAGACAACGACTACGACAACGAAATCCTGCTCCAGCTGATGAAGCGTGTCGGCACCACCAATTCATACAATGGAGTCGCGAAGAAGACCGACCGCCTGAAGCTGGCAAAGGGCAGCAAGGAGAAGCACAGCTATGTGTTCAGCGACCTGGAGGACGGCGGAACCTATATCGTTGTTCCGTCGTATAAGAGCAACGGGCAGTATTGCGATATGGATGGCAGCGAGCCCTACACCGTAAACATCAGCAGCACGCCGCCCGTAGTCGGCGAAGCTTACGCCGTGGTCGATGGCAGCACCCTCACCTTCTATTATGACGACAAGAAGAGCAGCAGGACGGGCAAGAAGTACGCCATGAACACGGGCGACTATTATCCCGGCTGGGCCGTCGACAGCCTGAGCATCCGTAAGGCCGTCATCGATGCCTCCTTTGCAGCCTACAGCCCCACTACCACCGCCCACTGGTTTGAGCATCAGGTGAATCTGACCAGCATTGAGAATTTGAAGAACCTGAACACATCGGGCACCAACAAGATGCAGTCGATGTTCTATGAGTGCTATAACCTCCAAAGCCTGGATGTCAGCGGATTTGACACACGTAACGTGACCGACATGAGATGGATGTTCTATGGTTGCAAATCGCTGAAGGAGCTTAACGTGAAGAACTTCAACACCTCGAAAGTGACAAATATTCAGTCAATGTTCTATAATTGCCATGAACTGACAGACATTGATGTCACGGGCTTCGACACGCGGAACGTGACCAACATGGGGTGGCTGTTCTATGGGTGTAAGTCGCTGAAGAGCATTAACGTAAAGAATTTCAACACCTCGAAAGCGACGAATATTCAGTCAATGTTCTACGAGTGTTCTTCACTTACCACTATTGACCTCAGTTCGTTCGACACGCAGAACGTGACCAACATGGGCTGGCTGTTCTATGGCTGCAGCTCATTGACAACGCTCAAGTTAGGCTCAAAATTCAACACCTCGAAAGTGACGAACATGAAATCAATGTTCTATAATTGTGCCTCTCTCAAAGATATCGACCTCACTTCCTTCGATACACGTAACGTGACTGACATGAGCTGGATGTTTGCGAGGTGCAAAACCTGTACGAAAATTGTTATTCCATTCATCACCCCGAAAGTCACAAGCTTGAACAACATGTTCGATAGCTGTATGAACGTCAAGGCTCTGGACCTGAGCAGCTTCAATACCGCCAACGTGACGACGATGAACCGCATGTTCACCGAATGTTACGAGCTGGCCCAGCTCGACATCAGCTCGTTCAATACGGCCAATGTCACCGATATGTCGTGCATGTTCTACGACTGCAGAAGCCTTGAGGCTGTCGATGTCAGCAGCTTCCGTACGCTTAAACTGATGGATATGTCGTTCATGTTCCGTGGATGCAAAAAGTTGAAGATGCTCGACCTGAGCGGCTTCACCACCGGCCCCGTAGAGTATATGAACGTAGCCTTCTACGACTGCCAGTCTCTGAAGACCATCTATGCTTCCAACGACTGGAGCAGAATAAATGTGGATAAAAGCGATTGGATGTTCGGCAACTGCTATAGTCTCGTGGGCGGTGCCGGTACGAAATACGATGCCAACCACATCCGGGATGAATATGCCCGCATTGACGGCGGCACTTCCAAGCCTGGCTACTTCACCTACAAGGCAATTCAGAAGAAGGGCGACGTGAACGGCGACGACGTGATTGATGTGGCAGACATTGGCAATATCATCGATGTGATGTCCAGGGGCGGAAGTGATGCTGCTGCCGACGTGAACGGTGACGGTGTGATCGATGTGGCCGATATTGGCGCAATCATCGACATGATGGCAAGAAACTCCAGAAGGGCGTCTAATCTGCCTGATTCTGTAGAAGAATAATGATTTGAAGTGGATAATTGCAGAATAATAGACATTTAGCAGGAAAATATTTGGAAGGTATAAAGAAAAGCACTATCTTTGCACCGTCAAACTTATTGTTTCACATTTAAAAAACAGAAAAGTATGAAAAAGTTAATTATGATTGCAGTAGCCGTTTTTATGGTTACTATGGGGGCTAACGCTCAGAACATGTTTGTCAAACCCATGGTCGGTGGAACGCTGGCAACATTTACAGGCGATGCTGAAGGCACGAAGATGAAACTCGGCCTTGTAGCAGGTGCAGAGTTTGGCTATCATATTGCAGAGCCGTTTGCCATTACCGCCGGCGCTCTCGTGACAATGAAGGGTTCGGCCTTCAAAGACAATGCTTACACTAAAGACATGAAAACGACATTGACCTATATCGATGTTCCCATCATGGCCAACTACTACATCCTTCCCGGTTTGGCAGTTAAGGCTGGTGTGCAGCCCGGATTCCTGCTCTCGCGTAAGACTAAATGGAGCGAAAACGATAAAGGCGCGTGGTCAGACTATGATACCACCGATAAAAGCGGCATGAAGAAAGTGGAATTCTCCATTCCTCTTGGCCTGTCGTATGAAATCTCCGATTTCGTCATCGATGCCCGCTACAACATTGGACTTACAAACATCAACGACACCGAGCACTACAAGTCAAAGAACAGTGTCATCATGCTGACTGTTGGCTACAAGATTCCGTTCTAAGCAAACATTCAAGTAACAGCAATAAAAAAGCACCTGCGACTGCATTGAAGCGGTCGCAGGTGTTTTTTTGTTGTCATTTCGAGGTAAAATCAAAAGATAATTTCCACATAATTCGGGTACAGTCGCGTACCCGCCTCACGGATACTGAACGACTTGCCTACCTGACGGGCACCTTCCACTATCAGAATCTTGTCGGTATCAGACTTCAGATAGTCTTCAATATACGATGTAATCTTCCTGTACAGCATGGCTTTTTACACTTTTCAAATGATTTTGTGAGTCAAAAACTACACTTTTCAATAAAAATCCGTGCTGCAAAATTACACTTTTCAAACGAAACGGCCAAATAATTCTCCGAAAAAGTTCAAGATGCGGTTGAACTGCCCTATGTACGTCGCGATTTAGGTCAGTTCTTTTTTCAACACAGAGGTTTTTGGAGTTCACAGAGGGACACTGAGAAAGAACTGGTGGGATGGAGTTTTCAAGAGGTGCCAAGGGCACTTCACCGAGAGGCTGCGCATTGATTCTACTGCGGTAGCCTCTCTGTGCAATGCTGGAGGCATCTCTTGTCAAGCTCTTTTACAACCTGTCCACTCTGTGTCCCTCTGTGAACTCAGCCTTCTCCGTGTTGAAAAAAAAAAGAACTGACCTAAATCGCACGCGAATCAGGTCACTTAGTAGGTCACGCTTCCCAGCGTGACAATCAAAACAACTTGCTGTCCCACATTCCCCAGATTCCCAAAAACATTTCCACCGTGGTGACCGTAAAGAAATAACTTAGTAAAGTTATCTGTAGGATTTACCATTGCCACGCTTGGAAGCGTGGCCTACTACTGCCACTGCCTGCAAAGCGTTTTGCTTCACCCACTACAACGGCACAGCAAGACTTTTCTTTACGGAAAGTTTGTGTAGTAGCGGGAAAAGTGTTACCTTTGCAGCCAATTAATAGTAATAATGTGTAATATGAATACAACGACAAGATCTTGGCGGGGCCTGACGTGGCAGCTGATGCTGTTGCTGGCAGTGCTCTTCGCCTGGCTGCTGCCGCAGACGGCGGGGGCCACGCACGTGGACGACACGTGGAAGTATCAGGTGGCACTCAACGGTGCGAACACCGTTCGCATCCAGGTGCCCGTCTACGACCAGGATGGTGCCGACTGCTGGGTGAGCGACGGCAAACTGAAAGTGGTGGTTAACGGAGTGGAGAAGACCTGCTTCAATTGGTGGCGCAACGGCGACACTGACAGCGACAGCGAGGACATCTACGTCCACTTCAGCACCGACGTGGGCGGCAGTTTCGACATCACGCAGGGCAACAGCGGCAGCCACTTTACAATGACGCAAAGCGGCTACTACGAGCGTCTCATCTACCGCAACAGCGACGGCAACACCTACACCGTCTATGCCGTTTGGCGCGTGCCATACGAGTACTTAGGCAAGACGCTGAAATTTACATGGGACGTAGAGCGCGACGGCAACTCACGCTCCAAGGAGAAGGTGTCGGGCCTCAGCGACGTGGAAATCACCATGCCCGACGCACCTGAGGTCATCCACCCACAGGTGACCATGGCCTCCATGTCCTACAGCGTGGCGGGCAAGATGGAGCTGCCATGGTTCATTGCTACCCAAAAAATCACGGCCTTGCGCTATGAATACATCGACGCCTACGGCATCACCGTCCAACAGGACATTCCTACCAATGAGAACAACGGCACCATCTATCTCGATGCCACCGTGCCTCACGACAATTTCTGCGTCGTGGCGAGTTACAAAGACAGCAACGAAGATGAAATCAACAACGTATCCTCCACGATCCAGAACCTGACCATCATTCATGCCCCCTTGGGCCTCACGGCTACGCAGATTGGCGACGCCAAGGCCAAGGTGCGGCTCGACTGGCATGTGCGCTACCCCAGCACCGACGACCTCGCTACGAGCGACTACTTCGAGGTGCAACGCTCGCTGACGGGCCAGGAGGCCGACTTCGTGACCATCGGCACCGTGCCCGTGGTCATCAACGATAAGAATCCGCACTTCGCCTACACCGACAGCACCATCGTCAATGCGCTCGTCGCCGAGCACCTCACCGGCGGCTCGTCGCTGCCCAACCTCACCTACCGCGTGCGCCGCATGATTACGCAGACCTGGGGCTGGGACGGCAACCCCTGCGCACAGCGCGTGGAGGCTCCCCTGAGCGGTATGCACCTGCAGCGGCTGAAGAGCTACTCGGCCCAGTGGGCCGACGAGCGGGCCTATACCGTCCGCGTGGATTGGGAATATGTCAAGGAGCCTAACGCCGTGTGGGACAGCCGCGCCAAGCTGATGATGGTCGTCACCATGCGTAACAAAGCCGGCGAACAGGTGGACACCAAGACCTACGAACTGACCGACGAAGAGCGCAACGCACGCACCAAGACCATCGACCTCTCACGCACCTGCGTGAAGTACGACATCCGCATGTATGTCGATCCCGGCACATCGCCGCTGCGCTCCTGGGACCTGCCCGACGCCATGCGCATCACCTCGGCGGCCGACTGGGACGCCTTCTGCCAGCGCGTGAAGGAGGCACGGGGGCAGCGTGACGTGAACGCCGTGCTCTGCGCCGACATCACCACCGGCACCATCTGCGGCGCCGACACCTACTACCGCGGCACCTTCGACGGCAACGGCCACACGCTGACCTTCAACAAGCAGAACTACAACCAGCAGTACGTGGCACCGTTCTACCATGTGGGCGATGCCACCATCCGCAACCTGCACACCGCCGGCACCATCACCAGCAGCCAGAAGTTCGTTGGCGGCATCGTGGCCTATAGCAACGGCAACACCGTCATAGAGAACTGCCGCTCGTCGGTCAACATCGGCAGCACCGTCAGCGGCGACGCCACCAACGGCGGACTCGTGGCAGTGAAGGACACCCAAGGACAGCTCACCATCGTGGACTGCCTCTTCGACGGCTCGCTCACGGGCAGCAACAGCAACTGCATTGGCGGTTTCGTGGGGTGGAGCGCAGGCAAGGTGAACATCGTGAACAGCCACTTCGCACCCTCGAAGGTGGAGATATGGTACGACGGTTGCCGCAACTGGGCACGCATGAGCAACTACAGCAACCTCACCGTCACTAACAGCCACTACGCCACGTCGATAGAACCGTCGACCGACGACCTCTTCGTCATACGCAGCAAGGCGGACTGGACGGCGTTCAACAATGCGGTGAAGAGCCATATCAATATTAATAAGGACACCATCAACGTTTTATTGAATACCGACCTGTCGCTCACCACAGAAGACGTCATAGGTAGAACAGATGGCGGTTTCTGGTCCTACCGCGGCACGTTCGACGGCAATGGCCACACGTTGCATATAGACTTTAGCAATGAAACAGACGATCTTGCACTGTTCTACAGCGTGACGCGCAATACGACTATCAAGAACCTGCGAGTGACGGGCAAAGTGTATGGAAGGCATGAGGTTTCCGCTCTTGTGGGAGGCTGCGGTGAAGGCACAAACCTGAACATCGACCATGTGTATGTGTCTGCCGATGTTTCGGCTGCTGCCGCTGCTGCGGGTGGCTTTGTCGGCAGAAGTGATTATGACAGCAAGGTTAGCATCACCGACTGCCTCTATGATGGAAAGATGGCCACTCATAATTGGAGCCCACAGAGAGCAAGCTGCTTTATGGGTGGTTCTAAAACTAAAGAAAGGGGCCTGCAAGATTGGCATCAGACGCGTGTCTATGAGCGCAGTTCTTGTGAGACCAGTTCCACTGATTATTATGGCATGAATTCTTGGTGGGGGTATAGCGGAAGTGTGGTTGGATGGCGAAGGTGGTCCGACACCGACGTCTGTCTCTCTTCCCACGATTTCAAGGAGGTGCCTGAGGACTGCCGCAACATCACCAACCAGGACACCGTGATAGTTCGTATGAACGCCAGCAAGCCCGGCCAGTGGGAGAAGGACGGCAGCGGCAACGCCGTGCCTATCATCGGCATGACCGGTGCGCGCCTGCTGGCAGCCCTCGGCCCCTGCTGGCAGCTTTCTGGCGGCAAGGTGACGCCCCGCACGGCGACGGTCAGCGTGAACCCGTCGGCCCTGCCCGACTTCTACCACGAGGGTACGGGCCGCATCGACAAGGTGGCTCGCGCCGAGACGCGGCAGAGCAGCGTGGTGCTGACATGGACCACCGAGGACGGCGTGGTGGATTACTTCGAGGTGTATCGCCGCGTGAAGGGCACCACCGAGTGGGGAGACCCCATCGCCACCGGCATAGACAGGATGGGCTACGAGGACACGACCGTGTCGCCCCTGCTGAAGTACGAATACAAGGTGGTGGCCGTGACCGACTGCGAGGGCCTGCACACCAGCGAGACCGACGTGGTGGAAGGTTTCTGCAAGAACACCGGTCGCGTCAGCGGCTATGTGCGCATGAACGACGGTACGGGCGTGGCCGGCATAGAGGTGGAAATAGCCCCCCAAGCCCCCCTTTCGTCCCCCGAGGGGGACACGATAGACGATACCTCAAGGGGCAATTCTATAGAAGCCCCCTCGGGGGCCGTAGGGGGGGCTGGGGCTACTATTGTCACGACTGATGACAAGGGCTACTTCGTGGCCGACGAGCTGTCGTACTACGGCCAGCAGAGCATCACCTACAACGTGACGCCCGTGGCCCGTGACAACATCAAGCTGGAGCGTGGCACCATGCCCGTAGAGTTTAACAGCAAGAGCAACGACGAGACGCTGCCCGACTTCATCATCACTAACGGCCACCGATTCTCGGGCTATGTGATGTACGAGGGCACGAGCATCCCCGTGAAGGGTGCCCACTTCCGCGTGGATGGCAACGACGTACACAATGCCGCCGGCGAGCTGTTGGAGACGGCCTTCGACGGTTCCTTCTCGTTCCGCGTCTTAGGCGGCAACCGCCGCATACAGGCCGTGATGGATGGCCACACGTTCACCAACGGCGGCTACTACAAAGGCGAGGGCGGCCACTACTTCACCGACAACGTGGCACAGATCTACTTCTACGACACCAAGAAGGTGCGCCTCGCCGGCCGCGTCGTCGGTGGCGACGACCAGGGTCGCCTGCCGCTGGAGAACAATCTCTCGCGCAACAACCTTGGCGACGACCTCACGATGGTCTTCACCTTGGAGGGCGACAACACGTCGTGGCTGGTCTATGACAACCTGAACCCCACGCTCTCCGAGCGCAACGACAGCGTCATGCACAGCGGCGGCAAGCACAAGACCAAATACACCGTGCAGCGCAAGCGCATGACGGTGAAGCCCGACCCCGTCACCGGCGAGTACGAGCTGCTGCTGCCGCCCGTGCGCTGGAAGGTGTCGCAAATCTACTGCAAGGGCTACCCAACGCTGTTCCAGGACGGACAGGTGAGCGAGGTGGTTGACCTGACCGACTGCCTGGCCGAGCGCGACAGCATCTTTGAGGGCTACTATACAGACGTCGATGAGCAGACCATCTATTGCCCCCACGAGACGGCCAACGCCCGCTACAGCCGCATCTATCATGCCCCCGTGGAAATCACTTACCGGCAGCTGAACTACGACTCCTTCGAATACTTCGGCGACAGGAACTACTACGCCACCAGCCTCGACGGTACGAAAGCCGAGGTGCCCTTAGTGGCAAAGGGAATGATTGTGGGATATGAAGTGGATGATAATGCAACCCACAAACCTCAGCTGACGGCAACGGTTGGCGATGGCAATTACAGCGCTTTGTTCGACGGCGATTTAAGCACCGCCTGGCAGGGTGATAAAGTGCCCGTCTATGTGGAGTTCAAGACCGACTATCCTGTCAGCGTGAAGGACTACACGCTGACTACAGCCGGCAATGCCTCTGAAAAGTCGGCATGGAATCCAAAGACCTGGACGCTGAAGGCACGGGCGCATGATATGGATGCATGGACTATTATCTCCGCTATCGAGGACGGCAAAACGGGCAAGGCCAACAACAGCCCCTGCACGTATGCTGTCAGCAGCACAGACTTTTATCAGTATTTCCGGTTGGATATTACCCATGCTCAGGAAGAGGGCGATGACAAGAACGTGCAGCTGGCAGAACTGTCGTTCACTTGTAGCGGAAAGGGTAAGGCCAACCCCATCTACGACGACAACTTCCACTACACCTTCGACTATCCCGTGTTCAGCATTGACAGGAAGTACCCCATCGAGATTTCGGTGGGAGAGCGCTACATATATAATAATGATTCGCGCGTGGGAAAGGTGGACCGCGTGAACGTGGGCGGCGGCACCGTCAACATACACAACGGCATGAAGAACGGGCTGGAGCAGGAGACCGTACCACTCGACGATGACGGCAAAGGCATCTTCTACCTGATGGCCGAGGCCAAGCCGCGCCTGCTGACGGGCGAGAACGCACTGCACACCGTGACGATGACGCTCACGCAGGACGGCACCACCTACGAGGCCGAACCCCTGCGCGGCTATGTGCTGAACCTCTTTGCCACGGGCGAAGGAAAGGACGTGCTGGCCAGCGACAAACCCCTGCTCATCGACATACTGCGCGACCCGCCAGGAAGCGGCAGCAGCGCCACCCTCTCGAAAGGCTCGACATTAAAGCTGGCATACGAGGTGGACATGCAGTTCAAAGGCGGGCTCACCCTGGGCTTCGGAACGGGAACAGGC
>JAEEGL013667117.1_pt1 | contig 11040 bp, 12 predicted proteins | sample 9134231 | NCBI WGS metagenome assembly JAEEGL01 (sample SAMN16246548, study PRJNA631951) | gut metagenome | biome: gut microbiome; feature: rumen; material: fiber-attached | host: Bos | place: Iran: Karaj | collected 2018-10
CAGGACGTATAGCGACGCCGAGACACAAGACGCCCTGGACGCACTCAGCACACAAGGTAAAAAGGGAATGAAAGCCATGAGAATCAATATGGCGTTTTCCCCGCAGCTCCACAGCTATATACAGACCATGTCCAAGGTTAAGGGCCAGACCTTGACCGAGTTTGTGAATGAGGTCATGCTCCAACACTTTGAACAAAACCGGGAGACCTACGAAAAGGCGCAGGAGCTTATCAGGAACCTTAGAAGCCTTTAAGAGAGGAGCCAGATGCCTATGACCCCCGACGTCGATATCACCATGCCGCCGATCGACGAAGCAGAACGAGACGCCAGAGCCGCCAATCCTGACGACTTCGCATTGACCTATGAGGAAAGCAGGGCCGTACTGCAAGCCACCAACATCATTGAATCTGTGCTCATTCAGAATGATTACATCACCACCAACGAGGCCACCGGCGCGCGTGGGTATCTAATCAATCTGGAATCAACGCAAAAGATCATGGACGCATTTGCCGCCCACGGCATAGACCCTAATGCCCTGTATGACCTGACCACCCGCGTATTAGGCAGCAGCTGGTACACCCTCATACCTCTGGAAACGTACAACGCCGATCAGGAGACCACCCTATGCCTAGTAGGTAACTTTGACCGCAAGCAGGGCGAGAGCATCCTAAAGAGCAACCCCGGCAAGATCTACGACGGCAGCAGCAGGGCGGCTCTACGGAAAGAGCTCAAGATCCCAGCCGATGCCAAATTCCTGCAATCCGTAGAGTGGAGCGGACTAGGGACTATCCGAACAGTATGCAATCCCCAGCTATCCATCCTGGAGACTAACTACTCCCCCACCGTCAAGGGCTCCACCGGCCTACCAGCCGACATTATCGGCAACAAGTTTGTGCCATCCATCAACAACGCCCTTATCAATGACTTTGTGCAAATGACCAAAGCCAGCATGAGGAAAGATGCTTTGTCGAGTACCGCAGTATATGTGACAAAGAACGGACACAAGCTGACGGCGACGGACTTTAACAAGGTCATAGGCTCTTTGAGTGTTTCATCCAACAAGCTATTGATTCACGCCATCACATACCTACTAAAGACGAATTACTACAAGGGCCACCCCCGCAGCGTCATCCCCACCGTCGAAATGCCGCTAGATGAATATGCCAGGTTGACAGGCGTTGATATCTTCCCCCGTACCATGCCAACGCCAGAGGAGCAGGAGAAAGAGAATAGGCGGGCAGAGGCCAACCTAAAGAAGCTGAAGAACGACATAAAGCGCGACTTTGGAGACATTGCAGAACTGGAATGGAGAGGAGAGGAAAGAGGAAACGGGCCGGCAGCTGGAGACTATGACAACCTCCGGCTAATCTCAAGGCACAGGATCTGGAGAGGCGTTATTAGGGTAAACTTTGATATCGACGTCGCCACCTACTTCTTGAGATCGTACCTATTCCAAATGCCGACCGCCCTATACTCCTACGACAACAGGAAACCCAACGCCTACGCCATTGCCTACAAGATTGCCGTACACAACAGCAACGACAACAACTTCCTGCAGGGAACCAACAACACCCTATCTGTATCCAGCCTGTTAGACGCAGCCCCGGAGATCCCCACAATAGAGAAGCTACAGGAGACCAACCAGCGAAACTGGAAAGTGAAGATCAAGGGAGCTCTGGAAAAGGCCCTCAATGAGAGCATCACAAAGGGCTTTTTGAGTAAATGGGAATACCGAGATACCAAGACCGGCAAGACGTACTCCCCCGATCAGGCTAATGCTCTAACCTATCTCCAATGGCACCGGCTCATGGTTGACTTTATCGTTATCGACGCCCCCGATCAGACGGAGCGGAGAGACGCCAGAACTGAAGCCAAGAGAGCCGCAGCGGAGGCAAAGGCAACGGAGCCGATAAAAAAGAAGCGCGGCAGACCCCGGAAGAACCCCGAAAGCTGAAAAAGGGTATAGTTCGAGACACGCAGAGGGTATGGTTCGAGATACGCAGAGGGTATGGTTCGAGATACAAAAGGGTATAGTTCGAGACACACCCACCCACCGCAAACCCTTATAAATCAAGGCTCTGCAGCTTTTCAAAAAATCCAATAAGAACCAATATTATTTAATATTGATTAAGGGCATTTTCCCCGCCCATTTACACGGCGGGGAAAGCCCCTTAAAATGGAGACGAGGAGAAAGAGCGGACTGTAAAGGCATTTGCCCTTACAGGGGAGGGATTTTTATCGTGACGACATTATATGCACCCTGTTTCCCTCCACCCCCATCATCAGCACATCCCCCCCGGCCCGAACAGGGCAAAAACCCCGTAAAATGACCCGAATGGAGACAACAGCGGCGACGGCGACGACCAAAGTATCAATGACGACCACGGGAGAGGCTACAGAGCCGTCAAAATCGACCCCCCGGAGATCATAACAGAGGGAATCTGCAGGAGATCCACCGACCGGCAAAAATAAGAGCAGCCGCGTCCCCACCGACCAAAGCGAGACGCAGCCGCCCGTATTGAGCACCAGGACACGACCAGAGCCCCGGCGAGGTCTATATTACCACGCAGCCGGGAGTATAGCAAGGCGAGGAGAGATAAAATTTGACTAGAGAGCAAGCCAAAGAGACCATCAAGGCCAGCTGGAAAAGCCTTTACCCGACGTCTGCAGATGGCAAGGGTATTGTATGCCCGCTATGCCAGCATGGAGCCCACGGCGACGGTATCATCATAGACCGCAAATCCAGCGACCCATATGGGCTAAAGTGTTTCGGATGCGGATTCAGCGGCGACGTGCTGACCCTGATAAAACAGGATATGCAGCTCGACTATAACGGAGCCCTGCAATATGCCGCCGATCAGCTGAATATCACCATTGACAACACCACCGATTTTTCAGCGACTAGAGACGCACAAGAGCAACGCCGAGCGCAGGAGATACAGGAATACACCGGCGCACAAGAAACGCAAAAAGCACCGTCTCAGCCCGCCGATTATACGGAATATTATAGGGCTTGCAGGGCGAGGCTCAACGATCAGGCAGCAGTTACTTATCTTATCGGCAGAGGCATAAGCATCGAGACAGCGGCCGCCTACTGGATAGGCTACGACCCGGAGGCTGACCCTGCCAACGCTCCTGGAGCAATGACCGGCGAGAGCAAACTATACCCGGCCCCCAGGATCATCATGCCGACCAATGCAGGGCACTATGTAGGGCGGGCCATTGACCCAAGCAACAAGTATCCCAAGATGAACACCAGGGACAGCGTGCCGGGCATATTCAACGAGAAAGCCCTTTATAGCACCGCCCCCGCCGTCTACGTCACCGAGGGCATATTTGACGCCTTATCAATCATCGAGGCCGGAGCCCCTGCAATAGCTCTGTGCTCCACCAGCAACACGGACGCCTTTATCAAGAAACTGGAACAGCGACCCACCAGATCCACCCTGATACTTGCCTTTGACCAGGATGCCACCGGCAGGAGATACACGCAGCCATTGAGGGAGGGCCTTGACCGTCTCAACGTCAGCCACATAACAGCCGATATATGCGGGCAGTACGGAGACCCCAACGAAGCCTTGACCGGCGACAGAGCCGCCTTTATTGCAGCCGTCAAAAGAGATCAGAGCAGAGCAGGGATGAAGCCGGACAACACCCGCCTATACATTGACCAGCTCATGGGCGAGGACATAGAGCGAGTGCGGAAGATCCGAGACCGCAAGACGGGCTTTAGCAACCTGGACGAGAAAGCGGGCGGGCTTTATAGTGGTCTATACATCCTGGCAGCTACCAGCTCACTAGGCAAGACAACATGGGCTCTGCAATTAGCTGACCAGCTCGCAGCCGCAGGGCGAGACGTGGTATTCTTCTCATTGGAGCAGAGCCGCCTTGAACTTGTCAGCAAGAGCCTAGCCAGGATCACCGCGCAGATGGATCCGGCCCACGCCGTGACGTCGGTACAGATCCGGGAGGGATGCCAATTCGACGAGGTACTAGATGCAATAGACGACTACAAGGATAGAGTAGGCGACCGCCTGAGCATCATTGAGGGAAACTTTGATTGCACACTTTCCTTTATCGGCGAATATGTGCGCCGGTATATCCGGCAGAACAGCGAGGAGCACCGGCCCATTGTGATAGTAGACTATCTTCAAATCGTCGCGCCGGAGAAAGACGAGCGAGGCAGGACGCCGACTACCAAGGAGGCCGTGGACGCCACAGTAACCGGGCTAAAGAGATTGAGCCGCGAACAGGATATTACTGTTATAGCGATATCGTCAGTAAACAGAAACAACTATCAGCAGCCCATAGACTTTGAAAGCCTAAAGGAATCCGGCAGCATTGAGTATAGCGCGGATTGTGTGTGGGGCCTGCAGCTCCAATGCTTAAACGACGACCTCTTTGCCAAGGAGGGCCACATAAAGGAGAAGCGGGAGCGGATTAAAGAGGAGAAAGCCAAAACCCCCCGCCAGCTTGAGTTGGTATGCTTAAAGAATCGGTATGGAATTTCAAGCTATACCGTCAGCTTTGATTATTACCCTAGAAATGATTTGTTTGTAGAATCTGACGCAGCACCCCCGAAACCAGCAGCAAAGCGGAGATAATGACGACCAGGGCGGGAGCCCTCCAAGACCCCCGCCCACATGAAAACATCTTGTGCAATTTGCATATAAGATTATCCTGTTCCTCTTGCATTTCCTCTCAGGAAGTGCTATAATTAGGGTACGGGAACACAAGAGAATTAGCAGGATTGCAGCAGCTACTTACTAAATCAAGCAAGACAAATAATAAATAAGGAGTTGACAAGAGGTTTAATGAGCACCATTGTAACGACCAACCTACTGACCAAGCGCGACGTATCCAACGCGACCGGCATTTCTATCCCGACGATCACCAAGAGCATTGAGAGAGGGGAGCTCCCTGCAGAGTACCAGGGCGGGAGGTACTCCATCTTACCGGCAGACGTGCTCCGCTATGCAGAACTGATGCACCAGCGTAACACCAGCAGGGCCTATCCTATGCGATGGATTGAAAGCTATCTCAGCACGTTCCACGGATTCAGGGCAGGAGAGAGCTGATGCCAGGCGTACCAGACAGCCAGACGATACACAAGACCGGGCGGCACAACAAAGCCCGCAAGAATCTAAAGCCCAAATTCACTAAGCAAAAGAAAGGATCTTCGAAGAAATGAACGATTACCGATATTATTCCCGGCTCATTGAAAGCACCGTAAACCCCGGCAACGCCAAAAAGTCAGGTACTTTCCGAGCGTGGCAGGATTTGACGATCAAAGCCAGAAAAGCCCTGCAGAACGTCAGGGCCGATTATGACGACGCGGATAAAGAGCTCATTGGAACCTACACCAGCACCGTATATCTGCAGAAAAAGGCCGAGCTCGATGCCAAGTATAACGCCGTAGTGGACGACGTTAAGAAGAAGCTGACAGATGCCCTAGACGACGTTATCGAGCGGAAAAGGGCCCAGTTTGACCGATGCAGCGGAGCTCCGAGCGACGTGGATATCCGGCTCCTGACGGCTCTTTCCATGAGATCCAGCCTGACCATTGCCGAAATTGCTAACGTCGTCGCCAAGCTCAACGGCAACATTCAATCGCTTGCCCTTTTGCGTGATATTGCCTTAAAGCACAACATTCACATTCCTTTGGGAGTGAGTACGCCGGAAGAGTTTGACAACGCAATAGCACGCGCCAGAGAGTACAGCATTGACCGTCTCAATGAGATTGATACCCCCGACAACGAGGCCGGATACCTTGCAAAATCATATTATGACTATCCCGACGCGCCTAACGGTGAGGCCGTGAGAATATACAGCCCCCTTGATGGCAATGTGCTGACGACCGAACAGATCAGCGCGGCCACCAGGCGGGCACAGGAAGCCGCAGCCAGGGCGCAGGAGCCCCAGGCTATACCTGCAGCCGCCGAGACCGCCGAGGGCGACGCCGTACCCATGTGGGCGGAAGTCGTCATAGACAACGAATCCTTAAGCACGATTGCCGCGCAGTTCCACACCACGACCGCCGAGATCAAGCGGGCCAATCCGGGCAGGTCATTTGATGCTCTCCACCTGGAACACGGCAGCAAACTCTTAGTACCTGCCACAAAGTTCACATTCCAGCCCGACCCCACCGGAGGCCATGTGCAGCCCGACCGCGTTAGAGCCGTCCCCGCTCCTCGGTTTGTAGTGCCGGAGGGCCCCAACGGGGAGGAACCCGGGCAGGACGTCTCCATCATTTAAGGAGCTGATTATAACGGCAAACCCAAAGAAAAAGCCGCAGAGCTATGCGCAGATGGTAGAGGAGGGCATAGCGCAGAGGACGAAAAGCCGCGTATTCTCTACCAAATCCAGCGACGACAACGATATCCGATTATCTGAGCTTGTCACCGCCAGCATATCAGAACTTGCCAAGGCAGCGGATGAAATGGGCACTATCCACCTATGGGATACGCCCACCGTCAAGGCCAGGACAATGCTATATATCAGAGCTTGCGCGGATGCCGGAAATCTCCCCAGCTTTTCAGGGCTTATGCGCAGTATGGGACTGAGCAGCGACGCCGGATATGCCTACAAGCGCAGAAACCCGGATAGCGAGACCGGGAAATGGCTGAGCCTGTTTCAAGACTACTGCGGAGATCTTCTTGCAGACGCAGCCCTAAAAGGCATGACGCACCCTGTGTTTAGCATTTTCGTCGAAAAGAGCCGGAACCAATGGCGCGATACCGTGACCGTGGAGCAGGTAGTACACGACCCGCTAGGGCCGGGAAAGACGACGGCAGAGCTTTCCGACAAGTATTCCGCACTCATGGAGATTCTTGACGACGAGGGCAACACATGAGAACGAAGAACCCGCAGCGCAGGACTACCCGCACCAGACGGCAGCAGACACCCGGAGACCGTAGGCCACAGGACAGATATAGCCTGCTACCTGACGACGACGAGCCCCGCTATACCGTCGATGAGCTCTATTCCCTCTGGCAGCGTTTCAAGGATGCCCCGGATGCCGTGACCAGGATGCAGGATTTTTCCCTGATGGACAGGGCACAAGCCGCCCGCCTTATCATGCAGTTTGAGCAGATGGAGAGCGGCGAGATTGAAAGCATCCCCATACTCAGGCAATCCATACATGATGAATCCGATTTTATGTGGTAGATCAAGACGGACACGACCAGACCGGCATATTGTAGCAATCAGAGGAACAGGAAAAGGATGCACCCTTTTAACCCGCTCGGCTACGCGAGGAGGTCACCCGGACAAAAACCACCGACCAAATACCCCCAAGGGGGAGCCCTAGAAAGGATGTGAACCATGACCGACAACCCCATGACCGACGAGGCCCGCGAGGAAATGAACAGATATAAGAGAGAATGGAACCGACAGCACCCGGAAAAGCGACGCGCCCAGCAAGCCAGGTATTGGGCGAAGCGGGCCAAGGAACGCAAGGCCCAGCAGCAGGAGGCCGATAAAGAGTGAAGCAGCAGGACGCCCCCAAGGTATCTATCACCGATCCTGATATCTTCAAGAGGATTGCAGAGACCGTGAAGCTGACCCCCCAGCAGCTAGAGGCCGTCGTCCTCCATACCATGAAGCGCACCATGCAGGAGACGAACCCGGAGCACATCACGGGCAAGGACGGACGGTAACACCAGGGCCGGGAACCCCCAGCAGAGGAACCCGGCCCACAGATAGAGATACCATGCACAAGAGAATTAAGAGATTGTGACATACAATATAATTAAAAAACTCTTGCAATCCCGGAGCGGATGTGCTACAATGTCACTAGATGAATAGGAAGATGAACCGAGCAGAGAGGAGGCAGCACCATGACCGAGCTAATGACCATCCCCAGCAGCGTACCGGCGCAGGAGTTCCACGGCATGGAGCTGATGAACAGCTTTATACAATTCATCGACCGCACCGAGGCGACCACCCGCGCATACATTATCAATCTCCGGCAGTTCCTAGCCTGGATGCGCTATAGCACCGTGGAGCGGCCCACCCGTGAGGATATCATATCCTATCGGAACTGGTTAGGCCAAGAGCACGATGCAATAGAGCTACACCAGGACAGCCCCAGCGGATGGAGATACCGCACCGATAAGGCAGGACACCCGCAGCGGATCACCTGCAGACCGTCCACGATAAAGCAGTATCTTCAATCTGTGCGGCAGTTCTTTAGCTGGACGGCAGCGGAGGGGAGATATCCCAACATAGCCGCCAACGTCCACGGCCCCAAGGTCAAGACGGACACCCACCGCAAAGATGCCCTGACCGCAGCCGAAGTGCTGACCATAGAGGACAGCATACAGGCCCACGCTCAGAGCCGCCAGGATGCCGCAGGAGACGCCCAAAAGGACAGAGCCGGGAGAATCCAGCGGAGCGGAGAGCAGGGCCTTAGACTAAAGGCAATGTACCTGTTAGCCGTCAATGCAGGGCTCCGAACCGTAGAGATCAGCAGGGCCAACGTGAAAGACCTGCAGAGCCGAGACGGGCGCACCTGGTTATACATCCACGGCAAGGGCCACAGCGAAGCCGACCAGCGCAAGCCCATTGCGCCGGAGGTCAAGGCAGCACTCGACGCCTACCTTGCCAGCAGGACGGACGAACCCACCAGCACAAGCCCGCTATTCGTCTCCACCGGCAACAGGAGCAAGGGCCAGAGGATAGCACCTACCACAATCAGCACCATGCTAAAGCGGGCCCTGCAGGACGCCGGATTCGACAGCGAGAGATTGACGGCCCACAGCCTACGGCACACCACCGGCACGATAGTCCAGGAGATCACCGGCAACCTATACGCGACGCAGCAGTACATGAGACACGCAAGCCCAGCGACGACGGAGATATACTTGCACGTCGATACCGAGCGGCAGGAGACAGACATAGCACAACGCCTATATGACCGGCTCCACGGAACAGAGGAGACCGACGCCGGAGCCCAGCTTGATGCCGTGACCGCCAGCATGACCCCCGCCCAGCTAGAGCAATTAGTGATGATTGCCAGGGCCATGAAAAACGCCTAATTAAACTAATATTGAATAGCTTAATTAGAAATCACCACAAGAGGCACAAGAAATTCAAGAGAGGAGGAGACGCCATTGCTTGCCGATAAAAATAAGACTAGGGCCGATGGAACTTGACAGAGCATCGACCCTAGTACACCCGAAGATACAACAAACCTGCGAAGTGCATTTTTATTATAGCAGATGCACCCGCAGAAATCAAGAAAGGACAGACGGTACATGATGACCACACATCGAGAGCGGGTACTTGCAGAAACATTAACCGATGATTTGTATAGCGCAGCCGTGACAGTTCAGCAGATCCTTGACAAAGTCTATGACAGATGGTTTTGTGATCTTGACCAGAAAGAAATCGAACCGTTCTATGCTGAAGAAATCGGGCTCATTATCCATTTGGCAAGAACTTATCTTTACAACGCAAGAGTGACCTATGAATTGGAGACGGGAGCGGATAGGGAGCTGTTCCCCGACGCAGCGCAACACCTGGACAACGCGCAGCGATACCTTGACAACGCGAGAGTTACCAGCCTGAATAATGCCGCGTTCAAAATCAGCAAGCGTCTCACCGGCGCGGAGCGTGACAAGTGGGAAAGAGAAGTCAGGGACGCTTGCGGCCTTGACAATGAATCTGCTATCAAAACCCTGCAGACGATGATTGCAGAAAAGACCAGCACAGAGGCAGCGACCATAAGGGCCACCGGCCCGCAGCCCGGTTTAGCCGGTTAAGGGGATTTGGGGATTTCCCCAAAATTGACGGCAATCGGCATAGCTTGCGCAAGTGTTATAACACTTGCATTGCTTGCGGGTATTGCGTAGCAAGCAACGCCTGACGATATCAGGCAGCAGCAGGGATCCCCTGCAGACCCCAGCAAGGGCGCACTTACTCACCACCTACGGCGGGTAGTGCGCCCACGTCGGGAGACTATGCCTTTTATGATGGCGACGGAGCCCACCAGGGAGACGCCGCTATCCTAAAGGGTATATGATGCCCCTACTAAAGACAGAGAGGAGGTTATACCGTGGTTATCGCAATAGCATTGCAAAAGGGAGGAACCGGCAAGAGCACCACCGCAGCCGCATTGACCCAAGCCGCAGCGGACGCCGGAAAGCGGGCCCTTGCCATTGACCTAGACGCCCAGGGCAACACCAGCTTTTTTCTTGCAGCGGATACCAGCCGCCCAGGAGCCTATGAGCTCTTGACGCGAAACTCAGATCCGCGACGCCTTATTCAGACGACACAGGGCGGGCTAGATGTTATCCCGGCGAGCTGGAACCTGGCAACCATCACCAGCAGCAGGGGGAGCGCAAGACGCCTGCAGATGGCACTAGAGCCGATAAAGAGGAGCTATGACCTGATTATCGTAGACACCCCGCCCAATGCCGGAGAGCTCCAATACAACGCCATGCAAGCCGCAGACGGGCTAATTATTCCCCTGCAATCCGATATCGTCAGTCTGCAAGGGCTCTATCTCCTCCACGACACCGCCCAGCAGATCAGAGCTAGCAATCCGGCCCTGACCATCAGCGGCATAGTGCTGACCAGATACAACGCCCGCAGCACCATTGCGCGGCAGATGGAGCAGAAAATCATAGACACAGCCGCAGAGCTGGGAATCCCGTATCTCGGAGCCGTCAGGGAGGCCGTGGCAATCCGGGAGGCGCAGACCCTACAACGCAGCCTTTACCAATACGCCCCCACCAGCAAGCCCGCCCTGGACTATAAGACCATTCTGCAGAAGATCATAGGAGGATAAACAATGGCAAAGAAAGACTTTACCAACGCTAACACAGGCCGAGTATATGACGCCATAGCCGAGGCCACCGCCCAGGATGCGCAAGAGGTACATGAACGCAAGCCCCGCAGGACGTATAGCGACGCCGAGACACAAGACGCCCTGGACGCACTCAGCACACAAGGTAAAAAGGGAATGAAAGCCATGAGAATCAATATGGCGTTTTCCCCGCAGCTCCACAGCTATATACAGACCATGTCCAAGGTTAA
>JAEEGL013927755.1_pt1 | contig 11040 bp, 9 predicted proteins | sample 9134231 | NCBI WGS metagenome assembly JAEEGL01 (sample SAMN16246548, study PRJNA631951) | gut metagenome | biome: gut microbiome; feature: rumen; material: fiber-attached | host: Bos | place: Iran: Karaj | collected 2018-10
CTTTGGAGCGGCTCCAATAACAGCACCTATCTCCATACGTTTTGCAACATAGTTTGGATGATATACTTCCTGAACAAGACCAGTTGCAAGACCGATCTGGTTACCATATGAAGAATATCCTTCTGCTGCTGTTCTTACGATCTTTCTCTGAGGAAGCTTACCAGGCATAGTCTCCTTAAGTGACTTTGTAGGATCAGCCGCACCTGTAACACGCATAGCCTGATATACATATGTACGTCCTGAAAGCGGATCACGGATAGCTCCGCCAAGACATGTAGCAGCACCACCGAATGGCTCGATTTCTGTAGGATGGTTATGTGTTTCATTCTTGAAACTTACAAGCCAGTCCTCTTTCACGCCATCAATCTCAACAGGAACAACTATTGTACAAGCGTTGATCTCATCCGACTCATCAAGGTCAGCAAGCTTTCCGTCTGCACGAAGCTTTTTCATTCCCATAAGAGCTATATCCATAAGGCAGATGAACTTATCATCACGTCCCTTGTAAATAACTTCTCTGTCGCTCTTATATTTATCAAATGTATCTGTGATAGCCTTCTTATAGAAACCGTCTGTAAATGATACATCAGTAAGCTCTGTCGCAAATGTTGTATGACGGCAGTGATCTGACCAATATGTATCAAGTACTCTGATTTCAGTCATTGAAGGATCACGTGATTCTTCATTCTTGAAATAATTCTGGATATGAAGGAAATCCTTAAATGTCATAGCAAGTCCAAGGCTGTCATAAAGTGCCTTTAATTCTGCTTCTGGCATATCCTTAAATCCGTCAAAGATCTTAACATCTTCAGGTTCAGGATGCTGCATAACAAGAGTTTCAGGCTTAACTTCATCAGTAATCCTTGAATCTACAGGGTTAACAACATACTCCTCGATTGCCTTCTTATCATCTTCTGAAATCTCACCGCTTATAACATAAGTTACAGCAGATCTTATGATTGGCTCTTCATTTTCATTGAGAAGTTTAACACACTGTTCTGCAGAATCTGCCCTCTGATCAAACTGACCCGGAAGGAATTCGGTAGCAAATACAAAATCGCCTTCATTCTTTGGAAAAGACTCCTCAAATACAGTATCAACAGGTGGTTCTGAAAATACAGTAGGGATAGCCTTCTTATATGTATCCTCTGTAATATTCTCAATATCATATCTTACAAGTTCGCGAACTGTGATATTCTTGATACCGAGATACTCTCTGAACTGCTGCTGAAGATCTTTAGCTCTTACAGCATAATCCTGTTTTTTCTCCACATAGATTCTTCTTACGTTACTCATTTTATCCTCCATATATTATGATGCATGTATAGGCATTTGCTGCCTTTATCATACATTATTTATGCATTTTCCTTATCATCCTGTATATGACAACATTCTGGAATACCATAGGATTGTCATGTACAAAGAAAATGATACCGCTGGTAGGCGCAAGTACTGTTGAAATGACATTTCCGGTCATAGGGTCGATTATATCAGCCAGCTTCTGACCTCTTGTAACTTCCTCATTTGTACCTACGTATTTTCTAAAGAAACCTGCTTCATCTGACTTGATTGAAAGCATCTTTTCTTCATTCATTACAGTGGAAATATATCCACCCTGGCAATTATATTTGATGATTCCCATTCTTGAAAGGAATCTTAAAACTGCGGAAACAGCTGTCTCAGCATATCCTTCGTGAATTCTTTCTGTTCCTCCGGAATAGATAGAGAAAACTTCTGTTCCTGCCATCTGCCAGTTATAAGCAAGAGTTACAGCCTCATATGGTCTGCCTTCACTCATAAGAACATAAGGCATTCCAAAGAGATTTGCAAGATTTGTTCCTTCTTTTTCAGATGCCAGCATCCTTATATGAGGAATGAACTGTCCCTGAAGATAGAAACTTCTGAACTGAATACCATAAAGATATTCTTTTGCTGTTTCAAGTGTGGCATATGCTATTCTGCTTGTTGCAGGTCCGCTTGGATTTCCCGGAAACTGTCTGTTGATATCCGAATCATCCGAAAGCCAGTATTTGTGACTTGCATTCATTGCGCTGTAATTAAGCGAAGGGATAACAAGTATCTGTTTGCCCGATACTATCGCACCCTCTTCTTCAAGTCTTGCCAGTTTTTTGGAAAGAAGGGAGCAAATATAAAGCTGCTGAAATTCATGTCCTCTCAGAGCTCCGACTATACAAGCCGATTTCTCTCCTCTTCCGTAAGTATATCCATAAACAGAATACTCGCCTCTAAAAGCAGTATTCATGGTATAAAGCGTTTCTTTGGTCATTTTCTCACTCCTACTATTCTTGCAAGTAAAGAGCCTTCCTCGATAGCAGGATATTCTCTCATTCCTGTTATCATTCCCGTTATAGGTGCCCTGATCACTTCTTCAACAGATCCTGTAATAACATCAACGACTTTTCCGATCTCATCATTTTCATTTACCATATCATGAACAGATGACTTAGGAATAAATATTCCGCTGCTCTCAGAATTGATATAGATCATATCGTCGTCATGGACCAAAAACGGATCCTTAGGCTTAACGGTTTCCCCCTTCCAGATTCCCATATATTTCATAAGCGAAAATATACCGTCAACTATCTGATTACAGTAATCCTGATCGATCTTATATGCATAACTTGATTCAGTAACACAGCATTTAACACCGATCTTATTGAGCTCATATGCAAGGCTTCCTTTGTTAACCTGTGTCGATGGATGTACCCAGATCATATCTGTATTAAGATGTTCAACGTAAGGCATTATCTCCTTCTCAACATCATCATTCATTCTGATCTGCGGAATCTCGCAAAGGTACATATCACTTCCGTGAACATCGAGACAGAAATCAGCGCCTTCGATATCACGAAGCACTGCATTCGCCGCATATTCACCCATAGCTCCCTGTTCAGAACCCGGGAAGAGTTCATTCATATTAAGTTCAGGTCCGGGAATCTCCCTTACTCCCGCTTCAAGTCCCATAGGATTAAGCGATGGATATATATCAACTATTCCGGTAAGATCCTCGTAACTGTTTTTTATTCTTCTGATCGTTTCATAACAAATATACTGCCCCTGTAGCTCATCTCCGTAAATCCCCGAAACGATACAAAGCCTCTTGCACCCTCTTGTATAATCAGGCTCGAGACGGTTCTTCTTTATCTTCAGTGTTTCCCCAACCATAAGGTTCACTGAAACTACTGTATCTATCATGTAACACCCCTAAATTTATGTAATTATTACAACATCAAACTTTATTATACAATAATAAGAGTTATTGTATCAAGTGCGATTATGAAGCCAAAAATATTTAAAATATATTTTCATTAAACTGCATTTTTTTACACCAAAGTTGCTTCTTATTCATTTTGAAGCATCTCTTTCGCGGCACTGATAACATTGTCCGAGATAATATCTCCGCCAAGAAGTCTTGCTATCTCCTTGACTTTTTCATCTCCTTCAATTCGCCTGATTCCCGTGAATGTTCTCTCATCTTTAACAACTTTTTCAATGATATAGCTGTTATCAGCCTTTGAGGCTATCTGCGGAAGATGTGTTATGGAAATGATCTGGTGATCCTTCGCAAGTTTCTTCATCATCTCCGCAACTTTCTGGGCAGTGATGCCGCTGATACCCACATCTACCTCATCGAATATAAGAGTCGGCGTATTATCCGTATCCGCAAGTGTTGACTTTATGCTGAGCATGATTCGTGATAACTCACCGCCGGATGCCACCATATGAAGCGGTCTTGCTTCTTCTCCCACGTTAGTAGATATCATAAATACTGCCTGATCAATACCATCAGCAGTATATGTCTCTTTTCTGTCGAAATTCATATAAAAGAGAACTCTGTTAAAGTTAAGATTTTCAAGGCCTTCGCTTATACCCTTACTGAGTACTTCAGCCTGCTTCTTTCTTGCGGCAGAAAGTTCTTCCGATATACGGTCAAGCTCTCTCTCAAGCTTGATATCATTTTCTTTAAGTTCTTCAAGTTTTTCATCAAATGATAAAAGTCCTGAAAGCTCCTCTTTCATTTCTTCACAGCTATTAAGTATATCTTCTATGGAATGACCGTATTTTGCTTTAAGTGAATTAATAAGATCCAGTCTTCTCTCGGTTTCTTTATATGTTTCATCATCAAACTCAGCATCTGCTATATATTCACTGAGAGAATGATTGAAATCATTTAAAATAGAATCCACATCTGTAAGAAGGCTTACAAGTCCTTCCGCATCTTTATCAAGCTTTTCGATATTTCTAAGTCGCTGAAGAGCTCTTGAGATATTATTTCCTGCTGAAGATGATGAATCATATCCTGTGATATTATAAACTTCTTCTGTTATCTCGCATATTTCCTTACTGTTATTCATTTTAAGGAATAATGCTTCAAGTTCCTCATCTTCACCCGGACGAAGGGCTGCCGCCTCAATCTCATTTATCTCGTATTTAAGGAAATCAATCCTCTTAAATCTGTCAGCCGATGAACCATTCATCTTCTCCAGTTCATGATGATTATTCATATAGGCCTTATAGCTTTCGGAAACCTTTTCCTTAAGTGCCTGAAGCCCCTTATCCGATGCATCAAGTATCTCTATATGTTTATCTTCCTGAAGAAGTGTCGTCTGTTCATGCTGGGCATGAAGATTTATAAGCTTCTCCGCAACCTCTTTAATCTTCGATACAGTGACAGTCTCTCCGTTAATTCGGCTTATCACTCTGTCACCGGACAGTTTTCTTGAAATGGTTATCATTCCGTCTGAAATGAATTCTTTTATCACTTCATCCTGAATCTTATCACTGTCCACATCAAAAGAAAGCTCCACGAGCCCGCCCTTATCTTTATCTCTTAAAAGTTCTCTACTAAATCGTCCGCCCAGTCCGATTCCTATGGCACCGATAATAATAGATTTACCGGCTCCTGTCTCTCCGGTGAGGATATTCAGCCCCTTGCCGAATTCAATATCCAGCTCATCAATAAGTGCCAGATTTTTAACATGTATATTTATAAGCATACTTAACCTATTCCCTTCAATAAAGCCAAAATTCTCTCAAAGAACAAAACGCAAAGATTACACATTGTGTATATTTCGGTAATTATACAATGCGTATTCTTTGCGGTCAACATATCATTCTTCTGATTTGATCTTTATCTCTTTTATGATCTTTTCTGTATAATTATGATTCTTTACTGCGAGAAAGATAGTATCGTCTCCTGCAATACTTCCAAGTAATCCGTCTATCTCAAGTCTGTCAAGAGCCGCTGCAACAGCCATTGCCACACCGGAGACAGTCTTGATCACTATAAGATTTTCAGCCGGAACCATAGATAAAATGCCTGCCTGTAATACCGACTTGTATGAGTCGCTTCCTGTCATATTTGCATCTTTAACTGCTGTATAAACAAGCCTTCTTCCCGAACCCATCTTCTTTCTCAGCCCAAGCTCTCTTATATCTCTGGATACAGTTGCCTGAGTTACATGATATCCATGATTAACTAGTTCTTCTCTCAGATCCTCCTGTGTTTCGATATCCTTTGAAGCGATTATCTCGAGTATCATGTCCTGTCTTTCATTTTTCATAATTTATACCATCCGATTTTACTTAATAAATCTATCTCTTAGTCTATACGCTTTATCTTCTGTCTTAAAATATCATAGAAATTACTTTCCGTGATTGAAATGCACTTTACTGTATCCCCTAAAACTTCTATGTCACAATATTCATCTTCTTTGATCGCTCTGTTTATAAATCCGTCAAAGGATACATCAACGCCAACTCCGTCATATGCACAGTCTTCAAATACTTCTACTCGAATCTTATCTTCGCTGGAGAATACAAAGCTCTTACTTTCAAGCGAATGAGGTGATATCGGAGTTACTATCATGACTTTTGCATCCGGTGATACAAGCGGTCCTCCTGCTGAAAGATTATAAGCAGTGGAACCTGTCGGAGTTGAAATGATAACGCCGTCCGCTTTATAAGTTTCAAAATAATCACCATTTACATATACCTTAAGTGCTATCAGTCTGAGCTTTCCGGTTCTGTAAAATACGATATCATTTACAGCTTTAAAACTGCCGTCGCCTATCTTACCCGTAAGGAGCATTCGTTCGCTAAGTTTATAATTTCCTTCAACAAGGTGCTGAACCATCTCTTCCATCCTCTGGACTTCGACTTCAGCAAGGAATCCCATTCTTCCGAGGTTCACTCCTATCATCGGAAGATTGGAGCCTCCCGTAACGTGAGCCGCGCGAAGAAATGTTCCGTCTCCTCCGAGAACGATTATAGCGTCTCTGTCTTTTAACTTATCTTCAGTTACACATCCCTGAACCGTATCCTGATCTCCACTGGCTATAGTCGCCGTCCCGTTGTGGCGCTTTATTATCTCCACCAGCTGATTTGATAAAGTTCTGTCACTGTCTTTAATGCTATTTACATATATCAAAAAATTACGAAGACTTTTCATGCTTTAATACCTATTGTTATTTATCAAGAGTTTCATGACTGAGTGTAACCACTTCATCTATACGTGAATCATCAATCCTTACTATATCTTCACTTTGTTTATCACCCTGCTCATCCATATCTTCTGTCTTTTTAATATAGAGCAGATATTCGATATTTCCTTCCGGTCCTTTAACCGGTGAGAAATCAAGCCCCTTGAAACTGAATCCGTTATTTCCGGCAAATTCAGTAACCATTTTTATTACTTCTTTATGGACATTTCTATCTCTTACAACGCCCTTTTTCCCTACCTTTTCACGACCTGCTTCAAACTGAGGTTTAATGAGGCACACAACCTCTCCACCCGGTTTAAGAAGGTCTCTTACAGGTCCAAGAACCTTTGTAAGTGATATAAATGAAACATCTATCGAAGCAAAGTCAAGAATATCGGAAATGTCATCAGGTGTAACATATCTTATATTGGTCTTTTCCATACATACGACACGCTCATCATTTCTGAGTTTCCAGTCAAGCTGACCGTGTCCTACATCCACACTGTAAACCTTGGTTGCCCCGTTCTGCAGCATGCAGTCTGTAAAACCACCTGTTGAAGCTCCGACATCCATACAGACATAACCATCAAGTCTTATTCCGTATACATCCATGGCTTTCTCAAGCTTAAGTCCGCCTCGGCTTACATACTTCAAAGTCTTGCCCCTGACCTCGATATTTACAGTCTCTTCGAATGTACTTCCTGCTTTATCTTCTTTATTGTTATCAACATAAACTATTCCTGCCATGATAAGACGCTTTGCCTTTTCTCTTGAATCGGCAAGCCCCTTCTCATACAGTAATACATCAAGTCTTTTCTTCATAATGATCCTTTTATAAATTTTTAACTATGGTTTCATACATCATATCGGCCGAGATTCCCAATTCATTTCTAAGTTCATCCACCGAACCCTGTCTTACCATATCCTGTTTGATACAGAAGTTGAGTATCTTCGGATATCTTATATTCTCCTTAGAGCATCCTGTATCAAATTTCTCACCTGAACACATCTTGGAAAGTTCATCAAGAATGATACTTGCGGCTCTCTCACCATAGCTTCCGGCTTCGCAGGTTTCTTCGGCAAATGCAATTATATCGAACTTACCTGCCAGATTTTTAAGTAACTCTTCATCGATAGGTTTTATAAATCTTCCGCTGACAAAGAGAGGTTCGATATTACTTTCGGAAATGAGTCTGTCTCTTAATTTGACCGATTCTTCAACCATATTTCCGCAGGCAATTATAGCCACTCTCTTCTTTATCTCACCGGAAGTATCTTTCTTATCATCAAGAGAACTATTCTTCTCCTCTATCTCAATACTGCCTGATATTATTTCAGCCGATTCATCGGAAAAATCTTTATTCGTTGCAAGGCCTCTATATGCAAATCCTCTACTGTATTTAATAGCTACAGGTCCGTCGCATTTTGCAGCATATTCAAATGCTGCACAAAGCTCGGATGCATTTTTAGGAGCTATTACCTTAAGTCCCGGCATATCCGCAAGATAAGCATCATCATATATACCCTGATGTGTTTCTCCGTCTCGACCTACCAGTCCGGATCTATCTATAGCGAAGATAACATGCAGCCCCTGAAGACATACATCATGAAGTATCTGATCATAAGCTCTCTGCAGGAATGAAGAATATATTGCCACAACCGGAATATACCCTCCCGCTGCAAGTCCTGCCGCAAATGTTACCGCATGCTGTTCAGCTATACCAACATCAAAAGTCCTCTCAGGGAATTTCTTCTGGAAATAATTGACTCCGGTCCCCTGAGCCATGGCTGCTGTGATAGCCACTATTCTATTATCTTTTGCTCCCAGCTCACATAACTTTTTACCGAATACATCAGTATTTGTGGCTCTTGTTTTTCTATTTACGCTTTTACCTGTTTCAAGAAGGAAAGGATCCACTCCATGGAAATGCTCAGGATATTTTTCTGCATATTTATATCCTGCACCCTTTACTGTCTTTACATGAACAAGAATAGGCTTATTCAGCTTAAATGCCTTTCTGAATGTTCTGGTCATTTCTTTAATATTATGACCATCAACAGGTCCTATATAAGTTATGCCCATTTCTTCGACAAAACTTCCCTTAACGAAAAGAGTCTTTAAACTGTCCTTAGAGCGCTTAAGTCCCTTTGCCATCTTCTCTCCCACATCGGGAATACTCTTAAGGATATTCTCAACTCCTGCCTTAAGATCATTATAAGGCTCACCAACTCGCAGTTTATTCAAATATCTTGAGACGCCGCCTACATTTTTATCTATGGACATTTCATTATCATTCAGAATAATAACAAGATTGGACTTGATCCTCGAAAGCTGATTGAATGCTTCATAGACCATACCGCCTGTCATGGAACCATCCCCTATAACAGCGCATATTTTCTCATTGGAACCTCTGAGTTCCCTTGCAGCAACCATTCCGACAGCAGCCGAAATACTGGTAGAACTGTGGCCTGTATTGAAAGAATCCGCATCACTTTCATCTCTTTTCGGAAATCCACTGAGTCCGTCAAACTTCCTGAGAGTATCAAAATCATTTTTTCTTCCTGTGAGTATCTTATGTGTATAGGCCTGGTGACCCACATCAAAAATAAGCTTATCTTCAGGGAAATTCATACATAAATGAAGTGCCATGGTAAGCTCAACAACTCCAAGATTAGACGCAAGATGTCCACCATTTTTGCTGACCTTTTCAAGGATAAAATTTCGTATCTCCTGTGCAAGATCATCCATACAATCCGGAGATACATTCTTTATATCATTTGCTTTATTAATATCTTTAAGTATTTTCATTATTTTTCTCTGGTTATCATTTTGATTATAAGATCCTTAAGCATATCGAGATAAGGATTGATGTCATCATTTTGATTTATTATTTCACTATATGCTTCATCAATAAGACCTGTCGCAAGTTCTGATGCCTGCTTAACATATTCGCGGGCCTTATCAAGTCCGTAAAGTGTAACAAATGTAACCTTTCCATTTTTTTCATCCTGGCTTACTTCCTTGCCCAGAATCTTTTCATCCCCTGTTACGTCAAGGATGTCATCCTGAACCTGAAACGCCATACCGACATAGTATGCAGCATTCTGAAGCTTATCAAGAAGTTCTCCGCTTACTCCGGCAAGTGTTGCGCCGATAGCAACAGCACATTCAAGAAGTGCTGCTGTCTTATTGGAATAAATATATGAAAGCTGTTTCTTATCAGGCTTCTTTCCTGTAAGTACCACATCCAGAGTCTGACCGCCAAGCATTCCGTAAAGTCCCGGTTTTGAAGCAAGGATAAGGATTGATTTCTCTACATCCGCATCTCCCGGTGCGTCTATAAAACTCTTTGCGGCAACTTCATAGCTGTAATTTAAAAGTCCGTCTCCGGCAAGGATAGCAATGTCCTCTCCAAATGCTTTATGCACTGTTGGCTTTCCTCTTCTGAGAGAATCATTATCAAGTGCCGGAAGATCATCATGTATAAGCGAATACGTATGTATCATTTCAAGAGCCGCCATGAAATTCTCTATAACTTTATCATGCGCCTTGATCTTTTTCTTATCTTTATTGCTAAGTGAAAATGCCTTATATGTAAGGTACATAAGAGTTGGTCTTACTCTCTTACCACCGGCTTCAACCGCGTAAACCATAGCATCTCTGACCTTATCAGACATTCCGTCAGGTTCAGGAAGAAACTTAAGAACAGTCTCTTCTATGTATGTGCCAACGGTTTTTTCGTTAATCTTGTCCTTATTTTTTTTACTGTTATTTACTTTTTTTGAAGTTTTCTCAGCCATAGTTTCACTTCCTATTTTGTATTATCAGTATTTAAAATCTTTATCTCAGTTTCAACGCCTTCGAGGTTCTCTCTGCATTTTTCAGAAAGAACAACGCCTTCTTTATACAGGTCCATAGCTTCATTTAATTTGGTATCCGGATTTTCAAGTTTTGCTACGATCTCTTCAAGTCTTTCAAACGCATCCTCTATAACAAAATTCTCTTCAACCGAATCATCCTTTTTGGTTTTCTTAACTCTTTCAGCCATTTTTACCTCTCATTTATGATCTATGTTTCAAAGCAAATTTCTTTATTATCTTTTATCGCTTTATACTAATCACTTTATATTACTACATGTTATATCTTATCATGATTTATTATTTTTTTAACTTCTGCTGTGATAATACCGCTTTTTAATGTGATATCCACTTCATCACCCTTACTTACGGAAGTTACATCCTTCACAGGTTCATCATTAAATGTGATATAACCGAAACCATTTATAAGCTTTGCTGTTGGTGATAATCCGTTAAGCTTAGTAATATCAAGCTGAAGTCTATGCCTCTTCTCAGTATATAAATCTCGCATTCCCGTATGAAGTCTTCTTTCGCTTTCTTTTTGAAAAAGCTTTAATTCATCATACTTATCAAGCATCAATTTATCTATCTTTTCTCTATAATCCGAAAGCCTCATCTTCTTGGCAGATAATTCTTCCTTAGGACTTTTTCTCTCTATCTTCTCTCTGAGAAGCTCAGC
>JAEEGL013968528.1_pt1 | contig 11040 bp, 12 predicted proteins | sample 9134231 | NCBI WGS metagenome assembly JAEEGL01 (sample SAMN16246548, study PRJNA631951) | gut metagenome | biome: gut microbiome; feature: rumen; material: fiber-attached | host: Bos | place: Iran: Karaj | collected 2018-10
AGCGTGTCCATCAGTTCGTCCACCGTTTCATCGCGGCCGGACCGGATATCGTCGGACACGCATGTCCGGAGATGGCTGGCCAGCAGTACCCGGCAAAAGCTGTTCAGCGCGGAATTGACTGCCGAAGCCTGCGTCAGGATATCCGGGCAGTAGGCGTCCTCCTCCAGCATCCGCTGCAGCCCCCGAACCTGGCCTTCTATCCGCTTCAGGCGGTTCAGAAGATCGTGGCGTTCATTTTCATTCCGTACTTTTTTTCGCTCCGAAAGATCGTGGCATCCCGCTGTGCAGCCCACTGCATTCCCTCCCAAATCCCCCCATGGGGTATATTTGATGCGATATGGATTATATACCCCCCTGGGGTAAATATCAAGAGTTTTTTTCACATTTTGCCCGAAGAATGATATAATGCGGTGTGTTCCCTGCCGGGCACAGGAGCTGTGCCGTACGGGCAGCAGGAGGAGAATGGTTTATGGACTGGACCCCTGTGTTCTTTCTGAACAGCGCGCTGCTTGGCGCGGGCTTGGCAATGGACGCTTTTTCGGTATCGCTCGCCAATGGATTGAACGAGCCCGGAATGCGAAGGCTGAAGCTCTGCGCCATTGCCGGCGTTTTCGCGTTCTTCCAGGCCCTGATGCCTATGATCGGCTGGATCTGCGTCCACACCGTTGTCCAATACTTTCAGTCCTTTGAAAAATGGATCCCCTGGATCGCGCTGATCCTGCTTCTGTTCATCGGCGGAAAAATGCTGCTGGAGGGAATCCGGGGCGGGAACGAATCCGGGGAGAAGCCCGGGGTCGGTCCGGCCGCGCTGCTGATTCAGGGCATCGCAACCTCAATCGACGCCCTTTCCGTCGGTTTTACGATCGCGGAATATGAGCTCCCGATGGCCCTGGCCTGCGCATTGATCATTGCGGCTGTAACCTTCGCCATCTGCGTCTGCGGCCTGATGATCGGCAGGAAGTTCGGAACCAGGCTGGCCGGAAAGGCGTCCATCCTCGGCGGCATCATCCTGATCGCGATCGGTATCGAAATATTTGTCACCGGGGTCTTATGATCCGGGATCGTTAGCGGGGAAGCACGCGGTTAAAAGCAGCGCTGCTTCCTCGTTTTTTTGCATTGCTCAATGCTGCCGCAGCGGTAGCACAGCTCATTGTCGCAGATCCCGTCGTTCCGGAAACAGGACAGGATGTTGTTCACCGTTGTTTCCGCGATATTGTTCAGCGCTTCCTCTGTCAGGAACGCCTGGTGCGACGTGACGATGACGTTCGGCATGGAAATCAGGCGGGACAGCAGGTCGTCGTTCAGGATATGGCCGGAGCGGTCTTCAAAGAATATGTCGGCTTCTTCCTCATAGACATCCAGGCATGCGGCTCCGACTTTCCGGGCCTTAATCCCTTCCAGCAGCGCCTCCGCGTCGATCAGCCCCCCGCGGGATGTGTTGACAATGACGACGCCTTTTTTCATTTTCCCGATCGCCGCCGTATCGATCATATGCCGGGTTTCGTCCGTCAGGGGGCAATGAAGGGAAATGATGTCGCTCTGCTCAAAAAGCTCGTCCGGCGTCACATACCGGATATCGCTTCCCGGAACGGGAAACGGGTCATACGCGATCACGTTCATCCCGAAGCCTCTGCAGATATCGATGAAGATCCTTCCGATTTTGCCCGTACCGATCACCCCGACCGTTTTCCCGTGGAAGTCAAAACCGGTCAGCCCGTTCAGGGAGAAGTTGAATTCACGGGTACGGTTATAGGCCTTGTGGATGCGCCGGACGGAAGTCAGCAGCAGAGCGATGGCATGCTCCGCAACCGCGTAGGGCGAATACGCCGGGACATGGACCACATGGACTTTGCCGAACGCGGATTGAACGTCCACATTGTTGTATCCGGCGGAACGAAGCGCGACCATCTTCACGCCGTACTGATACAGCCGGTCGATCACGGCGGCATTTACCGTATCGTTTACAAATACGCAGACGGCGTCGCACCCTTTCGCCAGGTCCACGGTGTCCTCGTTCAGTTTCGTTTCCAGAAAGCGGAACTGAATCCCGTGTTGGCTTCCGTAATGCTCAAATGACGGTTTGTCGTACTCCTTGGCGTCGTAAAAAGCGGTGGTAATCATTTTCCTCTGCCTCCCTGTCCGTTGTATTCTTTGCCCTTTCCGTCAGCCGGGACCGAAAATGCGCGCGAGGTTCCGCCTGACCAGGCCTTCGTTCTCCCGGAGATACCGGAGCCTGCGGATCGTGTTCCGGACTTCCGCGGCGCCGGTTTCCCGTTCGCCTTCATCCGAGCCGCCCAGCGCCCGGGTGATATTGTATTCCAGCCATTCAATCCAGGTATATGCCAGGCCCAGAACGCTCCCGTAATCCCTGAATCCGTTGTCGTAGGCGTCCAGGTATCCTTCGAAAAACGCCCTCTGCAGGCCGGGCTTCAGGCCGCATATCGTAATGCCGGACCACTGAAGCGAAAGCTGCAGTGCGTGGGATACGGGATTGCCGTAATCCAGGCATTCCAGATCGATTACAACAGGTTTCCCGTTGTCCCACATCACATTCTTCGGGTCCATATCCTCGTCGGTGATGCATTCAATGCCGGGCAGCGCCTGCCGCGCCCGGTTCACCGCGTCCTGCGCGTAATCCAGCAGGCCCAGGTTCTCTTTCAGAAGAGGCGCGGCCGCGTTTTGCCGCCGGTCCGCTTCGCCGGCATATCCCTGCCAGTCGATCCTGCTGAGTATCGGCTCCGGCCGGTTGATCCGTTTCGGCCGCAGGGCATGAATCCTGCCCTGTATATTTCCCGCCAGCCGGCATTGTTCGGCTGTGATGCCGTACCAGTCGGTGATCCTTCCGTTCTGCCAGGGAAATATATAATAGAATTCCCCGTCCAGCTCCTGCATCTTCCGGCCGTTGAAGGCCAGGGCCGGGACAATCGGGATGCCGGCTTCTTCCAGTATCCCTTCCAGGCTTTCCGCCCTCCGGTAGTTGTCCATCGCTTCCGGGCGTTTCATGACCCCGGGATTCAGATGCTTTACGGCATAGGAACGCCCGGGCGTGTTGACCCTGAACATCCGGTGCATCAGGCCCCCGGAAACCGGCGTAACGGGAGGCAGCACCTCTCCCAGCCCCCTGGTGCTGAACAGTTTTGCGATCCCCGATTCAGCGGCCTCCATCCCGTTCAGCTCCGTTCGGTTCGTATTTCCCGGGTTCACGGCGTCTCCTCCCGCGATTCCCATGCGTCGATAATCCGGACCGCCTCATCCCAGGTATGCACCCGGACCATGCCGTTCGCTTCCGCGTCATAATGGCGGTTATGGGGCGCCGTGAACAGGATTTTCCGGTAGCTGCCGCCCTCGAGGTTATGGATCCCGTCATCGATCAGCACATCCCCGCGGATCATCTGCTTTCGGCCGGTGATAATCACCTGCTCCCAGGAAAGGAAGGGAAAATACCGGAAAAGCAGCTGTTTCATCTTCTCTTCCACATGCTCGATCTCGGTCGCCGTCACAATGTAAACCTGATGCCCCGCGTCCATAAAATGCTTCAGGGCGTCCGCTGCTCCCGGCATGGGCTTCACGCCCGCCCAGAAGCCCGGTTCATAGGTCACGCCGTAGATCTCCCCGCGGGATATGCCGGAATAAGGAGCGGCTACGTTCCAGTCCGTGATCTCGTCGAGAGAAACATTCCGGTGATACTTTTCGTTCGCCCGTTTCACCCAGGCGTCCAGCAGCTGCTCGATGGTATCGTCCATATCCACAAGGATCGTCATATCGCATATCCCCCCGCAACAACTTTACCCATGGCGCCGGTTTTCGTCAAGAGCCGGAAGGCGTCCCTTTCCAAATTGACGCCCGGGGGCGGGCATTGTACAATATGGCATGCGGCAGCGCCGGTCTCTGTGCCGGCCTTCATGCAAAGGAGGACATTGCCATGGAAAAGGCCAAAGCCGGAAGCCGGTTTTTCCAGAACAGGGACTGCGAATACTTCCCCTGCCATACCGGTATTCCGGAGGATGAGCTGAACTGCCTGTTCTGCTTTTGCCCGCTCTACACGCTGGGACGGAAGTGCGGAGGAAACTGTACGTATACGGAGACGAATATAAAAAGCTGCCAGAACTGTACGTTCCCGCACCGGAGGGAAAACTACGAAACAGTCATCGGCAGGTTTGATGAGATCCATGAAGTTGTCATGCGGTCCGACCGCATCGAAGCATAAAAGATTCCTTATTCCCACTGGGACAGCATATCCCGCATCCAGGCATATACATCCATGCCGTAAACCTTCTGCAGGTTGTCCGGCGTCATCACTTCGCTGACGGCGCCCTGTGATATGCTTTTTCCGTGATCCATCAGGATCGCGTGGGTGCCGTATTTCCGCGCCAGGCTCAGGTCATGCACCACGGACAGCACCGCGCGGCCCGGCTCCTGCAGCCATTGCCGGATCAGGGAAAAGATGTGCTGCTGGTATTTCAGGTCCAGATGGTTGGCCGGCTCATCCAGGATCAGCACCTGCGGGTTCTGGGCAAATACCTGGGCCAGGAACACCCGCTGGGTCTCGCCGCCGGAAAGCGTCAGCATATTCCGCCAGCGCAGGTCCGCAAGCCCGGTCAGCGCCAGCGCTTCGTCGATCCTTCCGGCTCCGTCCGGATCCGCTTTCCGCAAAAAGCCCGTCTGCCGCGCGTAACGGCCGAGGCGGACAACCTCCTCTACGGTAAACCCGTAGACGGCGGAGTGGTTCTGGCTCAGAACCCCCACCTTCCGGGCGTATTCCCGCACCGGTATTTCCCGGACATCCTTCCCCTCCAGAAAAATCCTGCCTTCACACGGCACCGTCCGGCCCAGAGCGCCCGTGAGCGTTGATTTCCCGGCGCCGTTCGGCCCGACGATCACCCACCATTCGCCTTCCCGTATCTCCAGGGAAAGGTCCTGGAGCACCGTTTTTTCTCCATACCGAACTGTCAGGAGTTCCGCTTTCAGCATCAGCGAACCCCTCCTTTCCGGCTCCGGTAAAAGATTCCGATGAAGACAGCCGCGCCGATCAGGGAAGTAATCACGCCGATCGGCAGCTCCACCGGGCTCAGGACGCTCCGGGCCGCCAGATCGGCCAGCATCAGAAAAACGGACCCGAAAAACGCCGACAGCGGCAGCAGCTTTTCGTGGTTCGGCCCGGCCGCCATCCGCGTAATATGCGGAATGATCAGGCCGACAAATGCAATGCTTCCGCCGATGGCCACACAGACGCCGATCAGCGCGGACGAGCAGATCAGGACGGTCAGCTTGACCCGCCGCACCGGAACCCCGATATGCACGGCATTCTCCTCGCCGACCGCGAAAGCGTTCAGTTCCCGGTACTGCAGGAACAGCGGTGTTCCGAAGAGCGCCAGCGCGCCCAGGAGCACCGCAGCCTGTTCATAGCTTTTCCCGCTCAGGGAACCCATCGTCCAGTAGGTAACGGAACGCAGTTTCTCCCCGGAAAAAGCGATCAGGATGCTCAGCATTGCCGAAACCAGCATGGTGAAAACCACACCGATCAGGATGATGTTGTGCGTCGCAAAGCTTCGGTCAATTCCCCAGGCCAGGAGCAGGATTACAAGCAGGCTGCCGAAGGCAAAAAGGATGGCCATCGCCGCAGGGCCGGCAATGGGCAGGCCGGGAATCGTGATTCCCAGCGCAATGGACAGGGCTGCGCCCAGTGCCGCGCCGGAAGATACGCCCAGCGTCGACCCGTCCGCCAGCGGATTCCGCAGCAGGCCCTGCATCGCCGCGCCGCACAGGCTCAGGGCAGCGCCCATCAGTGCCGCGCAGAACACGCGCGGCACGCGCAGGGACAGGACGATCGCCCGGTTCACGCCTTCCGCCGGCGCGTCTCCCAGAATCCCGTGCCACAGCAGGGAAACCGTTTCCTGAAGCGGCACCTGTACACTGCCCAGGCAGACGCACAGAAGCAGAACCGCCGGAAAAACCGCGGCCAGCGCCAGGCAGAGGATCACTCTTTTCTGAATGCTCATCATGTCACCACAGAAAGGGGGTACAGGCCGCCGGGCCGGCTGCCTGTACCCCGGAAATCAGTTAAGCGGCAGGTTCGGCCTTTCCTTCGGACTGGATATAATTCAGCAGCATTTCCGCAACGTCCGTCAGGCGCGGTCCGGGAAGCGCCACTGCGTTGGTGGGATCATAGATCACGTCCCCGTTCTGAACGGCGGTTATTCCTTCCCAGCCGCTGCGGTGCAGGATCTCAGCGTCCGGCAGCTCGCTCATCCAGGAAGGGTCATATGAGGTGGTCGTGAGAATAATATCGGGATTCCGGGCCAGGACCTGTTCGTCGGAAACACCCTGGTGGCCTGTCAGGTCGCCGAAAATATTCTTCAGGCCGCAAAGCGCCGCAATATCATCCATATAGGTGCCAGTGCCGGCAGCCCAGACGGTACCGTCATAGATCGGGCTTTCCTCGATGTACAGCGTCTTGCCGGTTTCTCCGGCCTTGTCCGCGATCTCCGCAAACTTTGCCTTCATTCCGGCAACCAGCTCTTCCGCCTCCGAATTCTTTCCGGTAACCGCGCCGATCAGGAGAATATCGCTGTATACGCCTTCCAGATTCTGCGCGTTGGTCACCACAACCTGAACGCCGCCTTCCGTCAGGGCCTTGACCTGGTCCGGATCGTGGCCCATTTCGGTCATGATAACAACCTGCGGGCCGAGCGCCAGAACCTGTTCCACGTTCAGCACATAACCGGAGTTGACAACCTCCAGGTTTTCGATTCCGGGCATCACCGCTTTTTCTTCAGTGGTCGCGCAGTACATTCCGACGCCGACAACCGCCTCGGAAGCGCCGAGTGCCCAGAGTATTTCAGCGTCCGCAGGCATCAGCACCACGATTTTTTCCGCCGGGGCGTCCAGCGCAATCTCCCGGCCGAGCATGTCGGTGACCGTGATCGCGGAATCCTCCGCCAGGGAAGCAGTCACGCTGAAAACCATCAGCATCGCCAGAAACAGGGATACCAGTTTTTTGGACATTTTCTGTCCCTCCTCTAATAATGATCAGATGAATCAGCGGGAGGGCTTTCCATAAAGAAAAGCGTCCCTCCCCGAGGCACGCCAACAAAACCTGCGGAGTATGCCCGCAAGCTTCCTAGCATATCCCACCCCCAGGGGAATGATCAATTCACGGTGTAAACAAGTCTCCCGGCTTGGCCTCATCCTACTTGCACACCTTCCCGCAGCCCTTGCTGCAGTGGCTTCCAAACGTGCGTTCGTCCGCTTCACGGTTACTGGGATAGCCCGGAACTCTCATCCGTGTTCCTATGGCGCGTTTCTTCCGAAACCGCGCCGCGCATCGCTGCGCAGATACACCGGCTATTCATCTGTCGTGAATATTATATTATCCGGAGAAATGAACGTCAATTCATTCCTTGCGGCTTCTGCCTGCCCCTCCATCCGGAGCAGCGCCGCCTTTCGTTCGATTCCGCCGGAGTCGCTCGTCATCTTTCCGCCGGCTCCGACGACCCTGTGGCAGGGAATAATCAGCAGAATCGGGTTATGCCCGACCGCTCCGCCCACCGCCCGGGCGGACATGCGGGGGACGCCCGCCTGCCCGGCGGCCTGTTCCGCAATCCGGCCGTAGGTCGCCGTCCGGCCGTACGGGATCGACCTCAGGGTCTCCCACACGGTTTTCCGGAACGCGGTGGCCCGGATATTCATCGCCGGGGTGAAATCCGGAATGCCTCCGCTGAAATAAATGTCCAGCCATCGGTCTGTTTCATTAAACACAGGCAGCCTCCGGTCCCTGTGCCCGGCGGAAAGCGTTTCGCCAAAGCTCCCGGTTCCGTCAAACCACAGGCCGGTCAGGGCGTTTCCGTCGCCGGCCATGGTGATTCCGCCCAGCGGGGACTCATAATGATGCGTATAAACCATATCCGGCGTCAGACGGACAGGGCGTCGATCCGGGCCAGTTCGTCATCCGTAAAGCTTGTATTCCGGATGGCCTTCACGTTGTCCAGGATCTGGGAGGGCTTGGATGCCCCGATCAGCACGCTGGTTACGGCGCCGTCCCGCAGGATCCATGCCAATGCCATTTCGGCCAGGGTCTGTCCGCGGGCCCGGGCGATTTCATTCAATCCCCGGATTTTTTGCATCCTCTCTTCCGAAAGCTGGGATTCCTTCAGGAAACGGCCGTCGGTCCGGATCCGGCTGTCCTCGGGGATGCCGTTCAGGTACCTGTCTGTCAGCATGCCCTGGGCCAGGGGGCTGAAGGTGATAATCCCCTTCCCCAGGCGGCGGGACGTTTCCTTCAGGCCGTTCCGTTCAATCGTACGGTCCAGGATGGAATACCGGTTCTGGTTGATCACAAACGGAACCCGTTCCTCCCGAAGGACAGCCTCCGCTTTTTCCAGCGTTTCACCGTCATAGTTGGACAGCCCGGCGTACAGCGCTTTCCCGCTGCGGACCGCCTGGGCCAGCGCGCCCATGGTTTCCTCCAGCGGCGTGGCGGGATCCATCCGGTGATGGTAGAAGATGTCCACATACTCCAGGCCCATCCGTTTCAGGCTCTGGTCCAGGCTGGCCAGCAGGTATTTCCGGCTGCCCCAGTCGCCGTAGGGTCCTTCCCACATCAGGTAGCCGGCCTTTGTGGAAATAACCAGCTCGTCCCGGTATCCTTGGAAATCCTCCCGCAGGATGCGCCCCAGGTTCCTTTCCGCGCTTCCCGGTGCCGGGCCGTAGTTGTTGGCCAGGTCAAAGTGCGTAATGCCGCTGTCGAAAGCGGTGAAGCAGAGCGCTTTCATATTGTCCGGGGACGCCGTATCCCCGAAATTGTGCCAGAAGCCCAGGGAAACCCGGGGCAGCTTCAGGCCGCTGTTCCCGCAGGGCGCATAGGTCATGGACTGGTATCTTTCCGCCGCCGGTTGGTACATGATGTTTCTCCTCCTTTTATTCCGCTCCGGCCTCCGCCGGAGCGCGTCTCTCCGCCATATGCCTGCCTGTCCGGCCGGGGTCCGGACAATATCAGACGGACTGCTTTCCCGCCCCGGTTTCCGGGCGCCAGACGCTTCGGAAGATTTCCCGTTTCTCCCCCTGGTAGTCTCCGACGCCTTCATATATGGGTTCAAATCCGCATCTGAGCAGCACGTGCCTGGACGCGGTATTGCCGCTGAGGCAGATCCCGTACACCTCTCCGGCGCCGGCCGCGGCCGCCGCCGCCGGCAGGAATGCGCGGACGGCTTCCGTCGCGTACCCTTTGCCGGTGTACGGCTTCGCGATATGATAGCCGATTTCCCATATGCCGCCGTCCGCCCGGGCGAGCTGGACATAGCCGATATTCCGGCCGTCCGCCTTCGTGAGCACAGGATGCACCTCCGGCCCTTCGGGCGTGCCGTACCGCGAAGCCAGAAGCATGATGGCCTCCCGCGCCTCTTCAAACGTTTCGAATACTTCATCCGGCACAAATCTCCGGTTGTCTTCATCCAGCGAGTTTTCATGGACGGCCTGCGCCATATCCGGTGTGAAATCCGTGATAATCAGGCGTTCTGTTTCCAGTTTCATACTTTTTCCCGTTCCTCCCCGGTTTTCGTTTCCATCATACCACATCGCCCGCCGGGATAAAACTCCCGGCGGCCGCTTGCCGGATATTTTCTTTTTGGTGTATTCGGCATATAATATCCGGGACCCATATACAAAAGAAACGGAAGGTTGCGGCCATGCAGTACGGAATGCCGACGCTGATTGAAAACAGGACGCTGGAGGAGAACGCGGCCCTTTGCCGCAGCCTCGGCCTGCAGTTTATCGAGCTGAACATGAACTTTCCGGAATACCAGGTTGACCGGCTGGAGCAGACGGACCATCTGCTGCGGACCGCCCGGGATGCCGGGATCTATTATACCGTCCATCTGGATGAGAACCTGAATATTGCCGATTTTAACCGCCTGGTGTCGGACGCGTACCTGGAAACCGTGCGCAGAACCATTGAGGCTGCCAAAAAGCTGCTGGACCTGCGCGGCCGGTACGGGGACGCAAGCCAGCCGCTGACGCTGAACATGCATATGAACCACGGGATTTTCATCACCCTTCCGGACCGGAAGGAGCAGATGTACGAAAGAAATTTCGATACCTATATCCGGTCCTTTTCCGTCTTCCGTTCCCGGTGTGAGGAGTGGATCGGAGACAGCGGCCTGATGATCGCGGTGGAAAACACGGACGGATTCCGGGATTATGAGAAAAAGGCCGTCGAACTGCTGCTGGACAGCCCGAAATTCGGCCTGACCTGGGACATCGGCCACTCCAAGGCCGTTCATGAAAAAGACGTCCCTTTTATCCTGGATCATACGGACCGGCTTGTCCACTTTCATATCCACGACGGCACGGAAGCGCCCCCCGCGAATCATCTGGCGCTGGGGGACGGGGAGATCGACCTGAAGAAAAGGCTGGAGCTGGCGAAAGCCAGAAACGCCCGGTGTGTACTGGAAACCAAAACCGTGGAAGCGCTGACGCGTTCCGTGCGATGGCTGCGTGAAAACGCATGACCGCCCCTGCGGCATTCTGAGTGAAAGGATCCCCACGCAATGGAAGACTCAACCAAAGTGGCTTTCCGCGTTTCGCGGATATCCATTTACGCCAATTTCGCCCTGTCGGCCGCAAAGCTCGCGGCCGGCCTGATTGCCCATTCCGGCGCCATGGTGTCCGACGCGGTTCATTCCGTTTCCGACGTATTCAGCACGTTTATTGTGATGATCGGGGTCCGCCTGGCCGGGAAGGAATCCGACAGGGAGCATCCCTACGGCCATGAGCGGATGGAATGCGTCGCGGCCGTCGTGCTGGCCGGCATCCTGCTGGCCACCGGCCTGATGATCGGCTGGCAGGGCGTCCGGAAAATCATGTCGCCGGAAGACCTGCAGGCGCCCGGCGCCCTGGCCCTGATTGCGGCGCTGGTGTCCATCGGGGTGAAGGAGGCTATGTACCGGTATACCCGAAGGGCCGCCAAAAAGATCGATTCGGACGCGCTGATGGCGGACGCCTGGCATCACCGTTCGGACGCGCTGAGCTCCGTCGGCGCGCTCA
>JAEEGL014345965.1_pt1 | contig 11040 bp, 7 predicted proteins | sample 9134231 | NCBI WGS metagenome assembly JAEEGL01 (sample SAMN16246548, study PRJNA631951) | gut metagenome | biome: gut microbiome; feature: rumen; material: fiber-attached | host: Bos | place: Iran: Karaj | collected 2018-10
ACAGCACTTAACACTGGTCTTCAGAAGTTCTCAGGAGTAATCCTCTTCTCTTCTCGTGACCACGAAATCGTGCAGACCACTGCAAATCGTATCATCGAAATCCTTCCAAATGGACAGATGATTGACAAGATGACTACATACGATGAGTACCTTGAGTCTGATGAAATGGCTAGTAAGCGTACAGTACTTGAGCTTTCTTCAGACGAGCTTGAGGACGACTAAAGATTTATAAGAATAAAACATCGTAATATATAAAAAAGCACTTGTTTATATCGAAAATAGTAAGATATAAATCAAGTGCTTTTATTTTATTCTGTGCGCTTTATTCTATCAAAATACGAAAACGCTTAATTCTTAAACGAATGAATTGGTGCAGGAATACGTCCCTGACGGTTAATGAAATCTGCACAAGAGAATTTGTTTACAGGCATAATTGGTGCATATCCGAAAAGTCCACCGAATTCTACTGTATCTCCAACACCCTTTCCAATAACTGGAATCAGACGAGCTGCAGTAGTTTTCTGGTTTACCATACCAAGAGCCATTTCATCAGCAATCATACCTGAGATAGTTGTAGCAGGTGTGTCTCCAGGAATGGCAATCATATCAAGACCAACTGAACATACACAAGTCATAGCCTCAAGCTTCTCAAGAGTAATCGCTCCTGCCTCAACAGAGTTAATCATTCCCTGATCCTCTGAAACAGGAATAAATGCGCCTGAAAGACCACCTACATAAGAGCTAGCCATTACACCGCCCTTTTTAACCTGGTCGTTAAGCATTGCAAGTGCTGCAGTTGTACCTGGAGCACCGGCATATTCAAGTCCAATTTCACAGAGAATATCTGCAACTGAATCTCCAATTGCAGGAGTTGGTGCAAGTGATAAATCAATAATCCCAAAAGGAATGTTAAGTCGCTTTGATGCCTCCTGAGCAACAAGCTGACCAACGCGAGTAACCTTAAACGCAGTCTTTTTAATAGTCTCGCAAAGAATCTCGAAGCTTTCACCACGAACCTGTTCAAGAGCCTTCTTTACTACACCAGGACCAGAAACACCTACATTAATAATTGCATCAGCTTCTGTTACACCGTGGAAAGCGCCAGCCATAAATGGATTATCATCAGGAGCATTACAAAATACTACAAGCTTCATGCAGTCTACAGAATCTCTATCCTTAGAACGATCTGCCACCTGAAGTAAAATATCACCCATAAGGCGAACCGCATCCATATTAATACCAGTCTTTGTGGAAGCCAAATTAACAGAACTACAAACCCTCTGGGTCTCGCAAAGAGCCTGTGGAATAGAACGAATAAGCATCTCATCTGCAGCGGTCATACCTTTAGAAACAAGTGCTGAATAACCGCCAATAAGATTCGCGCCGACAGTTTCGGCAGCCTTATCAAGAGTGTGTGCCAAAGAAACAAAATCTGCAGGGCACTTACAAGCTGCAGCACCGATAAGAGCTATTGGTGTAACAGAGATTCGGCGATTTACAATTGGAATACCATAATCTCTCTCAATTTCTTTTGCAACTTTATCTAAATCCTTAGCAACTGTGGTAATACGGTTGTATACCTTTTCATTTACCAGCTTTAAATCAGCATCAATGCACTCTAAGAGGCTAATACCGATGGTGATAGTGCGGACATCAAGTGTCTGCTCTTCTACCATTTTGTTTGTTTCGATTACTTCTTTTATATTTACCATGATAATTCTCCTGTTTCAGTCTTAACACCTCATCATTGGGACCAAAAGGATGAATACTCTGTATTCAACTTTTGTGTCCTAGTAAGCAAAGCTTACATCACAGCTTCCCTCAAGGAAAAGCCTTTACAGGCGGTGCATCTTCTCGAAAATTTCTTCCTTTTGAGCCTTTACCTGAACGCCGATTTCATCACCAAGATTCTCTAAATCCTTCTGAATTTCGCCAAAGTTTTTTGTTGCCTTTTCAATATCAACTATCATCATCATGTTGAAGAATCCCTGGACAATTGTCTGAGTAATATCCAAAACGTTTACTCCACTTCCAGCTAAGTATGTACATATACGTGCAATAATACCTACTGTGTCTTTACCTACTACGGTGATAATTACTTTGTTTTCCATTAGAACTCTCCTTTTCCTATAAAACAATACGTTCGGATACTTCGCTGCGAGACGCAACTGTGATGTTGAAATCTTTGGCATTGTACGGGGTGCTTTCGTCCATTGTCACCTCAAGACGAACTGTTTCGTACGCCAAATCTGGGTAATTGTTCTCATGACTGAGATGCCCTAAAAATACATGCTTTACATTGTCGTGAAGCACTTGACTAAGGAGCTTACCACTGGCTTCATTTGACAGATGCCCATAATCTCCTAATATTCGCTGCTTAAGAGGATATGGATACGCTCCCACCTCAAGCATATGAATATCATGATTTGCCTCCAAAAGCATGGCATCCAAGTCTGTTAAATTTTCAACAATATAGCCATCATAATAACCTAAGTCAGTACATACTGCAACCTTAGATTTATTATTTTCTATGCGATATGCAACTGGGTCAGCTGCATCATGACTAATATGAAATGGGTGAATATTAAGAGTACCTATAGAGAAATCCTCATCGGGCTTAATAACATGAAAAAGTGTATCATCGATTGCCCCGAGGCTTTTCATAGAACGTATTGCTCTCAGGGTAGCAGCAGTGCCATAAATCGGAATATGATACTTTCTAGAAATCACTCCCAGTCCTGACACATGATCAGAATGTTCATGAGTTACTAGAAGACCTGCCATATCAGCTGTAGTGTAATCATACTTGTTCATTCCAGCTTCAATGCGTTTTCCGGAAATACCTGCATCAATCATTACATGTGTGCTGTCGTCTCCAACACAGATGCAATTTCCGCTACTACCACTTGCAATACTAAAAAAATCCATTACTAAATATATCTACTTTCTATCTATTTTTCACCTCATCAGGATCGTCGGCCAACGGGCCTCCTGATGTGAAAGCTCTTCACTTCGTTCGACCTTTACACATCACTTTGCCAATAAACCTCAACCTCATCATTATCATGAAGTTCATCGGAATAGCCACATTTCTTTCCGTTTATTTTAGTGACTAAAGGACGTCCATTGCTTTCACTTGGGTCAAAATTAATCACATTATAAACATCAACGAAGATGTAGTCTTTCTTTCCTGAGAGAACCATCTTTTTCCCATTGATTGTAATAGGCATATCTACCATGTCTATCTTGAGTCTGGTGTGAATATCTGAGACAGTCTCCTGCTGATTTGGAACAGAGACATAGTTATCTGGTAACTCCTCTTCGTCATCCGCCAAATATTCTCCAGCATAAGCCACAGGTGTAGTGGTTGTCCAATCTATTACAAAGTTCTCATATACTAAAGAATCTAAGCTGGATGGTCTATTGTTAACAAGAATTTCATATCTGTCATCAATAGTAACGTCCATAAACTCAGCCAACTGACCAACAGTATAGAATGGGCGGGTTTCAATCACATCGCCATCCTTAACACTATAAGTAGGTGGCTCCATAGAGCCATTAACCTCCACAAACTTTGGACACTTGATACGATGTCCACATACAGTGAAGTAAAGGTATTCTGTAGTAAATTCAGCCAGGTCAGCAATAGTTCCTGTACCGCCTGCACCTACTGTAGATGGTATAAGCTCTACATCACAGTTAAACTCAAGTGGTGTGTTAATTCCTACAGTCTTTCCATTCATCTTAACAACGGCTGATTCACCCTCTGTTCCGCGAATCATACGAGCCACGCCATTGACTGTGAAATTGATTTCACGTCCACGTCTAGGGAAGAGCTGATCAGCAGAGAAGCCTGCCTGCATAGCAGCATCAACAATTGTAAGCTGACCATTATCGTAAAGCTTCATCATCTCACCGTTGAAGTGAATCATAATGAAGTTGTTCTTTGTCTCATAATAATTCAGACAAATACCAATAGGAGTAACAAGAAGGGAATCCTTCTTAATGTCCTCCTGCTCGAAAATGATATTCTTCATGACTTCCTCGCCACGAAGAGCAACACGCTCGTTTACAATATCTAAGTCCTTGGCAAGAGCCTCTGTAAAGCCGTGAATTTTGCCACCGCCGCCTACAACAAAGGCTGCCGAAACTGACTTGTCGCCGTTTAACTCCTTTATCTTAGAAGAAACCTCTGTGGCAATTTTTTCCATAATAGGATTAGTGAGCTTGTATACATCCTCTGACTTGATAGTATGGCTGATTCCCATAATATCTTCATAGGTTATATCTCCGCCTTCGGTGGACGAACGTTTAATCTGCTCTGCTGTAGCAAAATCAACTAAATACTCATGCACCAAAACCTCTGTAAGCTCATCTCCTGCCATAGGAATCATGCCGTATGCAATGATGCTTCCATCTCTGGTTACACAAATATCGGATGTACCTGCTCCCACATCTATTAATGCTATGTTCAGCATTCTGAAGTTTTGTGGTATAGCAACATTGATAGCTGCAATAGGCTCCAATGTCAGATTGGCAACTGAAAGACCAGCCTTTCCAACGGCCGCATAAAGACCATCAACTACATCTTCAGGAAGGAATGTAACAATAATATCCTCTCCGATAACCTCAGCCTTGTGGTCTTCAAGAGATGAGAATAAATCCCCATTTAAATAGTATTTAACAGTGGAATAGCCAACACAGAAGAATTTGTATTTTTTGTCTTCGTCACCTTTGATTTCCTTACCAGCCTGCTCGATACCAAGCATATCAAGGGTATGCAAATCCTCCCCTGTTACAACTGTTTCCTCTGGATACTCCATCTCAACATGAGTGGTAACAGTACGAAGGACACGACCAGCAGCTGCTATGCAAACCTCTGTAAGAGTAAACCCTGTCATTTTTTCGAGTTCTTCTTTAACCTCCTGACAGGTAGCACCCACTCGACCAATATCATGAATCTGGCCATCAAGCATGGCACGGGTGTCATGCTCACGCAAAGTCTGTGCGATTACATGAAACTCATTTCCCTCCAAGTAACCTACTGTACCAATGACATTTCTTGTTCCAATGTCCAAGCCAAAAACAATGTCCTTTTTTTCCATGGTAAAAATTCCCCTTTGAATATTTATATGTATAAAAGCGCTCTTAATTGTTCTAATGTATTTTCTTTCGAGCCACTGTTATCTATGACCTTGTCACAGTGCTCTCTAAAGCTTTCATCAGAACGTTGCACTTTAAAGGTGTTCTCGATACGTTCACGAGTGTATCCACGTGAGCTCATAAGCCTTTCTGTGCGGACTTCAGGACTTGCGTAGATATACCACATCTCATCCACAAGTTTACCATATCCACATTCTATGAGCAATGCAGCTTCAAAGAAAAAATACTCTATATTGTGTTTTTCTCTTTCAATTTCTACTTGATTTAGTACTTCATTTTCTACAGCGGGATGAACAATTTCGTTCACCTGCTGACGCAAACCATCGTCTGCAAACATGTATTGTGCCATCAATGGTCGTTCAATATTCCCATCCTCATCAAGGATAGGCTCAGGCCATGGCAAAGCCACCACGTCATCAAAGCAACTATGACCTGGCGTCATAAGATTGGCTGCCACCTCATCGGCAAGCAGAACCTTACAATTAAAATTGTCCCTTAGCAAAGAGAGCACCGTGCTTTTGCCAGCGCCGATGCCCCCTGTAATTCCTATAAATCTCATATTTTACTCATCAAAATAATTGTCGTTTGTTGAAGCGTTTGTATAATCTGCCTCGTAGTCTCCAGACTGATATCCAGTAGTTTCTGTAGTAGTCTCAATCTGAGGCATATTCTTTCTCTTAAGGTAATCATAGATACCTGCAATAGCAAGTCTCTTGTATGGTCCTACGAAGAACAAAGAAAGAATTCCAATAGTAAGGAGTGAAAGCATCTCCCATCCGATAAAGCTTAACTCTACACAGAAAATATCGTACTTATAGCCATCTGTCATCTGCTTAGACAATGCAAAGCATTCTTTGATTGTAAGCTCTGGTCTGTCTACAAGAAGATATGGCATCATAGAGTACTGATAGCCCTTAATGATACCTGGCACTAAGAAAAGTAATGACCATAAAAATGTATAAAGAAAAACAAGAAGCATTCCACCAAGAACTCTGAGGAATCGTCCATCCGTAAACATAATAAAAAGATTTTCTATTTTAGGCTCATCTCCGCGGTATACTGTATAACAGAAATATACAATACCAACTTCAAAAATCAGTGCAACTATTATTCCAAGAATAGAAAAAATAGTAGAAAATGCACTTGCACCTGTTGCAAGCATCGCATACTCATCACTGTAGCCACTCATGATTGCAGTAATTTTTGAAACATAGCCTGGAACTGAAGAGATTGTTGACACAAGTGATGCAAGAATTCCTCCCAAAAGAAGAATACCAATCACAGCCCAGTAGTGTGCTGAAAGTGCTGCTTTAGCATTGCGTTTTAGTAAAATTCGTGGTAAACCCATTTTTCATGTCCTCCTGTAAATTATTGTTAGCCTTTATACTCCCTATATAAATTACTGGAAAGTGGGGAACGCGGGAAAACTAGTGTGCCTCTGCCCAGTTATTTCCAGAATTCATATCAATTTCAAGCTGCACAGAAAGGCTGGCCGCATTTTCCATTTCCTCAGAAATCAGCTTCTCTACCTGTGTTCGCTCATCCTCGTACACTTCAACCAAAAGTTCATCGTGCACCTGTAGTAAAAGTTTCGACTTTAATTGCTCTTTAAGCAATCTGTCGTGAACATTCACCATTGCTATCTTAATAATATCAGCAGCTGTTCCCTGAATTGGCGAATTCATTGCAACTCTCTCACCAAACTGGCGAGTCATAAAGTTAGAAGATGCAAGCTCAGGCACTGGGCGTCGTCTACCGTACATGGTGGTTGCAAAGCCAGTCTCCTTCGCTGATTCCTTCAGTCCCTCAAGGAATTTATGCATTGCTGGATATGCCTTGAAATAGTTGTCGATATACTCCTGTGCCTCTTTTCTGCCAACACCAATATCCTTTGCCAAGCCAAAAGCACTGATACCATAGACAATTCCAAAGTTTACAGCCTTGGCACTTCGGCGCTGTAAATCTGTAACCTCATCAAAAGGTGTGTTAAATACTAATGAAGCCGTAGAACGATGGATATCCTGCCCTGCCTTAAAGGCATTTATAAGATTGTCATCTCCAGACATATGAGCAAGTACTCTCAGTTCAATCTGAGAATAATCCGCGTCAATAAAAATGCAACCTTCCTTTGGGTAGAATACTTTTCTGATTTCTCTTCCAAGCTCCATCCTGATAGGAATATTCTGAAGATTTGGCTCTGTAGAACTGATTCTACCTGTAGCCGTAACTGTCTGCATAAATGTAGAACGAATTCGTCCATCCTCATCAAGACATGCTGCCAAGCCATCAGCATAAGTGCTCTTAAGCTTTGCCAATTGCCTGTACTCTAATATATCACAAATAATAGGATTTGTGGCAGAAAGTTCCTCTAACACATCTGCCGCTGTGGAATAGCCTGTCTTTGTCTTCTTTCCACCTTCAATCCCCATTTTTTCAAATAATATGACACCTAACTGCTTTGGAGAATTTATATTGAATTCTTCTCCAGCCTGTTTGTAGATGCTCTGCTCTAATTCGGAAATACGAACTGACAATTTCTCTCCAAACTCAGAAAGGGCTTTGGCATCCATGGCAATTCCTTGTAGCTCCATGTCAAAAAGAGTGTAAGCCAAAGGCATCTCTATCTTGTCATAAATCCCGAGCATACCCTCTTCTTCCACCTGAGAAATGACTTTTTCAAATGAAGCAAAAGCAACATAGGCATTATAGCAGGCGTAGGTAGTCACAGCCTCAGCATAATTGTCATCCTCTAAAGCAGCCGAAAGCTTGGTTTTACCAAACAAATCTGCCTGAGCCGGGATTATAATACCAAGCATCTCGCTTGCAATATCGTCTGCTGTGTACTCATTTTTAGTAGGATTTAGAAGATATGCAGCAACTGACACATCGCAGGCATTTGGGAAAATCTCAGCCTGACCTCCACTTTGTAAAACTTTAGCCTGTTCTTCCTTGCTGAGTAAATCAAATATAAGATGCATTGCATCCTTCAAATCCCAAAAGCAAAGTTTAACCCCTGCCTTGCTGATTTCAATCAGCTTATGACCAAGGTAATCTGCCGATATTAATCCTGCGCAGTCAACATAAATCGACTCATCCCCTACTGAAAGTGCTGCACCTTTAATGCGTCTGTCTTCACCAGCCATAATACTGGCGCCGACAAAATCCTTTCCTGCATTCTTTATATTCTCGAAGAATGCTTCCACATCTGACAATTCGCATATACGTTTAAAGGACTCAGCAGTATCATCCTGAACCTTTTCTGTAGCTGTACTTTCAAACCTAGGTAAAAGCTTCTTCAGTTCATACCTTTTACAAAGAAGATATGCCTCTTCAGTAAAAAGATTACCTAGCTTTGTGCTTCCCTCCTCAAGCTCAATTGGAGCCTGAAGATTGATTGTAGCAAGTTCCTTTGAGAGAACCGCAATGTCCCACTGAGCCGCAAGATTCTTCGAAGCTCTAGGTGGTTTTAATTCTTCCACGTGCTCATGGCAGCCCTCAATAGAGCCATACTGCGCAATAAGCGCAGAAGCAGTCTTTTCCCCAATGCCCTCAACACCTGGTATATTATCGGAAGAATCTCCCATAAGAGCCTTTACGTCTATGAATTGCTTAGGTGTGACACCGTAAAGAGCCTGCACATCTTTGGCGTAATACTGCTCTATTTCGGTGCCGGTCTTTTTGGTCTTTGGGATTGAAATCTTCACTTTTTCAGTAGCAAGCTGCAAAAGGTCTCTGTCACCGGATACTATTGTGACATCCATACCTCTCTCCTCGCCAATACGGGACAAAGTTCCTAGTATATCATCTGCTTCCCAACCCTCAAGGGTGATAACAGGCACACCCATAGCCTTAAGCATTTCCTGCATACGAGGTACCTGCTCCTTCAGTTCCGGTGCCATAGGCTTTCTGGTTCCCTTGTAGGCATCGAACATCTTGTGCCTGAAGGTTGGCGCATGTACGTCAAAGGCAACAGCAAAATTATCCGGCTGCTCATCATCGATAAATTTGAACATCATGTTCAAAAAACCAAAGATTGCGCCGGTATGCTCGCCTTGGCTATTGGTTAAATCGGGCAAGCCAAAAAATGCTCTATTTAAAATGCTGTGTCCATCAATTAAAAGTAATTTACTCATTCTAGTCCTCCGCTAGTTACGGCAACAAGCATTGGTTCCCTCAGTTCGATAGCACATCTCACTTGAGGAAACCAATAGCTTGTTACCTACTAGCTAAGTTCTCAATTTTTTAGATTGCTCTTGTTTCGTTTTCAAGCCATGCATATTCCTCGTCGGTCAAGTATGGCTTAAGTGTTTTGCGAACCAATTCATGATATTCGTTCAAAGTCTTTTTCTCTGCTTCAGTCATCATTTCAGGGATAACTGGATCCAAGTCGATTGGGCAGTAGGTAATTGACTCAAAGTGGCGGAAATCACCATATTCAGTGGTCTCACCTGCAACACAAAGAAGCTCATTTTCGATACGGATACCAAAACCGTCTTCAATATAAAGACCTGGCTCATCTGTAGTAATCATTCCAGGAACAAGCTCTGCTGCATTCTGTCCCTTTGCAACCTTCCAGCGGAAGTTGTTTGGACCTTCATGAACATTCAAAATATGACCTACACCATGACCAGTTCCACAGCGATAATCAAGTCCCATATCCCATACAGGACCACGAGAAAGCACATCCAGGTTTGCACCTGTCACTCCCTTAGGGAAGTTGGCAGCCATAAGTCTCAAATGACAACGGAGAACAACTGTGTAGTACTCCTTCATCTGCTGTGTAAGTGGTCCAAGTGCGATAGTTCTAGTGATATCTGTAGTTCCTTCAGGGAAGTGGGCGCCTGAATCAACAAGCAAGAATCCCTCTGGTTTAAGAGTTGCTTCAGAGCCAGGCTTAGCGCTATAGTGCATCATTGCAGCATTTGGGCCGTAAGCAGCTATAGTATCAAAGGATAAATCTACAAAGTTCTCCTGTTCTCTACGACGTGCCTCATAATAATCAGCCACATCTATTTCTGTCATTGGTTCTTTACCAATATTTTCCTTAACCCACTTAATAGCCTTTGTGCAAGCCACACCGTCCTTTACATGAGCAACCTTTGTGTTCTTAACTTCAATCTCATTTTTTACAGCACGCATAAGCTCTGATGGATTCTTGTCGTCGATAATCTTTGCAGAACCCTCCATTGCTTTTATCATGTTGTAGTTAACAATTGACTGATCCAAAAGAACTCTTCGGTCAGCCATATCTGCGCTCTGAAGATAATGGTAAATCATATCGTACGGATAAAGCTTTACAGCATTATCATTAAGATATCCCATTACTTCCTCTGGCCAGTTTTCAGTGTTAGTAAAGAGAATCACACTGTCATCTGTGATAATAAGGAATGAAAGAAATACTGGTACATTCTCAATATCATTTCCTCTGATATTAAGGATATAAGCTATATCATAAAGGCTTGTAACAAGATGTGCATCAGCCTTTTTCTTCTTCATTGCTTCGCGGATACGCTCAATCTTTGACTTCATGGTCTCTCCAGAGAATTTATCCTCAAGTACCCATGTGGTAGCCTTTGGAAGCTGTGGTCTGTCTTCCCAAATCACATCTACCAAATCCTCTGTGGTGTACAATTCGCCGCCCTTTGCCTGAGCAATATCAAAGTATTTTGCAGCGTTCTTTGCCGAAACACATCTACCATCAAAACCAAGGCATCCTCCATCAAGGAAATTCTTTTCAATGAATTCTTCCACCTCTGGAACACCTGGCTCACCAATACGTTCCAAGATAACCTCTGAACCTGCAATCTGCTTTGCAGCCTGAACAAAATATCGTCCATCCGCCCAAAGATGAGCTTCCTTCTGGGTGATAATTGCAGT
>JAEEGL014645050.1_pt1 | contig 11040 bp, 7 predicted proteins | sample 9134231 | NCBI WGS metagenome assembly JAEEGL01 (sample SAMN16246548, study PRJNA631951) | gut metagenome | biome: gut microbiome; feature: rumen; material: fiber-attached | host: Bos | place: Iran: Karaj | collected 2018-10
CCAGCAGTTATTTACGGTTTTGCCGAACTTCTCACGGAAATAATTCTGGCCGTAAAGGCACTGTCTGATAAGGCTCTCAGCCGAAGGGATATTACAGTCAGGTTCGACGTACATTGCGCCTACCGGCTCAAATCTGCCCTGCGAGACGTGCTTTTTGAGTTCATCAAACACTTCGGGATAATACTTCTCAAGCGTTTCGTAGGTATAAGCCTGAGTGTGAGTGTATTTGTACTCGGGGTATCTGTCCATAAGACGAAGCTGAAGAAGCACTGTACGAAGATTTTTCTGCACCGTATGAATCCTGCGCCAGTAATACGCAAGGTCAAGGTGTGAGTGGGCAACGAGTGCAACGTCACCGTTACCCTTGTAATCGGTATTTGAATAAATAACGTTTTCAATATACGACTTAGCCTCATCTATGCCCGTAATCGGTTCACAGTCAAAGTCGATACAGTTCATGGCGTTATTGAGTTCTCTGTTGAGAAACGCTCTGTAATCTTCGTTGAAAAGCTCGCTTCCCGCAATATCAAGAAGAACTTCAAAGTCATAAACAAGATCAAGTACCGCATGATTAACAGTACACAGATACGCGCCCTCAAAGACCTGACGGCATCCGCGAACGGACAACGACTCGGGATTGCGCTCATCATCAGGCTTGGAACGGTTATAGCCCTGCATTTCAAAATGCAGGGTTTCGCTGTCAATATAAGGTGACAGAAGTATTCTGTCACGGTTGGGGTCAACGCCGCCGACGTATTTTCCGTTTACCTTTACAACGATTTCGGCAGCCGTCTTTAAGTACAGCCAAAGTTCTTTTTCCCAGAGCTCGGCGGGTATTTTAACGTCACCCTTAATAAAAGAAGTGCCGTCGGGAGTGAAATACATATCGCCTTTTTTAAGCTGACGGTAATCGTCGGAATAGTATTCGTACTCGTTTTCATTTATCTGACGTGCATCTCTGATTGAAAGAGAGTCAATTTCATACAAATTTTCAAGTACATATCTTTTCAGCCAGCCGAAGCGGAGCGCGGTATATTCCTCGGGGCGCATACTGCGTCTTGTAACTTTAATATGACCCATATCCGACCTCCTCAGCTGTCCCAGAAAAATGGCTTTTTGCGAATGGCGTAGACTTTGACGTTTTCGCCTTTATCGCGCTTTATTTCAGCCTTAATCCACTTGACGCAACGTTCAAGTATAAGACATTTCGAGCATTCGCCGCGGAAGACAAGTGTAAGCTCGCCATTGACGTAGCTCTCAAACTCGACCTCTCCTCCGTCACCTTCAATTTTCGGCTTTATAACATTTTCTATATAATCTTTCATATCAGCCCTCAACTATCTTACGAAGCTTGGATCTTATCGCTTCAAGCTCAGTATTTGCACTTTCCCTGTCGGGAGCGCAAACCGAATAATAAATCTTAAGCTTAGGCTCGGTGCCCGAAGGTCTTGCCGCAAACCATGTGCCGTTTGTAAAAACGTATTTCAAGACGTTTTCCTTCGGCAGACCGTCTATTCCCTGCGAGTAGTCAAGCACGCATTCGATACCGTCGAACAGCTCTTTGCCGTTTACTCTGAGGTAATCCATAACAGACTTAATCTTGGCTGTGCCTTCAATACCCTTGAGTACAAACGAATCAAGAACGTCAAGATAATAGCCGTACTGATTGTACAATTCTTCAAGTCTGTCAATGAGTGTTATTCCCAGCTTCTTGTAATATGTCGCCATTTCGGCAACAAGCATGGAAGCGAGCACCGCATCCTTATCGCGCGCATAAGTGCCTGTCAGATAGCCGTAGCTCTCTTCGTAGCCTATTACGAATTCTTTATCGCCGTTTTGCTCATAGCGGTAAATCTGATCGCCTATGTATTTGAATCCGGTTAAAGTATTTACTATATTCAGGCCGTAACTCTTTGCGATACTTGCGCCCAAATCATTTGTAACTATCGTTTTGACAAGAGTTGATTTTGAATTAAGCGTATCCTTTTTGAATTTCAGCACAAAATCGACTAGCAGAGCTCCCATCTGATTGCCGGTAATAAGCTTGTATTCGCCGTTATGGAGTACTGCCGTTCCTATTCTGTCACAGTCGGGATCGGTGCCGATAACTATATCGCCTCCGACCTGCTTTGCCTTTTCAATTCCAATGGTAAGTGCGTCCTTTTCCTCGGGATTGGGCGAGCGCACGGTTGAGAAATTGCCGTCGGGAAGCTCCTGCTCGTCAACAACAACGACGTCATAGCCTTCAAGTATCTTTCTTACGGGAATATTGCCCGAACCGTGAAGCGGAGTATAGACAATCCTGAGATTGCCCTTTTCGGCGTAAACTGACTGCTCTTTTACAGCTTCAAGGAACTTGTCAAGCACATCGTCGCCGATATACTCAAGCATCCCCTGCTGCTTTGCACTTTCAAGCGGCAGATGCTCAATCTTTTCTATGTCGGTTATTGCATTAATATAACCGATAACCTCGTTTGCCGCGTCAGGAAGAATCTGACAGCCGTTATTGTCATAGAGCTTGTAGCCGTTGTATTCCTTCGGGTTATGGCTAGCGGTTATAACAATGCCGGCATCGCAGTTAAGATAACGTACGGTAAATGAAAGTACAGGCGTAGGCTTAAGCGAATTATACAGATACACCTTAATTCCGTTAGCCGTAAGCACCTGAGCAACATAATCCGCAAAGAGCTTTGAATTGTTGCGCGAATCATATGCTACTGCAACACTTGGTTCGGAGTATTTCTTATTAAGATAATCTGCAACGCCCCTTGTAGCCTTACTGACGGTATATCTGTTCATACGGTTGGCGCCCGCGCCCATAATTCCGCGCAGACCGCCCGTACCGAAGGCAAGGTCCTTATAGAATCTGTCCTCAATTTCCTTTTCGTCGGTAATAGCTTCAAGCTCGGCTTTTGTTTCTTCGTCAAAGCCCAGCCATTTGTTATATAAATCTCTGTAATTCATAGCAATCATCTCCATGTCGATTTTATCACAACAAAAAAATTCAGTCAATTAAAAATAAATAGTGAAATTTAATATACTTTATGATATAATCAGTTTATAAACCAAAAACGGAGGGTTATTATGGAAAAATTCAAACTCAATTTCGAGTATAAGGCGGGCAACACTGTCTATAAGACCAATCAGTTTGAAACTCCCGATTTCAAAATGGACTATGTTGCCGCTAAAAATCATATTCTTCTTAAGCTCAAGACTAAGGTTCCGCTTGAGATACTTGATCTTACGGTCACTATCCCCTATGAATTTGACTCGGACGACAGAGTATTCATGAACGGTTATCAGTCATGGACCGACTGCCGTGAGCTTTTTGTTGACGACGTTCCGCAGTACACAAATCCTTTCTCGACGCTTGTGTTCAGACACACTCTTCTCGGCGCTTCGGGTGCTTACAACTTCACCCAAAACGTTAAGACACCGGGTAAGTTCACGGGCTTTTCGTATATGTACGTTCGCCGCGGTGAAGAGTTTGATCTTTTCGCTTCTCTTACCGAGAGAACGGGCTATACCATCTTCATGACCGATTGCGCTAAGAACGAAATATACGCAAAGAAAGACCTTGACGGCGTTGTATTTGACGGCGAGTATGAAGTACTTAACATAGTAAACCTTAAAGGCTCCGATACTGAAGTTTTCGATAACTGGTTTTCAATTCTCGGCGTTGAAAAGCCGACAGTTAAGCCGATGAACGGCTATACCACCTGGTACAACTACTATCCGCATATCAACGAAAAGATAGTTACCGACGACCTTGAAGCTCTTTCTCAGGTTGATGCCGATATCGACATCTTCCAGATAGACGACGGTTTCCAGACCGCTACGGGCGACTGGCTCTCGGTTGACGCTGAAAAGTTCCCCAACGGCATGAAGGCCGAGGTTGACAAGATTCACTCAAAGAATATGCTCGCAGGTCTCTGGCTCTGCCCTCTCGGCGCTCAGTTTACCTCAAAGGTTCTCAAAGAGCACAAGGACTGGTTCATCAGAAAGCCCAACGGAAGACTTGTTCAGGCGGGTCCGAACTGGGGCGGTTTCTGCTCACTCGATATTGAGAATCCCGAAGCAAGAGCGTATATCAAGAACTTCTTCAACGTAGTTCTCAACGATTGGGGCTTTGACCTTGTCAAGCTTGACTTCCTCTACTGCGCTGCTATGATTCCCAATCATAACAAGACCAGAGGTCAGCTTATGTGCGAGGCTATGGACTTCCTTCGCGAATGTGTAGGCGATAAGAAAATTCTCGGCTGCGGCGTACCGCTGATGCCCGCATTCGGCAAGGTGGACTACTGCAGAATCGGTGCCGATATGGACCTTCGCTGGTACAAGCCTACCTTTGACCACAGAGAATTTGTTTCGACCATCAACACTCTCGGAAACACAATTTTCCGCCGTCAGCTTAACGGCAGAGCCTTCCTTAACGATCCCGACGTTTTCCTGCTTCGTGAGGATAATATGCACATGTCCTTTGAGCAGAGAAAGATTATCGCGACCGTCAACAAGCTCTTCGGCAGCGTTCTGTTCACCTCGGACAACGTAGGTCAGTACAGAGACGAGCAGATGGAAAAGCTCCTCGAGGTATTCTCCAAGGACGATATTCAGATTCTCCGCGCCGAATTTCTTAAAGAAAGCCGCAGAGTTATTGATATCGACTACGTTATCAACGGCGAGTTCAGGAACTTCCGCTTTGATTTACAGCACGGCAGAGAGGTTTAATCAAAACAGTATCAAGCCGCCTTTTCAGGCGGCTTTTTTAATGCCTTGTATTATTGACAAATCGCAATTTTCGTGTATAATACACTTGTTGTCAATTTGCCGGTGTGATGGAATTGGCAGACGTGCTGGACTCAAAATCCAGTGGTAGCGATACCGTACCGGTTCGACCCCGGTCACCGGCACCATTAATAGCGGATAGCCGTTTGGCTATCCGTTATTAATTTTCCGAGAATTAGGGTCGAACCGTCGTCCATCTTTTGCGAAGCAAAAGGGACATATAAATCGTTGCCTGCGACAGCAAGCGAAGCGAGGCTGTCGACCCCGGTCACCGGCACCAAAAAAGACTTGCTTTTCAGCAAGTCTTTTTTTTTATGCAGTTCTTGATTTTTTGATTTTATAAAGAGCAATATCGGCTTGTTCGATAAATGCGTCATAAGTCATAGACTCTTCGTACTTTGCAATACCGATACTGACACTCAGTTCGTATTCCGTATCCTCATCCTGCACCCTGACTTCATCATTAATCTGTTTAATCAGCCTGTTAAGGTCTTCTTCGCCGCCTTCAAGCACGACTATAAACTCATCGCCGCCGAAACGCGCTATATACGGACGCTTTTCAAACGGGGCGCACGCAAGCTTGAGCGCCTTCGAGACACGGACAAGCGCATAATCGCCCACAAGATGTCCGTAATTATCGTTAATACTCTTGAAACGGTCAACATCAATCATAAGCAGATAAAGATTATCGCTATGATTCTTAATCTTATAAGTAATAAAGCCGATAAGATTATTGCGGTTATTGACGTTAGTCAGCTTATCTATTGAAATTCTGATATTCGAGTTGCCCAAAGCAAGACACAGAAGCTCAACAGTTACTGACGCGCAGATAATCGGAATATATTCACCGAACAGCGACATTGACCATCCGACCAGCATTGCTATCGGGAAAGATGCCGTAACAAGTATATGGCGCATTTTGTGCGGTTCCTGCTCAAAGCGGTTGTGAACGACAAGACTTATGCTCAGGCAGCTCGCCGCGCAAATCTGATAAATCATCAGGCCCTGATACATCCAGTTCCTTTTATACACCAGATCCGGAGTTATTTCAAAAATCCAATTAGTTTTGAGATTTATCAAAAGAACCAAAATCGGGATTATGAACGGAATATAATGCGGATTTCGCTTATCGCGTCGTGCATAACTCTGCTTGCCGGTTTCGGTGTCGGCGTATCCGCACCAGCCGAAAAGACCGACAATAAGGAATATGTGAAACAGTGTCTTGAATGTATAGGCAACCGGAAGTCCGAACTTACCTATATCGATTATTCGCGTAAACAGATTAAAGAGGAAATTGGAAGTGAATGCCGTCAGAAAGCCGGAAAGCATATAGCGAATCCATCTTTCGGGCGTAGATCCGCCTGCCGTCAGCTTATACCAGACAAGCAGCAGCGCAACCACAACCATACATATAGCGTAAACTTCAGCGTAAAGTAATGCTTCCGTAAAGATTCCTCCAATGATTTTTTAATTACCAAAACCGCTGTTCAGACAGCGGTTCGGCAATTATAACGTATTGATTATTCTTCCTTTGAGCCGCGTCTCTTAACAAGCTCGTCAAGAATTCTGGTATGCTCTTTATCGGTAAGCGCATACTTGAGAGTCGGGATAGCGGCAAGTGCCATGCCTATCGCGGGCGGAATTGAAATCAGGAAAAACATTGCCGCGGCGTATTTACCGCCTGCAAAGGTCTTAAAATCACTTCCGTTATTAAGAGCGTTATTAAGCATTGCGATGTTCTTGTCCGAGAAGCCGACGAATGCGTATACAGCACCGGAAATAAGCGCTGCAAGACCTGCGGAAAGCTTTGTGATAAAGCTCTGGCCCGAGAAAAATACGCCGTCGGGACGAATTCCGTTATTGTATTCCTCATAGTCAACACAGTCGGCTATCATAACAGACTGAAGAACGTTCAGCGAACCCATAGCAGCGGCCGCCATAAAGAAGAGAACGCTCATAACAGCCATGCCGCCCCATGTAAGGATATTGCCCTTGCAAAGCTTGAAGAATATGAAAATAAATGCAAACGGAATTGCACCGATAAGTGTAAAGAAGTTATAAAGAGTTTTCTTTTCAAACTTCTTGATAAGCTTGGGAACAAACAGCGGGAATCCGATCATACCGCCGAAAAGTCCGATTACAAGAATTAAAATCTTAAGAACAAGCGTCAGATTAAACTGACCGCCCTCATTAAGCTTTGTGCCGGGATCTTGGTTATTGAAGAAATAATACATAATCAGCGTCATGGCAACAATACCGAGAAGCTGAATCGGGCTTCTTAAAATACCGGAAATAAGAATCTGTCTGAAGGGCTTATTTCCGAACATTATCTTGAAGTTTTCTTTAATGGTATAGCTTTTTTCGTTAGATGTGCTGACTTTTTCCTTAACAGAGAAGCCTGCAACCTGGAAGAGCAGTGACGCAAATACAGTCATAATAACTGCGAGCAGTATGTAAGCTGATCTGAGCGAATCTGCCTCCCCTGCTCCCTTTGCCTTGAAAATGCCCTGAAGCGAAGGAGCTATCATGGTAAACAGAGTACCTATCATGCCGACGTTTGCAACCGCACGGGCAAGAGTGAGTATTCTCGCGCGGTCGTTCTGATCCTCTGTCATAAGAGATGTAACGCCCCACAGCGGTATATCGCCTATTGTATAGGTCATACCCCAGAGTATGTAAGAAATTGCCGCCCATCCGATTATAAGAACAGCGTTGACGCCGGTTTCCCTCTGGAATCCGTATTTGTTCTGGAATTCCTGAAGAACGGTGCTTGCGGTAGTTTGATCGGTAATCTCATATTTACCGTCCTTAATCTCATAAACCATAACGACGTTCTTGTACTGCTGGTCAACTTCGTTTTTATTAATAAAACCTTGTTCATAATCGGCCTGGGTGTATTTAATTACGTTGCCCTCGGCGTCTCTGGGAAGCTCCCATGAACCCGAAACGGAAGAAACGGCAAATGTTCTGTTATAAAGAACGCTGTCTCCGTATTCCTTTTCGTTATCAAAGGTCATATTTTCGGTAGCAAACGAATCCGAGTACTCAACGTACTGCTTTTCGTTGGCTACTCTGACAGAATGCATATCGTTGGGCTTGGCATACATTCCGTTAAGAAACGGAAGTATGGTTGTAACAAGAATTACAGCGGGAACAAACAGAAGATAGGGCTTGCATTTACCCCATTTAGTCTTTGTCTTATCAACGATGGTACCCATCATCGGATCGTTGACAGCGTCCCATACTCTTGCAATAGCAAAAATAAGCGAGCAGGCAATTGCGGGAAGGAAAATTACGCTCTGAAAATAGAACGCAAGTCCGGTTGCAATCAGATTATAAATAATATTCTGACCTGCAAGGCCGGTAAGATAACCGACCATTTCTTTTTTTGAATAAGTATTGCGGGAAATGGCGTTTGCTGCTTGTGCAGTCTTTTCTTTGCTCATAGTAACCCAACCTCCGGTTAATTGATATGTAGTATTATATCATATTAATTAGTACAATAAAAGACTTTTTTATAATTAATAATAAAGAAAACCGCTGTCCGAAAACAGCGGTTAAAAAAATGCTGAAAAATTATTTGTTTTCTGCTTTTCTCGCCTCAACCTCGGCAACCATCTGAGCCTGCTTCTTCTCGGAAATCGTGTAGAAGAGCATGGGGATAATAGTTCCGACCATTGAGATAGCGCCGGTGAGAATAAGTACGTTCCAGAGCGTAGTCTTACCGTCAGCGGTAATTGCGGGTGTTGCCTCTGGGTTAATCTTTGCCCAGGAGTAGGACATAACGCCTACGAAAGCGCCGACAGCCATACCGATTTTATTGATAAGCGTCTGCATTGCAAAACAGATACCCTCTGCTCTCTCGCCTGTTTTCCACTCAAGATAGTCAACGGTATCGCCTATCATAGCGTAGGTGATTATGTTGTTGACGCCCTGAGGAATGCCGAGGAGTACAAGTCCAATAGCGCAGATTACTATTTTCCATGGTGCGTCATAACCGACGAAGTACATTACGAACATTGTAACCGCGCCGAGAACGTGAACGCCGATATAAGACCATTTTTTAGTGAATTTCTTGGTCATCCACGGAACGAGTATCGAAGCTACGAGACCGCCGGGAACAACGAGCATTGTAATAAGTCCGTAAAGTCCCTCATTATTAAGAACGTACTTTGCGAAGTAAAGTCCGCCCGTATAAGTGTAAACCATTCTTGCGCCGCCGAGAATACCGGAAAGCACGATGAGAAGGAGCTCCTTATTTTTGAAAAGGAGTTTGATATTGTGTCCGAACGAAGGAGGAGCTTCGGTAGAAGTAAAACGCTCCTTCGTGTTTTTAAAGCCGTAGAAGAACATCGGAACGGCAAGCAGTGTGAATACAACTGCGCAGATGAAATACGTCCATTTAAGGGTATTGGCGTTATCCTGAATGAACTCGGGAATAACAGTACCGACGTAATGAGCTTTTGCCGCCGTCTCGTCAACGCCGAATCTTGACATGATTTCGGGTATCATTTCCTCTGTAAATCTGTACTTTGCCGTAATTGCGGAGGTAAGAATCGGAACACCGACCGTAACGATACCTGCACCGAGTGTGCAGACAAGACGTGTAATTGTAAGCATGTTGCCGCGAACTATGGTATCGTTCGTCATGCAGGTTGACAGACCCCAGTACGGAACGTCAGCAACAGTATATACCATCGACCAGATTACATAAACAATGGTTATGATAACGAAGGTAGAAAGAGTCTTGGACGGAAGGAAGGGCATAAAGCAGACTATAGTGCAGACTGCAATGGGAATAGCCATCCACTTGAGATAAGGACGGCACTTGCCCCACTTGGTTCTCGTTTTATCAACTATCGAGCCCATAATCGGGTCGTTAAACGCGTCAAATATTCTTGTGCCGAGCATAAGCCAAGCAACCGCCATGGCACCGGTCATCGTCTTGAATACCTGTCCCTTTTCGAGGCTGCCGAAAAGAAGCGCATCGGTAAGGAAAACGGTAAGATAAGAGCCGATAATTGTGCAGATAAGATTCTGACCGAAACCGGTAATTGCATAAGAAACCGCTTCCTTGGGCTGAAGTCCGTCACCGCCGGGGGTAGTGCCGTATAGCTTATGAAGCAGCTTTGAGTCATTGAGTTTCATAAGAAATCTCCTTTTCTATTTATTTCCAAAAAATTATACATTAAATTATAAAAATAGTCAATGCGTTATTGAATAATAAGCGATTACTTGTTATACTTAACCTAATTAATAAAACAGTGAGGAAGTAAAATGAAAATTCTCATCATTCGTCACGGCGATCCCGACTACGAGATAGATTCTCTGACCGAAAAAGGTAAACGCGAGGCAGACCTGCTTACGAAAAGGCTGCTGAAGGAGTCCCCTGCTGCCGTCTATGTTTCAACTATGGGCAGGGCTGTGAGAACCGCAAAGCCTTATCTTGAAGCTACGGGAATTACGGCGACCTATTATGACTGGTTGCGCGAATTCATTTATGACGTCAGATTCCCCGACGGTCACACGCAGATACCGTGGGATCTGTACCCTTCATTTGTCAGCGAGAATCCCGAACTGTATGAAAATGATAAATGGTACGATAATTTCATTATGCAGACCGGCGATATAAAAACGGCATACAAAAAAGTATCTGAAAGCTTTGACGGTTTACTCAAAAAGCATGGCTATGAGCGTGACGGTATGTTCTATCGTGCAGAAAACGCAAACAACGATACTATAATGCTGTTCTGCCATTTCGGCGTTGAATGCGTACTGCTTTCCCATCTTCTGAACGTCTCCCCCGTTATACTCTGGCAGGCGTTCTGCGCCGCACCGACGAGCGTAACAACGGTTTATACAGAAGAAAGAGAAAAAGGCGTTGTACAGTTCAGAGTTCAGGCCTTCGGTGACATTTCACATTTATACGCCGAAAATGAACCGCCTGCATTCGCGGCAAGATTCTGCGAGTGCTATGACAACGAGGACGAAAGGCACTGACAATAATTAAAAGCGGCTCAAAATGAGCCGCTTTACTTATTATTAATTCTTATATGCCCAACTGCTTACGGCACTCGTCGATAATCTTGATAACGCCGAGTATTGTTTCCTTACGCACGAAGCTGCTGGTAATTTTGTTATCGCGGATTTCGTCGGCAACGAGATCGAAAACGTTCATAACCGACGGGAAATTACCCGAACTGTCGCGCTTCACGGGTGTAATTAATTTAGCCTTAATTGTGGAATTGAACAGCG